>Ga0209607_1000254_pt1 | contig 48419 bp, 39 predicted proteins | sample AD_UKC117_MetaG_FD_184413 | JGI IMG/M metagenome (GOLD analysis project Ga0209607, IMG submission 184413) | Active sludge microbial communities of municipal wastewater-treating anaerobic digesters from Hong Kong - AD_UKC117_MetaG (SPAdes)... | ecosystem: Engineered > Bioreactor > Anaerobic >... | reverse complement strand
GCAAGTCGCTCGAATACGAGATGCGGCACGCCCTCGGACGGGAAGAATTCGTGCTCAACTACCAGCCGCTCATCGACCTCAGGACCCAGCGCGTCACCGCGGTCGAGGCCCTGCTGCGCTGGCATCACCCCGAGCACGGGCTGGTCTCGCCCGAGATCTTCATCCCGATCGCCGAGAAATGCGGCCTGATCACCCCGATTAGCGAATGGGTGCTGCGCACGGCCTGCACCCAGGTGCTGAAATGGCCCGACCTCCGCGTGGCGGTGAACCTCTCGCCGGTGCATTTCCGCAGCCGCGAGCTGATCGACACCATCAAGTCGATCCTCAAGGAGACTGGCCTCGCGCCCGAGCGGCTCGAGCTCGAGATCACCGAAAGCGTGCTCATCAAGGACACCGCCGCGGCGCTCGACATCCTCAATGCGCTCAAGGCGCTGGGCGTGAACATCGCGATGGACGATTTCGGGACCGGGTACTCGTCGCTGGGCTATCTGAACTCCTTCCCCTTCGACAAGCTCAAGATCGACCGCTCGTTCATCTCCAGCCTCGAGGACCAGGAGAAGTCCCGCGCCATCGTCCGCTCGGTCCTGTCGCTGGGCGAGAGCCTGCAGATGACCATCACCGCCGAGGGCGTGGAGAAGATCGAGCAGGTCGAGTTCCTGATGCGCGAGGGCTGCCAGCAGGTGCAGGGCTATTACTTTGGGCGGCCCGTGCCGGCGCGCGAGCTGACGGCGTTCCTGAGGAAGTGGAAGGGGTTCGGGATCGAGAACGCCGCAGCCTGACCTACGACATTTTCGATTTGGGATTTTGAAATGAATACGCCTGCCACTCTTTCAGCCGAGGAAGCGCAAGATTCCGCGCCCCTCCCCTACCTCGGTCGGCTTCGCAGCCAGCCGCGCCCGGCGATACGGACGCGCTCCGAGCCGGTGCTGCTCGACACCTTCGCGAGCAGCGAGGCGGTGGTCGCGGATCTCCAGCCCGCCGAGCCGGTGTTCTGCTTCCTTCCGGCCGAGCTGCGCGCGGCGGCGCGGCGCTTCGTGGCCTTCCCGGGCCGCGTGCTCTACGCGGTGAAATGCAATCCGCACCCCTTCGTGCTGGAGACGCTCTACCGAGAGGGCATCACCGATTTCGACGTGGCCTCGCTCGACGAGATCAAGCTGATCGGGGGTCTCTTCGAGAAATCCGCCGGCCAGTTCTTCAACAATCCCGCCAAGACCCGGCCGGCAATACGGGTCGGCAGCGAGGAGCACGGCATCCGCTTCTACACGGCCGATTGCACAGAGGAGGTGGAGAAGATCCTCGACGAGGCCTGTCTCGACGACGACCTGATCGTCGCCGTGCGGCTCGCAACCGCCGCGAAGGACGCGCGCTACACGCTCACCACCAAGTTCGGCGCGCCGCCCGACGAGGCCGTGCGCATCGTGCAGATGATCAAGGCGCGCGGGATCAAGGCCGGCGTCTCGTTCCACGTCGGCTCGCAATGCCTCAACCCGAAGTCGTTCAGCACGGCGATCTCGCTGTCGGGCAAGGTGATGCGCAAGGCGGGCGTCCCGATCAGCGTGCTCAATGTCGGGGGCGGGTTTCCCGCACCCTATCCCGGCGACCGCCTCCCCGACATCAGCGCCTATTTCGCGAATGTCATGCAGGGGCGGCGTGACATCGACCTCCCCCCGAGCTGCATGCTGCTCTGCGAGCCGGGGCGGAGTCTCGTCGCCACCGCAGGCCGGGTGATCGTCCAGGTCGTCGTGCGCCGGGACCGGGCGATCTTTCTCAACGACGGCGTCTTCGGCACGCTCCAGGAGCTCGTCAGCCCGCTCGAACGCCGCCCGGTGCGGGTGATCCGCCCTTCGGGGCCGGTCTCCGACCGGCTGATGGAGTTCAAGATCTTCGGGCCGACCTGCGATTCCAACGACGTGCTCGGGGCGCCCTTCCTGCTGCCCGCGGACACCCGCGAGGGAGACTGGATCGAGGTGGACATGATGGGCGCCTACAGCCTCTCGATGCGCACCCGTTTCAACGGCTTTCACACCGACCGCATCGTCGCGGTCGCATCCTGACCCATTCGCCCAGCCGGGAGTCAGACCATGCCTTCGTTCCGCTCCTTGGGTTCCGGTTGCTCGAGCCGACTCGTGCCGAGCCTCATCGGTGCGGTCGGCGTGGTGCTCTGGGCCGCGGAGACCACGCTCATCACCTTCACCACGGCGATCCCGCCGGTGCAGACGGTCGGGCTCGCCTTCGTCTTCGCCGCGCTCCTGTCGCCGATCGTCTGGTGGCTGACCGGCTCGGGGCCGCGCGAGGCCTTCCGCCTGCCGGCTTCCGTCTGGCTCATCGTCGTGGGCGCGCTCGTCGGCTACCACGCCTGCATCTATTACGCGACCCAGAAGGCCCCTCCCGCGGCGGCGGCGCTGCTACAGGGCACGACGCCCCTGATGATCGTCCTGGGCTCGGCGCTCCTGCCCGGCGAGCGCCTGCGCTGGTGGCATGTGGCGGGTGCGACCTTCGGCCTCGGCGGCGTGCTGATGCTAATCGACGGCGGCGGCGAGTCGCCGGGAAGCTGGCCGGACGCCACCTTCTATCTCAGCCTGATCGGCATCGCCGCGGCGCTCTGGGGGCTCTATGCGATCGTCTCGCGCAGCCAGCCCGACGTGCCCACCTCGGCGCTCGGGGTCTTCTACGCCGCTTCCGCCGCGATCTGCCTCGCCGCGCATGGCGTGCTGGAGAGCTGGGTGACGCCCACGCCCTCGGAATGGGCGGCAATCGCCGGGCTCGGCATCCTTCCCATGGGGCTCGCGATCTATTTCTGGGACTTCGGCATCAAGCGCGGCGACATCCAGGCACTGGGCGCCTTCGCCTATGTGGAGCCCTTCATCGGCGCGATGCTCGTGGCGCTCTTCGCCCAGGGCTATCTCGATCTCTCGCTGCTCCTGCCGGGGATCCTGGTGATCGGCGGCGCCGTGCTCGCGAGCGCCAGCCTCTGGAACAGCGAGGAGCCGGACCCGGGCGCCGCCGCGCTGGAGCCCTCGCCGGAATAGCCTCCTCCTCCGCGAACGCAGCCCCTGCCGCGCCCCGGTCAGCGCCCGAAGGCGTATTGCGTGTGCTGGCGATAGGTCTCGCCGGGGCGCAGCAGCGCGGAGGGAAAGCCGGGGTGGTTCGGCGCGTCGGGCCAGACCTGTGGCTCCAGCGCGATGCCCGCGAAGGCGCCGATGCGCCGGCCGTCGACGCCCGGCACCGGCACGTCGAGCAGGGCGCCGTCATAGACCTGCAGGCCGGGCTCGGTGCTGCGCAGTTCGAGGCCGACGCCCGAGGCCGGGCTGGAGAGACGAGCGACCGGACGAAGCGCGCCGCGCGCCTCGGCGATGCAGTAATTGTGGTCGATGACCGGGCCGCCGCCGTCGGGCTGGCGGATCGGCCGCGGCGACCGGAAATCGAACCTGGTGCCCGCGACCGGCAGGACGGCCCCGGTCGGGATCATCTCCGCATCCACGGGCGTGTGGCGCTCGGCCAGCACCTGCAACCGGTGGTCGAGCACATCGCCGCTGTCGTCGAGCACGAAATAGCTGTGATGGGCGAGGTTGCAGAGCGTCGGCCGGTCGGTCGTCGCCTCGTAGACGATATCGAGCACGCCCCCGTCGCGCAGGCCGAACGTGGCGCCGATGGCGATGCGGCCGGGAAATCCCATATGGCCGTCGGTCAGCACGATCTCGAAGCGCGCCGAGGCGGCATCCCGTCCGACCAGCCGCCAGAGCCGCTTGCCGCAGCCGTCGCTGCCGCCGTGCAGCGCATGCTTGCCGAGATAGTTGCGGTCGAGCTGGCAGGCCCTGCCTCCGATCACCGCGCGGCCATGGGCGATGCGGTTGGCGCAGCGGCCGGCGGTGGCGCCGAAATGGCGCGAATGCGCGAGATAGGCGCCGATATCTGGCAGGCCCAGGATCAGCGCCGGCCCATGGCCGTCCAGCCGCAGGTCCTGCAGCACCGCGCCCCAGGTCAGGACGGTCGCGCTCAGCCCGCCCCCGGTCAGCCGGACCGCCTCGACCTCGCTTCCGTCAGGCAGGCGCCCGAAGGCGGTCACGTTCATCCCACACGCGCCGCGCTTGCCGCCGGCGCGGGATCGGCGCGAAGCTCGATCGGCTTCCGCTGGCGGGCGCTCGCCTCGGCGGCCTCGCCCACCAGCACCGACCAATAGCCGTCGACCAGCCCGACCTCGGGCGCGCCCTGCCCGCGGCGCACCAGGTCGAGGAAGCGCTGGTGCTGGTAGAAGGTCGAGCCGTGATGGTCGCCGGCGCGCAGGATCTCCTCGTCCACATGCACGATTTCGCGCCGCTCCGCCTTCTCCAGCCGGTCGGAGATGGCGATCTCGGCATGGCGCTCGCGCCGGTCGCGGGTGAAGCGGGACGGCCCGGGCACGAAGGCATCCACCCGGGCCCTGTCGCCGGTCACCGAGATCACCTCCTGCCAGTAGCTGCCCTCGGCGAACATGCAGAGATCGAGCATGGCGCGCGTGCCGTTGTCGAAATCGATGGTCACGAAGGCATTGTCGAGGATGTCGGGCTCGACATCGGCGTAGCGCTCCTCCTTGTGGTTCACGTCCGCCCCGGCAGAGGCATAGACCCGCACGGGGTCGGCCCGCAGCACCAGCCGCATCAGGTCGAAGAAATGGCAGCATTTCTCGACCAGCGTGCCGCCGGTGCGCGCGTTGAAGCGGTTCCAGTCGCCGACCTTCTTCAGGAAGGGGAAGCGGTGCTCGCGCACCGACATCATCCGGGGCGTGCCGGCGGTCCCGGCATGGACCTCCTGGATCAGCCGCGCCACCGGCGGCATGTAGCGGTATTCCATCGCCACCCAGACCGGCGCCGCGCGCCCCTCGGCGAGCCGCATCAGCTCGCGGCATTCCGACGCGCGGATCGCGAGCGGCTTCTCGCAGATGATCGGCCGGGAGGTCGCCAGCACGTCCTTCATCATCGCGAAATGCAGGTCGTTCGGCGCGGCGATCAGATAGGCGTCGCAGAGATCGGCCGCGAGCATCGCCCGATAATCCTCGAAAGTGCGGACCGGCCCGCCGGCCAGATCCGCGGCCAGCGCCCGCATGCCCGCGTCGGGATCGGCGAGCGCGGCGACCTCGGCCCCCTCCAGAAGCGCGACGTTGCGGATATGCTCCTGCCCCATCATGCCGGCGCCGACGAGGCCGTAACGGATCGTGCTCATGCCTGTTCCACGAGATTGATGACGGGAAGATCGAAACTCGTCGCGAGGCGCGCGAGCGCCGCGGCATGGTCGCCGTAGGCGAGCGCCATGTGATGCTCGAGCCCGCTGTCGATGACCCGCGACAGCACCGCGCGCGCCGGCGCGTCGAACCGGAGCGTGCCGGAGGTGCCGGTGAACGCCATCGGGCGCTCGAGCATCTCCCCGGTCGCGAGCACCAGCTTCGGCACGCCGCGGGCCTGGCTGAGGCGCAGGAAGGTCACGCGCCCCGGCCTGAGCGGGAATTCGTAGAGCAGCGGCATGCGGCGGTTGGTGTGGATCGTCCCGCGCGCCGCGGTACCGGCCATCGAGCGCGGCGCCTGGCCGCAGTGCCAGACCACGGCGCTGTCGTCCTCCGGGTCGAGGTCGACGAGATCGACGAGGAAGACCGGCGCGTCGGCGATGCGCTGCAGCGCGAGCTGGCTCAGCGCGCCCCAGACATCGGCCTCGCAGGCGCAGGGCACGCGCGCCTCGCCCTGCATCGCCACCGGGCCGCAGACCGCGCCGCCGTATTCGGTGAAGGCCTCGGGCCAGCAGCGGATCGCGAAGGCGTCGAGATCCCGGCGCGCGCGGATCTGGTCGAGCGCGAGCTTAAGGCGCAGCGACCGGTCGAGCTCGGCCTGGTCGAGCGCGTCGACCCCCGCGAGCCCGGCCGCAATGCCGGCGCGCAGCGCCGCGACCGGCGCAGGATCGGCGGCGCGGGCGGTCTCGAAGAGCTCGGCGAGCTCCAGTTCCTCGACTTCGGCGCCGAAGCGGCGCGCGACCTCCGCGGCATCGTAGCGGCAGGTGTCGAAGCCATCCGGCGCGGCGCCGATGCGGGCGATGCGCAACCCGTCGAGGATCGGCTCCGGCAGCGGCTCGGCCGCGGCGGAGGCGCCCTCGATCGGCGCGACCGCGCGCGCGCCGGCGAGCAGCGCCGCCAGATCGGCCTCGATCCCAGGCGCGTCGGGATCGGCGTAGAGCCACCCGAAGCCGCGCCGCCGCAGCCCGAGCGCATGGCTCGCGAGATTGAGCCCGCAGAAGGCATTGAGCCGCAGCCGCCCCCCTGCCCGCGGCTCGCGCGGCGCCCAGATCGCCAGCGGCGCCTCGACTGCCCCGGCGACCTCGGCGACGAAACCCGCATCGGTGAAGGTGACCTGCGCGACGAGCACGAGATCCGGCGCCCCCGCGCGCAGCGCCTCGAGCGCGGCACGATTGGCAGCGGCGTCCATCAGGAGGCCGCGCGACCCGAGGATCTCGTGCCCGGTGGCATCGAGCCGGGCGAGCATGCCCGCAAGCTTTTCTTCGGCGAGACCCAGGTCGAAGGTCGGCCGCGCCAGGGCCAGAAGGCCGATCCTCATGTCACATTTCCCCGTACCCGTGACGGAAGCTCGCATCGGCCGGCACGAAGGCGCGCCCGTCGCCGCCGAAGACCGGATGAGCGTGCCAGGGCGCGGCCTCGGCATCGGTCAGCGCGTTGAGATCGGCCATGTAGGCGCTGGCCTTGCCGGCGAGATCGGCGCGCATGCGCTCCCAATCGGGGAAATGGCCGAAGGCGTCGAGCCAGATGGCGCGGCCGGCGAGATAGCCCGAGGCCCCGGCGCGACAGGCATGGGTCAGGATGTTGCGGAACGCCGCCTTGCCCGCGCCGGCCGAGAGCATCACCCAGGGCCGCCCGGCGAGCCGGCCCATCTCGTCGAAGGTGGCCTGCACAGCCTCCCAGCCCTCCCCGCCGACGCCGGGCACCGCATCCGCCGCCACCGGGCTCTCCAGCTTGAAGACGTCGACGCCGTAGTCGGGCTTGGCGAATTCCTCGACCGAAGCCAGCACGTCGTCGGCCTTCTTGCCCGCCATCTCGACGTAATCCTTCGTCTGATGCGCGTCGCTCGCCAGCGGGAAGACGAGAAGCTCGAAGAGGAAGGGGATGTCGTAGCGGGCGCAGGCCGCGCCGATGCGCTTCACGAAATCCTGCTGATGGGCGTTGATCGCGGCATCGGCATCGGGCCGGTACCAGGCCAGCACCTTGACCGCATCGCCGCCCATGCGCTTGATCTTGTTCACGGACCAGTCGTCGATCTCCGACGAGCGCCGTCCCGCGCCGCCATCCACGAAGATCGAATCCTCGAGCGTCACGATCAGGCCTTTCGCGGGGGAGAGGTCCGCGAGCCCTACCGGGACCGCGAAATGCGGGTCGAGCAGCATGGCGCTCGACTGGTCCTGCAGGGTCTGGACCAGAAGTGCCTTGAAGCGGGCGACATCGGCGAAGGGCGCCTCGGCGGTGCCGTAATGCTTCGCGATCGGACCCTTGATCGGCGGGCGCTGGTCGACGGCGGTCATCTTGAACCGCCCGTTCGCGTCGGCCATGCGCCGCATGCCCCAGAGTTTTCCCGCGCTCAGTGCCATCATGCTTGCTCCTTCAGGAATCGGTCGAGTTGGTCGCGGTCGGGCAGCGCGCTGCGGCCGCCGAACGCGGAGGATTTCAGGGCCGCGACGGCATTCGCGTGACGCACGGCGAAGAGCGGCGCGAGCCCTTCGGCGAGAAAGAGCGCGAAGGCGCCGTGCCAGACGTCGCCGGCGCCGAGCGTGTCGACGGCCGTGACCGCGAAGGCCGGCACCTCGAAGAGCGCCGCGCCGTCATGCACCAGCACCGGCGCCGGTCCCCGGGTGACGCAGACCCAGGCGCCGAGGTCGCGGGCGGCGCGTTCGAGCGCCGCCGCCGGGTCGCCCTCCCCCGCCCAATCGGCGAGGCCTAGCTCGGAGAAGGCCACATGGGTCGCGGCGCGCAGCGCGCCCGGGGCTTCGCGCACCGGGTTCTCCGCGTCGAGCACGGCCGGACGGCCGGCGGCGCGGGCCGCGGCCAGCACCGCCGCGCCCCCCTCCGGCCAGCGCGTATCGGCGAGCGCGGCATCGAACGGGAAGGGCGCGGGCAGGGCCGGCGCCGCGGCGAAGAGCCGAGGATCGCGATGATTGACGATGGTGCGCTCGCCGCCGGGGCCGACGAGCACGGCGGAGCGCGCGGTCGGCACGCCCGCGACGCGGGCCACGAGGCCCGTCGCCACGCCCTCGGCCGCCATCTCGGCGCAGACGAGATCACCGAGCGCATCCGCGCCGACGCTGCCCGCGAGATGCGCCGCGCCGCCGAGCCGCGCCACCGCCGCCGCCGCGTTCAGCGCGCAGCCGCCCGCGGTCATCGCCGAATCGGTCGCGCGGTATTTCACCGGCGCGTCGACCGGCACGGGCAGGCGGAACACGAGATCCGCGGTGACCACGCCGGTGCAGACGACACTCGCCATTCGAACCCCCGGGAGCTTGGGCCGCTTTCCGCCGTCCACGACGCCTTGGAAGCGGAGGGCAATCAGTCGTTGATTTTCTGTTCGCGGCGATGTTACTATAACTTATATAAGAAGCAAGATCCAATCGGCACGACCGATGCGAAGGGGGGGAAGCTTGGCGAAGAGCATGGTCGGCACCTTTGCGGCCGGGATCCGGGACCGGGTGCGGCCGCTGGTCGCCATCACCCTCCCGCCCGGTCCGGTTCCCTGCCAGGCCGCCGGGCATCGCCCGGAAGGCGATGGCGGGCGGGCGATGGCGTGAACGTGGCAGGGGATCGGAGGAGCTTGGAATGACGCGCGCAATGGCAGGGCTGATCCAGGTCCTGCGCAACATCAACCGGGCGATCGAATCGGTGCTGAACCCGGTCGCGATGGTGCTGATGGTGCTGATGCTGTTCTCGGTGGTCTGGGGGGTGTTCACCCGGCTCGCCGGCATCTCGGCCCCCTGGACCGACAAGATGATGCTCATCCTGCTGCCGACGCTGGCCTTCGTGGTCGCGCCGATCGCCTATCGCCGCTCGGCCAATGTGGCGCTCGACCTGCTGCGCGACACGCTGCCGCCGCGGGCGCGCAACCTCCACGGGCTGGCGATGCATCTCGCCATCCTGGTGATGCTGCTCATCGGTCTCGACCTGACGCTGCGCAAGGTCGGCATCGACCCCGCGCCGCTCAGCGCCCTGATCGAGGGGATGACCGGCCTCGACCTCTCGGTGGTACGGCCCTTCGCGCCGCCGATTCGGATCCCGGTGCTGAACATCGAGTGGCGCTACGTCTACCAGGTCATGCCCGCCTGCATCGCGCTGATGATCCTGGGGAACTTCGAACTGATCCTGCGGCACGTGCTCGCGATCTTCGATCCCGACCTCTCGCTCGCCCGTCCGGTGCGCAGCCTCGAGGAATCCGAATCCAAGCTGTGGGACTGAGCCGATGAAGATCGCGTTTCTCTGGCTGTTCCTGGCCTCGCTCGCTCTCTCGATCCCGGTGATCTTCGGGCTGCTCGGCACCACGGGCCTCGTCATCACCCACAACCTCGGGGCCGAATTCGACACCCGCGACCTGAACTCGCTGATCTCTCAGCTGTTCTCGGGGATGTCCTCGGTTCCGCTGATGGCACTGCCGATGTTCATCCTTGCGGGCGAGCTGATGAACACCGGCGGCATCACCGGGCGGCTGGTGCATTTCTCCCAGACGCTGATCGGCCACCTGCGCGGCGGGCTCGCCCATGTCAACATCCTGAGCTCGGTGCTCTTCGCCGGCCTTTCCGGCTCGGCGGTCGCCGACACCTCGGCACTCGGCTCGATGCTGATCCCGGCGATGGAGAAGCAGGGCTACACCCGACGCTTCGCGGCCGCGGTGACGGCGGCGAGCTCGGTGATCGGGCCGATCATCCCGCCCTCGGGCATCATGATCATCTATGCCTTCATCATGGGCGTCTCGCCGGCGGCGCTCTTCGCCGGCGGGATCGTGCCCGGCCTGATGATCGGCGGCGGGCTGATGCTGATGGTGGCCTTCCTCGCCCGGCGCTACGACTTCCCGGTCGCGAGCAAGCGCGCGACCCTGTGCGAGGTCTACCAGGCGGGCAAGGTCACCTTCTGGCCGCTCCTGACGCCGGTCATCCTGCTCGGCGGCATCCTGACCGGCTTCTTCACCCCCACCGAAGCCGCCGGGATCGCCGCCTTCTACGCGCTCATCGTCGCCCTCTTCATCCTGCGGGCGCTGAAGCTCGGCGAGCTGCCGCGCATCTTCCTGCGCTCCGCCATCGCCTCGGGCATCATCCTCTTGCTGATCGGCGCCTCGAAATCCTTCAGCTGGGTCGCCGACCAGGTCGGCGCGGCGCAGATGCTGGCGGATTTCGTGCTCGGGCTGACCGACGACCCGATCCTGCTCCTGATCCTGCTGAACGTGATGCTGTTCGTGGTCGGCATGTTCCTCGATGCCGGCCCCGCGATCCTGATCCTCGGGCCGATCCTGAGCAAGGTCTATGTCGGCGAGCTCGGCGTCGATCCGATCCATTTTGCGATCGTTATGTGCGTCAACGTCACCGTCGGCCTCGCCACGCCACCGATGGGGCTGGTGCTCTTCGTCGCCGCCGCCGTCTCCAAGGAGAAAGTGGAAACCATCGCCAAGGCGATGCTACCGTTTCTCGCCGTGGAGATCGCCGTGATCTTCCTGATCACGATGTTCGAGGACCTCGTGCTCTTCGTGCCCCGCCTGCTGGGGCTCGCCTGACCCAATCCATCTTACCCTAGGGAGGACTGACCATGCCTGCATTCTGGAAGACCCTGGCGGCGAGCGCGGCCCTCGGCGCCGCCTTCGCCGCGCCGGCCGCCCATGCCCAGGATTCCACGACCCTGAAGATCGCCTTCCTCGGCTCCGAGGACGACGAGGATTACGACGGCTCGCTCGTCTTCAAGAGCTTCGTCGAATCCGCCTCGAACGGCAGCCTGGCGGTGGAGATCTATCCCAACGGCCGCTTCTGCTCGACCGAGGAGGAATGCTCCGAGGCCCTGCTCGACGGCCGGCTCGACATCTTCATTACCACCAACGGCGGCCTCGCCGGCTGGTATCCGCCGGCGCAGTTCCTCGACCTGCCCTATCTCTTCCCGAACGACGCCGTGGCGGAATGCGTCTTCGACGGGCCGCTCACCGACAAGCTGCGTGAGGCCGTGCTCCAGGACGTCGGCGCGGTGCGGCTGATGGCGATCTCCAATACCGGCGGCTGGCGCAACATCGCCACCACGGGCAAGGCGGTCCACGGCCCGGCCGATGTCGCCGGCCTCAAGCTGCGCACCATCCCCGCCGACATCCAGATCCAGCTCGTCGAGGCGCTGGGCGGCTCGCCGACGCCGATCGCCTGGCCCGAGGTCTACACCTCGCTCGCCACCGGCGTCGTGGACGGCACCAAGAACGGCATCACCGACATCGTCAACATGCAGTTCCAGGACAGCCTCAAGCACATCGTGCTCGACGGCCACGCCTACATGGGCGCGCTCTGGTGGATGAACGAGGGCAATTTCCAGGCGCTCAGCGACGAGGAGAAGCGCATCGTCTATACCGGCTTCCAGGAGCTGAAATGGACCGCCCGACAGATGCCCAAGCTCAAGGCCGTCGCCGCCTACGAGGCCTTCAAGGCGGCCGGCGGCGAGATCTACACGCCGACCCCCGAGGAGAAGGCGGCGTTCCAGGAGGCCGCGCAGCCGGTCTGGACCTGGTACGAGGAGAACTTCGGCCGCGACTGGATCGACGCCGCGCAGAGCGCCGTCGAGGAATGCCAGACGCAGCTCGACGCCGCCTTCACCAACGCGACCCAATAAGAGCCCGCAGTCCCGGGGGAGCCGCAGCGACCGGCTCCCCACTGGAACCCCCTACCCCGGCCCGCGGCAACCCATCAGACAGCGCCCCAGAAAAGGAAAAAAGCTGCGCCCCCGCGGCCCAAAGAGCATACCTCCGAACCTTAGGCGCGAGCCGCATGGCGCGGGCGGTATAGTTTCACCGTCGGTTGAGGATCGGGAGACGAGACGGCCCTGGACGGTGAGCTAACCGCGGGGCCATCCGGGCGCGAGCGCGATACGGCCACCCAAACCCGCCTCCAGAAAAACACAGTAAAAACAAAAATATAATCCGTGTCCCGCTGCGGGACGCCGCCCGCGGTCGGCCCGGCGGGGTAGGCATCACCCCGTCGCGCCCCCTCCGACCGCACCGGTCCGGCCGCGATCGCCGGCGCGAAGCCCGCGAAGATATTCCCCGGCTTCCATCGCCGCCCTGCCGGCGCGCTGCAGCCGGGTCAGCCGCAGCGCGCCGCTTCCGCAGGCGATCGTCAGGCCGTCGTCCAGCGGCGTTCCCGGCGCGCCCTCGCTAGAAACGATCTCCGCGAGCAGGATCCGCACGCGCTCGCCGCCGAGCATGGTCCAGGCGCCCGGATGCGGCGAAAGGCCGCGGATCTGGCGGTCGATCTCTTCGGCCGGGCGCGTCCAGTCGATACGCGCCTCGGCCTTGTCAATCTTGGCGGCATAGGTCGCGCCCTCCGCCGGCTGCACTTGCGGCTCCAGCGCGTCGAGCCGCTCGAGCGTCGCGACGATCGACCGCGCCCCGAGCCCGGCGAGGGCGTCGTGCAGCGTCCTGGCGGTGTCCTGCGGGCCGATCGGCAGGGCAGAGCGGAGCAGCACCGGCCCGGTGTCGAGCCCGGGCTCCATCACCATGATCGAGACGCCGGTCTCGCCGTCGCCCGCCATGATCGCCCGCTGGATCGGCGCCGCACCGCGCCAGCGCGGCAGGAGCGAGGCATGGATGTTCAGGCAGCCGCGCTTCGTCGCCTCGAGCGCCGCCGGCGGTAGGATCAGGCCATAGGCCACCACGACCGCCGCTTCGGCGCCAAGCGCCGCCAGGGCGGCGAGCGCCTCCGGGTCGCGCAGCGACACCGGGCAACGCAAACAAAGGCCCAGCGCCTCGGCCCGAGCCTGGACCGGGCTCGGCCGGAGCTTCTGGCCGCGGCCGGCCGGGCGGGGCGGCTGGGTATAGACGCAGGCGATCTCGTGGCCCGCCGCAACCAGCGCGTCGAGCGCCGGCACGGCGAAGGCGGGCGTTCCCATGAAGATCAGGCGCATGGGATCAGGCGCGTTCCTTCTCCCGCTTGAGCTTCTTCATGCGGTTGGTGATCATCCGGCGCTTGATCGCGCTGAGATGGTCGATGAAGAGCCGGCCGTCCAGATGGTCGAGCTCATGCTGCACGCAGACCGCCGGCCGGTCCCGGAACTCGGCCTCGTGGCGCGCGCCGTCGAGGTCCCGCCAGCGCAGGCGTACTCGCGCCGGGCGCGAGACGTTCTCGTAGACCTCCGGGATCGAGAGGCATCCCTCCTCGCTGACGACCTCCTCCTCTGAGGCCCAGACCAGCTCGGGATCGACGAAGACCGTCGGCGCGGGCGTCTCGCCCTCCCCGGTGCAGTCCATGACGAACAGCCGCTTCATGATGCCGAGCTGCGTTGCCGCGAGCCCGATCCCGGGCGCCTCGTACATGGTCTCGAGCATGTCCTCGGCCAGCCGGCGCAGGCCCGCATCGGCGGCGCCCACCGGTTCGGCCGCCTTGCGCAGCCGGGGGTCGGGAAGGATCAGGATCGGTCGCAATGCCATGGCGGCGACTTAGGGAATCGCCCATCGCTTGACAAGACGGCTTCGGGCCGGCGACCAAGGCAATGGCCCTTGGGGCCCATGCTTTCGCCTCCGACCGTCCCACCACAAGTCGAGGGCAGCGCCCCGGTCGGGCGGAAGCGGAGCGCCCGCGCCGTGCCCGAGGCACTCCTTTGGCGTAGCGGGAGCGAGGCGGGCGCTGCCCAGCCTCGGTCTGACGGGGTCGCGTTGCCGGATGCAGCGCCCCGAGGGCTGGGCCTCGCGCCCTCAGGCGAGCGAGATCCTGAGCCGCAGCTTCCCGAAATAGGGATCCGTGATGACCGTGTCGTCGCCGCAGATGGCGGTGAGCTGGAGGCGGTCGATCGGCGAGACCGGGCCGCGGCCGCCGGCAATGTCGATCTCGCTGGGGAATTGCAGCCGGCCCTTGGCGTCGACGTTGCGCGGATCCGACGCCCAGGAGATCGCGAAGGTGCGGATGGTGGCGACGCGGAAGCTGCGCAGGGTGAATTCGCCGCAGAACGCGTTCCGGCATCCGTCCAGGGCGAGCACGTGGTAGACGCCGTCCGCGTCGCGCACGCGGAAATCCGTGAAGCCGGAATCGCAGGCGGCCTGAACGTACCAGGGGAGGTCGCATCCGGCGGCGATCCTGGTCTCGGGCGTGGTGACCTCCCAGGTCCAGGAAGGGTCCCATTCGCTGTCGGCGATGCCGGGCTCGACGGCGAGCCCCTCCTCGTCGACGGCGCGGATCCGCAGGCTTAGCGAGGCCAGCGGGGTGGCCACGTTGAGGATCCGCGATCTGATCCAGTCAATCTCCTCGCGCCTGGGCTGCTGGACGAGAAAGGCATAGGGCAGCGGCCGCCCCGGCAATCCCGCGTCGCGCATTTTCAGCGGCTGCGCCTTCAGACCGCGCGGCCGCCCCGTGTTGGCGCCGTTTTCCGCGCTGTTGATGCCTCCGGAGGAATCGGAGCGGCTGCTGCAAAATCGACCGTCGGTGAATTGTGTGTCCACGAAGCTCTCCCTGCTTGATCGTCGCTCGCGATCTCTTTCCGGCCGGGGTCCGGGGAGGACCCGGCGCGCCTGTTCTACCGCCACCATCGGCCCGAAGATTCGTTCCAGACCGACGTCAAAGCATCGTGACAGGAGCGTCAAAATCCGGGGCTGCAAGGCCGAGGTCAGGCCGCGGCCGGCAAAGCAGGCGAGATGCATTTGGCTACGCGACGCCATCAAGCCGAGTCTCGGGCGCGCACGCCCAGTGCCGCCATCCCACCCGGGACGGCCACTGCCCTCTTTTTCGTGGCGGGAAGGTCGTACCGGGAACGACAGGCTCCGGAAGCAATCACCCTGGCCGGCAGAGCGGCGGCGATTGCAAATGCTGCGGGTGAACTCTAGTTAGGCGAGGTCAGCCGCCCGGAGACCTCCCCGCGCATGAACTGGATCTCGAACTACGTCCGTCCGAAGATCAACTCGCTCTTCACGCGCCGCGAGGTTCCCGAGAACCTCTGGGTGAAATGCGACGAATGCGGCACGATGCTGTTCCACCGCGAACTGGCCGAGGCGCTCAACGTCTGCACCAATTGCGGGCATCACATGCCGATCAGCCCGCGCGATCGTTTCCGGACGCTCTTCGACGGCGGCATCTTCGTCGAGATCCCCGTTCCCAAGCCGCTGGCCGACCCGCTCGGCTTCCGCGACCAGAAGAAATATCCCGACCGGCTGCGCGAGGCGCGGCGCAAGACCAGCGAGGAAGAAGCGATGCTGGTCGCCGAGGGCGATATCGGCCGGCTGAAGGTGATCTGCGCCGGGCAGGACTTCGGCTTCATGGGCGGCTCGATGGGCATGCATGTGGGCAATGCCATCGTCGCGGCGGCAGAACGCGCGGTGAAGCAGAAATGTCCGCTGGTGCTTTTCGCGGCGGCGGGCGGGGCGCGCATGCAGGAGGGCATCCTCAGCCTCATGCAGATGCCCCGCACAACCGTGGCAGTGGCGATGCTGAAGGAGGCCGGGCTTCCCTACGTGGTGGTGCTCACCCACCCCACGACCGGCGGCGTCACCGCGAGCTACGCCATGCTCGGCGACATCCAGATCGCCGAGCCGGGCGCGCTGATCTGCTTCGCCGGGCCGCGGGTGATCGAGCAGACCATCCGTGAGACCCTGCCCGAGGGCTTCCAGCGCGCCGAATACCTGCTCGACCACGGCATGCTCGACCGGGTGGTGGCGCGCAAGGACATGCGCGACGAGCTCGGCACGCTGCTGCGGCTCCTGACCGGCGAGCCGCCCTATGCCCACGGCGACCTGCCGGCGCCGGCCGAGACGCCCGAGCCCGCCGCCGTGCCATGACCCCCGGGAGCGACCGCGTTCTCGAACGCCTGATGTCGCTGCATCCCAAGATCATCGACCTGACGCTCGGCCGGGTGGAGCGCCTGCTGGCCGCGCTGGGCCATCCCGAGCGGCGGCTGCCGCCGGTGATCCACGTGGCCGGGACCAACGGCAAGGGCTCGACCATCGCCATGATCCGCGCCGGGCTCGAGGCGGGCGGCGCGCGGGTCCATGTCTATACCTCGCCGCATCTGGCGCGGTTCCACGAGCGCATCCGGCTGGCGGGCGAGCTCATCTCCGAGGAGCGGCTGCTGGCGCTGCTGGAGCATTGCGAGGAGGCGAACGGCGGCGCGCCGATCACCTTCTTCGAGATCACCACCGCGGCGGCGATGCTCGCCATGGCCGAGACGCCGGCGGACTGGGTGCTGCTCGAGGTCGGGCTCGGCGGGCGGCTCGACGCGACGAACCTGATCGACCGGCCGCGGACCTGCGTCATCACCCCGGTCTCGCTCGACCACCAGCAGTATCTCGGCGACACCCTGCCGCAGATCGCCTTCGAGAAGGCAGGCATCCTCAAGGCGGGCGTGCCCTGCGTCGTCGGCGCGCAAGCGGCCGAGGCCTGGGACGCGATCGTGGCGCGGGCGGACGCCGTGGGCGCGCCGCTCGTCGCCGAGGGCATGGAGTGGCAGGTGTGGGAGGAACACGGCCGGCTCGCCTTCCAGGACGGCGCGGGGCTGATCGACCTGCCGCTGCCGGGGCTGATCGGGCGGCACCAGGTGGAGAACGCCGGCATGGCGCTCGCCGTGCTGCGCGGGCTCGGGGCCGGCGAAGCGGGCTGTGCCGCGGCCATGACCGGGGCGGTCTGGCCGGCGCGGCTGCAGCGGCTGCGCCACGGGCCGCTGGTGGAGGCCGCGGGGGCGGCGGAGCTCTGGCTCGACGGCGGCCACAATCCGGCCGCAGGCATCGCGCTTGCCGAGGCTCTGGGCCGGCTGCGGCCGCGACCGCTGCATCTGGTCTGCGGCATGCTCAACACCAAGGACGTGGCGGGCTTCCTCGCACCGCTGGCGGTGTGCGCTGAAGATCTCGCGGGCGTCGACATTCCCGGCGAGGCGGCGACGCTGCGCGCCGACCAGACCGTCGCGGCGGCGGCGGCCGCGGGGCTCCGGGCCCGCCCCGCCACCAGCTTGGCCGCGGCGGTGCGCGAGATCGCCTCCGCCGATCCCGGCGCGCGTATCCTGATCTGCGGCTCGCTCTATCTCGCCGGGCAGGTGCTGCGCGAGAACGGGTAACCGGCCCGCTGACCCGACCCGGCGACTTTGCGGGCGGTCAGAGGAGGACGCCCCACCAGCGCAGCGTCTCCCGGTAGTGCAGCTCGATGGCCGAGACCGCGGCCTCCGCGTCGCGGCGGGCCAGCGCCTCGATGATGACCAGGTGCTCGCGCATCGCCGGCACGATGCGGTCGGGCAGGAAGGGGCGGGTGTTCTGGATCACCGCGATCCGGTCGCGGTTGACGTTGTAGGCGTCGCGGGCCAGCGGATTGCCGAGACAGGCCCCCAGGGCGTCATGCAGGCTGAGGTCGGTGACGATCGCACGCCGGGGCAGATCGGGGGTCATGGCGCGTTCGGCATCCTCTATCAGCGCCAGATGGGTCGCGCGCAAGGCCTCGAGATCCAGCTCCGCGCCGGTGCGCACCAGCCGGCGCGCGCCCTCCGAATCCAGGAGCGCGCGCAGATCGAGGCAGTCCCGGGTCGTCTCCGGACCGGCGCCCATCACCAGGACGCCGCGCTTGGGCAGGATGTCCACCAGCCCGCGGGCATCGGCTCGCTTGACCGCCTCGCGCGTGGCGGCGAGCGGCAGGTCGAGCACCTCGACCAGTTCCGGCATCGAGACGAACTGGCTGCTGCGCAGCTCGCCGGAGCGCAGCAGCTCGATCAGCCGGGCATAGGCCTGATCGGCCAGCAGCGCATCACCGACTCGCGCTTCCCTGTTCATCGATCATCCTCCCTCGGCTCGATCTTCAAAAAGTCCCTGAAGGTCCTTCGCATGTTTCCGACCTGTATGTCTGATCAAATCCCACGTAACATTTTACGTAGCGCTTCAGAGGCTGAGATGCAAGGCCTCATCTGGGGGGCTGATCGGAACTGAAACCGGACTTGGAGGCATCGAAGGCATGTCCACTGCACAAATTGAAGACCAAGCGGCCGCGGCCGCTCACGGCCACAAGGCCGCTGGCGAGGAATCCCTCGCTCCACAGCAGACCCGGATCATGGGTCGCTGGTCCTATCTCTTCGCATGGATGGGCGGCTGCGTCTCGATCGGGACCTTCACCATGGGCTCGTCGATCGTCGGCATCCTGAACCTGACCCAGGCGACCGTCGCGATCTTGATCGGCTGCTTCATCATCGGCCTCGCGCTGATGATCAACGGCGCCGCCGGCTACAAGTACGGCATCCCGTTCATGGTGCAGGCCCGCAGCGCCTTCGGGTTCACGGGCACCCGGTTCCCGGGCCTCGTGCGCGCCTTTCCGGCGATCGTGTGGTTCGGCTTCCAAAGCTGGATCGGCGCCGGCGCCCTGAACGCGATCTCGGTGCTGCTCTTCGGCTTCGACAACATCGTGTTCTGGTTCATCACGTTCCAGCTGCTGCAGACCGCACTGAGCGTGCTGGGCTTCCAGGGGATCAAATGGCTCGAGAACATCGGCGCCGTCTTCATCCTCTGCTCGCTCGCCTACATGTTCGTCAACGTCATCATCCGCTTCGGCGATGAGATCACGAACAACCTCGTGAACATCGAGGGCACCTGGGGACTGCCGTTCTGGGGAGCGACGATGCTCTTCCTCGGCATCTACTCGACGATGATCCTGAACGTCAGCGACTACTCCCGGGAGCACGTTCACGGATCGAGCCGCGGCCTGCTGACGACGATCTATGCGATGTCGATCGGTCCGGTGACGCTGTTCATGGGCCTGATCGGCCTGATGGTGACCGGCGCGACCGGCATCACCGACACGATCCAGGTGTTCTCGAGCGCCGTCGACAACACGCCGCTCCTGATCGTGACCCTGCTCTTCATCATCTTCGCGCAGGTCACCACCAACGTCCTGAACAACGTGATCCCGCCGACCTACGTGCTCATGGACGTCTTCAAGCTGCCGTTCAGGGTCGCGACCGTGATCGTCGGCTTCCTCGCCTTCGCCACCTTCCCCTGGAAGCTCGTCCAGGAAGAGAGCGCCGCCGGCCTGCAGCTCTTCGTGCAGACCTACTCGGCCTTCCTCGGTCCGATCTTCGCGGTGATGGTGGTCGACTACTACGTGATCCGGCGCCAGACCCTCGACGTCGAGAAGTTCTACGACGAGGCGGGCCCGTACAGCGGCGTGAACTGGGCCGCGGTCATCGCGTCGCTGATCGGCGCCGCGGTCGCGCTCACCTTCTCGTCGATCTCCTGGTACGCCAGCCTGATCCCCGCGGGCCTGACCTACTGGCTGCTGATGCAGCACTGGGGTCCGGCGCAGCGTTTCCGCGCCTGACCCTCTCGCCGCCCCTTCACGGGGCGGCCTCCCCAAGCCAGAACAAGGAAAGAACGAAATGCGCATCAAGGTCATCAACCCGAACACCACCGCCTCCATGACGGCGAAGATCGGCGAGGCCGCCCGGTCGGTCGCGGCTCCCGGCACCGAGATCATCGCCGTCAATCCCGAGAACGGCCCCGTCTCGATCGAGGGCCATTACGACGAAGCCGTCAGCGGGATGGCGTTGCTCGAGGAGATCTACCGTGGCGAGGCCGAGGGCGTCGACGGCTACGTCATCGCCTGCTTCGGCGATCCGGGGCTGCTCGCCGCCCGGGAGGTCGCGACCGGCCCGGTGCTCGGCATCGCCGAGGCGGCCATGCATGCGGCTTCCTTCATCGCGACCGGCTTCTCGGTCGTGACGACCCTCGGCCGTACCAAGATCATCGCCGAGCACCTGGCCCACGCCTACGGCATGGACCACTTCTGCCGCGCGATCCGTGCCTGCGAGCTCGAGGTGCTGGCCCTGGAGGACGAAGGCTCGGATGCGCGCCGCATCATCACCGAGGAATGCCTGCGCGCCCGCGACGAGGACGGCTCCGGCGCGATCGTTCTCGGATGCGGCGGCATGGCCGATCTCGCCAAGGCCATCGAAGCCGACATCGGCATCCCGGTCATCGACGGCGTGACCATCGCGACCAAGATGGTCGAGGCGCTGGTCGGATGCGGCCTCGGCACGAGCAAGCACGGCGACCTCGCCCACCCGCTTCCGAAACCCTACGCCGGCGCCTTCGCCGGCTACGCGCCCAAGCCACGGGTGCGCATCCACGAGACCAAATACGCGTAAAATCGGCGCGCGGCCCGGAATTGCCGCTTCCACGCTACGCCCGATGGGCGTAGCGTCTTGTAAGAACAGAGGCGAAGTGCAGCGAACTTCGCCTCTGGAATACCCCATAATACCAGCTGGAGAGACGAGAGTGACCGGGATGAATTACGATATCGAAGTGCACGACGGGGAGCTATGGAACGAGGATCTCGCGCCCCTGTCGCCGGAAAAGAGGCACTGGGGTGCCTTCGAGATCTTCAACGTCTGGAACAACGACATCCAGAGCCTCTTCGGCTATACCCTGGCGGCGTCGCTGTTCATCTCATACGGGCTGAACGGGTGGCTGACCTTCGCCGCGATCGTGGTGGCCGGCTTCATCGTGATGTGGCTGGTGAACCTCACCGGGCGGCCCAGCGTGAAATACGGCGTGCCCTATCCGGTGATGGCGCGCGTCGCCATGGGCGTGCAGGGGGCGAAATTCCCGGCGACGATCCGCGGCATCGTCGCGATCTTCTGGTACGGGGTGCAGACCTATTTCGCCTCGACGGCGGTGGCGCTCCTGCTGCATTCGCTGTTCGGCGGGCAGGACGGGGCACAGTTCCTCGGCATGACGACCATGGGCTGGATCTCCTACATGATCGTCTGCGTCTTCCAGGTCGGGCTCTTCATGATGGGCATCGAATGGGTCGGCAAGTTCCTCAACTGGGCCGGTCCCTTCGTCTATGCGGTGATGATCGCGCTCCTGATCGTGATCTGGTGGAAGGCCGGTGGGGCCCTCCTGACCGAGGTCGGCAACATCTTCCAGTCGTCGGGTGAGGCGGAGCGCAGCACCGTGGCGAGCTTCATCGCCGTGGTCGGCACGATGATCGCCTATTTCGCCGCGGTGGTGATCAATTTCGGCGACTTCTCGCGCTTCGTGAAGTCCGAGGGGCAGATGCGCAGCGGGAACTTCTGGGGCCTGCCGGTCTCGATGGCGTTCTTCTCCTTCATCGCGCTCTTCATCACCGCCGGCACCGTCGTGATCTTCGGCGAGAAGCTGACCAATCCGGCCGATATCGTCGATCGGGTGGACAACATCTGGCTGACGGTGATCGCGGCGATCACCTTCTTCGCGGCCACGGTCGGCATCAACCTCGTGGCGAACTTCATCCCGCCGGCCTATGACATCGCCAATCTCGCGCCGTCGAAGATCACGGCCAAGATGGGCGGCATCATCACCGCCGTGATCGCCTTCTTCATCGGCGCGCTCTGGGTGACGGTGATCAGCCAAATCGGCATCGCCGGCTTCGTGGACACGCTGGGCGCAGTGCTGGCGCCGCTCTACGGCATCCTGGTCGCCGACTACTACTTGGTGCGCAAGCGCAAGGTGAACCTGCAGGATCTCTTCACCCAGGATCCCTCCGGCGCCTATCACTACGATGCCGGGTGGAACCGCAAGGCAATCTATGCCTTCGCCGCCGCGGCGGTGTTCTCGGTGGCGACGGTCTGGGTTCCGGCGCTGGCCGCGCTCACCGGCTTCGGCTGGATCATCGGCGCGGCCCTGGGCGGGCTCTTCCACTACGTGCTGATGGGAGACGCCGCGCGGCGGGCGCACGACCGGTCGGATTCGGCCGGGTTCCACTGACCCGCACTGCCGTGCCGGGCGCCCCTCGGCGCCCGGCTTGACGCGCATCGGGCGAGCGGGCAAGAGGCTGGGGGCACTGCCGGAACGCTGGCGGTGCCCTTCTGTCGCCGGCCGTCCCGGCGACGCGCACGGAGCCGCGCCGATGCCGCCTGCCGACCGCACGAGGGGCGAGCCCTCCCCGTCCCGGGACCGGGTTCCGACGACCATGCAGCGCATGAGGGCCTGGCGCGGCCCGGCACTGCTCAGCTTCGGCTTCCGCCCCTTCTTCCTGATCGGCGGCGCCTATGCCGCGACGGTGGTCCTCGTCTGGCTGCTGGTGCTGACCGGCGCCATGGCCTCGCCGGGGGACTGGCCGCCGCTGGCCTGGCACGCGCATGAGCTGGCCTTCGGCTTCGTCCCGGCGGTGGTCGCGGGCTTCCTCCTCACGGCGGTGCCCAACTGGACGGGGCGGCTTCCGGTGGTCGGCTGGCCGCTCCTCGGGCTCGTCGCGGTCTGGCTGGCGGGACGCCTCGCCGTCGCCGCGGCCGGCCTGCTGCCCGGCGCCTTCGTGGCGGCGCTCGCCACCGCCTTCCCGGTGACGCTCGCGGTCTTTCTCGGCCGCGAGATCCTCGCCGGGCGCAACTGGCGCAACCTGCCGGTGCTCGGCGCGGTGATCCTGCTCGGGATCGCGCAGGCGCTCTTTCACGCCGAACTGCTGCAGGGCGGCGCCCCGGTCCGCGGCGACCGGCTCGGCATCGCGATCACGGTCTTTCTCATCACCCTGATTGGCGGGCGGATCGTCCCGAGCTTCACCACCAACTGGCTCAAGCGCCGGGAACCGGGCGAGCTGCCGGTGCCGTTCAACCGGTTCGATGCATTCGTGATCGCGGGCGGCGCGCTGGGCCTCCTGCTCTGGGCGCTCCTGCCGATGGCACCGGGTCCGACGCGGGCGGCGGGTCTCCTCCTGATCGCAGGAGGCGCGCTGCACCTTGTGCGGCAGGCGCGCTGGCTGCCGTGGCGGACCGGCCCGGAGGCGCTGGTCTGGGTACTGCACCTCGCCTATGGCTTCGTGCCGCTGGGCTTCCTTCTCTCCGGCGCCGGCGTGCTCACGGCGGATTTCGGGCTGGAGATGGCCGGGCTCCATGCCTGGGCGGTCGGCGCGATCGGGCTGATGACGCTGGCGGTCATGACGCGCGCGACGCGCGGCCACACCGGGCATGCGCTGACCGCGCCGCCCACGACGGTCGCCGTCTATCTCGCCGTGGCGCTGGCCGCACTCCTGCGCATCGCCGCCGCTTTAGTGCCGGGCTGGTCCGTGCCGCTGCTGACCCTTGCCGGCATCGGCTGGTGCGCGGGCTTTTTCGGCTTCGTCCTGCTCTACGGCCCGATGCTGATCCGGCGGCGGGCCTGAGGCCCGGTCTCACGCCTTCCGCGCCACCACGAGATGGATCGGCGCGGCGAAAGCAACGCTGCCGTCGGCCGCCTCGAAGCCGGCAAGCGCGTCGCGGGCGGCCTCCTGCAGGCGGGCGTATTGCGCCTCGTCGATGGCGTCGGCGAGCGTCCAACCCCTGATGTCGGTATGCACCCAATCGGCGATAGAGGGGAAGCGGGCGGTTCCCGACAGAGTTACCAGGGCGGCGCCGGGGATCTCCGCCGCCGCGAACTCGGCGGCGAAACCCACCGGGTCTCCCAGCACGAAAGGCGCGCGCAAGCCTGCGGCGGTCTCGGCGCCGAAGAGCCGCTCGAGCAGGGCGAGCATCGCGGCATAGCCCGGGGAATGCGCCACGTCGTCCCAGACCGTGACCACCAGCCGCCCGCCGGGGCGCAGCACGCGCCACATCTGCCGTAGCGCCGCGGTGCGGTCCTCGAAGAACATCAGGCCGAACTGGCAGGTTACCGCGTCGAAGGCCGCATCGTCGAAAGGCAGGCGTTCGGCGCGGCCTTCGCACCAGTCGATCCCGGGCGCGGCGCGGCGCGCCACCGCGAGCATGCCGGGGTTGCGGTCGAGCCCGACGACCCCGCCCTTCGGGCCGGCGCGATACGCCAGCGCGCGAGTCAGCGCGCCGGTGCCGCAGGCGACGTCGAGCACGGAAGCGGCCGGCGCGACACGGGCCGCCTCGGCGGCGGGTGCGGCGAACTGGCCGAAAAGCGCCGGCACGAAGAAATCCTCGTAGATCTCGGCGGCCGCGGTCGAGACCTGGCCGGTCGCGGCGTCGTCCATGGCGTGCCTCCATTGCTGCGTTGTTGCGTCACAGGCTATGCTCGGGCATGACCGAGGGCCATGACCGCATGTCCGGCAGTCCTGCCCGATCGTCCGGCGAGGCGGATCCTCCGGCCTGGGCCGGGGGGCAGGACCCGCTCTCGGACGTGCTGCGCAATGTGCGGCTCGGGGGCGCGCTCTTCTTCCTGGTCGATGCGACCGCGCCCTGGTGCGTGGACGTGCCGGAGACCGAGGCCTATCGCGCGATCCTGTTCCGCCGGGCGCGGCACCTGATCTCCTACCATATCGCCGTCGAGGGCAGCGGCTTCGCGTCGGTGCCCGGCGGGCCGCGCATGGCCTTCGACACCGGGGACATCCTGGTCATCCCGCATGGGGACGCCTACCGGATCGAGAGCGCCCCCGCCACCGAGCCAGAATTCGACCGCGAGGGCACGCTGCGGTTCTTCCGCGAGATGGCCGCGGGACGGCTGCCCTTCGTGGTGCGCGAGGGCGGCGGCGGCGACCCGCCGGCCCGCTTCGTCTGCGGCTTCCTCGGCTGCGATTCCCGGCCCTTCAACCCGTTGCTGGCGCAGCTTCCGCGGCTCCTGCGGATCCGGCGCCGCGCCGGGGGCGCCGACCTGCTGGACCGGCTGGTGGATCTGACGCTCGCCGAGATGCAGCGCGAGCGCACGGGCGGGGCCAGCCTGCGCCTGGGGCTGAGCGAACTGCTCTTCATCGAGGCGATCCGGCGGCATCTGGAGGCCCTGCCAGAGGGCGAGACCGGCTGGCTCGCGGGGCTGCGCGACCCGGGCATCGGGCGAGCGCTGGCGGCGCTGCACGCGCGGCCGCAGGCGGCCTGGACGCTCGGGGCGCTGGCGCGGGAGGCGGGCGTCTCGCGTTCGGTGCTGGCGGCGCGCTTCGCCGCGCTGGTCGGGCTGCCGCCGATGCAGTATCTCGCCCGCTGGCGCATGCAGCGCGCGGCGCGGCTGCTCGCCGACGGCGATGCAACGGTGGGCGCGATCGCCTACGAGGTCGGCTACGGATCGGAGGCGGCGTTCAGCCGCAGCTTCAAGCGCACGGTCGGCGTATCGCCCGCAGAATGGCGCCGCGCGGCGGGAGCCGGGTAAGCCGGAGCCTGCCGGCGGGGCCACCACGCGCTCGATCGGCTCGAATACTGTTCAATATCAAATGGTTGGCGCCGGTCCCAACTTGGGACCGGCGCCGTCGTGAACGGAACGCTCAGACGGTCTCGTCGATCCAGCCCTTGAGGCTCGCCTTGGGCGCGGCGCCGGTGCGGTTGGAGACCAGTTCGCCGCCCTTGAACATGAAGAGCGCGGGGATGCCACGCACGCCGAACTGGGCGGGCAGGCCCGGGTTCTCGTCCACGTTCACCTTGGCGATCTTGATCTTGCCCTCGTATTCGGAGGCGAGTTCCTCCAGTGCCGGGCCGATCTGGCGGCAGGGGCCGCACCATTCCGCCCAGAAATCAACCAGAACGGGAACATCGGAGCCGAGCACCTCGTCCTGGAAGGTCACGTCCGTCACCTTGACCAAAGTCATCGGTGTGTCTCCTTGCATTGCGCTGTCCGAGCGAACCTATGAACGCCGCAGGGCCGGGTCAAGGTCGGCGGCGCGGGCCACCGCCGCCGCGACAAGACCGGCGGGAAGCCGCATCAGCGCGCCGGTCCGGGTCCAGAGGATCGCGGTTTCGACCGGGCGGTCGGGCCAGAGGGCGGTGAGCGCGGCGCGATAGGCGCCCATCTGCCGCAGGATGCCCTCCGGCACCGATTCGGGGGCGTCCGGAACGGCGCGGTTGCTCTTGAAATCGACGGCGAGGATCTCCTCCGCCGTGACGACCAGCCGGTCGATACGTCCGAGAATGCGCGCGCCCCCGAGTTCCTGCACCGGCGCGCAGATCTCGACCTCGGCGAGCGAGCCGGGACCGAAGACGGAGGAGAGGCCGGGGGCGTCGAGCAGCGCGGCGGCCTCGGCGAGCAGGAGCTCGCGATCGGGGATGTCGGGTAGCAGCCGCGCGGCGATTTCGGCACGCTCCGCCGGGTCGCGGTCGTGCAGGCATTCGAGCAGGCGATGGATCGCTTCGCCGCGGGCCTTCGCCTCGGGATCCTCCGGGGCGCCGGAGCCCGCCAGCACATGTTCGCCGCCAAGCGCCGAGGGTGCCACCGGCCGCGGCACGGCCGGCCGCGGGGGCAACGGCACGGCGGGAGCCGCCGCCGCGGGCGCGGGGGCCGCAGGTTCGGGGGGCGCGGCGGCGCAGGGCCAGTCGTCGCCGAGAACCAGCGTCTCGCCCTCCGGCCCGGCGATGCGCTCCGGCGTGAGGGTCTCCATCGCATCCGCGACCAGGGCATGCCAGGCGTCGCCGTCGGGCTTCGGCGCGGTCCCGGCGCCGCAGACGATCAGCCAGCTCCTCGCCCGGGTGAGCGCGACATAGAGCAGGCGCATGTTCTCGGCGCGGGCGCGGTCCCGGCGCTCCGCCTCCGCCTCGGCGAGCGGAGGGGGCGCCGTATCGGCGGCCATGCGCCGGACCGCCGTTCCCTCCGGCAGAAGCAGGATTTCCGGCGCGTTGCGCCCCTCCTGCCGCGCGGCGGTGTCGGGCAGGATGACCACCGGCGCCTCCAGCCCCTTGGCGCCGTGCACGGTCATCACCCGCACCTGGTCGGCGCCCTCCTCGCTGCGGCGCTTGACCTGGAATTCGTCCTGGTCGATCCAGGCGAGAAAGGCGGTGAGGCTCGGCGCCTCGGCACTCTCGTAGGCCAGCGCCTGGTCGAGCAGCGCGTCGATCCCGTCCTCGGCCTCGGGCCCGAGCCGGGCGACGAGGTTCTGCCGCCCGTCATGGCGAAGGAGGATGCGCTGCAGAAGCTCGAAGGGCCGCAGAAAATCCGCCTGGTCGCGCAGATCGTCGAGCATGGCCCGCACCGGCGCGTGGCGCTCCGGCGGCTGGCGGCGCAGGGCGGCGAAGAGGCTGCCCGACCGGCCATGGGCGATCTCGAAGAGGCCGTCCTCGCTGATGCCGCCGAGCGGGCTGCGCAGGAGCGCCGCGAGCGAGAGGTCGTCGCCGGGGGTGGCGGCGACGCGGAGCGCCGCCAGCAGGTCCTTGACCGCCAGCTCGCCGCCCATGCGCAGCACGTCGGCCCCGGCGACCGCCACGCCCTCGCGCTTCAGCGCGCGGATGACAGCGTGGAAGAGCGCGGAGCGGCGCTGCACGAGGATCATCACATCGCCGGCGCGGATCGGGCGGGCACCGTTCTCGCCCGGTAGCAGCTGGCCGTCGGCGATCCAGCCGGCAATCCGCTCGGCGATCTGCCTGGTGAGGATTTCGACCGGATCATCAGCGCTCCGGGCATCGACGGGCAGCCACCAGTCCGTCTGCTCCGGCTTCTCGGGCTTCGGCAGGAATGGCCAGAGCTCGACGCGGCCCGGCCGCGCGGGGTCGATGGCGGCATGGGTGGGGGCCCCGCCGGTACCCATGCCGGCGCGGCCGCCGAAGACCGCATCCACCAAGGCAAGGATCTGCGGCGCGGAGCGGAAGGAATGGATCAGGGCGCAATCCTGGAGCTCGCGGCCCATGCCCGCCAGCCGCGCCTCGAAATGCGCCCGCATGTCGCCGAAGGCCGCCGGGTCGGCGCCCTGGAAGCTGTAGATCGACTGTTTCTCGTCGCCGACCACGAAGACGGTGCGCTCGCGGTCGCGCGCGCCTTCGCCTGCGAAGAATTCCTCGGAGAGCGCGCGCACTACTTGCCATTGCGCCGGGCTCGTGTCCTGCGCCTCGTCCACGAGGATGTGCTCGAGCCCGCCATCGAGCTTCCAGAGCACCCAAGACGCGGTGGCAGGATCGGCGAGCAGCGCGGCGCTGCGCGCGATCATGTCGTCGAAATCAAGCAGGCCGAGGGCGGCCTTGCGCCCGTCGAGAACCGCGTGCCAGCGGCGGGCGAAGCGGTTGAGCGCGGCGGATCGCGCGAAGGCCTCGCCGGCGAGGCGGCGCGGACGCGCGTCCTCGACGCGGCGCATCAGCGCGTCGAGCGCGGCCGAAAGGCCGGGATTTGCCGCGCGGACCGCCTTGGTCGGCAGGGTCCCGATCTTGGCGGCGAAGGGAACCTTGGCGGTCTGGCCGGTGAGCAGGGCCGATTCGAGCAGGGCGAGGCGTCCGGCGGCATCCCGCTCCGCGAGGACGGCACGGAAGGCCTGGGCAAGCTTCGTGTCATTCTTCCCCGATGCCTCGAGGTGCGGAACCAGCGCGGCGAGGAGATCGGCGTCGTCGGGCAGGAAGGTCTCGCCGAGCAGGATTTCCGGTGACAGGGCGGGATCGGCGCCGAGGGCCCGGGCGAGCGCCTTCGGGTCGAAAGTCCGCTCGAAGGCCGCGCGGTTGCGGGCGATCTCACGCAGGAGCGGGTCGGGGTCGTCGCCGCCGAGATTCGCCGCGAGGTCGGCGAGGACATCCGGTTCGCGCTCGGCCAGGGCATCGAGCAGGGTTTCTCTCAGCGTCCCTGCCGCCCGATCGTCCAGCACGCTGAACTGCGGCGCGACGCCCGCCTCCAGCGGGAAGCGCCGCAGGAGCGCCTCGCAGAAGGCGTGGATCGTCTGGATCTTCAGCCCGCCGGGGGTTTCCAGTGCCCGGGCGAAGAGCGTGCGGGCCTGCGCAAGGCGCGCGGGCGGCAGCGCACCCACCAGCTCGCCGAGCTTGGCGAGTTCCGCCGCCAGCGGCGCGTCGTCGAGCATCGCCCAGGCGCCGAGGGTCCGGAAGAGCCGGGACTGCATCTCCGAGGCGGCGGCCTTGGTATAGGTGAGGCAGAGCACGCGCGCGGGATCGGTTCCGGCGAGCAGCAGCCGCGCAACGCGGTTGGTGAGCACGGTGGTCTTGCCCGAGCCGGCATTGGCTGCGACCCAGCTGGAGCGCTCCGGGGAGGCGGCGCGATTCTGGCGGGCGGCGGCCTCGCTCACGACACATCCTCCGTCGCGTCGCCGTCGGACCATTCGCCGTGGCGCGAGAGGTGGTCGTAGTCGCTCGCGTAGCTCAGGCGCTGTGGGCGGAGGCGGGCGGTGAAGCCGGTGGCGGGATTCTGATAGGTGGCGATCAGCTGGCGCAGGCGGTCGAGGGTTTCGGAGATGGCGGCGGGATCGGCGTCGAGGGAAAGCGTCTTGCGACTGCCGAGGCCGATCAGTTCGAGCCGGGAGACGGGGCCCGCGGGCAGGTCCTCGAAGCCCCCGGCGGCGAGGATGGCGGCTTCCAGCGGTAGCTGCAGGTGGAAGGCGTCGGCCTCCGCCCGGGAGGGCAGTCCGCCGGATTTGTAGTCGTAGATCGCGAAGCGCCCGTCCCCGGCACGGTCGATGCGGTCGGCCTTGGCCGTCACCGCGAAAGGCCGGGCGAGCCCGGCGAGCGCGAGCCGGCCGCGGACCTCGCGGGCGAGCGGGCGGGCGCGGGCGCGGCGTTCCTCCTCCCCGGCGAGAAACCACGCCGCGACCCGGTCGAGCCGGGCGGTCCAGATGGCGCGCACCGCTGGCCAGGGCGCGTTTCGGGCGAGGCTCTCGCGCAGGGTCTCGGCGAAGACCGCGGCGGCGTCGGGAGGGAGCCCGGCTTCCGTCGCCGCGACGAAGGCGTCGAGTGCATCGTGGAGCGCACTGCCGCGAGTCAAAGCGTCGGCAGCGCGCCCCGGCGGATCGAGGGCCACGAGGTCGAGCACCTTGCGCGCGTAGATCGCATAGGGGTCGCGCACCAGCGTCTCGACCTGGGTGACCGAGAGCGCGTCGGGCCGGGCCGCGGCCGGCGGGCGGGGCGAGGGCCGGCGGGTCGGGGCGAGCGGAGCTGCCGGCCGGTCGAGATCGGCCGCGCGCGCGAGCAGCACGTCCCCGCGGCGCCGGGTGGCGGCCAAAGCGTCCCTGCCCTCTTCCCCGAGGCCGAGCATCAGGTTCTCCAGCCGCAGGAGCCAGCGCGAGGGCACGGTGGGTGCCTCGGCGTCGCGGGCGGCGCGCGAGACGATGGCGCGGGGCGCGGCGATCGCCTGCTGGAAGTCGTGCGCGGCGAGGCCGACCGATTGCTCGGGGCTCGGAAGGCCCAGGGCGAGCCGAAGGCCGCGGTTAAGCCACGGATCGGCGCCAGGGATCCGCGGCCAGATGCCCTCGTTGAGCGCGCCGAGGATCACCAGGTCGGCGGATTGCACCCGGGCCTCGAGCGTGCCCCAGATGGCGATGCCGGCATCGGTGACGACCGCCTCTTCCGGCACGTCGCGCGCCGCCATCTCGGATTGCAGGAGCGCACGGTATTGCGCCGGCGACATCGGACCGAAGGCCGCGCCCGCCGCGGCGAGGCTTTCCATCAGTGCCCGGGCCCGCGCGCCGGCCTCCTTTGCCCAGAGCCCGTGCTCGCCGCCCGCCTGATGTCCGGCGGCGAGGCTTTCCGCCGCCGCGACCTGGGCTGCCACATGAGCGGCGAGCGGGCGGGGCCCGGCCGTCGCGAGAGGCCTGAGCGCGCCTTCGAGCCAGGCGATCCAGGGCGCGGCCTGCTCCGGACCCTCGGCCGCCCAGTCGCGCAGGGCGGGCCAGTCCACCACCGGCGGCCCGCCGCGCAGCCGTTCGAGCTCGAGCCGCGCGGTGAGGGCGGCATGGCCGGCGCGTGCGCCGGGCGCGCTCGTCACCAGCGGATGCTTGAGGAGCGCGAGCAGCGTCGCGGGGTCGAGCGGTTCCCCGGCGAGCCCGGCGAGATGGCGCAGGAGCACACCGGGCGGAACGAGGCCCAGCGGGCGGCCGGCGCTGTCGTCGGGGATGATGCCCCAGCGGTCGAGCTCCGCGGTGACCCTTCGTGCCAGCGTGCGGTCCGGGGTGACAAGTGCGGCGCGCAGGCCCTCCGCGGCGGCGTCGCGCAGCGCCAGCGCGATGGCGCGGCCCTCGGCGCGGGCGTCGGGCGCGTCGATCCAAGTCAGCCCGTCGGTCGCGGCCGCGAGGGAGCCAGCGAGCCCCCTGCCCTCCTGGCGCCACTGGTCAGTGACCGGCGCGGGGCGGAGCGCCAGCGAGACGAGGGCATTGCGCTCGGGCGCGGGCGGCGCGACGGGGTGCCAGGACGCCACCGCGCCGGCGTCGAAGCCGAGGCTGTCGGCCAGCCGGCGGAAGCCGTGCTGGGGATGGTCGAATGCGCCGGCCTCGCCCGCGCCGAGCCGCCGCCAGACCGCCTCCGGCAAGGCGGGGTCATGGCCTGGCAGAATCAGCGCGCCCTGCGGCAGCCGCGCCACGGCCGCCATGAAGGCGCGCGTGCCGCCGCGCGATCCGGTGGAGCCGGCGACGAGCACCGGATCGGCAGGCGCGTTCGTCGCCCAGGCGGCGGCGAGGGCCTCGGCGACGCGGCGGAGCCGGCCCTGGCCGCCGGTGATCGTGGCGGCGGCGTGGGTGACGAGGATGTCGAGAAAGCGCAGGCTCTGCTGCCAGTGGGCGGCATGGTCCCCTGCGTCGATGCGCCGGAGCGCGGCGGGATCGATGCCCTCGCCCTCAAGGTCGTCGAGGAGCTGCGCCAGGCTGTCGGCGAGGTCGAAGACCGCCGTCTCCGCGGCACGACCCGGCTCGGCGGCGAGCAGCGCCGCGACCAGTCGCGCCAGTTCGAGCTTGCGCGCCAGCGCCGGGCCCGCCGGCGGAAGCTCGAGCGGCAGGCGCAGATCCTCAGCGAGTTCCGAGAGCGCGCGGATCCGCGGCAGAAGTCGGGCGGGCCCATTGGCGAAGGCCTCCGTCAAGGCGCGGCGCGCGCGCTGGGTGTTCACCCAGATCTCGATCCGCGCCATGGTCTCCGGCGGCGCGCCGGCGAGGCGGGCGTCGAGGCCTTCGATCAATGCGGCGGTGAAATCGGCGCCGGGCGGCAGCGCGAAGACGCGAGGGCCGGGGCCGGGCGCGAAGAGCGTCATCGGGCGAGTGCGGCTTCGGCGAGCGCGATTCCCTCGGGCCGGCCGACATCGACCCAGGCGCCGCGGTGGACGCAGCCGAAGAGCCGTCCCGCGGCGATCAGGCGGTCCCAGACCGGGTTGAGCGAAAAGACCGGTCCGGCATGGCCCGCGAGCGCGCCCGCGCGGATGATCTGCGCCCCGGCATAGACGAAATCGGCGGCGGGCGCGGCGCCACGGCGGGCCAGGGCGCCGTCCGGCGCGGCGAAGAAATCGCCCGGCCCGGCATGGCCGGTGGCCTCGGCCCGCGGCACGAGGCAGAGCAGCGCGTCCATGCGCGAGGGATCCCAGGTCGCGGCGAGCACGGTCAGCGGGTTCGGGCCGGACCAGACCATGTCGGCATTAAGCGTGAAGACCGGATCGGCGTCGAGGAGCGGCAGCGCCCGGGCGAGGCCGCCGCCGGTCTCCAGCAGCTCCGGCTCGTGCGAGATCAGCGCCCCGGGCGCAGCACGGGCGAGATGCGCCTGCATCTGCCTGGCATGGGCATGGGTGTTGACGACGATGCGCGCCACGCCGGCACCGCGAGCGAGCGCCAGGGCGCGGTCGAGGAGCGAGACACCGGCGACCTCGATCAGCGGCTTCGGCCGGTCGCGGGTCAGTGCCCCCATGCGGGTGCCGAGGCCGGCGGCGAAGATCATCACCGCCCCGGGCGTCATGCGGCACGGGCCGCGATGCGGGCGCGCACGGCGGGTTCGGGCGGCGGCAGGGTGTCCCCGACCCAGGCCGCAAGCGGCGCCAGCGCGGGATGGCCCAGGTCGCGCGCCAGATGGCCCCAGACGCGGGGCAGGAGGTCGAGGTAGCGCGGCTTGCCGTCGCGGCGGCAAAGCCGGGTGAAGAGGCCGAGGATCTTGAGGTTGCGCTGCGCGGAGAGCGTATGCGCGGCGAGGGAGAAATCGTGCGGATCGGCGCCGCTGGCGGCGATGTAGCGGGAGAGCATGCGCGCACGAAGGCACTCGTCGATGTCGCGGCGGGCGTCTTCCAGAAGCGAGATCACGTCGTAGGCCGGATGGCCCACGAGCAGGTCCTGGTAGTCGAGCAGGCCGACGCGGGCATGCCCCGCGCGGGCGGGCAGCCAGATCAGGTTCTCGGCATGGTAGTCGCGCAGGACCGGCACCGGCGGCGCCGCGAGCAAAGGCGCAAAGGCCTCCGCGGCGAGGGCCTCGAAGCGCGCCGCGCATTCGGCACCGGGCGCAGCGCCGGTGGCGGCGGGCAGATACCATTCCACCGCCAGCCGCGCCTCGCGCAGCAGAAGCGTCATGTCGTAGGGCGGCGGGGCCCAGTTTGCATCGCCGGGCGGCAGAGCGAGGCGCTGGAGCGCGACAAGCGCGTCTATGGCCGCCCCGTAGAGCGCCTCGGCGCGGGTCGCGTCGGCGGCGCAGAGCCGCGCGAAGGTGTCGTCGCCCAGATCCTCGAGCAGCACCAGCCCCTGCGGCGGGTTCGCGGCCAGCACCTCCGGCGCGCTGAAGCAAGCGCCGCGCAGCCAGTCGGTCACCCGCAGGAAGGGCAGCGGAACGAGCCCGCTTTCGGGCGGCATGTCCATCAGGACCGCCCGGGCCGCCCCCTGCGAAAGCCGCTCGTAGCGCCGGGCCGAAGCGTCGCCGGCCAGGGGCGCCCGCCTCGCCCGGGCCCAGCCGGCCTCGGCGAGGAAGGCCGCGGTTGCCGCCTCGCGGGTCATGCCGGAACGCATCCGGCGCGGCGAAGGGCATCGGGAAGCCAGTCCCAACCACCGCCCGACGCGGCCAAAGTCGCGCTACGCGCGCCGTCGTCGCCGGGCAGGAACGCGAGCTCGATCCCGAGCGCCCGGCGGGGGCGGCTGCGACCGAGCCGGCCGGCCCATTCCACGATGCAGATCGCCTCGGAGAAAGCCTCGTCGAGGCCGAGCTCTGCGAGCTCCTCGGCGGTGGAGAGGCGGTAGAGGTCCGCGTGCCGGAGTGTGCAATCTCCAAGGTCGTAAGTCTGGACGAGCGTGTAGCTCGGCGAGGGTATGTCCTCTGCGCGGCCGGTCGCGGCCAGGCGTTCCGCGATCAGGGCGCGGGCGAAGGTGCTCTTGCCGGCGCCAAGTCCGCCGTCGAGCGCCACCAGATCGCCGGCGCGCAATCCCGGCGCGAGAGCACGCGCCAGCCGTTCGGTGGCGGCGACATCGTCGAGAACGAGCTGGATGGACAAGCCGGGTCTGGTCCCTGGTGCACGCGTGCGCGCCGTTCTAGGAATCCCGGCGGGGCGGCGCAAGGCCCGGCGCCGCCTCCGCTCAGGCGCGCTGGGCGACGGGCTCCTCGGCGGGAGCGCCCTGCCCCTCCGGCAACGCGGCACGGAAGGCGGTGCGGCCTTCCGCCGCACTGATCTCCAGCCGGCCACCGCCGGCCTCGACAATGCGCCGCGCCAGGGCGCAGCCGAGGCTTTCGGGCTTCGGGGACTCGCCGGTGGTCTCGGCAGTGATGGTGATCTCGGCCGCTCCCGCCGACCGGGAGACGGCGATTCCGAGCGAAGTACCCGTGGCCGCCCGGTCCGCGGCGGCGAGGCAGAGTGCCACGGCCGCGCGCCGCAGCCCCGAGGGCCAGAGCGCGGCATCGGCGGGGATCTCGGCATCGAGCCCGCGGGCCTTCAGCGCCCGGTCGAGGGCGGGGATCGGCCCGGCCAGGACATTTGGGCGTGCGTGGGCGAGGTCATGCAGCTCACGCGAGCGGGCGAGGCCGTCCCGGAGAGCCTGCGCTGCGGCGCTTAGGCCCTTGAAGGCCTCCGGATTCGAGACGGAGGGGATCGCCGCCGTCACCTGGCGCACCGCCGCCTCGACGGGCAGCCGGATTTGTTCGAGCGCGAGGTCCTCGATTACCGCATCCCCGCCGCCCCGCCGGAGATCTTCGCGAAGCCCCTCCTCCTCGGCCGCCTCGCCGGTCAAGTCGCGGAAGAGCACGAGCGCCGAGGCGTCGGGCAGGGGCGCAACCAGCATGCGCAGCGCGCGGCCGTCGTGCATCGCGATGGGCGCGGTCCAGCTGCCGCGGGTTTCGGCGGCGGTGGCGAATTCGGCGAGCCGCGCCCAGGCCGGGCTCGGGGCGCAGCGCGCCGCCCAAAGGCCGGTCATCTCGCCCACCCCCGGCCCGTCGAGCCGTTCCATCGGTTCGAGGCCCCAGAGCTGCTCGAAGGCGGAATTGACGAAGACCAAGCTGCCGGAGGCATCGAAGACCGCCACGGCCTCGGTCAGCCGGTCCAGGGTCGCCTGGCTGAGTTCAAGTTCCGAGCGGTATTTGCGCTCGAGCATGATCGAGGTCGATATGTCCTCGAAGAGGAAGGCGAGCGCGCCTTGGGGATGCGGCCGTCCGGTGACGCGGAAGACCTTGCCCGAGGGCAGCACCCAGTTCTCCTCGTAGGTGCCGTCGCGGGCGCCCTCCTCCAGTTCGCCGAGCTTGCGCCGCCAGGCGGCGAAATCCTTCTGTTCCGGCATCTGCCGCGTCTCGCGCAGGCGTTCGAGGAAGTCGCGAAGCGAAGGCCGGCCGGCGAGCCAGACCGCGTCGATCTTCACCAGATCGGTGAGCGCGGGGTTGAAGAGGCCGAGGCGGCGGTTTTTGTCGAAGACCGCCAACCCGATGGGCAGATGCGCGAAGGTCTCGGTAAGCGTCTCGACGAAGCGGCGCAGACTCGCCTCGGCGGCCACCAGGTCGTCGGCCTCCAGCGCGTAGCCGATTGCGGTGCCGTCGGGGCCGGGGCTCTGGCAGATCTCGTACCAATGGGCCTCGCCGTCCTCGCGCCCCGGGACCGAGACGCGGCGCCGGCTCTCGTCGCCACGCGTGGTCAGCGGCACCTCGTCGAGCACGTGGCCGAAGCCGTTGGCGATGCGGTGGTCGGGGAGCCCTTCCGCAGCCGGGTCGAAGCGTTCGCGATAGGCGGCGTTGGCCCAGGCGATCTGGCCGTCCGGGGCGAGGCTCCAGGCGAGGACCGGCGCCTCGTCGAGCACATCGCGCAGGAAGCGCGCCTCCTCGCCGGCGCGCTGGAGCGCGGTCTGTGCCTCCTGCAAGGCCCGGGCGTCGTCGCTCGGCTGGCGCATCGAGAGATGCCCCGACCCGCCACGGGCCTGTCCGACCACCTCGTAGACCGAACCGTCCGTCCGGGTGCAATGGACGCGAAAGCCCGTGCCGTAGAGCACCAGCGCCTCGATCCTCGCTTGCACCTCCGGGCAGTCGCGCGACAGATGCGCCGAAAGGGCGGCCATGCGCGAAGGCGATTGCCCCAGATCCTCGAGAAGCGCGCGGGCCGGTTCGCTGAGCGGCTTCACGCTCGAGCCGTTGAGCAGGAAGTCGCAGGCACCCGCGGCGGAGGGCGCCTCGGCGGCTCCCGGCGCGGAAGGTCGGCCGAGCGGCAGGCGCCGGGCGAAGACCGCGATGAGCGCCAGCGTCGCCGTGGCGCTGACGAGGGCCGCCGTCACCGTCTCGCGGGGCGGCAGGAGGCCGAGGCCGGTCGGCCATCCGGACGGGAGAAGGGAGGACAGATCCATCGCGTTCCGCCTTCGGGGTGTCTGCGCCGCGATGAGAGGGCGCAAGCGCTTAAGGAAGTCTTAACCCTGCCCCTCTGCAGCGGCGGCGCGCGCTTCGCGACGTTCTCTTGCACCATGCGCGACCGGGGCGCGGCGCGCAGGCGCGGGGCGTGCGGCTTGATGCCCGGGTCCGGCCATGCCAGATGGGATCATTGGCGGGAGGAGGATCCGGTGCGATGACCCGAATGTTCGCGCTCTTCGCAGCGGCCGCGGCCGCGATCTTCGGGCTCGCGGCGGGGTGGGCCTGGTACATGGGCGCTGGGAGCGGCGACCGTTTCGCGGATTGCCGCCAGTCCGTCGCGGCGACGGGTGCCGCAACCATCGGCGGGCCGTTCACGCTGACGAGCGCGTCGGGCGCCCGCGTGAGCGATGCCGACGTCATCACCGGGCCGACCTTGGTCTATTTCGGCTATACGTTCTGCCCCGATTTCTGCCCGACGGATCTGTCGCGCAACGCCGTGGCCGCGGACATCCTCGCCGAGCGCGGCGTCGATCTCGGGCAAGTCTTCGTCTCGATTGACCCGGAGCGCGACACGCCGGAGGTCATGGCGGATTTCACCGCCTCGATTCATCCCGACCTCGTCGGGCTGACAGGCTCACCCGAGGAGGTGAAGGCGGCGGCCGACGCCTATCGAGTCTATTTCCGCAAGGCCGGCGACGATCCGGAATATTACATGATGGATCATTCGACTTTCACCTATCTCATGGCCCCGGAAATCGGCTTTCTCGAGTTCTTCGGCTCGGATGTCGGCTCGGATGGTCTCGCGGAACGCGTGGCCTGCTTCGCCGGAAAGCTCTGAGGGTGGGCACCGGCCTCGCGCCGTTCGGAAACTCGAAAAAAAAGAGCCGCCACGCCGGGCGGACGAACCGACTCGCGCATGGACTGTGGCGCCACGGCAACTAGTCAACCGAAGGTAGAGGTGCGCCGTAGACTTGTGAGCGGAATCTCGCCTAATTCAACCTATGGACGATTCACTCGCTCTTGACTATACGCATAAGGCGTATCTGAATGTGACAGGCGTCGTGATTCCCGACGATCCAGCCATCATCACCCCGGCAATCCGGCGCGCGATGCTCGAAGGACGCTTCGAGACCGAGGAAGGCCAGCAGATTCCGCGCATCGTGCAACCCGGCGACCGGGTCCTGGAGATCGGCGCGGGGATCGGCTTCATCTCGACACTGCTCTCGCGCCAACGCCGGGTCGCAAGCGTGCTCGCCGTGGAGGCCAATCCGCGGCTGATGGATTACATGACGCGCCTGCACCGCGCGAACCGGGTGCGCAAGGTGCGGCGTCTCAATGCCGTGCTGACCAACGAGCCGGTCAAGAGCATGACCTTCTACCTGCGCCGGGATTTCTGGATGGGGTCGCTGATGGCAGCACCCAATCCCTATGTCGGGACGCTCGAGGTCCCGACCACGAATCTCAACGATCTGCTGCGCGCCGAGGGCATCAGCCTGATCGTCTGCGACGTGGAGGGAGCGGAAAGCATTCTCTTCCAGGGCGCCGATCTCGCGGAAGTCGACCGGATCTTCCTCGAACTCCACGATCACGTCACCGGCCTCTCCGGCGTGGCCAGCCTCTTCACGACCCTTGCGGACCAGGGCTTCGTCTACGATCCCCGGCATTCGGTGGGCAGCGTCGTGCTGTTCCGCAAGGTCGGACCCGCCGACGTGCTGCGGCCCTACGCCGGATAGGCGCGGGGCTTGCCGGCCACCCCGGCGGCTCCTAGCCTGATGGACGGTCCCGGAGCGGGAACCGATCGCGCCGGAGATGCGTTTCCGCCGGGATGCACGGGGCTGGAGGACTTGCCATGGATGTCGCGACGGCTGCAGCGCTCGCTTCGGGAAGCAAGGTCGCGGTGACGGGATTCGTGCTCCTCGTTTCCGGGCAGAGCCCGGTTCTCTGTTCGGAGCTGCTCGAATCGATGCCGCCGCAATGCGGGGGCGCCCGGATGGAGCTCGTCGGACTGGACGGCCCGGACCTGCCGGGCCTCCGCGAGGCTGTAGGCGTGAAATGGACCGCCGAGGCGGTGACGCTCTCCGGCGTGGTGCACGAAGGGCGTCTCCACCTCGGCGGCTGAGGCGGGCGATCAGGTGTACTGGTTCTTCCAGCCGACCAGGTTGTCGAAGACCGGCTTGACCAGCCGCACCGAGCCGTTGAACACCGGACCGCCGGTGTTGTGCACGGCGACGATGTGGCGCTGACCATCGCGGAAGCGCCAGACCGGGCTGCCGCTCTGCCCACCGAAAGTGTCGAGCCGGTAGAACAGCCGCCGATCGGTGACCGCCAGCACATTGTTGGCGTTCCACCACTGGGTGCCCGTGGGCTTGTCTCCCGGGTAGCCGGAATTGTTCACCCGGAGGCCGAGCAGGCTGGTGAAGGAGAGGTTGGCGAGCCCCATCCAGCCGGTGGTATTCCCGAGCTTGGCGTTCGAGGGCAGCACGACGACGGCGTAGTCGTAGTTGGAACTCTGGCTCTCGGTCCAGCCCTTGACGCTGTGGTAGAAGGTGCTGACCGCCGAGCCGAAGGGCTCGGAGGCGCCGTTCTTGCCCGGGATGACCCGGATGTTGCGCACCCAGCCGCCGTGATCGTGCATGAAAACGCAATGCCCGTTGGTCAGAACCGTGCGCGGGCCGATCATGGCGCCGCTGCAGCCGAACCGCGCGCCGTCGGCCGCGGTGATCTCCAGCTTGCAGATGGTGCGCCAGGGATAGGTCGTGGTATTGCCGACCTGCACGCGGTCGTCGTTGCCGAAGACGACCTCGTAGTTTTCGCCGCCGAAGTCGCCGATCTCGGGCGCGTGGCCCTGGACCTCGAGTGCGGGTTCGCCGCCGGCCGATTCATAGCGCGATTCGCCGGCGGTGGCCGGGCTGCCTTCGCTTCCGTCGGCGATCTCGTCGATATTGCCAGCCTCGGGTTCGACGCCGGTGCCGGAATCGATCTCGTGCCCGTCCATCCCTTCGGGGATCTTCGCTTCCTCCGCGAGTTCGAACGCGTGGAACTGGGCGAGCAGTTCGTTCATCGTGCCGCCGGCTGCGCCTCCGCCGTGGCCGTGACCGCCGGGGGCCGGCGTGGTCGGCCCTTCGGCGCCATCGGATTCGCGGTCGAAGCCGGCGACTTCGACCGGGCCGGGCTTGAGAGTATCGCGGGAAACATAAGTCAAGATGGGTACTCCGATAAAAGACCGGAAACTCGGCCTGCAAAGAGGACTCGTTGAACGACCCGACCCAGACAAAAGGGTCGGCCCACTCGGGAGAATTTGGCTCGAAATGCTTTGAGCCGCCTTGGTCACGACCGTTCTTATCAGAAATTGAACGGTCTGATCTGTCGGCCACAATACGACCGACGTGCGGTTATTAACACGCCAGGCGGTTGATTGCAAGCAAGCGCGACCGAAACGGGAACCGATTGCGCTTGCATCCCCGCCTGCGTCGGCCTATATCGCGCTCATCAGCGGCAGGTCGATCCTCGGGTCGGTCTTCCACCGGAGAGTTTCAACGGGCCGCGCGCCCGTTTTTTTGTGCCCTGGGAGCCTCGTTTGGCCGATCTCGTAGCCAAGGCCGCCATCGACCGGCGTCTCGCCGGTATCGTCGCCCCGACCGTCGAAAGTCTGGGATTCGAACTGGTGCGCCTGCGGCTGATGAGCGGCAAGCGCGCGACGCTGCAGATCATGGCGGAGCGGCCCGAGGGCGGCATTGAGGTCGAGGATTGCGCGAAGATCAGCCGCGCGGTCTCGGCGGTGCTCGACGTGGAGGATCCGATCGCGGGCGAATACGTGCTCGAGGTCTCGAGCCCCGGCATCGACCGGCCGCTGACCCGGCCGAAGGATTTCGAGCGCTACGAGGGCTACCGGGTCAAGATCGAGACCGCCGAGCTGATCGACGGGCGCCGGCGCTTCAGCGGCACGCTGGAGGGCGTCGAGGACGGCGAGGTCCTGCTCGCGATCGCAGAAGGCACGATCGGTCTCGATTTCGGCCTGATCGCCGACGCCAAGCTCGTGCTGACCGACGAACTGATCGCTGAGAGCCTCGCCGGGCGCAAGGCGCAGGGGTTCGACCCCGGCGAATTCGACGATGTCGAAGAAGACGATGAAACCGAGACCTCCGACGAAGGTGAGGAAATAGAATGAGCGTGACGTCAGCCAACCGGCTCGAGCTGCTTCAGATCGCCGATGCGGTCGCCCGGGAGAAGATGATCGATCCGTCCCTCGTGATCGAGGCGATGGAGGATTCGCTCGGCAAGGCCGCGCGCTCGCGCTACGGAGCGGAATACGACATCCGCGCGAAGATCGACCGCAAGTCGGGCGAGCTCTTCATGACGCGCTACCGGCACGTGGTCGAGGAGGTGGAGAACCATTTTACCGAACTAACCCTCGACGACGCCCGCGCCATCAAGCCCGACGCCGAGCTCGACGACTACCTCACCGATTCGCTGCCGCCGATGGACTTCGGCCGAATCGCGGCGCAATCGGCCAAGCAGGTCATCATGCAGAAGGTGCGCGAGGCCGAGCGCCTGCGCCAGTTCGAGGAATTCAAGGACCGAGTCGGCGAGATCATCAACGGCATCGTCAAGCGCACCGAATACGGCAACGTCATCGTCGACGTGGGCCGGGGCGAGGCGATCCTGCGCCGCGACCAGCTGATCCAGCGCGAGGCCTTCCGCAACGGCGACCGGGTGCGCGCCCTGATCCGGGACGTGCGCCACGAGGTCCGCGGCCCGCAGGTCTTCCTGAGCCGCACCGCGCCGGAATTCCTCGCAGAGCTCTTCAAGATGGAGGTGCCCGAGATCTACGACGGCGTCATCGAGATCAAGGCGGTGGCCCGCGACCCCGGCAGCCGCGCGAAGATGGGCGTGATCTCCTACGACAATTCCATCGACCCGGTCGGCGCCTGCGTCGGCATGCGTGGCAGCCGCGTCCAGGCCGTCGTGGGCGAGCTGCAGGGCGAGAAGATCGACATCATCCCCTGGAACCAAGACCCGGCAACCTTCCTCGTGAACGCGCTCCAGCCGGCCGAGGTCTCCAAGGTGGTCTTCGACGACGAGAGCGAGCGCATCGAGGTAGTGGTGCCGGACGAGCAGCTCTCGCTCGCCATCGGCCGGCGCGGCCAGAACGTGCGGCTGGCGAGCCAGCTCACCGGGTTCGACATCGACATCATGACCGAGGCGCAGGAGAGCGAGCGGCGGCAGGCGGAATTCGCCGAGCGCACCCAGCTCTTCATGGAGAGCCTGAACGTCGACGAGATGGTGGCGCAACTGCTCGTGGCCGAGGGCTTCACCACGCTCGAGGAAGTGGCCTATGTCGATCGCGACGAGCTCGCCTCCATCGACGGCTTCGACGAGACGACGGCTGAGGAACTGCAGGCGCGTGCCCGCGAGAGCCTCGAGGAACTGAACGCCAGGGCGCTGGAGCGCGCCCGGGCGCTCGGCGTCGAGGAGGCCCTCGTCGCGTTCGAGGGGCTGACGCCGCAGATGGTGCAGGCGCTGGCCGAGGACGGGATCCTGTCGCTCGAGGAATTCGCCCGCTGCGCCGACTGGGAACTCGCCGGCGGCTACACCACCGTGGACGGCAAGCGGGTGAAGGACACCGGGCTGCTGGAGAAATTCGACGTGTCGCTCGCCGAGGCGCAGCATCTGGTGATGAGCGCCCGCGTGCTGCTCGGCTGGGTCGATCCTTCGGCGCTGGAAGTGGAGGCCGAGGGCGAAGGCGAGGAGGCCGATGCGGACTCGGCGGCGGAACCGCGGCCGGAGGCCTGAGACCGGCGGTGAGTCGCGGCGGAAAGGCCAGTTTGCGGGACGAGCCCGAGCGGCGCTGCGTCGTCACGCGGAGGAGCGGCCCGAAATCCGGGCTGATCCGCTTCGTGATCGGCCCGGACGCCGATGTGGTGCCGGATCTCTCGGGGCGGCTGCCCGGCCGCGGGATCTGGGTAAGCGCCGAGGCGGGGGTGCTGCGCCAGGCGGCTGCGAAGGGCCATTTCGCCCGCGCGGCGAAGCAGGCGGTCCGGGTCGCGCCCGATCTGGCCGAGCGAGTGGAGGCAATGCTCGCGCGTCAGTTGATCGACCTCCTCGCGCTGGCGCGCAAGGCAGGCCAGGCGGTTGCCGGGCTGGAGAAGACTAAGGCGGCGCTGGTCGCGGGCGATGCGGCGCTTCTGGTGCAGGCCGCAGACGGCTCGCAGCGGGAAAAGGCGGCGCTGCGGCCGCCTGAAGGCGAAAAGACCTGCGTCACCTGCCTTTCGGGGCAGGAATTGGGCATGGCGTTCGGTCGGGATCGTGTGATACATGCCGCCGTGCTGGCGGGCGGTCTTGCAGACCGGGTTAGGGACGAGTCCCTGAGGCTCGAGGGTTTCAGGGTCGGAGTGGACCGGCAGCCGTTCGGGAACGAGGCTGCGAAGGATGCGGCGGGGGAAGGCTCCCGCGGGAAAGGCTGATACGGATGGACACCAAGGACAGCGATCGCAAGGGCAAGACGCTCGGACCGCGAGGCGGAACCGAGACCAGCCACGTGCGGCAGAGTTTCAGCCATGGCCGGTCCAAATCCGTCACCGTGGAACACAAGCGCAAGCGCGTGGTCGTGCCCAAGCCCGGCGCCGCCGCCGCGTCCGGTGCGGGCCAGAGCCCGCGCAACGCCATGGGGCAGAACCTCTCGGACGCGGAGTTCGAACGCCGCCTGAAGGCGGTCGAGGCCGCCAAGGCCCAGGAAGCCGAGCGCCAGGCTAAGGAGCGCGAGGCGGCGGAGGCCCGCGAGGCCGAACTCGGCCGCCTGCGCGCCGAGAAGGACGCCGCCGAGCGCGCGGCCCGCGAGCGCGAGATCGCCGAACAGCGCGCGGCTGCGGCCGCCGAGGAGGCCGCAGCCGCGGAAAGCTCGGCCGCCGCCAAGGCCAAGCCCGCGGCCCGGACCCCGGACGCGGCCCCGGTCGACCCGGCCGCGGCCCAGGCGCAGGCGGCCCGTGCCGAGGCCGGACGGCCGGTCGCGCAGAAGAAGACGGGCGACCGCGCCCCGGTCGAGGACAAGCGCACGCGCCTGAAGGGCGAGGACGACCGGCGCCGGTCGGGCAAGCTGACCATCGCGCGGGCCACCAACGAGGAGGGCCGCCAGCGCAGCCTCGCGGCAACGCGCCGCCGGCAGGAGCGCGACAAGCGGCGCATGATGGGCGCCGGCGGCGAGCGCGAGAAGATCGTGCGCGACGTGCAGGTCCCCGATGCGATCACCGTGCAGGAGCTTGCCAACCGCATGGCTGAGCGCGTCGCGGCCGTGGTCAAGACCCTGATGCAGAACGGCATCATGGCCACGCAGAACCAGACGATCGACGCTGACACGGCCGCGCTGATCGTGGAGGAATTCGGCCACAAGGTCCTGCGCGTCTCCGAATCCGACGTTGAGGACGTGATCGTCCAGGCTTCCGAGGAGGACCAGAGCAACCTCGAGCCGCGGCCGCCGGTCGTGACCATCATGGGCCATGTCGACCACGGCAAGACCTCGCTCCTGGACGCGATCCGCAAGACCAACGTCGTCTCCGGCGAGGCCGGCGGCATCACCCAGCATATCGGCGCCTATCAGGTGGCGACCGAGGGCGGTGCCAAGATCACCTTCCTCGACACGCCGGGCCACGCGGCCTTCACCTCCATGCGCGCCCGCGGCGCGCAGGTGACCGACATCGTCGTGCTGGTGGTGGCCGCCGACGACAGCGTCATGCCCCAGACCATCGAGGCGATCAGCCATGCCAAGGCGGCGGGCGTGCCGATGATCGTGGCCATCAACAAGATCGACAAGCCCGGCGCCGATCCCAACAAGGTGCGCACCCAGCTTCTCAGCCACGAGATCGTGGTCGAGGGCATGGGCGGCGAGGTGCTCGACGTCGAGGTCTCGGCGGTCACCGGCAAGGGGCTCGACACGCTGCTCGAGAATATCGCGCTGCAGGCCGAACTGCTCGATCTTAAGGCCAATCCCGACCGGCTCGCCGAAGGTGCAGTGATCGAGGCCAAGCTCGACGTGGGCCGCGGACCGGTCGCCACCGTTCTGGTGCAGAAGGGCACGCTCCGGCGCGGCGACATCTTCGTCGTCGGCGAGCAATGGGGCAAGGTGCGCGCGCTGATCAACGACCAGGGCGAACGGGTCGAGGAAGCAGCGCCATCGGTTCCCGTGGAGGTGCTCGGCCTCAACGGCACGCCGGAAGCCGGCGACGTGCTCAACGTCGTCGACAACGAGAGCAAGGCGCGCGAGATCGCCAGCTATCGCGAGCGGCTGTCGCGGGACAAGCGCGCGACGCTGGGATCGGCAACGACCCTCGACCAGCTCCTCGCCAAGGCCAAGGCCGACAAGGATCTGCGAGAACTGCCGGTGGTGGTGAAATCCGACGTGCAGGGCTCCGCCGAGGCGATCGTGCAGGCGCTCGAGAAGCTCGGCACCGACGAGGTGCGGGTGCGGGTGCTGCATTCCGGCGTGGGGGCGATCACCGAAAGCGACGTCGGCCTCGCCGAGGCCTCGAATGCGCCGATCATCGGCTTCAATGTTCGCGCCAATGCGCCGGCACGCGAGAGCGCCAACCAGAAGGGCGTGGAGATCCGCTATTATTCGATCATCTACGATCTGGTAGACGACGTGAAGGCGGCTGCCTCAGGCCTGCTCTCGCCGGAGATCAGGGAGAAGTTCATCGGCTATGCCGAGATTCTCCAGGTCTTCAAGGTCTCCGGGGTCGGCAAGGTCGCCGGCTGCAAGGTCAACGAGGGCGTCGCGCGGCGCTCCGCCGGGGTGCGACTCCTGCGCGACAACGTGGTGATCCACGAGGGCAAGCTGAAGACACTCAAGCGCTTCAAGGACGAGGTCCGCGAGGTACAGGCCGGCCAGGAATGCGGCATGGCCTTCGAGCATTACGAGGACATCCGCGAGGGCGACGTGATCGAGATCTTTGAGACCGAGACGGTGGAGCGCCAGCTGGCCTGATCGGGCGCCCGCCGCCAAGGCGGGCGCAGGCTGATCGGAATCCTCTCGGCCGGGCTACGGACGCACCGGGGCCACGGTCCTGGATGTCAATGCGGATGAGTGGCCGAGTGGTTTAAGGCACTGGTCTTGAAAACCAGCGAACCGAAAGGTTCCGTGGGTTCGAATCCCACCTCATCCGCCAATCATCGCCGAGTGCACTACTAAATCCCCAAAGCGACGGCCACCGAACGTCACCAGTGAGGCACAACGAGCCGCAGATTGCTCTTTTGCGGCGTCGCCGTCACGCGATCAGGCAAATCTTCTCGCGAAGACGACGCAGAAGACGATCAGAGCCGTTGCCGCGATCATGGACCAGGCCACAGGTTCACCCAGCAGAAAGCCAGCGAGCGCGAGGCCGAAGAAGGGCTGGAGCAGCTGCAATTGTCCAACGCTGGCGATGCCGCCGAGGGCCAGGCCCCGATACCAGAAGACAAAACCCACCAGCATCGAGAAAACGGAGACATAGCCGAGGCCGATCCAGGCCGGAGCCGTGACGCCATCCCATGTTGTCGGCAGGGTTGCGACCGCGAGAATCAGCATCAGCGGTGCGGAGAATACGAGCGCCCATGAAATGACCTGCCATCCTCCCAGGCGACGCGACAGTTTTGCGCCTTCCGCGTAACCGAGGCCGCAGAGAATGACCGCCGCGATCATCAGAAAGTCGCCGGTCCATGAGCGCGACCCGTCGCTCGAAAGTGCAAAAGCGGCAACGGTTGCGCTCCCGAGACAAGAGAACAGCCAGAACAGAGGTTTCGGCCGCTCGCCTCCGCGCAAGACACCGAAGATGGCGGTCGCCAGCGGGAGCACCCCGATGAACACGATGGAGCGCGCCGAGGTGATATGCTGGAGCGCCAGTGCGGTCAGGAATGGGAAACCCGCGACAACGCCGACTGTAACGGTGCCCAGCGACAGAATGTCTTTCCGCTCCGGTCGCGCCTGCCGCATCAGCACGAGGAGCGCCGCCCCCAGCATTGCGGCGATGGCCGCGCGGGCCGAGGTCAAGAATATGGGCGGAAATTCCGCGACCGCCACGCGGGTGGCGGGCAGCGAGCCGCTGAAGATGATGACGCCGAGCAGCCCGCTGCCCCAAGCTTCCAGGGATGTTCTCATGTCGTCCGCCACTGCTCGTATTCAAGGCGCGGAAGTAGTCGAAAATCACTGGCTCCATCAGATACAGAACAATACAATCTGACAAATCCGTATTGGTCTGGAAGGACATACAGTTGAGCCGAGTGGCCCTGAATGGCGAACGCACCGGCTCCCGGACAACGCGCGTGATGGACGCGATCCGAGGGCGGGTCGTCAGCCGCGTCCTCGGTCCGGGAGACCGCCTTCCGTCCATCCGCGCCTTCGCCGGAACTATGGGGGTTTCCCCCTCGACCGTGGTCGAAGCCTATGATCGGCTGGCGGCGGAAGGGCTGATCCACGCGCGGCGCGGCTCCGGCTTCTTTGTCTCGGCGACGGCCTCGCCCCCGCTGGCTCTGGCACAGGATGTGCCCCAGACGCAACGCGCGGTCGATCCTTTCTGGGTTTCGCGTCAGTCGCTGGATGCCGATGCTGCGACGCTGAAGCCCGGCTGCGGCTGGCTGCCGCCGGAGTGGATGCCGCATGAGGAATTGCGCCGGGCCTTGCGGGCGGTCGCCCGATCCGAAAACGCCGTCCTTTCGGACTATGGCCACTCGCGCGGTTCGTTGGCCCTGCGCCGGACCCTGACAGGCCGCCTTGCCGATGAGGGGATCGGGATCGGGCCTGAGCAACTTGTGTTGACCTCATCGGGAACGCAAGGGGTCGATCTGATCTGTCGCTTTCTGCTCCGCCCGGGCGACACGGTGCTAGTGGATGATCCCTGCTACTTCAACTTCCGCGCGTTGCTCCGTGCCCATCAGGTGAAGATCGTCAGTGTTCCCTACACCCCCACGGGCCCGGATATGGAGGTGTTCGAGGCTGTTCTCCGCGAAGAGCGCCCGCGCCTCTACATCACCAATTCCGCCCTTCACAACCCGACGGGAGCCACACTTTCGGCGCAGACGGCACATCGCCTGCTGAACATGGCGGCGGCCCATGACCTGACTATCATTGAAGACGACATCTTCGCCGATTTCGAACCGGAGCCGTCCGTTCGATTGGCCGCCCTCGATGGACTTAACCGGGTTATCCGCATCGGAAGCTTCTCCAAGACGCTTTCCGCCTCGGTCCGCTGCGGCTATATCGCCGCGAGGCTGGACTGGATTGCGGACCTCGTGGACCTCCAGGTTGCAACCAGCTTCGGCGGACCAAGTCCCGTCGCGACGGAACTGATCGCCAGCATCCTGTCCGGCGGTCGATATCGGAAGCACATGGAGGAAACGCGCCGCCGTCTGGCACAGGCACGACGGGACGTGTCAGGGCGGCTACAGAACATCGGGATCGAACCCTGGCTGACGCCACGCGGCGGCTTCTATCTCTGGTGCAGGCTACCCGATGGATGCGACTCCGGCGATGTAGCCCGTAGGGCCCTCGCTGAAAATGTGGTTCTCGCTCCCGGCAATGTATTCAGCGTTTCCCAATCAGCGACGGAATTCATGCGCTTCAACGTGGCGCAATGCGGTGATCCTGCGATCATGGGCGTGCTGCGGCGGGCGTTTGAGACACCCTGATGTCTGCATCAATCATCCTGGAGCTCTATGGCACAGACGTCGTCCTTGGTTTCGCGGGGCCAAGGGGACGCCATTTGGCACGTCGGATGGGGATCTCCTGCGCGGGCGTAACACCGTCGCAGGAGAGGTTGTGTCGCGGCGCGGAGGGCAGCCCCGGGTGAACTGGGAGTCGCGCCGAGGGGCCAATGGTCTCAGTCGGACCCGAAGAGCCCCAGCTGTCCCGGGT
>Ga0209607_1000252_pt1 | contig 48672 bp, 36 predicted proteins | sample AD_UKC117_MetaG_FD_184413 | JGI IMG/M metagenome (GOLD analysis project Ga0209607, IMG submission 184413) | Active sludge microbial communities of municipal wastewater-treating anaerobic digesters from Hong Kong - AD_UKC117_MetaG (SPAdes)... | ecosystem: Engineered > Bioreactor > Anaerobic >... | reverse complement strand
CGGAACGGGCCAATTTTCTGGTGGACACGCTGGTGCAGGAGGCGCGGCGCCAAGGCATTTACATTCCCGCGTCGCTGAACACCGCTTACCGCAACACCATCGCACCCGAGAACGAGGCGCGCACGCCGGGCGACCGGGACATCGAACACAAAATCCGTTCCGCCATCCGCTGGAACGCGATGGCGATCATCCTGCGCGCCAACCAGGAATCGTCCGAACTGGGTGGCCACATCGCCAGCTTCCAGTCGTCCGCGCTGCTCTACGACATCGGCTTCGGTCACTTCTGGCACGCGCCGACGGAACATCACGGCGGCGACTTGATCTATTTCCAGGGCCATTCCGCGCCGGGTTTTTATGCCCGAGCTTTCCTCGAAGGCCGGCTGACCGAGGAGCAATTGCTCAATTTCCGCCAGGAAACCGAAGGCCAGGGACTGTCCTCCTACCCGCATCCGTGGCTGATGCCGGAATTCTGGCAATTCCCGACCGTCTCCATGGGGCTGGGGCCATTGATGGCCATCTACCAAGCCCGGTTTCTGAAATACCTGGGGGGACGGGGACTGGCCCAGACCGAGGGAAGGAAAGTCTGGGCGTTCCTGGGCGACGGCGAGTGCGACGAGCCGGAATCGCTCGGCGCCATCTCGATGGCCGGCCGCGAGCGGCTGGACAATCTCATTTTCGTCATTAACTGCAACCTGCAACGCCTGGACGGTCCGGTGCGCGGCAATGGCAAGATCATCCAGGAACTGGAATCGGTATTTCGCGGCGCCGGCTGGAACGTGATCAAGACGATCTGGGGCCGAGGTTGGGATCGATTGCTGGAGAAGGACAAGACCGGACTCCTGCTGCAATGCATGGAGGAATGCGTGGACGGCGAGTACCAGGATTTCCGATCCAAGAACGGCGCCTACATCCGCGAGCATTTCTTCGGCAAATACCCGGAATTGCGGGAGCTGGTGGCCGACATGAGCGACGGCGACATCTGGGCGCTGCGCCGCGGCGGCCACGACTCCACCAAGGTCTATGCCGCCTATGCCGCAGCGGTCAGGCACCCGGGTCAGCCGACCGTTATTCTGGCCAAGACCGTCAAGGGCTATGGCATGGGCGAGTCGGGCGAAGGCCAGATGATCGCCCATCAGGCCAAGAAGATGACCCACGACGCGCTCCGGCAATTTCGTGATCGCTTCCAGATTCCCGTCGCGGACGAGCAATTGGCGGAAATCCCGTTCGTCCAGTTCCCGGAAGGCAGCTCGGAACTGAGCTATCTGCGCGAGCGCCGCCAGGCGCTGGGCGGTTACCTGCCCAGCCGCCGGGCCAAGTCCGCCGCGCTTGAGATCCCACCGCTGACCACCTTCGACCGTCTGCTCAAGGCGTCGGGCGAGCGTGAAATCTCCACCACCATGGCCTTCGTCCAGATGTTGGGCGCACTGGTGCGGGACAAGGCCATTGGCAAATTCGTCGTGCCGATCGTGCCGGACGAGTCGCGCACCTTTGGCATGGAGGGCATGTTCCGCCAACTCGGCATCTATTCCGCCGTCGGCCAGCTCTACAAGCCGCAGGATGCCGATCAACTCATGTACTACCGGGAAGACAAGTCGGGTCAGGTGCTGCAGGAGGGCATCAACGAGGCGGGCGCCATGTCGTCCTGGATTGCAGCGGCCACGTCCTACAGCACCAACAACCTGCCGATGATCCCGTTCTACATCTACTACTCGATGTTCGGCTTGCAGCGGGTCGGCGACCTGGCCTGGGCGGCGGGTGACCTGCGCGCCCGCGGGTTCCTGCTCGGCGGCACGGCGGGCCGCACCACGCTGAACGGCGAAGGTCTGCAGCACGAGGACGGCCACAGCCACATCCTGGCTTCGACCATCCCCAACTGCGTCGCCTACGATCCGACCTTCGCCTATGAAGTCGTCGTCATCATCCGTGAAGGCCTGCGCCGCATGTTTCAGGAGCAGGAGGACGTGTATTTCTACCTCACCCTGATGAACGAGAACTATCCCCATCCCGGCCTGCCGGAAGGGGCGGAAGCAGGCATTGTCAAGGGCATGTATCTCCTCCAGGACGACGGTGCGTCTTCAAGGCCGCGCGTGCAACTGTTCGGTTGTGGCGCCATCTTGCGTGAGGTCATGGCGGCGGCGGAATTGCTCAAGGAGGACTTCAAGATCGATGCCGATGTCTGGAGCGTCACCAGTTTCAACGAACTGCGGCGCGAGGGCATGAGCACTGAGCGCTGGAATCTGCTGCATCCGTCGCAGCCGCGCCGGAAGAGTTATGTCGAATCCTGCCTGGAAAAGCACGCCGGACCGGTGATTGCGTCCTCGGACTACATGCGCGCCTTCGCCGAGCAGGTGCGCGCCTACATCCCGCGGCGCTACATCACCCTGGGCACCGACGGTTTCGGTCGCAGCGATTACCGGGTTCAATTGCGCCGCTTCTTCGAGGTGAACCGGTACTACGTCGCCGTCGCCGCGCTCAAGGCGCTGGCCGACGAGGGCCAGATCAAGGCCGAACAAGTCGAGGAGGCCATCAAAAACTATGGCCTCGACACCGAACGGCCCGATCCCTGGACGATTTGATCATCCGGGACCGCTCAACGCCTCACGAGGAAGAACAATGAGCCAGATAATCGAAATCAAAGTTCCCGACATCGGCGATTTCAAGGACGTGCCCGTCATCGAGATACTGGTCAAACCGGGTGACAGCGTCAAGGCCGAGGACCCGCTGATCACGCTGGAATCGGACAAGGCCACCATGGACGTGCCGGCGCCAGCAAGTGGAACCGTCAAGGAAATCAGGGTCCAGGTCGGTGACACGGTGTCGGAAGGCACGTCGATCCTGATGCTCGATAGCGCGGAGGCGACGCAAGCCGCCGCGCCGGCCGTGCCGAGCGTGTCGCCGCCGCCCGCGCCGGTCAGCTCGCATGGCGACACCTTCGATGTTCGTGTCCCGGACATCGGCGATTTCAAGGATGTGCCGATCATCGAAGTACTGGTCAAGCCGGGCGACGCAGTGAAAGCCGAGGACCCCTTGATCACGCTGGAATCGGATAAGGCGACCATGGACGTGCCGGCGCCGCTAGGCGGGGTGGTGCGGGAACTCAAGGTCCAGGTGGGCGACAAGGTGTCGGAAGGCACGGTCCTTCTCACTCTGGCCACGGTCGCCGCGAGCGGCGCGGCGGTAACTCCGGCGCCGGTCAGTGAACCCGCGTCCGCGTTCGCCGCGCCTGTACCCACCGCCGGAATCGACGAGGGCGCTTTCAAACTGGCCTATGCCGGGCCGGCCGTGCGCAAGCTGGCGCGCGAACTCGGCGTCGATCTGGGCAAGGTCAAGGGTAGCGGCAACCAGGGCCGCATCCTCAGGGAGGACGTAGAGCACTTCGCCAAGGGCGGCGCGGCGCCCGCGCCCGGCGTGGCCACTGGCGCCGGTGTCGGCGGCATCGAGCTGCTGCCGTGGCCGCAGGTAGACTTCGGCAAGTTCGGACCGGTGGAAAGCAAGCCGCTGGCGCGCATCAAGAAGATTTCAGGTGCAAACCTGCACCGCAACTGGGTGATGATCCCGCACGTCACCAATCATGACGAGGCCGACATCACCGATCTCGAAGCCTTCCGGGTTCAGCTCAACCAGGAGATCGAGAAGAGCGGCGTTCGGGTGAGCATGCTCTCCTTCATGATCAAGGCGGCGGCGGCGACGCTCAAGAAATTCCCCGAGTTCAACGCTTCGCTGGACGGCGATAATCTGATCTTCAAGCAGTACTACCACATCGGCTTCGCCGCCGACACGCCCAACGGCCTGGTGGTGCCGGTCCTTCGCGACGCCGATCAAAAGGGCATCGTGGACATCGCCCGGGAAATGGGCGAACTCGCCAAGCTGGCGCGCGAGGGCAAGCTCAAACCCGATCAGATGCAAGGCGGCACCTTCACCCTCTCCAGCCTGGGCGGCATCGGCGGCACTTATTTCACTCCGATCATCAACGCGCCGGAAGTCGCGATTATGGGCGTGTGCCGGTCTTATTGGAAGCAGGTGTCGCCGGACGGCAAGCAGTCAGCGTGGCGACTCATCCTGCCGCTATCGCTGTCCTACGATCACCGGGTGATCGACGGCGCGAGCGCGGCGCGCTTCAATGTCCATTTTGCCAACCTGCTCGCCGACCTGCGGCGGGTTCTGATCTAAAGGAGTAAGGAAACAATGGCAAATTTGGTCGAGGTCAAGGTTCCCGACATTGGCGATTTCAAGGACGTGCCGATCATCGAGGTGCTGGTCAATCCGGGCGATACGGTGAAGGTCGAAGACCCGTTGATCACGCTGGAGTCCGACAAGGCCACCATGGACGTGCCGGCGCCCAGCGCGGGCGTGATTGCGGAGATCAAGGTCAAGGTCGGCGACAAGGTCTCCGAAGGCGCGCTCATTCTGACACTCAACGCGCAAGAGGGCGCTGGCGCGCAGACCGTGGCGCCTGCCGCCGCCCCGCCCATGCCCGTGGCCGCGCCCGCCGCGGGCGCTTATGCCGGCGGCGTGGATGTGGACTGCGAGATGCTGGTGCTCGGCGCGGGTCCGGGCGGCTACTCCGCCGCCTTTCGTTCCGCCGATCTCGGCATGAAGACGGTGCTGGTGGAACGTTACCCCACCCTGGGCGGCGTGTGCCTGAACGTCGGCTGCATTCCATCCAAGGCGCTGCTGCACACGGCGGCGGTGATGGACGAAGCCAAGGCGCTGGTCCATCACGGCATCGAGTTTGCCCCACCCCGGGTGGATCTCGATAAGCTGCGCGGCTTCAAGGAAGGCGTGGTCAAGAAGCTCACCGGCGGATTGGCGGGGATGGCCAAGGCGCGCAAAGTTGACGTCGTGCGCGGCGTGGGTCGGTTCCTCGACCCACACCATCTTGAAGTGGAGCTGACCCAGGGCGAAGGTCAGGACAAGACCGGCGAGAAGAAAGTCGTGCGTTTCCAGAAGGCGATCATCGCCGCCGGTTCGCAGGCGGTGAAACTGCCGTTCATGCCGGACGATCCGCGTGTGGTGGATTCCACCGGCGCGCTGTTGTTGACCCGCGTGCCGAAGCGGATGCTGGTGGTCGGCGGCGGCATCATCGGCCTGGAAATGGCGACGGTGTATTCCACCCTCGGGGCGCGGATCGACGTGGTGGAAATGCTGGACGGCCTGATGCTGGGCGCGGATAAGGATCTGGTCAAGGTGTGGGAGAAGAAGAACGCGCCGCGCTTCGACAACATCATGCTGAAAACCAAGACCGTGTCCGCCGAAGCGGCGCCGGACGGGATCAAGGTCGGCTTCGAGGGCGAGAAGGCGCCCGCCGAGCCGCAAGTGTACGATCTGGTGCTGGTGGCGGTCGGCCGCAGTCCCAACGGCAAGAAGATCAACGCCGACCAGGCGGGCGTGACGGTGACGGATCGTGGGTTTATTCCGGTGGATAACCAGATGCGCACCAATGTCCCGCACATTTTCGCCATCGGCGACATCATCGGCCAGCCCATGCTCGCCCACAAGGCGGTGCATGAGGCGCATGTCGCGGCGGAAGCGGCGGCGGGGCAAAAATCCTATTTTGACGCCCGGCAGATTCCCTCCGTCGCCTACACTGACCCCGAAGTGGCTTGGGCGGGTAAGACCGAAGAGCAGTGCCAGGCGGAAGGGATCAAGTACGGCAAGGCGGTGTTTCCGTGGGCGGCGTCGGGCCGCGCCATCGCCAACGGCCGCGACGAAGGCTTCACCAAGCTGCTGTTCGACGAGGCGACGCATCGAGTGATCGGCGGCGGCATCGTCGGCACCCATGCCGGTGACCTGATCGGTGAGGTCTGCCTGGCGGTGGAAATGGGCTGTGATCCCGTCGACATCGGCAAGACCATCCATCCTCATCCGACCCTCACCGAATCCCTTGGCATGGCCGCCGAGGTCTTCGAGGGCGTCTGCACCGACCTGCCGCCGGTGAGGAAGAAATAGGGTGGCCTTGATCAAATCAAGGCCTCTTCCGAGAGGACCGGACAACCATCGTCCGGTCCTTTAACAGCATACATACGGGAATTGGATTGCAGACGACGGTCAAACCACTACCGCTGGCAAGCCGTTTTCGCGATCGATGGTCTCATTCTCATACAGCCTTTCACTCGTTATCAGAACTTTCGCTTTCCACCATTCCCGCGCAAGCGGGTATTCAGCCTTATCAGAGAAGGTGACTCGCCATGTCCACAGACGATTCGCTACGTTACCTGAAACTCCTGGCCAGGGAGTATCCTTGCATTCATGCTGCTTCGGCGGCCATTATTACCTTAAGCGCTCAGCTCAATTTACCCAAAGGCACGGAACACTTTCTTTCGGATATTCACGGTGAGTATGAAGCCTTTTGTCATGTGCTCAAAAATGGCTCCGGTTCGATTCGACGCAAAATTGAAGACATATTCGCGGACACCCTCACAGAGCCGGAAAAGAAAACCCTGGCGACGTTGATTTATTACCCCGAGCAAAAATTACCTCTTATTCTGGAAAGCGTGGCTGATGCGGCGGAGTGGTATCGCATCACATTGCCCCGACTGCTGAAAATCTGTCGGACGGTCGCCTTGAAACATTTGCAGACTGACCTGATCGCCCTGCTATCAAAGCACTTTGCCGCCATTCTCGAAGAACTGTTGCAGGCGCCAGAAGACAGCGAAGATCAGCGCGCCTATTGCCAGAACATCATCGAGACCCTCATCACGACGGGAACGGCTCAAACGATCCTGATCGTCTTGGCGGAACTCATCCAGCGCCTGGCGATTGCCCGTCTGCACATTATCGGAGATATTTACGACCGTGGTCCCGGCGCCCATCTGATTATGGATACCCTGGTTGATTACCAAGCCGTCGATATCCAGTGGGGCAATCACGACATTGTCTGGATGGGCGCCGCCGCCGGCAGTGAAGCCTGTATCGCCAATGTGGTCCGAATGTGTCTGCGCCACGCCAATCTGGCAACCCTGGAAACGGGTTATGCCATCAGCTTGTTGCCATTGGTTTCATTGGCCATTGATGTTTACGGAAATGATCCCTGTCCGATATTCCAACCCCAACCGGGCGCCGAAATCGAGCTTAGCGACCATGAACGCGAACTAATTGCCAAAATGCATAAAGCCATTACCGTTATTCAGTTTAAACTTGAAGGACAGATCATCAAGAGGCGCCCTCACTATCAGATGGAAGATAGACTATTACTGGACCAGATTGATTATACTCAAGGAACGATTCACCTGAACGACACGATTTATCCTCTTCTCGACCGACATTTCCCGACCATCGATCCTGCCCATCCTTATGAACTGACGGATCGCGAGCAAACAGTGATCGATAAGCTAAAGTTTTCGTTCACGACCAGCAACCGATTGCAGAAGCATGTCCGTTTTCTTTTCGCAAAGGGAGGCATGTATCTCGCTCATAACGGGAACCTTCTTTACCATGGCTGCATTGCCATGAACGAGGATGGCTCGTTTAAAGCGTTTAAGGTTGGCGACGAGGAATTTACGGCCAGGGCCTTCATGGACCGGGTCGAGCGGCTGGCCCACCAAGGTTATTATACCGCTGACAACCCGGAGCAGAAGCGCTATGGGTTGGACGCCATGTGGTATTTGTGGAGCGGCGAGCAATCTCCGCTCTTTGGCAAAGAAAAAATGGCGACCTTTGAGCGCTATTTCATCGCTGATAAAACCACCCACCTGGAACGGCGCAATGCTTACTATGCTTACAGAAATCAAGAGGAAGCCGCACGCAGGATTCTCCAGGAATTCAACCTTGATCCGGAGACCGGCTATATCATCAATGGCCATGTGCCGGTCAAGGTCAAACAGGGAGAAAGTCCCATCAAGGCTAACGGCAAACTGATCGTGATCGATGGCGGATTTTCCAGAGCCTACCATAAGAAGACCGGTATCGCCGGCTATACCCTGGTAGACCATTCATACGGCATGTATCTAGTGGCCCATCACCCGTTCGAGTCGACCCAGAAGGCTATCGAAAATGAGCTGGATACTGTTCCACGGACCGTGGTTCTGGAGAGTAGTCCCATCCGCAAACGAGTGAAAGATACGGACTTGGGGTGGGAAATCCAACAGCGAATCAACGAACTCAACGATCTTGTGAACGCTTATCGGATGGGACTCATTAAGGAATGCTAACAAAGGGGCTCAGGCGTGGCCCCTGTCAACGCATCTTAACCCGCCCCGAAAATGCCTTGACACGGATGACTCGTCCTATTAAATTGAAACCGGTTCCATAACTGATCTCAGGTTGTTCTGATCGAGCCGCGAGGTGAGGAATTCCGACACTGACAGGAAGGAAATCGATGATTAAACAAGTCGATAGCACGGGGCTATCCGCCGCTAATACGAAACGAGTCACGATCAACGAAGTCGCGCGCGACGCGCGGGTTTCGAAGACCAGTGTTTCGCGTTATCTGGGGGGTGAGCGACATTTACTGTCTGATGGGACCCGTGATCAGATCGAACGCTCCATCGCCAAGCTTGACTATCAACCCAATCAGATGGCGCGCGGCCTGAAGAGGGGCCGTACCCGACTGGTCGGCATGATCATCGCCGACATCCTCAATCCGTACTCCATCGCCGTGATGCATGGCATCGAAGCAGCCTGTCGGCAACACGGTTACACGCTGATGATCTGCAACTCAAATAACGACGAAAGGGCCGAAAGGGGCTATCTGGAGATCTTGCAGTCCTATAGCGTCGAGGGCGTGATCCTGCATGCGTGCGCGCGCAGCGCGGCCAATTTGGGGCAAATCGTCCGCTATCAGGCGCCGATCGTGCTGGTGGATCGCAAGCTGGCCAACTTCGACACCGATCTGGTGGGGTTGGATAATTACCAAAGTACGATAACGGCTACTTCGCACCTGATCGACCAAGGTTACCGCGACCTGGTTTTCGTCACTGAAGCCCTGCAGGGTTTCAGCACGCGCCTGGAACGCGAAGCGGCATTTCACCTGACTTTGCGGCAGCATCCCGAGTGCATGGGATTCACGCTCGCGCTAGACGTCAACGATGCTGAACAGCTCGACCGGGAACTAAGAAATTTTCTAACCAACGATGGCGCCGGCCCCAAAGCCGTGCTGACTACCAACGGGGTGGTAACCCTGCAAGTCAGCCAGTCGCTGCGTCGGCTTGGTTGCCGGTTGTTCGAGGACATCGGGCTGCTTGGTTTCGACGAACTGGAATGGTCCACCCTGATCGGGACCGGTATTACGACGATCGCTCAGCCGACTCACGACATTGGGATCGCAGCGATGGATTGTTTGCTGCGGCGATGGGCTGGTGATCGCTCCGCTTCCCGACACATCACCTTTCGTGGTCAGTTGCTGGTCCGCGGTTCTACGACCCGTCCCCCGTCGGAACAGCAGCAGGCCGCGTAGAGGCTGTGTAGGAACGAAATACAGACGTCAATCCTGAATGGAAAGATTTTAACCGATATGGTATCGGTTCCATAAAAATCACGCTTTATGAGAACCAACTAAGCAATTTTATCCAAGACAAATCTATTTTATGTTCTAAACTAGCTTATATATAAAGATAAATTTCCTAAATTGATATCAATTTAACTTAGTATTGATCATGGGAACGATTCCAAAAATATGCGTGCTAATGATCGATCCAAAGGAGAACCGAGTATGACGCAATCTAATCCCCCCCGATGGACGGTTTGGAAACTGGCGCTCGGATTGGGCGTGTTGGTTACCTTCAACGCCCCAGTTTCAACGATGGCGGCCGACTTGGTCGTGTCCAGCAACGACGGCAAGTATGTGCGGATGGCCGGGAAAGACACCTATCCGGAGCATCCCGGTCCGGACACGCTCAGCGTTATTGATGCATCGAGCGCACCGCCCCGCATCGTAGCCACGATCGAGGTAGCCACCTCGATCGCCGGGCCGCCACAGGCGGTGGCCATCACGCCCGATGGGAAATTGGCGGTAGTTTCGGCGACCAACCGCTACGACTACCCGCAAAAGAAAGTCATCCTGGACAAGTTCCTACAGGTGATCGATCTGGAAGCAAAACCGCCCCAGATCATCGCCAAGATCGATGTCGACTCTCATCCGCAGGGATTGGCGATCAACCGCGATGGGACGTTGCTGCTGGCCGCCACTGTCGGGGGTGACGTCGTGGTGCTGACTCTCGACGGCAAAACCGTTGTGCTGAAGGATCGGCTCAAACTCAGTGAAAAACGGTTGTCTGGGATATCGTTCACCCATGACGGCAAGGCCGCTTTGGTTGCCCTGCGTGATGAGCAGGGGATTATGGTTTTGGATGTCGATGGACAGAACGTGACCACGCAGCGCGAACGCGTAGCGACGGGAGTGGCGCCTTACGCGATCGATGTGTCCAGCGATGGCCGGTGGGCCGTGGTGGGCAATGTGGGCTTACCGGGCTTAACCAACGCCGGAAAGCTTTTTGGCGACGCAGACTCGTTCACGCTGATTGATGTTTCCCAACGGCCGTTCCGCGCCGTGCAGCATGTCACCGTGCCGTCCATACCCGAAGGGATTGCCATTGCGCCGAACGGTCGGTGGATTGCCGTGCAAGCGATGGACGGCTCCAACCTGACCCTCGACAACCCCGGCCGGCACTCGCACGGACGCGTGCTGTTGTTCGAAATCCGCGACGGCCAAGCGGTGGGGACCGCAGATCTGCCAAGCGGCGAGGCAGGGCAGGGGATCGTCTTCACGGCCGACAGCCGATACGTGCTGGCGCAGTTCAACGTTGAGAAGCAGATCGCCGTCTTCGCCGTCAACGATGGCAAGTTGAAGGATACCGGCACCCGGCTCACGGTTTCCGGCGGACCAGTGTCTATCCGGTCGATGCCCCGCTGAACCGAAACAGGTCCATGCTGGCCGGAGCCGCGCCAACGAACAAACTGAAATCTATCCTGCTTTCCGCTTACGGCGCGGCGGTGGATATCGGTTTATCGTTTTCGCCTCCCTTGAAACACGCTTTGCCGGCCAAACGGTACGAGCGCCGGCGCCCCCGTGAGCGAGGTAGGCGAACTAACCCCCAGCCGTGGCTGGGTTCCCGTAGAGTGTATTAAAACAGAGAAAATGGAGACCATCATGACCTGCAAGTCAGTAACCAAGGTTCTCATACCCGCGGCGTTGGCTGCTCTGTCGGTGCTGTCAACCAACCCAGGTTGGGCCGCTGACATCCAGAAGCGCAGTCTCAAGATGCCCATCGTCAACGCTATCACGCATCCCCAGGGCGTTGGGGCCAAGAAATTCGCCGATCTGGTCGAACAGAAGAGCGGCGGCAAAATCAAGATCAAGATTTTCGCCGGGGGCACGCTAGGGGGTGAAGTGGAGGTTGCATCAATGATGCAAGGGGGCACCATCGACGTGTCGATGATGGCACCGGCCCAACTGGTGGGCAACGTCAAGGAGTTCTTGATCCTCGACTTCCCGTTCGTGTTCGCTAACGAACAAGAAGCCGATTTCGTACTCGACGGCCCGTTGGGCAAGAAACTGCTCGACAAGCTGCCCGAGAAGAATCTGGTCGGTCTCGCCTATATGGAGCAGGGTTTCCGCAGCATCAGCAACAGCAAGCACCCCGTGATCAAGCTGGAAGATATCCAGGGGCTCAAGCTGCGCACGATTCAAAATCCGCTCTATATTGACCTGCTCAACGCGCTTGGCGCCAATGCCGTGCCAATGCCATTCACCGAACTCTACACTGCGCTCGAGACCAAGACTGTAGACGGCCAGGAGAATCCCTACCTGACCGTCGAAGCCTCGAAACTCTACGAAGTGCAAAAATACTTCAGCGCCACCAAACATATCTACAACCCGCAACTCCTGCTGGTCAGCAAGAAGTTCTGGGATTCGCTCTCGGCCGATGAGAAGCAGCTGTTCCAGGATGCCGCCGCCGAGGCGCGCGACTACCAGCGCAAGGTCGCTCGCGAAATGAGCCAGAAATCCCGCGAGTTCCTCATCAAGCAGGGCATGGAAATCAACGACGTCGCGCCCGAGGAAATCGCACGAATGCGGGAAAAAGCGCAGCCGGTCATCGCCAAGTACACGGAACAGGTCGGCGAACCGCTGGTGAAGGAGTTTTATGCGGAACTCGACAAGGTGCGCCAGCAAAAATAATACCGTTTCACGATAGAAATCGAGCTTTTGTAGGAGCTGGCTTGCCAGCGATTCAATGAGTTATCGCCTGTAAGTAGACTCCTACACATCGGTATTCGGTATAAACCGGCGGTTTCTTCCTACCCCTCTCCGAGGGGGTGACGAGGCGGTTCGTTTCCCCACTCCCAGGAGAGGGGATAAGAACGCAAGGGTATCGTCGCCATCGAGGGGGACAACAGAGGAGGAGAAGTCATGCAAAGAATCGTCGAAGGCTATTTTGGTTTGCTAAAGATTTTGATCGTGCTGTGTCTGGCGGTCATGGTGGTTCTGGTGTTTGGCAATGTGGTGCTCCGCTACGGCTTTAACAGCGGCATCACAGTGTCCGAGGAATTATCCCGCTGGTGTTTCGTTTGGCTGACATTTCTTGGCGCCATTCTCGGGATGCGCGAACACACACATCTTGGGGTTGATCTGATCATCAAACATTTGCCCGCGCTGGGAAAAAAGATCTGCCTGATTTTGGGCCACCTGCTCATGCTCTACGCGACTTGGCTGTTCCTTCAAGGAAGCTGGCAACAAACCCTGATCAATCTCCGGGTCGGCGCACCGGCTACGGGGTTATCCATGGGGTTGTTCTACGGCGTGGGCATCGTCTTTAGCGTCTCTACCGGCTTGATCCTTATCTATGAACTGGGTCATGCGATCTCCGGTAAGGTGACCGAGGCGGAACTGGTGGGGATCAGACAAACCGAGGACGACACCGAGTTGGAGGAACTCCAGCAAGAACTGAGCGCCGGGAAACAGACCCAGCCGGTTCTGGATTCCGCGAAAAAACCGATGGGGAGTACGAAGCCATGACCGTCGTGATCTTCCTGAGCGTGCTGTTGGGCGCGATCGCGATCGGGGTTCCCATCGCCTATGCATTGATCCTATGCGGCGTCGCGCTCATGTTTCATCTGGACATGTTCGACGCCCAAATCATCGGCCAGAACTTGATCAACGGCGCCAACAGTTTCGCCTTGATGGCGGTACCGTTTTTCCTGCTCGCCGGTGAAATCATGAATGTCGGCGGACTGTCCAAGCGCATCGTGACCTTCGCGATGGCGCTGGTGGGCCATATCAAGGGGGGCCTCGGCTACGTGGTCATCCTAGCCGCCTGCATCCTGGCCAGCCTGTCCGGTTCGGCGGCGGCGGACGCGGCGGCGCTGGGGGCGTTATTGGTGCCGATGATGGTCAAGGTCGGTCACGATCAGGGCCGTTCCTGCGGATTGGTCGCCGCCGGTGGAATTATCGCCCCGGTCATTCCACCCAGCATCCCTCTGATCCTGCTGGGCGTGGCGGGCAACCTCTCCATCACCAAGCTGTTTTTTGCCGGCATCGTGCCCGGCATTTTGATGGGCGTGTCGCTGTGCGTCGCATGGTGGCTGGTCGCCCGCCGGGAAGTATTGATCACGCCGCCGCGCGAATCGCTGCAGGCGTTGTTGCGGGCGTTTTTCGATGGCTTTTGGGCGTTGATGCTGCCGGTGATCATCATCGTCGGCCTGAAATTCGGCATCTTCACTCCTACCGAGGCCGGCGTCGTCGCTGCGGTTTACGCGCTGTTCGTAGCTACGGTCATCTACCGCGAATTTCATCTGGCCCAACTGTTCGCCGTGTTCGTCACCACAGCCAAGATCACCAGCACGCTGATGCTGCTGGTCGCCGGATCGCTGGTGGCCGCCTGGATGATCACCATCGCGGATCTGCCGGGCCAGATCGTCGAGCTGCTCGCACCGCTCATGAGTAGTCCGATGTTATTGATGCTGGCGATCGTCTTACTGATTCTGGTCGTCGGGACCGCAATGGATCAGATCCCGAACATTCTGATCTTGACGCCGGTGCTGTTGCCGGTGGTGACCGAAGCGGGCATTGATCCGATCTATTTCGGCGTAATCTTCGTCATGATCAATGCGCTCGGGCTGATCACGCCGCCGGTGGGCACTACGCTCAACGTGGTGGCGGGCGTGACCAAAACCACCATCATCGATGTCGTGAAAGGCATCTGGCCATTTCTGCTGGCCGAATTCATCGTTATCGTATTGCTTGTACTGTTTCCAGCGCTGGTGCTGGTTCCCGCCAAGTGGTTCGGGTGAGGAGGATCCATGCCGAAATCTATTCCAACGCTTTGCGGCTCCATCATGGCCGAACCCTTTTCGCTGGGGGTCCGGATTCACACCGCCGCCTATCGGGAACTGGGCCTTGATTACACCTTTGTGTGTTTCGGCGTCGAGAACCCGGAACTGGCCGTTCAGGCCATCAGAACCTTGGGTATTCGCGGGATGAGCGTGTCAATGCCCTATAAATCCGCTGTCATGCCGTTTCTGGACGCACTCGATCCGGCGGCCCGGGCAATCGGCGCGGTCAACACCATCGACAACCGGAACGGCCGGCTCACCGGTTACAACACCGACTTCATCGGCGCTGTGCGGGCGCTGCAAGAGGCCAACGACCTGACCGGGCAAGCGCTGGCCATTCTGGGCGCTGGCGGCGCAGCGCGGGCCATCGCCTACGGCGCCCAGCAGGCCGGCGCCCAGGTCACCCTTTTTAATCGCTCCACTGAACGCGGGCAAGCGCTGGCTGCGGAGTTAAACGTGGATTTTGGCGGCTCGCTGGAGGATTTCAGGGCTGCGCGCTTTTCCATCCTGGTCAATGCGACGTCGGTGGGATTCCGCGCCCCGGATTCCAACCCTCTCGGGCAGACGCTGGAACCGCATCTACTGGTGATGGATATCGCCTTTATTCCGGTGCGTACCAAACTGCTCCGGGACGCCGAAAAAGCCGGCTGTCGCACCATCGCCGGAACAAGAATGCTGTTGCATCAGGCGTGCAAACAGATTGAATTGTACACAGAACAGCAAGCACCGCTGGCCGTCATGGAAAAAGCCTTGCTCGATGAAATCAACCGGCTGGGCGGATCGGTAGGCGCATAAAGCCCATGGCCCCGCATTTCATTATCATCAGGAGGATCATCCCATGGAGTCAAAACCCGTCACGGTCGCCACTTCGGCCTACGGCGCAGATCAGGTCCGCGAACGCGGCCAGGCGTACTTTGTGCCCATCGCTGCGCGTGCTGGCGCCGCCGGTATCGAGATCCGCCAGGAACTGTTAACTCCCGCCGATCCAGCCTTGGAAACCTTGCGCGATGTCATCGCCGAACAAGGACTGTTTGCCATCTATTCAGCGCCGCTGGAACTGTGGCGCGCGGACGGTGGACTCGCGGCGCAAGCGCTGCAGCGGGTCCAAGCGGAAGCCGCGACGCTGGAAGCGTGTTTCCTCAAAGTCGCGCTGGGCCACTTTCACGACAGCTGCTCGATCTCGGAACTGGCCGGTTTGCTCGCCGGCAATAGCCCACGGTTGCTGATCGAGAACGACCAGACGCCACAAGGAGGTCGCATCGATCCGCTAGTGGCCTTCTTCCTCGCCGTTACCACCGCTGGCCTGCCGGTGGGGATGACCTTCGATATCGGTAACTGGCGCTGGACGGGAACGGATCCCCGCGCCGCCGTTCAATCTCTCGCTTCTTACGTTGAGTACGTGCATTGCAAGGGCGTGGTGGAAGACGGCGGCCGACTGAAAGCGATTCCCCTGACCGACGCTGAACCCCAATGGCGCGAACTGTTTGAGTGGTTTTCACCCAACGTCCCACGCGCTATCGAGTTTCCGCTGGTCGGTGTCGATCTAGACGCCGTCACCCGCCGGTACGTCACGTTGCTGGCGTCAGCCTGATTCCATTGTACGAGAACCCATACTATGCAAAACCTCGATGTCGTCACCTTTGGCGAAGCGATGGCCATGTTCGTGGCCGATGAGTCCGGCGAGTTGTCCACCATCAACTGTTTTACCCGGCGGCTGGCGGGGGCGGAAACCAATGTCGCGATCGGTCTGAGCCGGCTTGGGCTACAGGTTGGCTGGGTGAGCCGGCTTGGCGACGATTCCTTTGGTCGCTACATCCGACGCACGCTTGACGGTGAGGGGGTGGACTGTAGCCATGTAACAGTCGATCCACGCTATCAGACCGGTTTTCAGCTCAAGTCGAAAGCCGAAAACGGCGCCGATCCGGTCGTGGAATATTTCCGCAAAAACTCGGCGGCCAGTCATCTTTCGCTGGCGGACTTTGACCGCGATTATTTCCTGAGTGCGCGCCATTTTCATGCCACTGGGATCGCTCCCGCCTTGTCGGACTCTACGATGGAATTCGCGATCCACGCGCTTGATTTCATGCGCGAGGCCGGGAAAACCGTCTCTTTCGACCCGAACCTGCGTCCCAGCTTGTGGCCTTCCGAAAACGTGATGATCGAGCGGCTCAACCGGCTGGCGTTCAAGGCGCGTTGGGTGCTCCCCGGACTCGCCGAGGGACAACGGCTCACCGGTCTCGCCCAACCGCGCGATATCGCGGCGTTTTACCTGGAGCGGGGCGCGGAATTGGTGGTGCTCAAGCTCGGGCCGCAGGGCGCCTATTTTCGGACCGCCGATCGGGAAGGCGCGATCCCGGCGGCACCGGTCGCGCAGGTGGTCGACACGGTGGGTGCGGGCGACGGCTTTGCCGTGGGCGTGGTCAGCGCCCTGCTTGAGGGCGCGAGCATCGCCGACGCCGTCGCTCGAGGTAACCGGATCGGCGCCTTCGCCATCCAGGTGGCGGGCGACATGGATGGTCTGCCCACGCGGGCGCAACTGGACGCCGTAGAGCAATCCTGATTCACCCGATGGAACGAGGAGGAAACAACCGTGAACCCCCATGTGGTGGTGTACAAAAAACTACCCGATGAGCTGCTGGCCGTCTTGCGCGCTCGCTTCCGGGTAACCTACTTCGAGGCGATCGACGAGACCAATCGCGCTGCGTTTCTCGAAGCCATCCGCGATGCCGACGGTCTGCTCGGCGCCAGCGTCCGGCTGGACAAGGCGACCCTGGCGCCTGCTGGCCGGCTCAAGATCGTTTCGACGATTTCGGTGGGCTACGACACTTTCGATGTCGATGCTTTGACCGAACGTGGCATTCTCCTGGCGCATACGCCGGGCGTGTTGACCGAGACCACCGCCGACACCATTTTTACCCTGATTCTGGCTACCGCCCGCCGGGTGATCGAACTGGCGGAGTTTGTCAAGGCTGGCCGCTGGCAGCACAGCATCGACGACTCGCTCTACGGGGTGGATGTCCATTCCAAGACACTTGGATTTCTTGGCATGGGTCGCATCGGCCAAGCCGTCGTGCGCCGCGCCCGGCTCGGTTTCAATATGACGATCCTTTATCACAATCTTCAACCCGTGCCCGAAGTTGAAACGGCTTTCGGGGCGCGTTTTCTGCCACTGGACGAGGTATTGCGCACCGCCGATTTCATCTGTGTCGTGCTGCCTCTATCGCCCGAAACAGAGAGGCTCGTCGGAGCGCGGGAATTCGCGCTCATGCAGCCACACGCGATTTTTATAAACGGCTCGCGCGGGCGTATTGTGGACGAGGCAGCGCTGATCGAAGCGCTGCAACAGCGGAAGATCCATGCCGCCGGACTCGACGTGTTCGAGCGCGAACCGCTGCCGGCAAATTCCCCGCTGCTGGCTATGTCCAACGTGGTTGCCCTGCCGCACATCGGTTCGGCCACGCAGGAGACCCGGCTGGCGATGGCTCAACTCGCCGTCGACAACCTGATTGCGGGCCTCAAGGGCGAGCGGCCGCGGTATCTGGCCAACGACGCAGTTTGGTCGGATCGGCGATAAGCACGACGGCAAGCCGTTCCAATGATGACCCACGACGATTTGGAGGCGCTGTGCCTGCGGTACGACGGCTTTCTGCTCGATCTCTGGGGCGTGGTGATGGATGGCGTCAGCGCGTTTCCCGGCGCGGTGGCCTGGCTGGCTCGGCGGCGCACGGAGCGGAAACCGGTGTGGTTTCTCAGCAATGCTTCCCGCACGATGGCAGCCACAGCGACCCTGCTCGCGGATCTGGGCATCGCTCGCGAGCTTTACGCGGGAGTGACGACTTCGGGCCAGTTGGCGATGGACGCGCTGACGGATCCACGCGGCGCATTCGCCGATGGCGCCATCCACGTCGTTGGCGAGATACCCGAGCTGAACGGCTGGCCTGACGCCGTCACGGTTCGTTTCACTGCTCGGCTGGAAGACGCCACCCTACTCGTTGCGGCCGGCAGTTTCCCGCCCACCGAGCTCGCCGGTCGGCTGGTTCCGCTGCTGGATGCCCTAGACAAACCGATGATCTGCGCCAATCCCGACCGGGAACTGGTGTTTGGCGGTCAGCCTCTGGTGGGGGCGGGCATGCTGGCCCAGCGTTTCGCCGAAGCGGGCGGAACCGTGCATTGGTTTGGTAAACCGGAGCCGAGGGTGTTTGCCCAGGGCAGGACACAGCTTCGGGAATTGGGCGCACGGCAGGTGCTGTTCATTGGCGATTCCATGGTAACGGATATTCCCGGTGCCCGAGGCGCAGGTCTGGATACGCTCCTGGTGACCTCCACGGGCATCCATCGCACGGCGCTTGGGGTCGAGTTCAACACGCTTCCGCCACCCGCGCGCCTTAAAGACTTCCTGGGGAGGCATGACATACAGCCGAATTGGGTAACAGCCGGTTTGATCTAGCCCGCGCAGGTGGTCAAATCGTGTATAACTTTATGTTTATTATTAATATTTTTCCATGATTATCGCTTATGCATTCTTGCTGAAACGGTAGTCCCTTCCTTCAAAAAGCAACTATCCATCAAGGAGTATCGATCATGTCCGATAGCGGGTTAATTCTGACGGCGGTCGCCGGTATTTTCCTCCTGCTGTTTCTGGTGATGAAGGTGAAGTTGCACGCCTTCGTTGCTTTGTTGTTGGCCAGCTTGCTGGTGGGGGTCACCGCCGGTATGCCACTGACCGGGGTCATCGAATCCATTCAAAAAGGCATGGGCGGCACGCTGGGCTTCGTCGCCGTCGTGGTCGGGCTGGGCGCGATGTTCGGCCAAATGCTGGAGGTGTCTGGCGGGGCCGAACGGTTGGCGCAGACCCTGCTGCAACGCTTCGGCGAGGATAAGGCGCAATGGTCGCTAGGTCTGACCGGGTTCTTGGTCGCCATCCCGGTCTTTTTCGACGTCGGTTTCATTATTCTGGTGCCGCTGGTCTACGGATTGGCGCAGAAAACCGGGCGCTCGCTGCTCTACTACGGTATCCCGCTGCTGGCCGGTCTGGCGGTCACCCACAGCTTCGTGCCGCCGACCCCCGGTCCCATCGCCGTGGCCAACCTGCTGGGCGCTGATCTGGGCTGGGTCATTTTGTTTGGCGCGTTGGCCGGTATCCCCGCCATGATCGTTGCAGGCCCATTGTTCGGCCGCTGGATTGCCCAACGCATCCACGTTGGCGTGCCCGATTACATGCAACTGACCCCTAAAGATCCGGATCGGGAATTGCCGTCGTTTCTGACCGTGGCGGGCATCATTTTGGTGCCGCTGGTGTTGATCCTGGTCAACACCGTCACCAACGTTCTGTTGCCGAAGGACGATCCGACCCGGACGGTGCTCGGCTTCCTGGGTCATCCCTTCGTCGCCCTGCTGATTGCTACGCTGCTGGCGTTCACCTTGCTCGGCACCCGCCGCGGCTTGACCCGCGACGAGGTGCAGAACATCGCCACCAAGGCGCTGGAGCCAGCGGGCATCATCATTCTGGTGACCGGCGCGGGCGGCGTCTTCAAGCAGATCCTGATCGATTCCGGCGTGGGTAAGGTGCTGGGCGACATGATGGCTGGCTCGCCATTACCGCCGATCGTGCTGGCCTTCGTGATTGCGTCCCTGGTGCGGGTGGCGCAGGGTTCGGCGACGGTGGCCATGATTACGGCGGCGGGCCTGATCACGCCCTTGGTCGCAACCCTGCACCTGCAAGGTCCCGTCTTGGGCTTGCTGGTGATTGCCATCGCCGCCGGCGCGACCATCCTGTCCCACGTCAACGACTCGGGTTTCTGGCTGGTCAACCGCTACTTCGGGCTGGACGTGAAGGACACGCTGCGCTCCTGGACGGTGATGGAAACCCTCATCGCCCTGGTCGGTTTCGCGGTGGTCTTCGCGATCGGCCTGTTCATCCATTAACGGACGGTTCCTGGAGGCTCTCATGACTCGCGAAACCCCAGTGATGATCGGCGTCGATATCGGCACCACCAGCACCAAAGCGGTCGCGTTCGACACCGGGGGGCGAGTGATCGCCCACCACGCCGTCGAGTATCCGCTGCTGACCCCGACCCCGGCGGCGGCGGAACAGGACCCAGAGGAAATTTACCGCGCGGTGCTCACCGCCATTCGTCACGCGGTGCGTAAAGCCGGCGCCGCGCCGGGCGCCGTGGTGGGCATCTCGTTCAGCGCCGCCATGCACAGCGTGATTGCGGTGGACGCGGACGGTCGGCCGCTCACGCGCAGCCTCACCTGGGCCGACAGTCGGGCGACCGACTGGGCCGAGCGTATCAAACACGATTGGGGCGGATTGGCGATTTATCAACGCACCGGCACGCCGATCCATCCCATGTCACCGCTCGCTAAACTGGTTTGGCTGCGGCGCGAACAACCGGAGGTGTTCACCCAGGCCGCGCGCTTCATCGGCATCAAGGAGTATGTGTTCTTCCGACTGTTCAAACGCTATGTGGTCGACTATTCCATTGCCTCGGCCACCGGCTTGTTCAATCTGTCCCAACTGGACTGGGACACCGAAGCCCTGAAAGTCGCTGGCATTACCCCCACGCAACTGCCCGAGCCCGTGCCGACCACCTTCCACCTGGCCGGACTGGAGCCAGAACTGGCGCGGGAACTCGGCCTGTTGCCCACCACCCCGTTCGTGGTGGGTGCCAACGATGGCGTGCTCTCCAATCTGGGGGTCAACGCCATTGGGCCGGGCGAGGTCGCCGTCACCATTGGCACCAGCGGCGCGATGCGCACGGTGGTGGACCGGCCCGTGACCGATCCGTCCGGGCGCACCTTTTGCTACGCCCTCACCGACCGGCATTGGGTGGTCGGCGGACCGGTGAACAATGGCGGCATCGTGTTTCGCTGGGTGCGCGACGAATTGACGGCGTCCGTGGTGGAAACGGCCCGACGGCTGGGCATCGATCCTTACGAAGTGCTGACCCGCATCGCCGAGCGGGTCACGCCCGGCGCGGAGGGCTTGCTGTTTCATCCTTATCTCGCCGGTGAACGCGCGCCGCTGTGGAACGCCAACCTGCGCGGCTCCTTCTTCGGGCTGGCCATGCACCATCGCAAGGAGCACCTGATCCGCGCCGTGCTGGAAGGCGTGATTTTCAACCTGTACAGCATCCTGCCGGCGGTGGAAGCGCTGATCGGTCCCACCCAAACGATGAAGGCCACCGGCGGCTTTGCCCGGTCCGGTCTGTGGCGGCAAATGATGGCCGATATCTTCAATCGCGAGGTGGTGGTGCCGGAGAGCTTCGAAAGCTCCTGCCTGGGTGCGGCGGTGCTGGGACTTTACGCGCTGGGTCGTGTCGATTCCCTGAATGTCATTGCCGACATGGTGGGTGCGACCCATCGTCATGCGCCGATCGCGGGCCACGTCGCGACTTACAGTCGGCTGCTGCCGATTTATCTCAGCATCCCGACCAAGCTGGAACCGGAGTATCGCGCCATCGCCGCCTTCCAGCGGGAGCTGTCCGTTACGGAACCGACCGGAGGCGTTGCATCACCCCCCATGACTCAGGAGGTCTGATCATGACCCTGCATCCCATCGTGGCCGCGGTCACCGACCGCATTCGCCAACGTAGCACGGCGACTCGATCCGCGTATCTGACGCGACTGGAACACGCCCGCGCGAACGGCCCGGTCCGCAAGCGCCTGTCCTGCACTAACCTGGCGCACACCTTTGCCGCCTCCGATGCGAACGACCAAGCCGTCCTCCGCGAAGCGCGCTGGCCGAACCTGGCCATCGTCTCCTCGTATAACGACATGCTATCCGCGCATCAACCGCTGGAGCGGTTTCCTGCCCTGATCAAGCAGGCGGCGCGCGAAGCGGGCGCGGTGGCGCAATTCGCTGGCGGCGTGCCGGCCATGTGCGATGGCGTGACCCAGGGCGAACCGGGCATGGAATTGTCGCTGTTCTCGCGGGACGTCATTGCGATGGCGACGGCGGTGGCGCTTTCGCATAATGTGTTCGACGCCGCGTTGTATCTCGGCGTATGCGATAAAATCGTGCCGGGACTGCTGATCGGCGCGCTGCATTACGGTCATCTGCCGGCGATTTTCGTCCCCGGGGGACCGATGCCCTCCGGCCTGCCGAATACGGAAAAATCCAAAATCCGCCAGCTTTACGCCGAGGGCAAGGTCGGGCGCGAGGCGCTGCTGGAAGCAGAATCCCAGGCCTATCACGCGCCGGGAACCTGCACCTTTTACGGGACCGCCAACTCGAATCAGATGCTGATGGAAGTGATGGGTTTGCATCTGCCCGGCGCGGCTTTCGTGAATCCCAATACCCCGTTGCGTGATGCCCTGACCCAGGCGGCAGCCCGGCGCGCGACCCGGATCACCGCACTCGGCGACGAGTACCTCCCGGTCGGGCAGGTAGTGGATGAACGAGCGATTATCAACGGCATCATCGGCCTGCTGGCGACCGGTGGTTCGACCAATCATACCCTGCATTTGGTGGCGATGGCGTATGCCGCCGGAATTAAAATCAATTGGGATGACTTCAGCGAATTATCGGCCGTCACGCCGTTGCTGGCCGAGATTTACCCCAATGGCCAGGCCGACGTAAACCAATTCCACGCCGCGGGCGGCATGGGTTTTCTTATTGGCGAATTGCTCGACGCCGGATTGCTGCACAGTGATGTGCTGACCGTCATGGGGGCAGGACTGGCGCGCTACCGTGAGGAACCGTTTTTGGAAAACGGAGTGCTGACCTGGCGGCCCGCGCCGAAACAAAGTGGTGATCAGGGCGTGTTGCGTTCTGCTGGACAGCCGTTCAGTCCCGAGGGTGGACTCCGGTTATTGAAGGGCAATCTGGGTCGCGCCGTGATCAAAACTTCCGCCGTCAAACCGGAACATCGGGTAGTGGAAGCGCCGGCACGTATTTTCAACAGCCAGAAAGAATTGATGGACGCGTTCGAGCGTAACGAGCTGCGGCGTGATTTCGTCGCCGTGGTGCGCTATCAGGGACCGCGCGCCAACGGGATGCCGGAATTGCATAAACTCACTCCGCCGTTGGGCGTATTGCAGGATGAAGGTTTCAAGGTCGCGCTGGTTACCGATGGACGCATGTCGGGCGCATCGGGAAAAGTGCCGGCGGCCATTCATGTTACGCCGGAATGTCTGGCGGGCGGACCGCTGGCTAAAGTGCGCGATGGGGATATCATTCGGCTTGACGGTGAGCGCGGCCTCCTCGAAGTACGGGTTGCTACCGAAGAGTGGAGTCAACGTCAGCCGGAATCGGTGGATTTAAGCCCTTCTCAACAAGGCCTCGGGCGCGAGTTGTTCCAGATATTTCGCGCTAATGCGACCGGAGCGGAGCAAGGCGCGCTTTCCTTTTCCGGAGCGGAAGCGGAGGAAGCGGCCGCGCCCCACCCGGAGCCGGTGCATAATCATTTTGTCTACACTCCGAAGGAGACCTCATGAACATGTTGGAATTGATGCGGATGGGTCCGGTGATTCCGGTGATGGTCATCGAGGATCTGGCGCAGGCGGTTCCGCTGGCCAAGGCGCTGGTCGCTGGCGGGGTGCGGGTGCTGGAAGTGACCCTGCGCTCCACGGTAGCGCTGGCGGCGATTCGCGCGATCGCTCGTGAAGTGCCCGAGGCGATCGTCGGGGTGGGTACGCTTACCCGGCCCGAGGAATTGGCCGAGGCCGTGGACGCCGGCGCTCGTTTCGGCGTGAGTCCTGGCTTGACCCCGGCGCTGGCTGAGGCGGCGCGAGACAGCCGCCTGCCGCTATTACCCGGCGTGATGACCCCCTCGGACGTGATCGCCGCCCGTCAAGCCGGATTTGAGCAGCTCAAGTTGTTCCCCGCGCAGCAGGCCGGCGGCATCGGCATGTTACGAGCGTTGGCTGGACCGTTCCCGGATGTCACCTTTTGTCCCACCGGCGGGATCACTGCGGAAACCGCTCCAGAATTTCTGGCCTTGTCCCATGTCGCCTGCGTCGGCGGGTCCTGGTTGACGCCCAAGACCGCGTTGCTCGCCGGTGACTGGAGCCGGATCACGGAACTGGCGCGAGAGGCGAGCGCCCTCGGGGCCTAGTGAACGCCGATCGCCGGGGCCTCCAGCGATGGAACTCACGGAGGTCGCTCCCGGCGTCAGCGCCGACGTTGATGGGGTAGGTCGCCGCCTCACTCCGCGTGAAGGCGGCGGCGACCTTTTCCGTATAACGCGTGCCCGCGTCAGTCCGCACACCCGACCGATGGACGCGGTGACTGACCGCCATTCAGGCCCACGCCCGCACGCGGACAAGCGCGCTCAATTCAGGGTAATGTTTTCCCCCTCCCGGCGTTGATCCCAGCGCGGGCCGATGACGGGTGCACCGACCGGCGCATCGTCTGCGCGGCCGTCCGGGCGGATGGCATCCACGCGCCTTCCCTCCCGGGGATCCGCGACGAGCTCTCTCTGGAGATAGGCCTCGTGACTCGGCACGATCGGCGCATATTCATACGTCATCAACGGCGATGAAATGATGAAATCCGCCGTCGAGCGGTTGCAAGCAATGGGAACGTTGTACAAGACCGCGATTCGGAGCAGGGCCTTGACATCCACATCGTGCGGTTGGGGTTGCATCGGATCCCAGAAGAAAATAATCAAATCGATTTTCCCCTCGGTAATCAAGGCACCCAACTGCTGATCGCCACCCAACGGGCCGGAACGGAGTTTCACCATGGTAAAATCATCAGGGATTGCCAAGTCCACTTGTTTCTCCCGGATGGCTTTTTCAACCAGTCTCCCGGTGGTTCCCGTACAGGTTAAGCGGTGTTGGAGCAAGTTGCTCACATTCCATTCCACCCATTCGATCATATCTTTCTTCCGGTGGTCGTGGGCGACCAGCGCGATATTCTTTTGCACGTTCATGAAGCATCACCTCGCTCGCATTTTGCATCCCAGGTAAACAATTTCGGATGGCGTTGGCGTCGGCCGGGGAACGATGGGGAGCCGCTCCCCACCTTGGACCCCTCATCCCCAAAAGGTCACACGTCACGTAGTGAGGCATCACGTTGCGGCAGCACGAGCGCGAGCAAGGCCCCATAGGTGACCACGTAAGCGACTGCTGCCTTGGCGATGCCGCCCACCAAGCCGCGCGGGAAGGAATAGTGTTCCGCCTGAGCATCGGCGTTATCGGCCACTGGAGCGACCACCACCGGTTCGTTCGAGTTCATGAGGGCTCTCCTATATTGAACTGTCCGGTACAGTTTATTTTTTACAAAACCGTCTTGTCAAGCTAAACTGTACTAAATAGTACAATCAAAGGAAATTCTTCGGGCATGAGAACAAAAAGCAACCAAAAAAGACAAAAAATTCTTGATGTTGCCGCGCAAGCTTTTCAGGAGTTAGGCTTTGAGCGGGCCTCCATGGATGAAATTCGCGCCCGCGTCGGCGGTTCGAAAGCGACGCTCTACCACTACTTTGCGTCCAAGGAAGAGTTGTTTTTCGAGGTGGTCTTCAGCGCGATTGAAACCGAATTTAAAGCGACCCACGCGTCTCTTGATCGCAGCAACACCCACCTGTCCGCCGCCTTAACAACATTTGGCGAGGGGCTGTTAAACAGCCTTTACTCCCCGTGCGCGATCGAGGTAAGGCGCCTGATTTTCGCGGAAGCCAAACGCTCCGATCTTGGGAGGATTGCTTACGAACGCGGCACGCAACGCAGCCATGCGCTGCTTTCCACGTTTCTGTACAACGCCATGGCGCACGGGAAACTCCGTGAGGCCGATCCGTCCACGGCCGCCTGGCATCTGTACGGGTTGTTGGATGCCAAATTGCTCAGGCGCTGCCTCCTTGGTGTGCAGGATATCGTGACCGAGGAGGAAATCAAAACGTCCGTGCAGCAGGCGGTTGCCGTCTTCATGGCCGCTTATGGCAATCCTACAATGATCTCCAATCGCGCTCCTGACAGTGAAGCGTATAGTGCGGGCTTGGGTGGATGAAATGCAATGGCCTCGAAGGAGGCGTGATGTTAAATGGTTTATAAAACCCAATATTATCAAGATTTGGTCTGTTATCAGGAATAGATTGGAGTCGTTTTATTTGTAAAAAATTATATTATTACGTGTTACGTTATTTACTATAATAAACCGAGATAGAGAAATTTTCTGTTATCAAAAAGAGTGTCTTGCCGTGATTGTCAGCTCCGGCTTAACCGCTACCGAGAAAGAAAAATACGGTTAAACGACTACCGTCGGCCCGCATGATTCTGGTTTAACCGCTTCCCGATTTCGATTAAACTGTTTCCTCCAATAAAAATATTGTGTGGTGACTCTTCTCCGCGAAGCCTTTCATTCACGGGCAAGCGCTTGCGATGCCCTGCGGATTCAATACCGATTCCCACAAGGGCCACGCGATAGCGCAGGCATGTTCTCGCAGCGCGGCCAGATTCAGCGCACACCAAACCGGGTAGGACGGCCAAGGCGTCAGGGGCGGTGTGAGAAGCTCGGGATGAAACAGTAATGGGGTTTAGGGAGCAGTGGAACGGAAAACCGGGTTAAGGCGCCTTGCCACGGTACAGCAGATACGATATCTGGAAGCGTCTGCATCATTTTTATTCATGAAAACATAGACCTATCCGTACAACATGATTGCGTAAACTTATTGCCAATCGAATTGATTTTGCAATAGGGTTTTGCAACGCGATAACCCGCAATAACACGTCACCCCAGGACGATTGCGCAAACGTCCGTTTTTGAAAGCTGAACACTTACAAGGGTTCTGGTTTAACTTCTTTGCAGTATGATTTATAAGAGAGAATTTATCCTTAAATAAATCTATAATTCAATATCTTGGTTTATTTACCCGTCGGCTCTCAAGTTTTGAAATACACCTTTTCGGGGCGTTGTGCAAAAATACCCTTCTATGCCAGGAGACGACGATATCGAAGCCGAAGTCGGCGCGGATAACGGTTTTCTTCGTGAGGGAACCCGCGCAGAAAAAGCGCGGATGCCCATTGAGCGCTCCGAGGTGCCTGCGGAGAGCGTCGCGCAGGGTTCGCGCCGGGGCGATCTTTGCTTGGGGGAGACGCTCGCGATCCAGGAGGTTTCTCAAATAATGGTCGGGGGGCATAGTTTTTTCGTAAGAGTCAAGAACAGACGCACGCGGCACCCTTCTTTGTCAGGCACTCCGGTACTCGACGCCGTAACGAAAAGTACGGCTTTCTGCGCTCCTCGCGCTTTCCTCGAATCGCGCTCAGGTGCGTCCGTTCTCTTTTTTCCTTCCTTTATCTCTCACTTGTTTTTTTCTTTTGTCTTTTCTTCCCTTTGTCTTTTCTCCTTTTTCTTTTTTCGTTTGTTCTTCCTTTTTCTTATTATACTCCCTTCCCGTTCTCTTCTGTTTTTCTTTCCTTTTTGGGTTCTTCTCTCTTCTTTTACATGGGAATCAGCTTGTGATAAATAAAATTCATTAGCCTCTCTGCGGTGTTTCTCTGATCCTCAATATCACTGCCTACCCATGTATGGTGCGATGGATTAAGTGTTTCTCGCCAAATACGTGCTTCATTGGCAGTTTCAAGACTAATAACTCCATGTTTATTGAGTCGAGCTATCCGATCAGACAGCTTTCTTTCATTAATGCTGTGAAGAGCAATTTGTTTTGCAAAACGATAACCCACCTCAATTTCAAAAAACACCCTGAGTTCCTGCACATTGCAGGCATTTGAATTTCCTGATACAAATGCAAAAATTCTTTCCCTTGCTCTTTCATGCTCATTTTTTACAAAGTTTTCAGCATCGCAACTCTCCAGCGTTGAAGAATCGCTTTTCTTCACAATAGATAAAAGTTTTATTTCTCTTTCGTTTTTGTGCGCTTTAAGAAAGCATATGATTCCATATTCAAAATGGCTGAGAATAATAACCTGCCTCGATATATCAGAAATTTTGATAATTTCTTGATGTACCGCTGTCATGCGATGATTATCGAATGACGTTATCGGGTCGTCCAGAACTATTATCGCATTTTGCTTTTGCGCCTGGGTCAGTCCGATCAGGCCGGACCAAAAAACGGAAAGAGCCAATGCTCGTCGATCAGACTCGCTGAACACATGATCCAAATCTTTTTCTGAAATGTCAACGCCATGAAATCTAACTTTGAGATAGTAGATCGGTATATGCCCTGCGTTATCCTCACCTTTCTCAAGTTCAAAATTTCGACTTCCAAAAATAGTAAAATATCTATTTATTCGATCATAAAAATCTTCTATGTAGGCACTCTGCTCACTCCTCAGTTCTTGTTGAAGACGATTGATATCATCGCTTAATGACTTTATCTCTGAGTTGAGTCGAATATAATCGTCGCATTGGTCGGACAGTTCCAATCTTTTCTTTTTTCGAGCCACTTCCTTACCGATGTTTTCTATCTCAGCAAGTTTTTTGGTAATTGAGTCGTCACGAACAGACTGTTTAAATTCCGAAAAAATTTTATTTGCTGTATTTACGATGCCGTTGTATTGAAGAGCAAGACTTGCTACTTTTTGGCTGCTCTGGATAAGTTGAGTCGGGCAAATCTCCCCAACCGCTTTATGAGGCGATAATTGTTTTTGTTCGATGGCAGCCTCGATCTCCTCTTTGAATTTTGCGTGATGTTGTTGCCACACATCAAAAATGCTATTCAGTTCATCGGACAACGTATCAAGCTCATCTTTAACGCCAAAATATTCGGCATTTTCAGCTAGTTCCGGGTAGGCGAGCAACTTGCTCTTATTGGATTCTATGGAAATTTTCAGGGGATTAACTCGATCTTTTGTAAGCAATAAGTGGCTCTCTCGCAGTTCTCTTTTTACTTGATCATCGTGCCTTTGGTATGAGGTATCGAAACTTTGACGATATATCTCTATTAGCCGCAACGCTTCTTCGCTCAGGATTTGTCCGCAAAATTGACAATTTTTTCCGTTATTATCATTTAGTCCCTGTTGAATCCACCTTTCAGCGTTTTGAGTACCAGTAAAGTTATTTTGAATATGTTCATTCAATTCAAGTCGCGCTTCAGCGTGGTGACTTTGAAGTGATGTTTGAAGGGTTTTATTTAAACTATCCAAAGATTGGTCAAAATCGCTTTTCCAGCTAACATTTGTCAAATCGGCACGAGACAGTATTTTTTCGGCGTTTTTTCTTTGTTTATCCAGGTCGCCATAGTTTCGTCGCAGAGCATCAATCGTCTCTCCAAGTTCACTGATAGATTCTTCCGGAGCAAGCTTAAGAAATTCATCAATATTGTCGATATCCTTAAAAACTGACTTCCGTAATCTGTTGCGTTCTCGCGTGGCCTCTTCCTTCTTTTTGTTCTTTTCCGCTATATCTTTTGCTTTTGTTACGCCTTGAGCGCCAAGGATAAAAGAGCTAAATTTTTCCTTTGTAGCCCGAGTAAACAACCTTCCTGAAAAAAGGTTATTGTGATAGAATCCATCATCAAAAATATAAAAATGTAAATCACCAGGTAACGAATTTTTCAAACTATCGCTGCACCATGAAAGGGTAACCTCACTATTGTTTCCATCTGTTTTGAAACCTAGTTTAGCTTTTTGTAAACTCTTGTCATTTGGGATGGTTCTCCTTGTTTTAATTCGAGAAAAATCACCAGATTCAATGCTGAAAAATAGGTCACTCAAGGTGGATTTGCCGTAGGTGTTTCTCCCAAATATCAGTGTAATTTTTTCAAGTTGAATATTTGCGGAACCGCAATTTTTGAAGCAACCGATATTTTCTATAGAACTTATTCTTTTCAGCATAAAAATCCTTAAACTGGTTTTATAAAACTTAAACGCCCATTCGACATATCAAACAGGTTATTTGTCATATTTATTGAAGCGGTTGAATGAGGATTTCCCAGAAGTATTCCGCTGCTCCCTGTTGGGAAAGGAGTTCGTTTTCGCCTCTCCTTTGGCCAAAAAAAGCCATGCCTATCGGTTTCAAAAAGAGCATGAAGCCATCTTCTTCGACCGACATGGATTCGTTAAAACTGTTGTCGTTCGTTGAGATACTTGAAGAATAGGCAATGCCATTGATAAACCCTCCTCTTCCGCCGATCCATATTTTGCACTGGCTCGCGATTTTGTCGTTCTTGTAGATCGTCGCTGTGAAGTGGTTGGCGTCTACGCGCCTAAACTTTCCCTTTATCGGGCTGTTCCGGTTTTGCAGTTCCTCCAACGAACCCTCAAAGTAGTTGGCGATATACTCATAGGATTCCTCTAAAAACTCATCCTTTTCCCGATCGGAGAAGTCCTTTTTGATGCGAAGATTGCTGGAGCGCGGTTTTGGAGCGGATGTTTGTTTTATGGGACTGTCGGATATCGATTCTTTCGTTTTTTTTATGGCGGTTTTCCCTGTTTCCTTGAGGGCGGATTTAATGGCATTCACGATTTCCAGAAAGGCATCGTGTTGGTTGGGATACTTGGAAACCGCTTTTCCGTCCTTTGTCGCCGCCAGGAGCTTTCCAAAAGGGGCATCGTGCCAATCGCACGGATGCAGAATAACCGGTATTACCCTTACCTCACCCTTCTCGTGTCTTTCCAGGGCGCGCTTCATTTCGATGTCGTAGCAGTAATCGGAAGCGAGAAAATACGGGCTTACCAGGAGAAGAATAACGTCCGATTCTTCGAGATTTTCGTCGATTTCAGTACCAAAATCTTTTCCGGCATCGATCCTTCTATCGTGCCACATTTCGATAATTCCCTGGCGACTGAGCATGGAAAGATGAATTTCCAACTCATCCCGCATTGTTTCGTCTCTATGGGAGTAGGAGAAAAAGAGTTTTGCCATAATGCGTTTCCATCATATAAAAGCTTGTATTTCAAAATATTACAAAAAGATGGTATTTACAACTCCCCGACAAAGGCGCGGTGGAGGAGAGCGCTTCCCCGTGATGGGGTCAGTACTCCCACTGTTCGTGGCGAACCGGCAGTCTGTTGAGAACATCACGGTGGTACTGCCACTTGGGCATAAACCGATCCATGAGCTCCACGAAGCGCTCGTTGTGGGTGTGTTCGATGAAGTGCGCCATCTCGTGGACGATGATGTATTCGAGGCATTCCCGGGGCTTCTTTGCGAGATCGGTGTTGAGGCGAATGGAGCCGCTCCTTGGGGTGCAGCTCCCCCACTTGGTCTTCATCCGCTGGATAAAGAGGTGTCGGACCTCTACGCCCATTACCGGCTCCCACTTCTTAATGAGCGGTGTGGCGGCGGCGCGCAGTTCTTCGCGATACCACGCTTCGATAATTTCCTGCCTTCTCGCTTGCGCCGCGCCCGGTCGCACACGAAGCACCAGTCGGTTGTGGCTCAATTCCACCGAGGGCGGTTGGTCGACCTCTGTCACCGCAAGCAGATACCGCCGGTCCCACACGAAGTGGCTCTCACGCTCCAGATATTCTCGGGGCGTTTCGCGCTCCTGTTCTCGCAGCTTCCGTTGTTGTCGGCGAATCCACGGCAGTTTGTCGATCGTAAAGAGGCGCACCGCCTCCATGCTCATGCGCTCCGGCACCGCCACGCGAACCCTGCCTAATGGCGGAAGGACGCTCAGGTGGAGGTTTTTTATCTTTTTTCGGACAACATCGACACGCACGTCGCCCAACTGAAACCACGTACTCATCGATATTCCGCTTGCGCTTTGATAATGAGAAAGACACGCTCGACCTCGGCGCGGTCCTTGTTGAGAAGCGGCAAGAGAGCGCGCTTGATGACGTTCTCCTTCTGGGTATTACCTTGCCAATCGGCGGGTTTTACGCGCCGCACCGCTTCGTCGATCGTGAGCGCCAGCTCTTCGTTCTTATCGAGGTTGTTGTAGAGGGCGCGCTTGGCCGGCGTGTCGAGTCTCTCGGGTGTTTCGTCGCTTTTCCCTCCCTGCACCTCTTTTGCGAGGGAGCCGATCCGCTTGAGGAATTCCTCGTAGTCGATGCGATTTGTCTTCAAGTCAGCGATGATTTGCGCAAGAAGGGTCGCCATCGTGTCGTAGAAGGCCGGGTCGCTCAGCCGCTCTTTCACGATCTTGCTGCGAATGTTGTTGGTGATCGTCTCGGCGACCGCACTCTTATTTGCCTTAATGCCGTCCGGGAGGTGGCGCACCGCCTCCGCTATGCCGCTCTTTACGATAAGGTCGAGGAGTCCCGTTTCTCCGAAATCGGAGATCGTTCGCGACGCTTTGGCTTCGATGTAGGTGTCGATGAGGTGGCGCATGTCCGCCTCGTAGGCTTTGAGGTCGATCGTCTCGCCGCTTGCGTGACGGATCACTTCGCGGAGCTTGAGGTATCGATCGACGTTCGCTTTCAGGGCCGCGATCTGCGCGGCGCTGTAGCCCGCTTCCGGAAGGTCATCGGCGAGGTTCGCGAAGGCGCGCACGAGCGACGCGACACCCTTATACAGGGCAACCCGCTGGGACTCACGCGCCGCAAGCTCCTCCGGCAGTTCGGTATTCCCGCAGAAGTAGTGCATGTACTGGAGTTCGCCTTTGGGCGGCTCCACGGGATCGCACAGGTGCTCCAACACTTCGAGCGCGCTCTCGAGGCGCTCTTTGCCCTTCGTGATTCTGTCCTGAAGGAGAATTTCCGGACTTGATCCATCGCCACTTGGGTCAAGCTCCGAGGTATAGACGGCGATCGCTCCCTGCACCTTCTTGAAGAGGTCTTTGTAGTCGACGATGTAGCCGAAGGTCTTGTCCTCGCCGTCGAGCCGGTTCGTGCGGCAGATCGCCTGGAACAGCCCGTGATCCTGCATGGATTTGTCGATGTAGAGATAGGTGCAGCTCGGCGCGTCGAAGCCGGTCAAGAGCTTGTCCACGACGATGAGGAGCCGCATGTTCGCCGGTTCCTCGATAAACTTCTTCTTGACCGCATCCTCATAGGTTTCGGTTTTTGTCTTGCCGGGCTTTGCCGCCACCTCCTTGAGGAGCGCGGTATAGGTGTTATAGAGGAACTGTTTCTCCGTCTCTGTATTCGCGCCGGTCTCTTCCAGCGTCACGTCCTTTGCTTGGGGATTGTAGGAGGTGACGAGCGCGCAGCGCTCTTTGAAAAGGGTTTTCTGAAACAGCTCGAAATACTTCGCCGCCTCGTAGATGCTGGAGGCGACGAGCATGGCGCTCCCGCGCGCGCTGGCAAGGCGGGGCTTCACGCTGAAGTCGAAGACGATATCTTCCACCACCCGCTCCATGCGCGAGCGCGAACTGAGCACCTTTTGCATCGTGCCCCACTGCTCGCGGAGCGCCGCCTTCTGCCAATCGTTGAGTCCCTTGGTCTTGGCTTCGAACCAGGCGTCGACTTTGTCCGGCGAACCGAGTTCTTGCGCGACATCGCGCGCCTCGTACACGAGGTCAAGCACGACCCCGTCCTCGACGGCTTCGCCGAACTTGTAGGTGTGGATGTAGTCGCCGAACACCTCGCGGCTGGTCTGCGCGTCCTTCTTGAGGAGCGGCGTGCCCGTAAAGCCGATGAAGATCGCGCCGGGCAGGAGCGCCTTCATCGTCTTGTGGAGCTTCCCGCTCTGCGTCCGGTGGCACTCGTCGACGAAGATGAAGAGCTCCCCCACTGCCAGGGGCTTCTGTTTCTTCAGCTCCTCGATGAAGGCGTCGAAGTTGTCGACTCCCTTCCTGCCGAACTTGTGCACCAGGGAGCAGAGGAGCCGGGGCTTCGACGCACCGAGCTGCTCCATAAGATCCGCGCCGCTTGAGGTGCGCCAGATCGCTTCGCCGGCGGCGGCAAAGACCTGCGCGATCTGCTTGTCGAGTTCGTCCCGGTCCGTGAGAACGAGCACGCGGGCGTTGGGCTTATTCTCCAGAATCCACTTGGCGAGGAGCACCATGACGATACTCTTCCCGCTTCCCTGGGTGTGCCACAGAATCCCGCTTGTGTAGGCACTCACGTGCTCTTGCGCCCTCTTTATCCCGAAGTACTGGTGCACTCGCGGCAGCTTCTTCACGCCGCCGTCGAAGAGTATAAAGTCGTGCATGAGTTCGATGAGCCGATCTTTTCGGCACATTTTCCGAAGATACTTGTCGAGCTTGTAGCCCTCGTTGTCCGCCTCGTTTTCCTTCCAGGTGAGAAAGTATTTCTCGGGCGTTTTGATCGCGCCGTAGCGCAGCCCTTCGGAGTCGCTCCCAGCAAAGAGGATCTGGGCGGTCGTGAAGAACCACTCGTTGAACTCCGGCTCTTGATTGGAGAGGAGCTGCCGGATGCCGTCGCCGATCGAGACGCGGCTGCTTTTGAGTTCGATGAGTGCCACAGCGATGCCGTTGACATAGAGAACGAGGTCAGGACGGCGCTCCTGATGACCGCGGAGCGTCACCTCCTCGGCGAGCGCGAAGTCGTTTTCTTCCGGCACTCCCCAGTTGATGAGTTTTACCTTCTCGTGGGGTCTCCCCGGTGCCGTTTGGACGTCGACCCCGTAGCGAAGCAGGTTGTAGACGGCCTTATTGTTCTCGTAGAGGCTCCGGTTCGGGTTTTCGGCCTCTGTCCGCAAGGCACGGATCGCACGGTCTATCTGGTCGGTTGCGTAGCCGACGCGGGAGAGGTAGGCGGTAAGGAGCGACTCCTCGATATTGCTGTTTTCTGGGCGGTCGCTCCAGTCGCCCAGATAGTCGTATTCCAAGACGGCGCAAAAGAGCGCGATCACGCGATTTTGTGTTTCTCGCTCCGATTTCCCCACAGTGTTCATAGGAGTCTCGTTTTACCGGTTAATAACTCTTGCATCATCCCTTGCTTTATCGCGCGGGTCTTCTTACGGCGCTCTTCGAGGGCGGCGATTTCAGCGTCCATGTCGGAGAGCACCTCGGCGATGGCGGTTTGTTCGGCAAGTGAAGGTAGTGGCAGAGTCACCCGCGTGACATGCGACGGGCCAAAGTTCAATTGCGCCGAACCAGTTGCTTGCGGCGCAATTTGACGTTTGAAGATGCTGCTCATCAGGAAGTGAGAGAGATAACCGCGAACCAAGCTCTTCTCATACGGCTTGAACCTCATCGTGCTCGTGTTCATGCAAAACGGCAGATGCTCTGACGACACAACAGCGACCTTCTCATGAAACTTCTCAACGGAGATACCAGAGCAAGCAATGACGATGTCGCCACAATCTGCTAAAAAGTGAGCGTATGGGCCATAGGCTTCCTGCTCCGAAATGAATCTCTCAGTAGTGTCGAGGTTGATGCGTCCCCTGAAGATGTTTGTTCCGTTGAGCAACTTGACGCCCCCAGTAGTGAATTGCGTGTTGCGAACTCCTGGCCCTTCCTGAAACCAGCAAACATGGGGCATGAACTTCTCAGACCACTCCCCGCTGAACCCCGGCAGGCGGGTTTTGCCGGTGAGGAGCTGCTGCATGGCAGCTTGCTTGAGGTCGCGTTTCTTGGCGATGAGTCGGTCGAGACCCATCAGCAGAGCGTCCACATCGGAGAGGGCTTCGGCGATGACCTGTTGTTCGTGGAGAGGTGGGACTGGAAATTTGAGGTTTCTGATTTTTTCGAGCGTGAGTCGTGTGATTGCATTACCCGACATTGCATCTTTGATGCGATGCTGTCCTGGGCTGGATAGTATTTGTTGCAAGAAATAGTCGGCTTTATAGCATTCAGGGTCAAAGCGAAGGAAAGCCACGCTGGATAGCAAGCTGAACTCTTCAGTCAATGGGTTTAAGGCAGCGTTGCCAGTATTCGCTCCATCCTTGGTAAGAAGCAGGTCGCCCTTCTTGACATCACAGCGTCTGTAAATTGATCGGTGTTGAACTGAATCAATTCGGTCTGCATCCGAGATGTCGAGTACTCCAAAGCCGACGTTCTTTGAAGTCACATAAAGGTAGTCGTTGCCCCGAATTTTCGGAGAGAAGTGCGTCCCGTCTTGAATCTTCACGCAGAGCTCCCGACACGCCAGAACATCCCACTCCTCCGGAATGACCCCCACCTCCGTTTGTTTGTAGCCGGGTTTTACGTTCATACGGCTTCCATCCTCTTCAGGTGCCCGTCCACTTTCTCAGCGAGCGCGGCGACTTCGTCGGTGAGCCGGGGGAGCGGCGCGGCGTAGCGCTCGGCAAGCTCCCGGGCGCGTCCGGCAAGCGTTTGCGAGACACGGCTCAGTTCGCCTTCCAGGGCGGCGGAGAGTGCCACGAGCCACTTGTCGTCCACAACCAGTGATTTAATTTCTTCCTCGGTGAGTTTCTGGTATTTCGCCGCGACCTTGACGGCGAGCGCGCTTTGCGCCCCTGCCAGTTTGGCGGAGGCGACGGTATCTTTTTCCACGAGGGCAAGGTAGTCCTTCAACACCTGCACTTCGTCCGCCGCGTCAGCGTCGCCCTTTAGTTCCTTAAGGCGGGCGACAACGCTCGCCTTGGTGAGTTTGCCTTTGTCATTCAGAGCGTCGGCAAGGAGTCCTTCTTCGCCGCCGTGCTCCTCGATCATTTCCTCCATCTCCTGCTTGAGCGCCGCCACGTCGGCTTCGAGCTTTTCGATCGCGATCTGCTCGTCGGCAAACCAGCGGCGGATAACGAGCGCGGGCGGAATGAGTTCGGCCTGGTACCTCTTTTTGCCGAGAGTGAGGTCGGGTTTCACCTTGGTCTTCTTTTTGTTTTTGTCCTCGACGATAAGCCGGAGCTGGGCGGCGTCGCGCCAGCCGTCCTCGGCGATAAGGTAGCCATCGTCCTGCATGGTCGCCGTCCAGTAGTCCATGAGGTGCTGGTACACGTCGTAGGCATCAAGAAGCGGCGCTGCTCTCAAGGCAGCGAGCAGATCCTCCGAGATCGTTTCGATGAGCGCCTTGGGGCTGTCGCCCTTCTTGAAGCCTTTGAGGCGGGGCGTATTGGTTCCCTGCCACTTCTCAAAGAGCTTGATGACGGAGTCGTTGAAGGCGGTAAACTCGTTGTGACCAAAAATCGCGGCTTTCACCTCAGCAATGGGCAGTTTGAGCCGCGCATAGTCGGGGCGGTCGGTTTTGTCGAACAACGCGGCGCGCACGCCCGGAAGGACGCGCCAGTAATTTTGCAGCGCATCGATGTCGCGGTTCGGGATGCCGCCCCGCAGGTGAGCGCCGATATCCTGCACATCTTCGGGTTCGGTCGTGTCGATGTAGCGCGGAAGGTTGAGGTTGTAGTCGTTCTTTGGGTCGGCGATTTCGCTTATGGGCACGAGGCGCGAATAGCCCGGAAGCTCCACCTGCCGGGTAAAGATGTCGACGATCTTGTGGATGTCCTGGTCACGCAGGCGGTTTTTCGGACCGTCCTTCATGAAGCCCTTTGACGCATCGATCATAAAGATGCTCTTCCTCGCACCGGCACCCTCTTTATCGAGCACGATCACGCAAGCCGGAATGCCCGTTCCGTAGAAGAGGTTGGGCGGCAAGCCGATCATTCCCTTGATCACTCCCCGCTGGACAAGGTTGCGCCGAATGTCGGCCTCCGCGTTTCCGCGAAAGAGGACGCCGTGCGGGAGAATGCACGCCCCCTTCCCTGTTGGCTTGAGGGAGCGGAGGATATGCAGGAGGTAGGCATAGTCGCCCTGCTTTCCCGGCGGGATGCCATAGTTCTGAAAGCGTTGCCAAGGGTCGTCCTCGGCGCTCAGACCGGTACTCCAGCGCTTATCGCTGAAGGGCGGATTGGCGACGACATAGTGAAAGGTTCGCAGTCCTTCTCCTGCGTCGAGAAACAGCGGACCGGCAAGCGTGTTGCCCTGCTTGATTTCCGCCGTCGCGTAGTCGTGGAGAATCATGTTCATGCGAGCGAGTCCCGCCGTAGCGTTGTCCTTCTCTTGACCGAAGAGTGAGACGCGCACGTCTTTGTTGTGACGCGCCTCTTCGCCGACCTTGAGAAGCAGCGAGCCGGAGCCGCAGGTCGGATCGTAGACCGTCGTGTCGTTACTCGTCTTGGCGTGGCGGATGCCGAGAATCTGCGCGATGACGCGGCTGACTTCGGCGGGCGTGTAGAACTGCCCTTTACTCTTGCCACTCTCCGTGGCGAAGTGCCGCATGAGGTATTCGTAGGCATCACCCAGAAGGTCGTCGCCATCCGCGCGGTTTTGGGAAAAGTCGAGGGCGGGATTCTCGAAGATCGCGATGAGGTTGGTGAGCCGCTCCACCATCTCCCTGCCGGCACCGAGTTTGTTGGGATCGTTGAAGTCCGGCATGTCGGAGAGCCCGTTCTCTTTGGCAAGCGGACCGAGAATTTTCTTGTTGATCTGATCGCCGATGTCCGGCTTGCCTTTGAGGGCAAGCATGTCTTGAAAGCTCGCACCCTCCGGGATCGTAATGGGCGCGTAGGGTTCGTCGGCGTATCGATCACTGACGTATTTTACGAAGAGAAAGACCAGGACATAGTCCTTGTACTGCGAAGCGTCCATGCCACCGCGCAGTTCGTCGCAGGATGCCCAAAGGGAAGAATACAGCTCGGATTTTTTCAGTGCCATGTTTCTTGGGATATTGAGTTACGGATTTTGCCGCGCGCCGGGCGCCGGGCGCTCGATCTGCGAAGCGCTCCGGCACCTTGCGAGCGAAGGCTTCGTTGTGTGGGGTGGGCATAACGGCGTTTACAGAAGTTTGTTATTGTGTCTCGTTACGGATATATCTTACCCTTTCGGGCGGAAAAAGGGAACCGGGAGCGACAAGTGGGTGTGACAGGCGGAGCTCCGGACTATACTCCATGTGATCCATCCGATGGGGGGTGCCCGTGTGCCTTGATCGTTGTGAAACCACACGGAAATAAGAAAGCTACCAGTGAGAGTGTATAAAAGGTTTGGTCATTGAAAAACAACTACATCCTTATCGACTACGAAAATGTTCAACCAAAGAGCCTATCGATACTCAATGGGTATGATTTTCGAGTAATCATCTTTATAGGAGCGAACCAAACGAAGATCCCCTTTGATCTCGTATCAGCCGTACAAGAATTTGGGAGCAATGCAAAATACATAAAGATCGGAGAGAACGGACCAAACGCACTTGATTTTCACATTGCCTTCTATATGGGGCAAATTGCGGAAAAAGATCCCGACGCCTATTTTCATGTGATCTCAAAAGACACTGGTTTTGACCCACTTATCAAACACCTGAGAGAAAGGAAGATATTTGCGCAAAGAGAAACAGAGCTCGCGGAAATACCCTTACTCCGAACCTCAAGCGCCCAGTCAACCGAGGAAAAGGTAGCGGCGATTGTTGAGCGGCTCACTGCATTGGGGCATGCGAGACCGAGAAAGGTTAAAACGCTGAAAAACAGTATTCATGCGTTATTTATGAAAAGGTTGGAAGAAAAGGAGTTAGATTTTCTCGTAGAACAGATGCGCACTCAGAAGCTGATCATCGTAGAAGACGAAAAAATTTCGTATCAACCACCTATTAGCCAGTCCTAGCACGTACCATCACATGGCAATGATGTGCATCCCCATGGAGTCCACAGCTCTGGCGCTGACAACAACGCCTTTGCGCAGAACTTCCGTGTTCACAAAAAAAGCCGATGGTGCGTTGCAGCATCGTCCTTGCGGATGTCCCCGTGAGTGGGATATTCCTTGGTAACGACTTAGACGGTTTCGATTTCCTCTTCCTCTTGGGCTTCTGACGCCTCCGATTCAGCGCACCAGTGGGCGGCAGCACACAGGAAGTCGGTCGCCTCGGTGGCTTTTGCCGCAGCGGTCGTGATCGCCCGCGCGTCGTGCTTGAGAAGCGTCACCCACTCCCCCAGATACTCGGCGTGGCGAAGCTGCCCCGGGATGTGGAGAAGCGCGCAGAGGTAGGCGCAGGCGAGTTCCGCGACGAGTTCCTCGGCGGCGTAGGAGGTCGAACCGAAGCGTCCCCGGAGATCGCGGTTCAAGCGACCGGGGTGCCCCGTCCAGTGGGCGTGCTCGTGAAGGCTCGTCGCGTAGTAGTGCGGCGCACTTAAAAAGTCTCCCGGGTCGGGGAGCACAATGAGATCTCTCGCGGGACAATAGCAGGCGCTCTCGCCGCCGTGGAGGATTGTTGCGCCGACCATGCGAAGAAAGGTCTCGACGCACGCGATCGCGTCCGGAAGCGGTACCGGTTCGGCGGGTTGAGAGAAGCGACTCGGGAGCCCCGCCGTCTGCTCGATGTTGAAGACCTGGCGGCGCTTGAGAAAGGGAACGCGCGCTTGCTCCTCCTCGGGTTTCTCGCGCTCTTCTCGGGGGACGAAGGTTGCGCCATAGACGATGGTCGTCGCCTTCTCCCCCTTCAGAATATGCCCACCGCGCTCTTGGGTCTGGTGGTAGCCGATCCATGCCGGGCTTCGGTAGCCCTTCCGCGCCGCCGCGCTCCAGAGAAGAAGGATGTTCACGCCCCGGTAGCGTTTGTGCGCTACTGCATTGTAGGCCCTAAACCAACTTTGACACTGGTGGCGAATTCCCCTGGGTCGTTCACGCCGCTCCTTGAAGGGCGGCAAACCGCGAGCAACGGGTCGGGGTTGTTAGGGTGCCTGCCAACCACTCACCGACCCGGATTAGGTTAATCGCGACCGCCGTGGCCAGATATTGTAGATGGGTTTTGGCTAAACCGATGTAGCGACAATGGCGCAGACCACAACGTCGAATGGCTTGCTCGTGGGTGCTTTCAACGCCGGCGCGAGATGCGTACTGCTCGCGAAACGCCTCAGTGGTCTGCGCGGCCCGCGCGGTCTGTAGCGCTTCATGTTGATCGCGAGCTTGCAAGCCGAGGATGCGCGGTTCTTTTTTGGCTCGGGTACATTGGGCACGGTGTGGGCACGGCGTACAGTCTTGGCGCGAGAAGCGCGCTTCCCAGACCACGCCATTTTTCGGATAGGTATTAGGTAACCAAGAGACGCTCGGGTGGCCCGCCGGACAGGTGGCGACCTGACGGTCCCCGTCGATCTGAAAGTCCGCTTTGGCAAAGCCTTCCCCGGCCTGGGCCTGCCAACTGGGATCATCCGCTACGGGACCGATGATCGCTACTTGATCGTCCCGCTGGCTATCCAACAACACCTGCGCCGAGGTATAACCTTTGTCCGCCAGGTGCATAGTGGGGAGGTGGTGGCGCTGGGCGAGTGAAGCGTGGACCACCGCGATCATATGGTCGTTGGGGGTCGTCGCCGGCGTGGTTTCGACATTCACGATCAGATGCGGCGTGTTCAGGTCGCAGGTCTCAGTGAGGTGGACTTTGTAGCCGACCCATTCCACGCTGCGCTGGGTGCTATAGCGGGTATCCAGGTCGTAGGGCGAGGCGACCAGTTCGGCGGGTGCAGGCCTATCCTTGACCGGACGCCAGACGAACACGCCTTCATTTTCAATATATTGCTCCGCCCAAATTCGACGTAGGGTCTGCACGGCCGGCACCTTCCCCAGCCAGTCGTGCTCGTCTGTAGCGTCAATCGCCTCAAGCAGTCGTTGCCCGTCGCCTCCAATGGTGGTGGCCAGGGCTTGGCGGGCGGCATCGGTTTTCGGTAAGGAATAATTCTCGACCCGACGACCATAGCGTTCGTACCACTCCGGCGGCGCCTGTATCTGTAACCAGTCCGGTGCGACCACCGCCACGCTGTTTAAGGCGGTGCACAACGTTTCACCCACGCGCTCCAATCGGTTGAGGTCACGCACGGCGGCGAGGATAGGCGTCGAATCGGTTCGCTGGCGACCACCGGCTTGGAGCAGACCTTGTGCTTGTAGTTGCTCCAGAAGCCGATCCAGTAGTTGTTGCTCGGCCTGACCGGCGACCAGGCGCGACCGAAACTCGCTTAATACCGTATGATCAAAGCCCGGGTCGGTGAGCTCGAGCCCGAGTAAATACTTCCAATCCAGTCGTCCTCGCACCGCGTCGGCCGCCGCCCGATCCGACAGGTTTTCGACAAATTGCAGCACGGTGATCCAAGCCAACCGTCCAGGGGCCTCGGCCAGTTGCCCGCGCCGGGGAAAGAGATCGGCAAACGGCTCGTCCTCGTAAACCGGACCCAGCGCATCGGCAATCCGTAGGCATAAGGTGCTCTTGGGGAAGGCCGCGCGTGCGACCCGTTGCGTCTCTTCCGGAATCTGAAAAACCGTGCGGGGCTGGAGCGACATGGGGAACCTCCTGATCGGTTTGAGTGCGGACGATATGGCCTTCACTCATACCGTGGCTCACCGAGCCGCTACCGTCAATACTCCGGCTACCCGCAGCAAAAATGAATTCGCCACCAGTGTCACTGTTGGTTTAAGGCCTCTTCGGCAACCTGTTCGCCGATCCGCCCGTCGCCGCCGTGGTCGTGGGCGTTGCCACCCCCGAGCAACGCCGCGATCCCGTTTTTCAACGCCGCGTCTGCACGGCCGAAGACCCAGACGCCGCCCCCCACGACAGCAAAACACACTCGTTGTGTGGATTCATCATCACCGGCGACGCCCGCAACCCCGACGCCCACACTCTCAGCGGCCAACAATACGATCAATCCATCAGTGTCTACCTCAAACCGCAAGCCCCCTCGACCGGCCCAGCTCAACCTTAGCCCACGACGCCGACTTGATTTCATTGAACCGAACGAGGCGAGCCGGGAAATACCGAATGAGAGCGAAGTCCATCCGAAGGGTTACCCCAATCAGGAGACTGAGAAGGAAACCGGTCATACCCTTACGATCCGCCCGATCTGCTCAGGATTGCTCCGCGCCCGCGCCGATGTCGAACCTGGTGTCCGCGGGACCACCTCGGGTTCGATAGGGCGTGTTGGCCGGACCGGCTGAAAGAAAGACCAGTGAATGATATGAGGAGGAAATAATGAGTGCTTACCTAGGTGTCGGCGGCGGTACGTTATCCGCTGCTCAGTATTCGCAAGAAGCGCTTCGCAAACGGTGGGAGGTCGATCATGTCGATAGCGTTTTCAGGCGCTTCATGGGTGAGAGCTTCGTGCCGTATATCGAGACGATCTCCGAGATCTTTACGCCGCCGCGTTCGACCGGGGTCCATTTTTATTTCGCAAGAAATATGCGCGAAAAGTTTGTTAACCTTATGTACTCAAAAGTGTTTCCTCCTGGCCCGATCACCAGCCTGTCCATGCGGAAGAAACCCGTCAGCACGTCGATGGTTCCGGATAAACCCAATGATGCATCGGCAACCTGGCGGAATATCGCCGCGGCCAAGGGAATCGGGACCAGCTTTCGCTCAGCTGACACCGGATTAAGCCTGCACGTCGCGTTTAACAAGGCGTCGTGCGATATTCACGTCGACCGCAACGGCTTTATCATGAAGGCGGCCAACGGAAATATTTATTGGGACTTAAACGGATTGCTTCGGCATTTTACGGTTGACCTTCTCAGCGACGGACTGCCGTGGATCATGGTTTCGGGTGGCGTGCTCAATAAAAACCGGCAGCCGGTTATGGAGGCAACCCTTTCGCCGTGGTTGGCCATCGATCTGCCATCAAAAGAAAATGACGGTAAACGTGAGATCAAGTTCGGGATCTTGATCGGTGGGAAATTCGACGAGAACAGAATCATCGAACACCTTCTTCACTAAACGCCCCGGTTGGCCTAGACCCGGCACGCGTGCTACCAGCCGCCATTGCGAATAAGCCTCTGTTTGCATTAGCTGCCGGAAAACCGGAAACACGGCTATCACGGTCAGGAACGTCGTGGTAAAGCTGGAAAGATCGAGCGTCAACAGAGCAAGCCTCCGGGGTCGGCATGTTGCATGCGGCGCATTTTAAATCTTCTCCTCACTCGGTGACGGCGAAGATTCTCCCTGGGCCGCGACCGGCACGGCAGAATGGGCGCCGGAATTGGTTCTAATGACATGGACGCCTCTCCTCATTCAGGGTTAATGACGCCTTCCCCGTTTGGCCAGGGCTCACGCATGAAATTTAACCTCTGAGGAGCTGCTGCATATAATCGTCGTTCCAAGCCGCTTTCTTGCGTTTGGCGCGCAGACTTGCTTTAGTTGTCCGGTCCTGACTCACCAGATTGAGGGCCATCTTACGGAGGAGAGCGAAGTTACGCGCGGCGGTGGGATCACGGACCCGGCTATCATCCTCCCGAAAGGTCACATCCAGCACCCAGTGCAGGCTATTCTCAATTGACCAATGGCGGCGAATCGCCTGAGCTAATAGGCCCAGTGACCACATAGCTGCAAAAACGGCCATCTATTCGATCAAAATTTGATTTTGACTCTTTGATTGCTTTTCGGCTCTCTCCCTGGCCAAGATGCGATAGACCGTGACTTCCCCTAGGCTGAGCTTCTTGGCGATGCTGGCCTTGGTCAGACCTAGCGTCGCCAGGCGTAGCGCTTCTTCCTGGCGGTCTTGCGCAATGGGTTTGCGTCCCTTGAACCTGCCTGCCGCCTTGCCTTTGGCGATGCCCTCGCGCTGCCGCTCCAGCATCATCTCCCGCTCGAACTGCGCCACGCCGCCCAGCACCGTCAGCATCAGCTTGCCCGTAGGCGTGTGCGTATCCATGCCCAGGTTGAGCACCCTCAAACCCACTTTCTTGCGATCCAGGTGGGCAATGGTGTTCATTAGATCGGCGACCGAACGGGCCAGACGGTCGAGTTTAGTCACTACCAGCACGTCGTCTTCGCGCACAAACTCCAGCGCCGCTTCCAGTTGAGTTCGCTTACCAACCGATGAGACCTGTTCCTGGAACAGTTTCTCGCATCCGGCTGTCTGCAACGCCTTCACCTGGGCTTCAAACCCGGCAATCTGTTCCACGGTGGAGGTGCGTGCGTAGCCAACGATCATTTCTATCCTACAAATTTTAGACTTTGCGATAGGCTTACTATCAAAATTAGGAATGGACTTCAGTGAGCGATAATCCAGTCGTTTCAACGGCCATCACTAAAGCAGGCCCTATTGATAGGTCATGCCGCCATGGGTAGTTCCTCGATGGACAGCCGCGTACTCATGTCCAAGTCGAACACGCCATACGGATTGATGTGGGCATAGATCAGCGGAGACAGCGCCCGGAAATCCTCTGGTTGCATCAGGTTCCACCAGACGGGTTCGGCCAGTACGCGCTGGAGTATCAGGGTGTTGACATAAACCAGGCACATTTGCAGCAGGTGCAACGCCAGCACGGACACTTCCTGGTCCTCCAATTGGTTGGCGGCGACCTCTCCGCCCTTGCCAAAGAAGATGAAGCTGTTGGCACTGTTCCAGTTCTCAACGACATTGAGACCCCCATGAATCTCGCGCCGTAGTGATTCCGACGCTAGGTAGCGGCATAGGAAGAGGGTTTTGATCGCCCTGCCCAGTTCAGCCAACGCCTGGTAGGTGGGATGCTGACGGTTGTGCTGGGTGAAGCGGCGCAGGATCGCTTCGGCTTGCGCCGTGCCCAGCCGTAGCGCCGTGGCGTACTTGACCATTTCGTCGTATTGCCGGCCGATGAGATCCCAGTTGATGGGGGTGGACAGGATGGGCTCCAGGTTAGGGTAGTCCCTGCCGCAGCCGGTGGCAGGCAAATGCAGCTTTTGCGAGGCCAGGGCCTTCAGGCGTGGCAGCAGGTCAAAGCCCAGCAAATGGCAGAACGCAAACCCCACTTCGGTTTGCCCGTGGCTGTCGGTGTAGTTACGCTGCACCTCCATGTCGGAGTCGTGTCGCAGCAAACCTTCGAGCATGGCGGCCACTTCGGATGACGAGCAGCGCTTGAGTTGGGAATAGATGCACACCGACCGGTTTTCGACGTGCCAGTAGATCATGACGCCACGTCCACCATAGCGGATGTGCCATTCCGTCATCAGGTTTTGATCCCACGAACCAAACTTCTTGGAGTCGGAGGCACAGGTCGTGCTGCCCTCACCCCAGATGAAGGCCTGCCGCGCCGCGAAGGTCGCATTGACCACCTTGGCAATGGCCTGGCGCAGGCCGTCCTTGCGGATGAAGCGCTCGCGTACATAGCGCAATTCCTTGTAGGTAGTGTCCTCCTGGCCGGTGAGCACGCGCTTGAGGCCGGTGTTGGTGCCCAGGCCGTACAGGCATAGCAGAAGACGGCGTTGCAGAACGGTTCGATCGATAACTTCACGTGCGCCAGCGCTATGCAACGCATCACTGAAGTGGATGCGCAGGTCGGCTTCCTTGAACACGTCCAGCAGATTGGTGTTGGCCCAGCGCCTGGATACCTCCGCTTTCAGGCGTGCCAGATTAGGCGGATCCAGTTGCGCGTCCAGCGGCGTCAGACAGATGCGGTTCTTGCCATGGGGCCGTAGTTTGACAGCGGGGTTTTGCGGCAAGCCCTGGTTGAGCGCGGCCAGGGCGTCGCGCATCGACTGCTGCAAGCCAGCAATGAAGGGCGCCACCTCCAGGGGCAGACCGAGCGCCTCGTAATAGGCTGGGCGCTTGAGCGTGAAGTCCGCCGGCAGATCGTCATCGGGGTTGCGAAAGCGCTGTGCGCCCGCTACCCAGATCTCCTTACACTGCAGGCGCTCACGCAAGGTTTGCAGCACGCAGATTTCGTAGTTGATGCGGTTGATGCGTTCGACACCGTGCTTGTCTTCCGCAATGACAATCTCGCGCCACTTGTCACGCATGATGCCAACGATGGGCACTTCGTCCAGGTGGAAATGCTGTCGCTGGCTGCCCCGGTGCTGCTTGAGGATGTCCAGCGCCTCAATCACCGGCTGATAGGTCTGGTTGTTGCTCCGAAACTTCAGTGCATCGAGCAGCTTCGGTACCATGCGCCGATAGTGGTGGCTGTAAGAAGCCCGTATGACCTTGTGAACCACCTTGCGAAACTCCGCGCCCGTGGCTTTGAATTCCTTGACCAGGTCCTGCAAGGTTTGCAGTCCCACCACGGGATACAGGGCCTCCTTGATGGTTTCGTCTGGGTGATCGACGGCGGCTTGTGCCAGCCGAAAAAGGACTGCCGTCTTGCCACTGACGCGCTGCAGGTCGGTCAGCAACTGCTGCTCGACCTTCTTTTCTGCCCGGCTGTCGATCTTGTGGATGATCTGCATGAGCAGGTCGATCAGACCATCGACGATCTCGTGCTGTCGTTCGTGGCAGAACGCCGCCATCAGGCCGTGGCGCACAGGAGGCGCATGGCGGCGCAAATCCCAAATGGTTTCGATAGCGGCACGCTGGCGAAACCTTTGCAGCCACTTCGCCGGCATCGTCGCCAGCGCCGCCATAGGCAGTACTACATCTCTCACCCGTTGGAGCTTGTCCAACTCTTGCAGCAGCGTGTCCAGGCTGACGCGGCCAGGGTCGCCGCGCAGGGTGGAGAACTTGTGGGCGGACTCGCTCGTGGCGCCATCCTGGGCCGCCGCATCGCCCAGTAACAACGTATCGAGTGCAGTGCGCGTGGCGTCCGTGAGACAGTCACTGATGCGTGTAAGCAAATCCGTTTCAAAGGCATACAGTTGCGCTCGCAGCACGCGTTCAAGACGCTCTTGGCCAGGCGGGTCTAGCCGATGCGCGCGTAGCCAATCCCGCGTGCGCTCAGTCACCTGTTCCAGGGTCAGGTCCAGCGGCAACACCTCTGCATCGAGCCAGGTGGCCAAGGCTCGCCAGTCGACCGCCTTCATGCGGCGAATGCCCAGCCACGCCAATATCTCCGCACGCTGGCGCCGTGCCGTACGACCCTGCCAATCAAAGTCGTCCAGGGTGTTTAGCGGCATGGCCAGCTGCACAGCCACGTAGCGCATCACATCGACAGGAATTTCCCGGCGCGACTCAGGAAAGCGTCCCTCGTACTGGAAGAACTTAAGCAGGACCACGAAGCCGAATCGCCCCGGTCCCTGACGCGCAACGGTCAGTGCCTCTTCCTGGGCCGTCAGTATCCAATGGATGTCCAACTCCGCTTCAGACCATTGACGCTTCACTAAAAGTTACTATCAAAGAGTCTCATCGCCCTATGATAGGCTATCTCTGATTGCCAAATCCATATTTGATCGAATAAATGGCCGTTTTTGCAGCTATGTGGTCACTGGGCCTAATACCTGGGGATCGCCCGCGAAGCTGGAGAGGAAGTAGCGGATCTCCGCCTCAACCTTGCCACTGCCATTGATGCTACGGATGGACTCGAGCGCCAGAACCGTGTGCAGACCCGGCCAGTCGCTCAGGGCTTCCAGGGTAGCGGCCTCTGGGCAGGCAAATACCCGCCGGCGGACCAACCGGCCATGGCGGTCATCAAAGGCATCAAATACGGGCCGCAACGTGGCATTGTGCTGGAAGCAGTGAGTGTCGCTATAGCCGCGCACCGCCACATACGCATTGCCCTGGTTGGCCTTAAGCACCAGAAGATAATCGGCCTGACGGTCCAGGATATGCTGGGCGATCTCTTTCTGGCAGCCCATCGCATCCAGCGTAACCAGCGTGTTCTCCAACGCCAAGACCTTGAGGAGTTCGGGAATGGCGGTGATCTCATTGGACTTACCGTCCACCCGGCGCTGACCTAATACCAGGCGTTGCTCGCTCGCCCAAGCACTGACCACATGCAGAGCCGCCAGGCCGCGGCCACGCTCAAAGGAGCGGCGTAGGGTTTTGCCATCGATCGCCACCACCTCCGGTGTGCCCGGTGGGAAGGGGACAGCGAGGGTCTT
>Ga0209607_1000251_pt1 | contig 48725 bp, 39 predicted proteins | sample AD_UKC117_MetaG_FD_184413 | JGI IMG/M metagenome (GOLD analysis project Ga0209607, IMG submission 184413) | Active sludge microbial communities of municipal wastewater-treating anaerobic digesters from Hong Kong - AD_UKC117_MetaG (SPAdes)... | ecosystem: Engineered > Bioreactor > Anaerobic >... | reverse complement strand
GCGCGGATCGCGCACGGAGCTGGCGCAATGCCTGAATAGCGATTTGCAAGTGCCGGCCAGCGCAGAGTTTGTGTTGGAGGGGCATATCGCACCAGGCGAAACGGCGCTGGAGGGGCCGTTTGGCGACCATACCGGTTATTACAATGAAACCGATCATTTTCCGGTGTTTACCATCGACCGCATCACCCATCGCGAGCAGCCGATTTATCACAGCACCTATACCGGACGACCGCCAGATGAACCTGCCATTCTCGGCATGGCCTTAAATGAAGTGTTCGTACCGATTTTGCAAAAGCAGTTTCCCGAAATCGTCGATTTTTACTTGCCGCCGGAAGGCTGTTCCTACCGCTTGGCCGTGGTAGCGATGCGCAAGCAGTATCCGGGCCACGCCAAGCGGGTGATGCTGGGCGTGTGGTCGTTCCTGCGGCAGTTTATGTACACCAAGTTCGTGATTGTCGTCGATGAGGATGTGAACACCCGCGACTGGAAGGATGTCATCTGGGCGATGACCACCCGCATGGACCCAGCGCGGGATACGGTGATCATTGAAAATACGCCGATTGACTATTTGGACTTTGCTTCGCCAGTGTCGGGACTCGGTTCAAAAATTGGCTTTGACGCGACCAGTAAATGGCCGGGCGAGACGACGCGGGAATGGGGCCGACCTATTACGATGAGCCTTGAGGTAAAACAACGAGTTGATGCACTGTGGAAGGAGTTGGGGTTGTAGCGCCAGCGAACTGCGCTCATGAATGGACTTCTAAACAGACCACGTCCAAATCAGAAAAACGAGTCGATCCATGCCTTATCACGTCACTCTCCAACCAAGCGGCCACGAGTTCCAGGTTGCGGATCATGAATCGGTGCTGGACGCCGCCCTGCGCGACAAGGGTAGCGTCCTGCCCTATGGTTGTCGCAACGGAACCTGCGGTTCCTGCATGGGCAAGCTCCTGTCTGGTCAGATCGTTTATCCCGAGGGTCGTCCGCCGGCGCTCAGCGAGCCTGAGGAAGCTGAAGGCAAGGCGTTGCTTTGCCAGGCGCGACCGGTTTCCGACCTGATCATTGAAGCGCGCGAGGTGAAAACCGGCGGCGATATTCCGGTGAAAATTCTGCCTTGCCGGGTGGAGCAACGGGAACTGCTAGCGCCGGATGTTATGCGGCTGTATTTGCGGCTACCGAGTGCTGAGCGTCTGCAATTCCTGGCGGGCCAATACATCGACATCCTGCTGGCTGATGGTCGGCGGCGCGGGTTCTCGCTAGCCAATCCGCCCCATGCTGATGATTTGTTGGAACTGCACATTCGCCATGTGCCGGGAGGATTCTTCACCGGTTATGTATTTGAACGGATGAGAGACAAGGCGCTGCTGCGCTTTCAGGGGCCGCTGGGAACTTTCTTTTTGCGCGAGGATTCGCCACGCCCGGTCATTTTGATAGGCGGCGGCACCGGTTTCGCGCCGTTAAAGGGTATGTTGGAGCACGCCTTTCATATCGGCTGGGATCGCCCGCTGCATCTGTACTGGGGCGCACGAGCTAAAGTGGATTTATATCTGGATGCGTTGCCGCAGCGCTGGCGGGAGGAATACGCCAGCTTCCACTATACCCCGGTGCTGTCGGAACCGCGCCCTGAGGATGATTGGGAAGGCCAGATCGGATGGGTGCATGAAGCGGTTGCCGCGGATTATCCCGACCTCAGCGGCTACGACGTTTACATGAGCGGCCCACCGCCGATGATCGAGGCCGCCAAGCCGGTTTTTGCAACCCAAGGGTTGCCCGCTGAACAGTTGTTTTACGATTCCTTCGATTTTTCAGCTTAGTAAGACTCCCTCCCCGCGCGGGCCGTCCGATCATGAGTCAGTTTTGGCCAATCCTCCAGAGGCAGCGGCTCCAGTTGGGCTAGGCCGTTGTGCTGTCAGGACATCGGCTGCTGCATGGGCGCAACGGTTCGCTTGATCAATGGCCCCACGGTCAAGCCCTGCGCCAGGATCGAGAACAGCACTACGATATAGGTGAGCGCCAGCACAACCTGACGTTCCGGCCCTGCCGGGAGCGACAGCGCCAAAGCGACCGAAATTCCGCCGCGCAAGCCGCCCCAGGTCATGATCTTGACCGCATGCGGCGTGAACTCGAAACCGAACCGACGGCGCATGACCGTGACCGGAACGCCGACGCAAATCAGCCGGGCCAGCAGCACCAGCGGCACGATGAACAGCGACGCCAGCCAATAGTCGCCCTCAAAGGTTAGAATCACCGCTTCCAAACCAATCAGCACAAACAACACCGCATTGAGAATTTCATCGATCATCTCCCAGAATGTGTCCAGATTTTCCCGCGTGGTCTCCGACATCGCAAAACGCCGGCCATGATTGCCGATCATCAGGCCCGCCACCACCATGGCGATCGGGCCGGAAACATGCAGATGGATCGCCAGAGCATAACCGCCCAGCACCAGCGCCAGGGTAATCAGAATCTCCACATCGTAACTGTCGATGGTCTTGAGGAAAAAATAGGCGACAAAACCGATGGCCAAACCGAACGCGACGCCGCCCAGCGCCTCTTCAGCAAACAACAATATCACCCCGCCGACCGTGACCTCTGCGCCGCCCACGGCCAGGCTAACGAGAATGGCGAAAACCACCACAGCGATGCCGTCATTGAACAGCGACTCGCCAGCGATTTTGATCTCCAGGCTTTTAGGCGCACCGGCGGATTTCAGGATGCCCAACACCGCGATCGGGTCGGTCGGCGAGATCAGCGCGCCGAACAGCAGGCAGTAAAGCAGGGAAATCGAAATTCCAAACCCGAAGTTGAGCACAATCCAGGAGGCAATCCCGACCAGGAAGGTAGACGCGACCACCCCAACCGTGGCCAGTACGCCAATCGGCCACTTTTTTCGGGCCAGTTCCTCCAGATCGACATGCAAGGCCCCAGCGAACAGCAGCAGGGACAACATGCCTTCCATGAGCACCTGGTTGAAATCGATGCTGGCGATGATCGCCTCAGCCCGTTGCTCGACCGGCGCATAGCCCAATTCGCCTAGACTCATCAAAATCAGGCTCAACAACATAGCCAGCGCCATAACGCCGATAGTAGTCGGTAGTTTAATGAAGCGGCGATTCAGATAACTGAACAGAGCAGTCAGTGTGATCAGCAACGCCACAATATCCAGCATGGCCGGTCCTCCTCGATGGTCAATGGTTCAAGTAGTCGGCGCGGCCAGCACTCGCTTCAGCCAGTCGGCGATGTCGCGAATTTCCTGCCAGCACACTTCATGACCCATGCCGTAATCGCTCCATTCCACGGCATAGCCCAACGCCTTCAGGGCTTCAGCGCTCTGTTGACCATAGCGCATCGGGATCACCGCGTCATAGTCGCCGTGCGCCATGAAGATCGGCGTCAGCTGATTCGCGGGCCGGCGTTCACTGTTCAATTTGCTCGCCAGAGGGATATAACACGACAGGGCCAGGATGCCGGCCAGTCGATCCGGGTAGCGCAAGCCGGTATGCAGGGCCATCGCGCCGCCCTGGGAGAACCCGGCCAGCACGATGCGCTCGGCGGGAACACCGCGCTGTTTCTCGCGCTCCAGCAGCGCGTAAATGTCCCGTTCCGAGGCATAAACGCCATCCGGGTCTTCCTGGCGCGGCAAATCCATGCTCAGCACGTCATACCAGGCGCGCATCCGCATCCCGTTATTAATCGTCACCGGGCGAATCGGCGCATTGGGGAAAACGAAACGAATGCCCAGTTCCACCGGCAGGTGCAACTCCGGGACAATCGGTTCAAAGTCATGCGCGTCGGCGCCCAGGCCATGCATCCAGATTACGCTGGAGCGGACTGGACCGATCGGTTCAATCTCAACAGTGGTCAATGCTGGGTCGGTCATGAGTACAGTTCCCGTTTCAATGGAAGATAGTTCGCATTAGCCGCAAAGCCTTCCCGCTTGTCAAGCCGCACTCGCGTATGCAAGGCGGGTTATATTCATTCATACTTCCTGCTTTCCGAACCAAGGAATCTACTGCATGCCCATGCCCCGCCCCCTATTCTTCCTAGCCTGCCTACTAGCTACTGCGTTACTTTCCGGCTGTGGCCAGAAAGGCGCTTTGTATCTGCCGGAAAAGCCGCAAGCCCCTGCATCCGAACAGCATCCGCCAGCGAAACCCTGACTATGGATTACTTCGAGTATCGTGATGGCCGGCTGTACGCGGAGGCCGTTCCGGTCGCCGACATCGCCGCCGCCGTCGGCACTCCGTGCTATATCTACTCCCGCGCCACCATTGAACGGCACTGGCGCGCCTTCGATCAGGCGTTTGGAGCGCATCCACATCTGGTGTGCTACGCAGTCAAAGCCAACAGCAATCTGGCGGTGCTGAATGTGCTGGCCCGACTCGGATCGGGGTTCGACATCGTCTCTAGCGGTGAATTAGCGCGGGTGCTGGCGGCGGGCGGCGATCCCGGCAAAATCGTGTTTTCGGGCGTGGGCAAGCGTCGCGACGAGTTGGAGCAGGCGCTACGGGCAGGCATTCGCTGTTTCAATGTCGAATCCGCAGCGGAACTGGAATTGCTGAAAAGAGTTGCGGCGGAACGCGGTCAACGCGCCCCCTTTTCGCTGCGCATCAATCCCGACGTCAACGCCAACACCCATCCTTACATCTCCACCGGACTCAAACAGAATAAATTCGGCATCGATCCCGAGCGGGCGCTGGCTCTCTATGAACAAGCTACCGTTTCGCCACATCTGGAAATCGTTGGCGTGGATTGCCATATTGGTTCGCAACTCACGCAGGTCGCGCCGTTTGTTGATGCCTTGAACCGAGTGCTGGCGTTGGTTGCGCGCCTCGCAGAGCAGGGCATTCGCTTGCGTCACCTCGACCTCGGCGGCGGGTTGGGCATTCGCTATCGTGACGAGGAACCGCCCTTACCCGCCGAACAGGCGGCGGCGCTCATGCAGCGCCTGTGCGGTCAACCCCATGAAATTCTGATCGAACCGGGACGAGCCATTGTGGGCAACGCCGGTATTCTGGTCACCCGGGTGGAATTATTGAAACAGGGCGATGCAAAGAGTTTTGCCGTCGTCGACGCCGCCATGAACGATCTGTTGCGACCGGCGCTCTACTCCGCCTGGCAAGCGATCATCCCGGTTGAACCACGGGCTACTGGCGAATCAAGACGTTATGATGTCGTCGGACCGATTTGCGAAACCGGCGATTTTCTCGGCAAGGATCGAGAATTGAACATCGAAGCGGGTGATTTGCTGGCGGTGCGCTCCGCTGGCGCTTACGGCTTCGCCATGAGTTCCAACTATAATTCCCGACCACGCGCTGCTGAAATCATGGTCGATGGTGAGCAGTTCCACATCGTGCGCCAACGGGAAACCATCGCCGATCTCTATGCCGGCGAATCGGTGCTGGTGTGATGACCCGTACCGGGAGGGACGAAAAATCTCGAAAAATGATTTAAAACAAACTTTTTGCCACCGAGGATAACATCATGCAAGACATCATGCTGTTGGATTGGAATTTGGCGAGTGCGCTACGCTACCAGTCCCCCTACCTACCCAAGCCCGCGCTGCCGGTGCATGTCACGCTGACCGTCCCCAACGAGATCGTCCAGATCATCAGTAACGATCCCCTGCTGCACCAGCAAATGGTGGACGCCTGCCGGCTGCGCCTGTTGGAAGCCGTAACCAAGATCGACAAGGTGCGGGAAGAGACGGACAAGCTGATTAAAAAAGACATGGATGCATTTTTCGAGGAAAACAAGCATAAAGTCAGAATCCTGCGCATGTTGAAACAAAATGTGCCTTTGCCAGATTTTGCCGAAACCTATCAGGAGTTCTTGACCAAGTTCAACAAATTCGAAATAGACCATGCTCTGTACAACGCACAAATCGCCGCTCAGCATCAATGGGAAACCCTAGCGGAACAGCACAAGGAATATAAGAAGTATAAAAAGGATGTGGTCGTCAAGGTTGCGCTGGGCGCCACGGGACTCGGTTTGGCCGGCGCCGGCCTCGCCCTGGCGATACCCACCGGCGGCGCCAGTCTGGCCCTGGCGGTCGTCGTCGCCTGGCGTTCTCTGGTAGATGGTCTTAAGGTGCTAGCCGCGCTCATAAAGGAAGCCGAGACCGTGGGCAAGGAAACCCGAAAACTGCTTGAATCGCTCAAAAATCGCTACGACAATAAAATCAAAGGTAACGTTGCTGTCCAGGAAGTGGCGGCGTCGGTTATCAACTCATTGTTGCAAACGGAAGTTGGCAATATCAGCAAGGCCAAGAGCAAGAACGAGTTGTGGAAGCAAAAGCTGGCGGGCATTCGCACCCGCGCCCACAGCCTCTCCATTCAACTAAACGAATTGCTGGTGAAACAGGATGCGCTGACCGACCTGCTGTTGGCTATGGAGCTGCAAATCGAGGAATTCGCGATTTACTACGGACGCAATCATAAAAACGTGCGCAAAAAGCTCGAGAAGCTCAGAAAGGCCGTCTCGCAAAAAAACACTCTCATACTCAAGGTCAAGCAAATCCTGGACAGCAATAAAATCCCGACCTTTCACCTGCGCGCTGAGGACGGACTCAAAGCGCAGCAACTGGCTGCCCAAGCGCTCGCTGAACTGGAAAACAAAAGCCCCGGCTGGACGCAGAAATTCGATAGCTATTTCGCCCTACTGGTCAATGTTGGCCTAGCCGCCGCCGGCGACACCGTTGGTTTCGTTGGCGCTAAGACCGTAGTGGACTGGGCGCTGACTGGCGCGACGGCGGCCAATGACTTGGCAACCAACATCAAGGATCTCTGCGAAGCCATCGGCTAATGTTTTGATAAACGCCTTATTCGGCCTTTAACCGTCAACCGTTAACCTCATGACTGAACGAACCTCTGAACCGCCTGTTCAACACCGGCTCAAGCTGCGCAATCTGCGCCTGTCGGACTATGACGATGTGCATGACATCATGGAAATCGTTTATCCCAACATGGATGGGGCCTGGAGCCGCGAGCAGTTCGCCTCGCAAATCGCCCGCTTTCCGGAGGGGCAGGTCTGCATCGAGGACAACGGCAAGGTGGTGGCGGCGACCATCAGCCTGATCGTGGATTACGGTCGCTACGGCGACCGTCACACTTACTGGCAAATCATCGGCGACGGTTATCTCACCACCCACGATCCGAACGGCGACACCTTGTACGGCGTTGATATCTTTGTCCATCCCGATTACCGCGACATGCGCCTGGGCCGGCGACTGTATGACGCCCGCAAGGAATTGTGCGAAAAGCTCAATCTGCGCGCTGTTATCGTCGGCGGGCGGATTCCCGGCTATGGCCGTTACGCCCACGACATGACGCCGCAACGGTACGTGGAGCTGGTACGAGCCAAGGAGCTAGTCGATCCCATCCTCACCTTTCAGTTGGCCAACGACTTCCATGTGCGCAAGATCGTGACGGGTTACCTGCCGGATGATGATGAATCCAGAGCCTACGCCGTGCTATTGGAGTGGCTGAATATCTATTACGAGGATAAGGAAATCCTGATCGGCGGCAGCAAATCGGTGGTGCGGATTGGCGTCGTGCAGTGGCAAATGCGCCAGACGGCTTCGCTGGAAGATTTGTTGCAACAGGTTGAATACTTCGTCGATGCGGTAGCCGGCTACAAGACCGATATCGTGTTGTTTCCCGAGTTTTTCAGCGGTCCCCTCATGGCGCTGTTCAATCAGCGCAACGCCGCCGAGGCGGTGCGGCAACTGGCGGAGTACACTGAACCGCTGCGCGAGGCGATCCTGCAGCTCGCGTTGGCCTACAACGTCAATATCATTGCCGGCAGCATGCCGGAATATGTCGGCGGCATCCTGCATAACGCCGCCTATCTGTGCCGACGCGACGGCACCTGGGACAAGCAATCCAAGCTGCATATCACCCCCGACGAACAAGCCTACTGGGGTCTGCAGGGTGGCGATCGACTCCAGGTGTTCGAGACCGATATCGGCAAAATCGGCATCCTGATCTGCTATGACGTCGAATTTCCCGAACTGCCGCGTCTGTTGGCCGATCAGGGGATGCAAATCCTGTTTGTCCCCTTTTGGACCGACACCAAAAATGCCTATTTGCGGGTGCGGCGCTGCGCGCAGGCCCGCGCCATCGAAAATGAATGTTATGTGGTCATCTCCGGCAGCGTAGGCAACCTGCCGAGAGTGGAAAACATGGATATCCAGTATTCCCAGGCGGCGGTGTTTACTCCCTCCGACTTCGCCTTTCCTCACGACGCCATTGCCGCCGAGGCGACGCCGAATACCGAGACGCTGCTCATCGTTGACCTGGACCTGGACAATCTCAAGGAACTGCGCGTGCATGGCAGTGTGCGTAACTTTCGTGACCGACGGATGGATCTTTACAAGATCGCCTGGACTGGTCGAGGCTAAAAATAACGCTAATCCATCGACTTGCGAGCTTGTACCCAAGATCACAACCGGATGGATTGACGAAAGCCGTTCACGTTCTAGACTTAACTCGCAAGTTCCTGAACCGGACCAGCGTCAAACGCCTTCAAGCGGCTGATCTGCCTCTGGCCACGGATATGACAATTCTATGTCCACCTAAGGAGAAACCCTGCAATGTCCGATGTCAAAATTTACCCAGTGCCTGCCGAAGTCGCCGCCCACGCCTGGATTAACAATGATCAATACCTGGAAATGTATAAGCGTTCGGTTGATGATCCCGAGGGCTTCTGGGCGGAGCAGGCGAATCAATTCGTGACCTGGTTCAAGCCCTGGGACAAGGTGCTGGACTGGGATTTCACCAAGGGCCACATTCACTGGTTCGGGGGCGCCGAACTCAATGTCAGTTATAACTGCCTGGATCGTCATCTGGACACGCGCGGCGATCAGGTCGCCATCATCTGGGAAGGCGACAGCCCGAATGAGGACAAAAAAGTCACTTATCGGGAATTGCACCAGGACGTTTGCAAATTCGCCAATGCCTTGAAGAGCCTGGGCGTCAAACGAGGCGATCGAGTGTGCATCTACATGCCCATGATCCCGGAAACCGCCGTCGCCATGCTGGCCTGCACCCGAATCGGCGCTATTCACTCTATCGTCTTTGGCGGCTTTTCGCCTGACTCGTTGAAGGACCGGATTAGCGACGCCGAGTGCAACGTAGTGATCACCTCCGACGAGGGTCTGCGCGGCGGACGCCAGGTGCCGATGAAAGCCAATGCTGACAAGGCGTTGCAAAGCACGCCCAGCGTCCAGAAAATGGTGGTGGTCAAGCGCACCGGCGGTAATGTCTCCTGGGTGGAGGGCCGTGACGTGTGGTATCACGACGTCATGGCCACAGCTTCCGCAGACTGTCCGCCGGAGCACATGGGGGCTGAAGACCCCTTGTTCATCCTCTACACCTCCGGTTCGACCGGCAAGCCCAAGGGCGTGCTGCACACCACCGGCGGCTATCTGTTGCACACCGCCATCACCCACAAGTACATCTTCGATTATCACGACGGCGATATCTACTGGTGCACTGCTGACGTCGGCTGGGTCACCGGGCACTCCTACATCGTTTACGGTCCGCTGGCTAATGGGGCGACCTCGGTCATGTTCGAAGGCGTGCCGACCTATCCAGACGCGGGCCGATTCTGGCAGGTGGTCGACAAGCATCAGGTCAACATCTTCTACACGGCCCCGACCGCGATCCGCTCACTGATGCGCGAAGGCGAAGGGCCGGTCAAGGCTACGTCGCGCAAGAGCTTGCGGCTCCTGGGTTCCGTGGGTGAACCGATTAATCCCGAGGCCTGGGAGTGGTATTATCACAATGTAGGCGACGGTCGCTGCCCGATTGTCGATACCTGGTGGCAGACCGAGACGGGCGGCATTCTGATCACACCGCTGCCGGGCGCTACGGCGCTGAAGCCCGGCTCCGCGACCCGCCCATTCTTTGGCGTTTGCCCTGCGTTGGTTGATGCCGAAGGTCAATTCCTGGAAGGCGCAACGGATGGCAATCTGGTGATCACCCATCCCTGGCCGGGCATGATGCGCACCGTGTATGGCGACCATCAGCGCTTCATCGATACCTACTTTGCGATGTACAAGGGTCTGTACTTTACCGGCGACGGCGCACGGCGCGATGAAGACGGCTACTACTGGATCACTGGGCGGGTAGACGACGTCATCAACGTCTCCGGCCACCGCATGGGCACTGCCGAGGTCGAGTCAGCGCTGGTGCTGCATCCGGCGGTCGCTGAAGCCGCGGTGGTTGGTTTCCCGCATGATATCAAGGGCCAGGGCATCTACGCCTATGTCACCCTGAAGATGGGCGTGACCCCGACCGAGGAATTGCGCAAGGAACTTATCGCGCACGTCCGCAAGGAAATCGGGCCTATCGCTTCTCCTGATGCGCTGCAATGGGCGCCCGGTCTGCCCAAGACCCGCTCCGGCAAGATCATGCGCCGCATTCTGCGCAAGATCGCAGCCAATGAAGTAGATGCGCTGGGCGATACCTCCACTCTGGCGGATCCGAATGTCGTCACCGATCTGGTGGATAACCGGGCGGTGAAGTGATGACCTGAGGTTGGGCTGAGAGTACGCAGCCCAATCAATCAGTAAAATGTAGCGCGGTTCAAGGGCGGATGCCCTGAACCGCGCTACCTTGTCCCGTCATGTTTGCATTAACCACTGAACAGATTATCACGTTTGCCCCCGACGACGCTTCCGTGAAAGCCGCTCGCGGTCTAGCGCGGCCCGGCAAATGGGCGGCGCTTGGTCAGAACAATCGCGCCCTGTGGGGCGAATGCAAGGGCAGCGCGCTTTATCAGGTCTGCGTTGACCCAGATGAACCCGCCTTCAAATGCACCTGCCCGAGTCGCAAATTTCCCTGTAAACACGCCCTGGGTTTGCTGCTCATGGCGTCCGGTCAGCCCGAAACGGTGCAACCGGGCGAACCGCCGGACTGGCTCAATGAATGGCTGGCCAAGCGTGAGCAAAGCGCCAAACGCAAGGCGGCGCGAGCCAGTCCCGATACCGATCTCGATCCTGAACAACAAGCTAAACGGGCTGCCGCTAAGGATAAACGCACGACAGAACGGCAGCGCAAGGTGGATGCGGGATTGGAGGAACTGGAACGTTGGCTGCGCGATCTCGCGCGGCAGGGACTGGCGCACGTTCAACAACAACCAGCCCGTTACTGGGATGGCATGGCGGCGCGGTTGGTCGATGCCCAGGCCCCGGGGTTGGCTCGCTGGCTACGAAACATGGCCAGTATCCCTTCGAGTGGCGAAGGCTGGAGCGAACGTCTGCTGGCGGAACTGGGTTCTCTATATTTACTGCTGGAAGGCTATCGACGCCTGGAAAGTTTGCCGGAACCTTTGCAAGCGGATATTCGCTCGCGCATCGGCTGGAACTGGCAGGAAAGCGATTTACCTGCGGACGCCTGGGTGCGCGACTGCTGGCTGATGATCGGCCAGCGCAGCTATGAAGAAGAGCAACTGCGCGTGCGGCGTGCCTGGCTCTGGGGGCGGGAATGCGGACGACTGGCTCTGGCGCTGGATTTTGCGTATCAAAATCAGCCGATGCCGCCTATCGCCGCGCCGGGAACCTGGATTGAGGCGGAACTGGGCTTTTTCCCCAGCCATTGCCCGCAGCGCGCCCTGTTGCGCAACCCGGTACTAATCGAGGCACAAGGCAAGCCGCCAGCATTGGCCGATGGCGCGGCTCTGCTGGAAGCCTATTCCGCAGCGCTCGCACAACAGCCGTGGCTGAGCATTTTGCCGGCGGTGTTGGCGGATATGATGCCGGTGCGAGGCGATGCCGATCACTGGTGGCTGCGTGATCAGGCAGCGAACCGGCTGCCGGTGAATCCGGGATTCAGCGAGGGCTGGCGTTTGCTGGCGCTGGGTGGCGGAATGCCGCTGACCGTGTTTGGCGAATGGAATGGGGAACAACTCTGGCCGCTGGGCGCCTGGACGGAAAAACGGTTCGCAGCATTCTGAAGGGGATTCATGCATGGCATGGCAGGAACTGGCGACGTGCGCCCTGCTGGGTACTGAGCGACAAGCGCCGCAGTTGACCGCGGGCGAGAGTGCGCTGGGCGATTTGTTGATCCGCCTGGATGGCGAAGATCGGGAAGACACATTGTTGCGCGCGGCGGGGACGCTGGCGCTGTGGCGGCGAGCAGGCCAGAAACTCGCGTCTGACCCGCGACCGTTGTCACCGCCCTGCCCACCGGACGAAATACCCGTCTGCGGCGCCCGGGCCAGCGAACATCTGACGCTGATGCTGCAAGGCCATTACGTAGAACTGCTGCCTGAGTGGTTGATGTTGTTGCGCGAGACCGGGCGGCGGGTTCCCGAGGAATACCTGCCTGCACTGCTAGACGCCGGCGCGAAACAGGCGGAACTGCGCCCGGCTCTGTTACCGGTATTGGGGCAACGCGGCCGCTGGCTGGCCCAGCAGCAGACGGCCTGGAGCTTTGCCGTCGAAATCGATGATGAACATCTCTGGCAGACCGGCCAATTTGAGGAACGCCTGGCGCTGCTGCGGCAATTGCGCGCGACGCAGCCGGAGCGCGCCCTGGAATTGCTGATGGCTACCTGGAAAGACGAACCGGTCCGCCACCGCAAGCCGTTTCTCCAGGTTCTAGCCGATGGGTTAAGCATGGCCGACGAGCCGTTTCTGGAAACAGTGTTGGATGATCGCAACGCGGAAATTGCCCGGATCACTGCTGACCTGCTGGCCCGTTTGCCGGAATCGCGACTGGCGCAGCGACTGACCGCACAGGCATTGGCGCTACTGCGATTAGTCCCCGGTAAACGCGACCGATTGGATGTTTCGCTGCCCGACGATGACACTGCCCTAGCGCGGGACGGTATCACCGGTTCACCGCCCGCGGCTTCCGTCAAATTGGGCGAAAAGGCATGGCGTCTGAGCCAGATTATCGGCGCGATTCCACCTACGACCTGGCAACAGGAATGGCAACGCACCCCAGCGCAAATCCTAGCCGCCAGCCACGATAATGAATGGCGCAAGGCGCTGCTGGAAGGCTGGGCGCGGGCGGCGGAACGGCATCGCGATCCCGACTGGGCCGAGGCGCTGTTGCCGATCTATTCCGACCATGCGACCTTGACGGCGGCGCTGGCCGCGGCACTGCCGCCGGAACGTCTTGAAGCCTACTTGCTCAATCTGATGAATGAAACTTCGTCGGGCGGCCGGGCGACCGCGTTGGTGGTGCTCAGTCACGTCGAGCGACCCTGGAGCGTCGCGCTGGCCCGGGCGATGCTGGAGCAGGTGCGTCAGCGTATCCGCGAGGACAAACAACCGGATTGGTGGCTGGCCAGCGCATTGCGCGGTTTCGCCCGCTGGATTCCGCCGGAATTGAGCGGGGAAGCGGCGGCAAATTGGCCGAGAGAGGCGAAACAATGGCGTCAATGGGAAAAGGCGGTCGAGGATTGTCTTGATCAGCTACGCTTCCGGCGGAAGATGCGCGAGGCTATTGCAGAATAGAATCTATTCCACCGAGACTTTGAACTATGAGCACCTTACTACGCGAACATGCGGAGCAACAATTTGCCGAGGAACTGCATGTTCTGGCCGAAACCGACCGGCGTCCCCGTCCGCCGAACTGGCATCGCTCACCCCAGGCGGTGGCGACCTACCTGCTGGGCGGCGCGCTGGATAACGGCTTCACCATCACCCCCAAATACATCGGCAACCCGCGCTTGATGGAAATCGCTATCGCCACGTTGGCCACCGATCGCGCCCTGTTGCTGCTCGGTGTGCCGGGCACCGCCAAAACCTGGGTATCGGAGCATCTGGCGGCGGCGATTTCCGGCGATTCCACCGCCCTGGTGCAAGGCACTGCCGGCACCAGCGAAGAGGCCATTCGCTACGGCTGGAACTATGCGCGACTACTTGCCGAAGGACCCTCGCCAGCAGCGCTGGTCGCCGGTCCCGTGATGCGCGCCATGCAAACCGGCTGTATCGCTCGGGTCGAGGAACTGACGCGCATTCCCGCCGACGTGCAGGATTCGCTCATCACCATCCTGTCCGAAAAAACCCTGCCGATCCCGGAACTGGATACCGAAGTGCAGGCGATCAAGGGTTTCAACATCATCGCCACCGCCAACGACCGCGACCGGGGCGTCAATGAACTGTCCAGCGCGCTGAAACGCCGCTTCAATACGGTCGTGTTGCCGACGCCGGACACGTTGGAAGAAGAAGTCAGAATTGTTCAGCAACGAGTGACCGCTCTGGGCCGGGCGCTGGAGTTGCCCGCTGAACCACCGGCGCTGGAGGAAATTCGCCGTCTGGTGACCATCTTCCGGGAGTTGCGCGCCGGGGTGACGCTCGATGGCAAGGCCAAAATCAAGTCGCCCAGTGGTACCTTGAGTGTCGCTGAAGCGATTTCCGTGCTCAATAACGGGTTGGCGCTGGCCGCACATTTCGGCGACGGACGTTTGCAAGCCGGCGATCTGGCCTCCAGCCTGGTGGGCGCAGTAGTGAAAGACCCGGTGCAGGACGCGATTGTCTGGCGTGAATACTTGGAAACCATCGTCAAGGAACGCGACGGCTGGAAGGATCTGTACCGCGCCTGCCGCGATGTTTCGTGAGTCAGCCGGTCATGAGCGATCTTCTTCTGCTCGGCATTCGCCATCACGGTCCCGGCTCGGCGCGTAGTGTATTGAAAGCGTTGACCGAGTGGCAACCGGACCTGATCCTGGTTGAAGGACCGCCGGACGCTCAGGATTTATTGCCGCTGGCTGCGGATCCCAGCATGAAACCGCCGGTGGCCTTGCTGATCTACGATCCCGCCGAACCGCGCCGCGCCGTTTATTATCCGTTCGCCGAATTTTCCCCGGAATGGCAGGCCATTCAGTACGGACTGCGTCGCCAGACGCCGGTGCGCTTCATGGATTTGCCGCAAGCGATCCGCATGGTGCTGGATATTGAAGCAGAGACGGTGGCGGAGCCTACCGGACCGATGGATGAGGCCACTACTGAAACGGAAGATATTGAGTCGCAACATACTGAAGACGAGGCGCAGGACGAGGATGGAGATGGCAATGAGGATTCCATCCTCCCCGACATCCGCCGCGACCCGCTGCGCTGGGTCGCCGAGACGGCGGGTTATGGCGATAGCGAACGCTGGTGGGAACACTTGGTCGAGCAACGCCAGGACAGCAGCGAACTGTTCCAGGCCATTCAAGAACTCATGTCCGCTCTGCGCGCGGAAGCCGACACGCAATCGCCATCGAGCGAGTTGGAGCAACAGCGGGAAGCCGCGATGCGCAGCCACTTACGGGCTGCGCGCAAGGAAGGCTTTGCACGCATTGCCGTAGTCTGCGGCGCATGGCATGTTCCCGCCCTCGCCGAACTGCCCCCGGCGCGCGAGGATACCACCCGCCTCAAGGGGCTGCCCAAGCGCAAGCTGGCCGCGACCTGGGTGCCCTGGACGTATGGCCGGCTGACTTATGCCAGCGGTTACGGGGCTGGCATCGAAGCACCAGGGTTCTACCAACATCTCTGGGAAAATGCTGGGGAACCGACCATTCACTGGTTGGCGCAGGTGGCGCAACTCCTGCGTGAGCGTGATCTGGCGGCTTCCACCGCCAGCGTGATCGAAGCGGCGCGACTGGCCGACGCTCTGGCCGCCCTGCGCGAGCGTCCGCGACCCACACAGGAAGAATTAAACGAGGCCACGCTCTCTGTACTCTGTCATGGCGATGTCACCCCCCTCCGCCTGATTGAAGAACAGCTACTGATTGGAGAACGCCTGGGCGAAGTGCCGGACAGCACGCCGATGCTGCCCTTGCAACAGGATTTGCAGCGCCTTCAAAAGCGTTTGCGGCTGCCACCGGAAGCCGGTCAGCGCGTGCTGGAACTCGATCTGCGCAAACCGAACGATCTGGAGCGCAGTCAGCTTCTGCATCGACTTAATCTGTTGAACATTCCCTGGGGCCAAATCGAACGGGCCAGTGGCAAGGGCACCTTCAAGGAAAATTGGCGCTTGCAATGGCAGCCCGAGTTGGCAGTGGCGGTCATCGAAGCGAATTTGTGGGGCAGCACTATCCTGGCCGCCGCGACCGCTCGGGCCTGTGATCGCGCGCGGAATACCGATCAATTAAGCCCGTTGACGGAACTGGTTGAGCAAACCCTGCTGGCGGAATTGCCCGAAGCCATCGGCGAGGTCATGGATCGGTTGCAAAACGTCGCCGCCTTGACTAGCGACATCCCGCACTTGATGGACAGCTTGCCGCCACTGGCGCGCATTCTGCGTTATGGCAATGTTCGCCAGACCGATGCGGGGCTGGTCGGACACGTCGTAGACGGCCTGGTGACGCGCATTGCCATTGGCTTGCCGGCGGCGTGCAGTGCGCTGGATGACGAAGCAGCGGAAGAAATGTTTGGCCGGGTGCGGGCAATGCAGGACGCCATCAGCGTGTTACAAGACCCCGAACAGACCGAGATCTGGCGAGCGGCGTTGGCAAAGCTGGTGGATCAGGCTAACCTGCATGGATTGCTGGCCGGATACGCCTGCCGCGTGCTATTCGAGCAGGACGTTTTGTCCACGCCGGAAACCGCGCGGCGGATGGGGCTGACCCTGTCGCTGGCCGGCGAACCGGCGCGGGCGGCGGCGTGGCTGGAGGGTTTCCTGCACGGCAGCGGCCAATTATTGCTGCATCATGCGGCGCTGTGGGACATTCTGGACGGCTGGGTCAGTAACTTGTCAGGAGAAGCATTTGTGCCGCTGTTGCCGTTGCTACGCCGCACCTTCGCCCGTTTCCCGGCCCCAGAGCGGCGGCAAATGGGCGAGCGCGTCAAGCGCGGGAGTTCCAGACACGCGCCGACTCCAACCGAAATGGACGTGGATGTGGCGCGGGCGGATCGAGTGTTGCCGATTCTTGCCCAAGTGCTCGGGCTAGCTTAGAGGCGTTTCCACGAGTTTTTCCGCTGTTAGAAAAAAGACAGTATCTAATTTATTAATTAGATACTTATAAAAAATTTGTGGTGCTTCGTTCGCAACATGCAAAGAATTTCTCCATGACCTCACTTGTTCAAAAAAGAGAACCCATGATTCAGAACTGCTCAACAAACAGTATCAAGTTTGGGCAATCAGTTGCCGCAACTCGGGCACACAGGAGCCGCAGTTGGTGCCTGCTTTCAGCGCGGCGCCAATCGCTTGCGGCGTAGTCAATTGCTGTGCACGAATTGCAGTAGTTAATGTGTTCAACCCAACTCCGAAACAGGCGCAGACGATGCGGCCTTGATCGCGCTGGCCCTGGCCCGGTCGGCCTGCCAGCAAGCTGGCGCGTTGGGCGGAATCGAGATTCTGAACAGCAAATAGCCCGGCCAGCCAGCCGCGTAGCGGCAGTTCATGGCTAGGGGCGACAAACAGGCAAGCTTGCAACCGGCCATCGACCAGCACCGCGCCTCGATAGCGGCCCGCACTGGGGTCAGCGAACTCCAGCCATTCCCAACTTGGGTCATCGCCGAGCAGGCCGCGCGCCCAGGTCGGCCAATGCTCGACCACCATTTCCCCCGCCAATTCGTAGCGCCAACAGTCACGGTCACGGATACTGACCCGGTATTCAACATCAGGAGGAGGCATTGCTTGGCGGCAAAGCAGAAACCCGTGCCAGCAGGGACGATAGGCTTGGACGCGCACCGGCGTATGCTTGGATTCAGGCTGGCCGGATAGCGGGTCGACAGCGGGATTTACAGCCGCATTGATCCGCCCGCGCGGCGCCAGCGGCGAACCCCAATGCATGGGGACAAAAACGCTGCCGGGTTGTTGCTCTGGACTGGTGCGCACCCGGACAATCATTTCACCCCAGCGGCTATGGACGCGCGCCAGGGTATTTTCGCTGACGCCGCAGGCCAGCGCATCCGCCGGATGAATCTCCAGATAGGGTTCTGGGATGTGGCTGGTCAACCGAGCGGTCTTACCGGTGCGGGTCATCGTGTGCCATTGATCGCGAATTCGCCCGCTGTTGAGTACCAACGGGAAGCTGTCATTCACGGTATGCGCTGGTCCGCGCGGGCCGACCGCGATGCAGCAGGCTTTGCGATCGGCGGTGAAGAATCCGCCAGCCCCGAACAGACGGGCCGCGCCTGCCGTCGCGCTGCGCGGCAACGGCCACTGCACCGGTTGCAGGGCGTCGTAATCTGCATCGGCTAATTCGGCGAGCGCGGAGATATCGAAGTCGCGGTGGCCCACTTCATTCTCAAACCCCGACAGAGCCGCATGTTCACGGAAAATGGCCGCCGGCGATTCAAAAGGAAACAGCGCGCCGAATCCCAGCCGCCGGGCAACTTGCGTGACCGCCCACCAATCAGGTTGCGCCTCGCCAGGCGGCGGCAGAAAGACCCGTTGGCGAGAAATCCGCCGCTCGGAATTGGTCACCGTGCCCTCTTTTTCGCCCCAGGTCAACGCGGGTAGTTTGATGTGCGCCAAACGTACTGTGTCCGTATCCGCAACGGCATCGGACACAACGACCAGTGGGCAGCACTGTAAGGCTTCACGCGCGCTGTCGGCGTCAGGCAGGCTCACGACAGGATTGGTGCCCATGATCCAGAGAGCCTTGATACGCCCGTCAGCAACCGCCTGAAACAACTCAACCGCTTTCAAACCGGGACGATGGGCGATGACCGGCGCTTGCCAGAAACGCTGCACCCGCTCCACATCATCCGGCGCAAAGTCCATGTGTGCGGCCAATTGATTGGCCAAACCGCCGACTTCGCGCCCGCCCATCGCATTCGGCTGGCCGGTGACCGAGAATGGCCCCATGCCTGGTTGACCGATGCGGCCCGTGGCCAGATGGCAGTTGAGGATGACGTTGACTTTATCGCTGCCGTGTGCGGACTGGTTGACGCCTTGTGAGTAAACAGTCACCACCTTTCGGGTACGTCCCCACAATCCATAGAATTCGGCAATCTCGCTTTCCGGCAAACCGGTTTGGGCAGCCACCGCAGGGACATTGGGCGCAACCTCGCGCGCCGCCTGGTACGCAGACCAGAAACCAGCGACATGTTGATCCAGAAATTCCGGGTTGAGCTGGTCCTGCTGATGAAGATGCACCAGTAACCCGTTGAACAGCGCCGTATCAGAACCGGGTTTGAGGGGCAAATGCGTCTCAGCTGCGTCGCAGGTCGTAGTGCGGCGCGGGTCGATCACCACCAGCTTGGGCTTGCCGCCGCGCCGCTCGCGTGCGGCGAGAATGCGTTGATACAACACCGGATGGCACCAGGCGAGATTGGAGCCAACCAGGACGATCAGATCCGCTTCCTCCAGGTCTTCGTAGCAACCGGGCACCGTGTCCGAACCGAAGGCGCGTTTGTGTCCCGCCACTGACGAGGACATGCACAATCGCGAATTGGTGTCGATATTGGCGCTGCCGATGCCGCCTTTCATCAACTTGTTGGCAACGTAGTAATCTTCGGTCAGCAATTGCCCAGAGACGTAGAAGGCCACGGCATCGGGGCCATGTTCTTCCACCGTGCGGCGAAACCCCTCGGCAACCGCATTCAATGCTTCATCCCATGAGGCGCGCTGCCCGGCGATTTCGGGGTACAGCAGGCGATCATCCAGACTCAGCGTTTCGCCCAGCGCCGCGCCCTTCGAGCAGAGCCGTCCGTAATTGGCCGGATGCGTCTCATCACCTGCGACTTGCGCGCTACCGTCAGCATTAATGGCAACCTTGACGCCACAACCCACGCCGCAATAGGGACAGGTTGTGCGCACGGTTTCGCCAGAACTGTTCGTCACCCTGCTCTCCTGTCATTCAAGCGGTTGCAGGAACAGCCGTTGACAGGCTGACTACGTTGTTCAACCCTAGCCAGAGCCGCCCGTTGTCCAAGCGCACCGGGTAGCGGGTGGCGCAACCCTCATCCGGCGCGACCGCCTGACCGCTTTCCAGTTCCAGCACCCAATTATGCAGTGGGCAGGTGATGCGGTGACCGTGGACGATGCCCTGCGACAGCGGGCCGCCCTTGTGCGGGCAACGGTCGCGCAGAGCGAATACCTGATCGTCCGCCGCGCGAAAAACCGCCACATTGCCGTGCGGCGTATGGACCACGCGCGAACCCAGACGGGGAATGTCGTCCAACGCGCCGATTTCGTGCCAGTCATGCATGATATGGATCTCCTCTTAGCCGACTTGCCGCAAAGGCTGGAATTCGTGAGCATCCACCCGCCCGCTGGCGCGTTCCGTCCAGGGATCGACCTGCGCATATTTTTGCGATTCGAGGAACCGGGCATAAAGCGCCTTGCGGTTTTCTTCGTCCTCGACGATGCGCGATTTTACATAACTCAGGCCCACCCGCTCGATCCACGGCGCGGTGCGTTCCAGGTAGCGGCCTTCTTCCCGGTAGAGTTGCATGAACGCGCAGCAGTATTCCTTGACCTCTTCTTCGGTCGCACACTTGCAGAGCAAATCGGTACCGCGAATCTTGATGCCGCCATTACCGCCGACATGGATTTCATAACCGGAATCGACGCAGACCACGCCAAAATCCTTGATAGTGGCTTCGGCGCAATTCCGCGGACAGCCAGACACGGCCATTTTGAATTTGTGCGGTGTCCAGGAACCCCAGGTCATCTTTTCCAGCTTGACGCCCAGCCCCGTCGAATCCTGCGTGCCAAACCGGCACCAGTCGGTGCCGACACAGGTTTTCACCGTACGCAAGCTTTTGCCGTAAGCGTGGCCGGAGACCATGCCAGCGGCGTTCAAATCGGCCCAGACTTTCGGTAGGTCCTCTTTCTTGACGCCCAGCAGGTCGATGCGCTGGCCGCCGGTCACTTTCACGGTGGGAATTTGGAACTTGTCAGCGACGTCGGCGATGGCGCGCAACTCCTTGGGGTTAGTCAATCCGCCCCACATGCGCGGCACCACCGAGTAAGTGCCGTCTTTTTGAATGTTGGCGTGGACGCGCTCATTGATGAAACGCGACTGTTGATCGTCTTGCGCCTCGCCCGGCCAAGTGGAGATCAGATAGAAATTGATCGCGGGCCGGCAGGAATGACAGCCATCCGGCGTTTTCCATTCCAGGAATTTGAACACCGCGCGCAGACTGGTGAGACGTTGTTCGCGGATCGTCTGGCGGACCTGATCGTGGCTATATTCCGTGCATTTACACATCGGTTTCTCAGCAGGCGTCTTGCCGATGGTGCCGACCGTGGCGGCCAGGATTTGCTCAACCAGGCCAGTACAGGAACCGCAGGAGGCCGAGGCTTTGGTGTAGGCGCGCACTTCGTCGAGCGTAAACAACTTTTTGTCAGCAATCGCCTTGGTGATCGCGCCCTTGCATACGCCGTTGCAGCCGCAGATTTCAGCGTCATCGGCCATGCTCATCACGCTGAAGCCGTCGCGTCCGGAATCCGCCATGTGGGCGTGGCCGAACAACACGGTTTCGCGAAACGCGCCAATATCGGTGTTTTCCCGCAGCAACTGGAAATACCAACTGCCGTCGACCGTGTCGCCATACAGCACCGCGCCCTGTACGCGGTTTTCCTTGACCACCAGCTTCTTGTAAACGCCCCGCGCTGGATCGCGCAGGACGATCTCTTCACAGTCCGGTCCGCCGTTGAAATTACCAGCGGAAAACAGATCGATTCCGGTCACTTTCAGCTTGGTGCTGGTCACTGAGCCTTGATAGCGCCCGATGCCGTAACGCGCCAGGTGATTAGCGCAGACTTTGGCTTGTTCCCACAAGGGCGCAACCAGCCCGTAGCACTGACCACGATGCTGCACGCACTCGCCAACGGCGTACACGCGCGGATCGTAGGTCTGCATGGTGTCGTTGACGACAATGCCGCGCTCGCAGTAAATCCCGGTTTGTTTGGCCAGTTCGATATTGGGCCGGATGCCGACGGCCATCACCACCAGATCTGTCGGGATTTCCAGACCATCCTTGAAATGCACCGCGCGCACCCGTTCTTCGCCGAGCAGAGCGGCGGTTTGCGCGCCCATCAGAAAACGCAGACCGCGCTCTTCCAGACTCACCCGCAACATATCCGCCGCGACCGGATCGAGTTGCCGTTCCATCAAGGTGTCGAGCACATGGATAACGGTGACGTGCATCCCTTGTTTCATCAGTCCGTTGGCGGCCTCCAGACCCAGCAGGCCACCGCCGATCACCACCGCGTTTTTGCCGGTGCGCGCCGCCGCCAGCATGGCATCCACGTCGTGAATGTCGCGGAAGCCGATCACGCCCGGCAAGTCGTTACCCGGAATCGGCAAAATAAACGGATTGGAACCGGTCGCCAACAACAGCCGGTCGTAAGGCGCTACCGTTCCGTCGGCAGACTTGACTTCGCGCCGCGTGCGGTGAATTTCGACGACCGCATGACCTGCGTGTAAGCGAATGCCTTTTTCTGCATACCAGTTCAGATCGTTGATCATGATCTGATCGACGGTCTTTTCGCCCGCCAGCACCGGCGAGAGCATGATCCGGTTGTAGTTGCCGTGTGGCTCCGCCCCAAACACGGTGATATCAAATTTATCCGGGGCCAGTGCGAGCAATTCTTCCACCGTCCGCATCCCCGCCATCCCGTTGCCTATTAGAACCAGTCTTTCTTTCATTGATTGGGCATCTCAAACATAATTGGGAAATCGGTCATTAATCTGATGAGTAATGAAAAACAATACATTGGGCGGGCTGGATTTGCGCCAACGCCATGATTGCTGAGTTAGCAAAGATTATTCCATTTAATAATTTTTATTTAATAAATTGTTTTATATTTAATTTTTTACGAGTGATATACGGACGCCTAATTGCTTGCATGGGTATTGCACTAAAAACATCCGCTGGTTTGCTCGACTCTGATTAAAATGGTGCATCGCAGCAGTATATTTAGTGGGGTCATACAACATTTTTATAATTAAAATAATTACTTAACTTTTTGGCTTAGTTTTTGTAGAGGACATCTCACCTTTTCACCACTTTGGAGCACCGCCTCGTGAGCGTCCCCAAAATCAACCTGTTATCGTTTAGCGGCAGTGTGCGCACCTTGCACTTGGGCTGGGTCGCCTTTTTCATCAGTTTCTTCGTCTGGTTCAATCATGCGCCTTTGATGGCCTCGATTCGTGAAGCGCTCAACTTAAGCGATCAGCAAGTGAAAACCCTGCTAATTCTTAACGTCGCCTTGACGATTCCCGCCCGCATTATCATCGGTATCCTGGTCGATCGCTTCGGGCCACGCATCATGTACTCCCTGCTCCTGGCGATTTCCAGCGTACTCTGCTTCTTTTTCGCCATAGCGGATAGCTTCGAACAGATGGCGCTGGCGCGTTTTCTGCTGGGCTTCGTCGGTGCCGGCTTTGTCATCGGCATTCGGCTGATTAGTGAATGGTTCCCGGCCAAGCAGGTCGGTCTAGCGGAAGGCATTTACGGCGGCTGGGGCAATTTTGGTTCGGCTGGCGCTGCCCTGACACTACCTACCATTGCGCTGATGTTCGGCGGAGCAGACGGCTGGCGCTATGCGCTGGCGCTGACGGGCGTTATTGCGCTGGTTTATTCCGGCATCTTCTACCTAATGGCGCGCGACACGCCGAAGGGTTCAACGTATTTCAAACCCAAGAAAATGGGCGCGATGGAAGTCACCAGCAAGGGCGATATGGTGCTATACATCATCATGAATATCCCCATGTACGCGACGCTGGCGTTGCTGACCTGGAAACTGTCCCCGGCTAATCTAAGTCTGCTCAGTGCAGATATTTCGACCGGCATTTACATCGCCCTGGTCATCCTGTTCGCTTATAACGTTTACAAAATCATTCATGTCAATAGCGAGGCGCTTTCCCAGCCGATCCCCGAAATTCACCGCTACAAGTTCAAGCAGGTCGCGGTGCTGAACCTGGCCTATCTGGTCACGTTCGGATCAGAGTTGGCGGTGGTGTCGATGTTGCCGCTGTTTTTCAAGGACACGTTTAACCTGTCACTGGTCCAGGCGGGTTTGCTGGCTTCAGGCTTCGCTTTCATGAATCTGGCGGCGCGTCCGGGCGGCGGGCTGATCAGCGATCATTTTGGCCGCAAGAAGACGCTGACGATTCTGTTGCTGGGCTTGGCCGTCGGCTATTTCGCCATGAGCCAAATCAATTCATCCTGGCCACTGACTGTTGCGGTCATTACGACCATGGCCTGTTCGTTTTTCGTGCAGGCGGGCGAGGGCGCAGTCTTCGCGATGGTGCCGCTAATCAAGCGTCGTTTGACCGGCCAGATCGCGGGCATGACCGGCGCTTATGGCAATGTAGGCGGGGTGCTGTTCCTCACCGTGCTTTCTTTCGTCGATGCTTCGATCTTTTTCCTGGTGATCGCCGGTTCAGCGGTGGTGGTGCTCGGCATCACGCAATTGCTCGATGAACCCGCCGGCCAGATCGCCGAGATCATGCCGGATGGCACCGTGCAGATGATCGACGTCGCTTAAAGTAAGGCATGACGCGCACCCTGCAAATCCGCCTCGGTCAATTTTCCGACCGAGGCGTTAAACCGGCGAACGAGGATTTTCATGGTGCGCGCATCCCGGAAGGCGAAACGCTAGAGTTGAAAGGCGCCGCGTTTGCGATCGCCGACGGGATGAGTTCCAGCGAATTAGCCCGATTGGCGTCTGAATATGCAGTCAAGAACTTTCTCAACGATTATTTCGCCACCCCGGATTCCTGGACGGTGCGGCATTCCGGTGAACGGGTTCTGAGCGCACTCAACCGCTGGTTGTGCGGACAAAGCGTAGCGTTGCATGACCCCGCGCGGGGCATGGTCACCACCTTCAGCGCCCTGGTGCTGAAATCCACTACAGCCCATATTTTTCATATCGGCGATACGCGCATCTGGCAATGGCGCGACGCCACGCTGGAGCCATTGACGCGGGATCACCACAGTTGGGCCAGCGCCCAGCGGGTTTATCTGAACCGGGCGTTGGGCATCGACACCCACCTGGAAATCGACTATCGCAGCCTGCCGGTTGAGGTTGGCGACCGGTACTTGTTCACCACCGATGGTGTCCATGAATACGTGCCGCCTTTGCAGATCAAGCGCCTGCTAGGCGAATACAACGACAATCTGGACGCCGCCTGCCGCACACTGACCGCGGCTGCCCGCGCTGCCGGTAGCCCGGACAATCTGACCTGCCAATTGCTGTGCATCGATGACCTGCCTGCCCCGGATGTCGACTCGGTCTTCCGGGAATTGACCGAGTTGCCGTTCCCGCCGCCTTTGGAACCGGGCATGATTCTGGACGGCTATCACATTCTGCGGGAAATCCACGCCAGTCCGACCAGTCAGCTTTATCTGGCGCGCGATGAGGATTCCGGAAAACAGGTTGTGCTGAAAACGCCGTCTGTGAATTTTGAGGACGACCCCGGCTATCTGGAGCGTTTCCGCCATGAAGAGTGGGTGGGTCGGCGTATTAACAGTACGCACGTCTTGAAAATCATTGAACCCGTGCGGCGGCGGCGTTTTCTTTACCACATCCTGGAACACCTCGATGGTCAGACCTTGCGGCAATGGATGGCGGACCATCCGCGTCCCTCGTTGCCCAAAGTCCGGGAGATTTTGCAGCAAGTCGCCTGCGGCATCCGCGCCTTTCATCGGCTGGATATGTTGCACCGGGATTTGAAACCGGAAAACATCCACATCGATCATCATGGCACAGTGCGGATCATTGACTTCGGTTCAGCGAAAATCGCCGGTATTGCTGAAATCGCCTCACCCATCCCGCAAGTCGACCTGCTCGGCACCAAGAACTATGTCGCCCCGGAAGTTCTATGTGGGGAGCCGGCTACAACCAGCGCCGATTTATTTGCTTTTGGCGTGATCGCCTATGAGTTGCTGACCGGCCATTTACCCTACGGCGAGCGGTTAGGCCGGGAGGTCAACGCCAAGTGGATGAACCGGTTGCGCTATATCCCGGCTCGGAATGAGCGAACGGACTTGCCGGTTTGGGTGGATGGCGCTTTGGAGAGGGCCGTGCAGCTTAATCCAAAACGCCGCTACGTGGTTGAAACCGAGTTGATCTATGACTTGCGTTATCCCAACCCGGATTTCATCGAACATCCTGTTCGGCCTTTGCTGGAGCGTAATCCCATCGGTTTCTGGCGCGGGGTAGCGCTACTGTCGCTGCTTGGGAATCTGGTGCTCATGTATTGGCTGCATCGCGGTTGATGTGTTCCATATTGGATGGAGCTGTAGAGAAGGCGTCCTGGGTCAGGCAATGGAGCCATCGTTCAGTACGAGGTGATACGTCATGGTGATTGACTGTCAGAAAATGGCAACGGGTCTCATTCTGTCGGGGGGACGCGCTGAGCGTATGGGCGGTCAGGATAAAGGGTTATTGCCACTGGCCGGCGAACCGTTGATCGCCCATGGCGTCCGCCGACTGCGGCCCCAGGTGGCTGAACTTCTGATCAGCGCCAATCGTCATCAGTACCTGTACCGAACATTTGGATGTCGGGTCGTGAGCGATGATCCACAGATGCGGTTTCGTGGACCGCTGGCGGGCGTGCTGGCTGCGATGAGTGTGGCCAAAACGCCCTACCTGCTGACTGCACCCTGTGATTCGCCATTGCTGCCACCGGACTATGCGCAGCGCATGAGCGAGGCATTAGGGCGAAAAAAGGCGACGGTCAGCGTGGCGTTTGGCCGGGGATGCTGGCAACCCGTGTTTGCGCTGTTGCCAGTGGCTTTACAGGATGACCTGACGGCATGGCTGGTTGCTGGTCAAGGCGGCGCCGGTCGTTGGCTGCAGCGCCACCAACCTGCGCAAGTAGCGTTCGCCGATGAAGCGATGCTATTGTGCAACGTGAATACGCCACAAGATCTGGCGCGGCTGGAAGCAGAATTCCAGCCAGACCAAGCGCTTTGAGTAGTGTTCCAGACATGGTCCGAATTACGCATAGGCTAAAATGCGAATTAAGAGCCAACTAATATCATTAAATATCAGGACTTTCGCTTATGGGCTATTTTTTACCATATATAGATATTTATTGATCATTACCATACTTTATATGGTAGCCAAGCGAAAGTCCTGAATATAAATATGTTATGTTACTCATCGAATTGCTGACGAAAATCCAGAATCGGGTTTTCAACGAGTTGAGGATGAAGCTCTTAATTCGCATTAAAGCGTTCCCCTTATAATAGGGGGGATGCTAAAGCCCGTTCCGCCTAAAGGCAAAGGTTTATACCCTGCCGATTAGCAATTAATGCAACGGAACCAGAAATCCGCCTGAGATGACAACTATATATCGCAACTTCTCCAAGCCGATTTCATGCGTTAGCCCTGGCTGATGGGGGCAGGATGTTCTTTAGCCAGCGCCATACGGGCGAACCGAACAATTTCTGCTGGCAATACTGGCTTCATCAGGCAGGGCGCGGTTGCGCCATCGGCAATTAACGCCGCTTCCAATCCATCGCGTCTGGGGGGAAGCAGCAACAACGCTGGCAAGCGCGACCAGTACATGTCGACGCGCGCCTGACGGATATAAGCGACCAATTCTTGATCTGATAGCCGGTCGTCCAGGTTGACGATGACATGCACGATGTTATCGTGGGATTGCAGCTGGGTCTTGGCCTCAGCCGATGACCGGGCGGTGAAGACGCTAAACCAGGCGCGCTCCAACTCGGCAGCGATCAAGTCATCCTCTGTACCGCCTATTCCGAGAATCAGCACCCCCGGCGCATGGCTTTCCTGGGATTCTTCCTGAGAAAACGCGATGTCGGGTATATCCACCCGATATTCGGTCGCCAGAGCCGACCAGAAACGCCAACCGATAACCCGCACCGCTTCATCGACCGAGGTATCGCCGGACACAATATGGCGGGCTGCTGAGGACGACAGAGAACTGAGGTTGTTCAATCCCAGCGGTCCCGCGGACCATTCGGTCCCGCTGCCGCGAGTGATAGCGCTGCGTAGAGACGGCGGGGGTTCGATGATTTCGGTGATGGGGAACCGCCCGGCGTAACCGGTGTAGCCACAATCCTCACAGCCCGCTGCGCGGTAGGGTGGTAGAACGCGCGTCATCGTTTTGAAGGCGGCTTCTTCAGCGCGCAGAGTGTCTTCCTGGATCGGAATCCGGCACGCCGAACATAAACGTCGGCACAGGCGCTGGGCGACGATCCCAACCAGGGTGTCCGCCAGGATGGTGGGCTGGACGCCCAAGTCTAGTAAGCGCGGTATCGTGGATAAGGCGTCATTGGTGTGCAGCGTGGAAAAGACCAGGTGGCCGGTAAGAGCCGCCTGGAAAGCGATGTCCGCGGTTTCTTCATCACGGATTTCGCCGATCAACAATACATCCGGATCTTGGCGCAAGACGCTGCGCAGGGCGCTGGCAAAGGTCAGGCCGGCTTTTTCGTTGACATCCACCTGGGATAAGCCGGGTAGGACATATTCCACCGGATTTTCCACGGTGATGATGTTGCGGTAAGGGGCGCTGAGTTCGCCTAGCAAGGCGTACAGGGTCGTGGTTTTCCCGGAACCGGTGGGGCCAGTCAGCAGCACCAGTCCCGAACTGTTGCGCGACAGGCGGCGCAGGGACTGGATTTCGGCGGTGGAAAAACCGTTTCGGGTCAGTTGGAAACTGCTGCTTTGATCAAGAAACCGGATGACGATCCGCTCGCCGCCGCGCGCTGGCAGCGCGGAGATCCGCAAGTCAAAGTTGCGTCCCTCGACGTCCAAAGACAAGCGTCCATCCTGAGGCGTCCGGTTATTCGATGGATCCATCCCGCTGTTGGCTTTAATATACCGAGCCAACTGGAGATAGACGGGTTCTGGCAGCAAGGCGACGCGCCGTAACATGCCGTCCACCCGAGTCCGAACGGCGCCGCCCCCAAGGAACGGTTGCAGGTGCAGGTCCGAGGCTCCCAGAGCGACCACGTCCTGAAGAAGCTGTTTGGCGAGTCGGATCACGGCGTGTTCATCGCGGCCTGCCGGATGTTTGGGATCCAGCACCAGTAAACCGCTGGAGCGTTTCCCGATCATCGACTGATGCGAGTAGGCGATTTGGATGGCCTCATCAATCTCTTCCGGGGGAGCCAGCAGTAATTGCGCATCGCTTTTGGCGAACCGGATGAATTTGATCAGTTCATCATCACAGGGATTGGCGATGACCACTGACAACACGCCGTCGTCGAGCGCGACTGGCAGGCACAGATTCTTGCGCACCCCGGTGGCGGGCAGGACGCGCAACGCTTCCGGCGTAGCTCTCAATGAAGTGGCTAAAGGCGTTTTGGTCTCCGCCGAGATCGCCTTGGCAAAAACCGGAATACTGACCCCGGCGACGCTCGCTAATTTCTGCCAAGCCGTTTTCAGCGAAGCCGTCAGTTCAATCGAAGCGAGTTGGGGACAGTCGGGAAAGGCGCAACAGGCCGCCTGACGGAATTTTTCGATGGGATTCATGGATGGGGGTAAGGCCATATCAGCTTCTCATGTCTTTGGGAAACGATCATTGCGCCCAGAACCAATGGCCTTCTTGGGTGATCGCGAGGTTCTGCCCTTCGGTCACGGCCATAATGACATAGCTCTTGGATTCTGGGCTGAGGAAGAAATCCACCCCCGCTATGTTGAGGTCAATCTGGTCGGGCAACACGCCGTGTTGCTTGCGATAAGCCTCAACCTTGTTGCGGGCGTTGATCAGGAGAGGCACAAGCTGCTGCTGCGTTGTGCTGATCGCAAACGTAGGTTGATCCTCAGCCAGTGGCGGGGGACCGTCCCAGTAGTGATGAGCCAGGAATCCCAGCGCAACAATCAGGAGAAAGGTCAACATCAGCAGCGATGCCGGGTTGTTCCATCGCGAGCGTTCGTGATCATGCGTGCGATGGCCCGGCGATGGGCTTTCCCCATCCACAGTTTCACGCACGGCCTGATCGATGGCTTCAGCGATGGCAACCGGCGCTTTCGCCTCGGGTTGGCCCAGCGCGGACGCCCAGGCGACGTCCGGTGAAGTTGCCAAGGCGAGCGGCGCTGCGCTATCGCTGGCCTGTTCGATTAGTCCTTGCAGGTCGGTCGGCGAGGCTTCCAAGCGTGAGCCAGGCGCGGCGTGAGCGTCTGCCGGTCGGCGGTCCGACGAGGGGCGGGCGGCCTTCGGCGGGGCCGTAAAATCGGGCGACAGGTTCCGATCCGCTTGCTCGATCAATTCCAACAGGTCTAGCGGCGGGCCAATCGATGACGGCGGCGACGCCTGGGCGACGTCCGCGCAACGGTCCATCGGTTGTATAGACTCGTTCGCGGCAGCCACCAGCGCGTCTAATTCACTTTGGGGTTCCGTGGTCATGGCAGATCCAACGTGATCGATGGGCAGGCGTACTGAGTTAAAGAATTCTGCTCCCCGCTACTTTTTACCTCGTCCAGGCATCGTCCACATAAAGATCCTTGTCAGCGGGTTTCATCCCTTTAGCATTGCATTGATGCCCAGTGCAACACCAATGACAGGTCATCGGAAGATCTGTGTAAGAAGCATCAAAATTTTGCATACATTCATTGACATCCGATGTTCCCTTGTACCACTGGTCATGACACTCATCGACGCTGGCGCATTGCTTTCTCAAAGTCCGACTGCCATCGCCCGGTTGCTCTAATATATTCATGGCAAAGGGTTTGTCAGGAGGGCAAACTACCTCGCGGGGTTTCATGAGGCAATCCATTGCAGTGTCACACAACTGAATCGTGCGCTGTTCCTCGGTCAGCTTTGGCGTTGTCCAGCGAGATGCTGTCGGAGTCACAGGAGGTTGGACAGCGGGCTGAACGGCTGGGGCCGCAGTCGTGACCGGAGCAGGCGTCTGCGCGGTTCCTGTTTGCGCTGAAGGCGATTGCTGAGCGGGCTGAGTTGCGGTCGTGACCGAAGCAGGCGCCTTTGGGGTTCCTGTTTGCGCTGAAGGCGATTGCTGCGCGGGCTGAGTCGCTGTCGCGCCCGGAGTTGCAGTGACCGGGGGGGTGGACGTTACTGTGGTCGCGCTTGAACCAGGCGAATTGCTATGGGACTGCGCCGTCGCTTGCGTACAGGGCAGGTTGCTCAGATAAGCGCTCCCGGCTACGATTGAGGGCCTAATTGCTGAACTAAGAATCATCCCGTCGCGGTCCAGCAAAGCGATGGCCTCCCGTGCTACAGCGACACCCATCGCACCATCCTGAATCCGAGCCCCTATCATCACTGTCGCCATATTGATATTGTTATTGATATTACGCCCAACTGCCACAAGCTTTGGTTGTATGGTTACATATCGATTCTGAAGCCTATCTCGCGGAAACATCTGCATAAAAGCATCCGCATTAGGAATTGTACTTTCTATTCGACATAAATCCCAACCTTTGTCATTTGCTTCGGTGATCGCATAGGTCCGCAACGCATCGTATTGCACCAGGACATCCGCAGCACGGGCGCGGGCGGTGTAATTTAGGTAGGAAGGGATAGCAATCGTCGCCAAAATGCCGACAATCGCGATCGTGATGATCACTTCAAGCAGCGTGAAGCCGCGGGATCTGTCATGTTTCATGAGGATTTCCTGGGTCATCATTGAGCTTGCCGGATTAGTAGCTTTGTTCCTGGGTGACCGGGCCAAGCGTGGCCTTCAAAATGTAATGGTCATCGCCGGCGAGGCGATAAGTGACCAGGTTCGCTAACGCTGGATTCGGCAGTTGATCGGGCAGTGCGCCCGTGCGCTCACGGTAGGCGTTCACCTCTTGGGCGGTTTCCGCTAATAAGCTTTCCAGATCGGCGCGCACCGTCTGGATCGACGGCCCGGCCAACCAGTACCGCAACTCATCTTTCTGCCAGAATAGCACCGCCGCCCAGCCGATCACCGCGATCACCGCGATCACCCGGAGTATGAGCGTCTGAAGCGCGCTTCTTGCGCTAGCACGGCGTTTCTCTTGAGCGGCGGCGATGCGCTCGGCATCGTGGATTTCATTTTGCGTCGCCGTAATGTGCGATTGCAGATTGTTATCGTTACTCATAGTCGGCCCCAAAATAGTCAGCGATTCAGTGGTTGTTCAACGACCCATAATGGTTCTACTGGTTCATGATGCCTTTAACGTCGCCATCCTCGGTCACAGTACAGATTCCTCGATGATGGCCGCCGGCCACCGTCACCTCGTACATGCCGCTACCTGTCGATTTGGATTTCATGGGGATAGCAGTGCCGTTCTCAAGTTGCCAATAGCGATCGGCTTCCTCTGCACAGGCGACTTGCGCTTCCGCTGGCGCGCCCGCGCTTCCGCCGCCGCTGTCCTCGCCACCGCTCAGCGGATTGATAACGAGATCGGTGATGCTCATCCGGGTGCTCACCACACAGTTAAACTCGTACCGTTTGGCGCCTTTAGCAATCTGTCCAGTCAGGCTGTAGCTATTGCGGGAGTCGTTGAATTCGACATCGCGATATCGATAGCCTTTGTAGCCCTTGTCACCGATGGCTTGCTTGCAGATTTGAGTGACATCGGCTTGGGTTTCGCTTTGCAGGTCAGCCATCGCGGCGCCTGAGAGAATCCATGCTGCCGTACCGGCGATGAGCGCTCCAACGATCGATTTCTTCATAAAAGACTTCCTCTGATAACATTGTTGTATTGATTGCCATCACTAAAAGAGTCATCGCGTTTAATCTTTTGATGCTCTCCCATTCTTTTCAGTGTCCAGCCCGACGATAGATGACTTCGTTCTCCCGCTTGCCTTCTTGGGAGGTGACGAAGCCGCCCCGAATGCGATTGATGTCGAAAATGATATTGCCGACATGCAGGCGTTCGTCGTTGATGTAGCCGTTGATGGTTTGTCCATTGGCGTCAGCCCGAACCCGGCCATTCTCCTGGATGGTCATGACCACGTCGGTATCATAAAGGGTATTGTGACCGTGAAAAGTACCAACCATCCATCCCGGCACGTAGGAGGTGTGGCGACTACCATGGTAGGCGTCGTCGTTGTATTTACTGTCGGAATCGTAGTGATTGTTATCGTCGTGGTCCTTATTGTTACTGAGGACGGCCCCAAGAATTGCTGCGCCCAGGATCACGCCAGCTGCTACCTTGGCATCCTTGCTGCTGTCTTTAGAGTGGTCGTCGGATTCGATCCGGAACTTAGCGCGGCAGCCGTCATCCACCCAGATACCTCGGCGGTCGTAATCCCAGGTCTTGCCTTGTTGGCAGGGGGAATTCGATAATTGATGGACCATCGTTACGTATAGTCAAACCGTTTTTAGATAATTTATAAATTTTTAATTAATTACAAACGCTTATTATTGAAAAATCGATTAACATAAAACTGTTTGACTATAGCCGTGCGTCGATGTGGCGCAATGCCGGTAACGGTTGTTATCGCTGGCACAAGTCACGGTTTCATCCGCACTGGCGATTCCTCCCCAAGATGCGGTTAGAAACAGGGCTATCCACGTTGCTGGGTAGCGGGTTTTCAGATGTTTGTCGTTGTTGATGGGGTTCATAATGGACGCTCCTCGGTTGCTCAGGACGATATCGGTATGTTAATAACTCGTGAGTCATAAGTTCTCAATAACTTGTTGAAGTTGTTAAAATTCGCCTATTCGACAAGTTATTGCCATAGGAGTAAGAAACCAATTATCCTTCAAAGGGATATATGCTGTTCAACCCCAATGCTTCATGAGAACTTGTGACTCTCGAGTTAATAAGAATAGTACAAGGGATGGCGCGTAGCGCCGGGGTGGTTCGGGATATCAGCGAATGGGGTCGCGAAATGGCCATCCCAGCGCCTAGAAGCCCAATGCTTCCATAAAGGCCGTAAACTCAGGCGAGTAGAGGAAGCTGCCCATCACCTGATTGCGGGGCGTCCCTTCAGCCAATCGCTCCAGCCAGAAGGCATAACCGCCTTCATCCGGTTCGCGCTGGAAGAAGGTGAGATACAGGTTGGTGATGAATTGCCGATCCGTCGTGTTGCGGCCCAAGTATTCCGCGCTGTTGAAGAAGAAATTGGCCATGTCGCGGAACACCGGTTTTACGTCGGTGTCTTGCGCTTGATTCTGCATGATCCGTTTTCGCCAATAGTCTAATCCATCGATCTCTGGATCACGGCTTAGAATCGAGGCATAGTAGTGAGTAATCAATGTTGTTGTAGGATCATCATTAGGGCAGACACTCCGTACAGGATCAGCTAACTCACTGCACTGTAAATTTGCCTTGAAGCTATCAGTAATGCACATCCGAATGCTGTGCCAGATTCCTTCACTAGCGGAAACGAACGGCTGTTTAATTACGGAGCCGACTGAATTGTCTTGTTCCCACCAGTCAATTTGTTGCCATTGATTCATATCAATAGGCGGAGATTCAGAGGTAGAGCTATAATAAATGTAGTAATGCGGTCTGGATACCGTAGAGTAAATAAAAAAGTCTAATCTTTCATTGTCACAAACTGGCCAAACTATAGGATTTGGCACAATACCATCATCCGCTAATACTGTATATTCAGCGAAGGCACTGACTTCGTTACCCCAAACATCAACAGCAAAAATGCCTATTTTATTAAAACCAAGACTTCCATTTATCAGGAGATGCTTTGCGCCAACGCCCGCTGTCATAACAACAGTTGTTCCATTACATGGGTTTGATAGTTAATACCACTAATCTGATAATTATATTCATCAAGCCATACAGTATCTATTCTATTTATAGAACAATAAAGCGTGTCTGGCATGTACGGCGACAAAGCGGTACATGGCGCTAAATTTACTGTGGCAGTAATATCAGGAAGAGGATCAGAACTCTTAAATACTGGAGGTGAAACTTCAATAGTAAGATTGCTTGCCAGTGCGGATGAAAAACTTGCTCCTAGACCAGCAATGCAGCCTTGGGCTAGACAGAGACTGATGAACCCCTTGCCGACTTTCCTCAAAAGAAAAGTCAACAGGGTGACAGGCTTAGGGGGAGGGTTATGAGAAAGTGACATCATCTGCTTCTCCTTGAAGAGTAAGGTTGAGTGACAAACGAATAGGAAGCAGATTGACTATAGACGAGTGATATAGAACTTTCCTATGTCACTGGAAATTTTTTCAAGAATTCCTGACCCCATCACCTCATGGGCGGCACAAGCAGCGTCGGATCAGTGCGCGCCTCCCGCCAGTTCATGCGCCAATCCAGATGTGGCCCCGTGACCCGGCCACTCTTGCCCACTGACGCAACAATCTCACCTTTATGCACCTTCTGCCCGACGCGGACGTGAATCTGGTCCAGGTGCATGAGTGTGGAACTCACGCGATAGCCATGATCAATGATCAGCGTGGCGCCGCTGTAGTACAAATCCGGCTCGGCCAAAGTCACAATGCCATCGGCAGGCGCGCGCACTGGCGTCCCGATCGGCGCAGCGACATCCACGCCATAATGCGGCTGCCGAGGCTGCCCGTTCAGAATCCGCTGGCTGCCATAGACCCCACTGATGCGTCCGGTCGTGGGCCAGGCAAATCCACTTAGGAAATAAGGGGTAGGAATTTCCTGCTGCCGGGCCGCAGCGACCTGAGCGTTTTCCCGGCGAATTCGCTCCAGCACCGCTGGCGGCGGCGTCACCTTGCTCGGCGGCAGACCATTAAGGCGTTGCGTTTTATACGTCCGCTGAGCAATAGGCAACGATTGTCGCTCTTGATGACCATCAGGAAAAATCGCGCGCAAGCGAACTTGAGGCGGGGCATCGCGGTGAAAGCCGAACACGAACACCCCTTCCGGCGTCACAGGCACCGGCTGTCCATCCAACTCCAGGCGCGTTCCGGGCGGCGCCTGGCCGATGATCAACCCGCCCTGAGTCCACTCGCCGCGCCAATGCAAATTCTCAGTGCCGGCCCATAGCGGCCATAACCATAAACCTGCACAGATCATCCAGATTTGCATCTTCATCTACAAGCACCTCCGATTTCCAGATTTCGCTAACAATAGGCCGCTCAAACAGGCAGAACCACCGATTACACGCTATATTAACCACATTCACTATTGGCTATTCCAGGGCGATTCCATACCATGATCGTATCAAGTCCCATTCGAGGAGGGGATGCATGGCTGAACAGCACTATGATCTGATCGCTATCGGCGGCGGCAGCGGCGGACTGTCCGTCGCCGAGCGGGCTGCCCGTTATGGCGCCCGCTGCGCGCTCATCGAATCAGGCCGGCTGGGTGGCACTTGCGTGAATGTCGGTTGCGTACCCAAAAAAGTGATGTGGTATGCCGCCCATCTCGCCCACGCGCTGGACGATGCGCCAGGCTATGGCTTTCGCCTGGATTACTTCGGTTTCGACTGGAAAAAACTCAAAAACGCCCGTGATTCCTTCATTCAGGGACTCAACGAATGGTATCTGGATTACTTACAAAAAGCTGGGGTTGAACTGATTCGCGGCTTCACCCGATTTATTGACGCCCATACCCTTGAAGTCGACGGCGTACAGTACAGCGCCGATCATATCGTTATCGCCACTGGCGGTCGACCGCAGGTTCCCTCCCTGCCCGGCGCTGAATTCGGCATGACTTCTGACGGCTTCTTTACCTTGCAAAACTGCCCCCCACGCACCGCCCTGGTCGGCAGCGGGTACATCGCGGTCGAGCTGGCGGGGATGCTGAATGCCCTGGGTTCCGAAGTAACGTTGTTGGTGCGCAAGGATCATGTACTGCGCTCCTTTGACGCCATGCTCCGCGAACAGTTGATGGAGCGGTTGCGCGAGGACGGCATCACCGTACTGACGGAAACACAGGTGCGAGCAGTGGCGCGGCTGGCGAACGGCGCACTCAATCTGCATTGCGAAGGTCAAGCCAATGTCTTGCGTGTCGATACACTGATCTGGGCAATTGGCCGTGACCCGAATACGGACGCGCTGAATCTGGCGGCGGCTGGCGTAGCGGTTCAGCCCAACGGCGTAATCCCCGTTGATCCCTTTCAGAACACGAACATTCCTGGCGTCTACGCGATTGGCGACGTGACCGAGCGATTTCACCTGACCCCGGTCGCAATCGCTGCCGGTCGCCGACTGGCGGATCGATTGTTCGGCGGGCAACCGGATCGATGCTTGCCTTACGAAAATATTCCCACAGTCGTGTTCAGCCATCCTCCCATCGGTACGGTGGGACTCACCGAGGAAGAAGCGCGGAGTCAATACGGCGATGCGGTGAAGATTTACCAGACTCGTTTCCGGCCTATGTATCATGCTTTTACCACCCGCCAGCCGCCGATGGTGATGAAACTGGTGTGCGTGGGTCCAGAAGAGAAAATTGTCGGCGGGCATCTCATCGGCGAAGGCGCGGATGAGATGCTGCAAGGCTTTGCCGTCGCCATTCGCATGGGCGCCACTAAGCGCGATTTCGACGACACGGTCGCCATTCATCCCACCAGCGCCGAGGAAATGGTCACCATGCGGTAAGCGATTCAAAGCGTTTCCTGACCTGACCCCTGACCCCTGACCCGTGATAACTACCATGCCTATTCGTTCTTTTGAGCAACTTGCTCCTCGCATTCATCCCACCGCCTATATCGATGAGACCGCCCTGGTCATCGGCGATGTTGAAATCGGCCAGGACAGTTCGATCTGGCCGATGAGCGTCGTGCGCGGCGATATCCAGAGCATCCGCATCGGCGCGCGCACCAGCATCCAGGATGGAACGATCATTCATGTCACCCACGACAGCCGCTTCTGTCCGGGCGGCCAACCGACCGTGATCGGTAATAGCGTTACCGTGGGCCACAAGGTCATTCTGCACGCCTGTACGATCGAGGACTTCTGTCTGATCGGCATGGGCGCGATCGTCATGGACAAGGCCGTCGTGCAATCCCGGGTGACCATCGGCGCAGGCAGCGTCGTGCCGCCCGGCAAGGTGCTGGAGAGCGGCTTTCTCTATGTGGGCAGTCCCATCCGGCAAGTCCGCCCACTGACCGAGCGCGAATTGGAGTTCCTGGAATACTCGGCGCAGAATTATCAACGCTTGAAGGATCGCTATCGGGCGCTGACCGCACCTGCCGAAGCGGCCCACGATCCAGCGCCCATCAAATCTGAAGCATCGCCAGTAGCGCCGCCAGTAGCGCCCAAACCCCGCACCCGCCGATCAACAACCCCGAAACGTGGTTAATCCAACGCAATACTTGAGGACTCAAGCGTCCGCGCATCAACCCGATTCCGCCGGCTAACAGCAACCACCAGAGCAGCGAACCGGCGAATACCCCGAACACCAGGACGCCGGCAGCTATAAAATCCTGACCTACCGCAGCCAGACCCAAGCCCGTAAAAATCCCCACGAAGGCAAGAATGGTCACCGGGTTGGTTGCGGTCAGCGCCAGTGTAGAAAAATAATCGCCCATTAATCCCGCGCGTGTGGGTCGAACCCGGAACTGCTTGGCGACCGGCGACGCTTGCCAAGTTTGCCAGCCTAGACAAAGCAGGAACAATCCGCCGAATACCTGCAACTCGACCCGCCAAGCCAGCAACAGCCCGGACAATGAGGCCAGGCCGAAGCCGGCAATACCGCCATACAAGGCATCGGCGCTGGCTGCGCCCAGTCCCGACAAGATACCCGACCAGCGCCCGCGCGTCAGGGTGCGCTGGATGCATAACAAGCCGGTGGGTCCCATCGGCGCAGCAATCGCCAGTCCGATCAGCATCCCCTTGAACCACAGCAACATCTTTAACCTCGTTTCAGGCTTTGCCTGTTCTGCGTCAGGCCGGGCTATACTTTATCCGTAACCATTCCATCTACCCCCTGCCCGGATGACCCATCATTTAGCCAATGCGTCATGAGGCCCTTCGTCATCACTCTTCTCATCGCCAGCGTACTGTGTGTGCTTTACATCATCATGATCTAAAACCGTCTGGTCAATCTGAAACACAATGCTGGCATGGTCTGGTCCAATGCAGCGCAATGTCTGGTATACCAGCGAGAACTACATGTGCTCCCATGCGCCATGGAGCATCAAAGAAAACCCAGGATTAGCAAAAGATGACCAATTCCTTACTCACCACTGCCGATCTACCTTCGTACCAGGCCATCCTGCCGGAGCACATCGAACCGGCGGTTGATGAACGCCTGACCGCCAATCGCGCCGACCTCGAACGCTTACTGGCCGCAACCACTGAACCCACCTGGGAAAACCTGATCCACCCACTGGAGGAGCTGGAGGATCGGCTGAACAAAACCTGGTCGCCGGTTCGGCACCTGCACGCCGTGCTCGATTCCGAGGCGTTGCGCGCCGCCTACAACGCTTGTCTGCCGAAATTGAGCGCTTACTACACCGAACTCGGCCACCATGAAGGCTTGTATCGCGCCTATCAGCAGATCGCCGAGAGCCCTGAATATGACCGACTTGACGCTGCGCAATGCAAGGTGATCGACGACGCCCTGCGTGATTTCAAGCTATCCGGCATCGCCTTGCCATCGCAACAGCGCGACCATTACAAGACGATCATGCAGGAGTTGGCGCAACTGGGCGCGCAGTTTGCGCAAAACGTCCTGGACGCCACACATGCCTGGACCCGGCAGGTAGCCGACGAAACGGCCTTAGCCGGACTGCCGGAATCCGCGCGCGCCCTGGCCCGCCAGACCGCGCAACAACGCGAACTCGACGGCTGGTTGCTGACTCTGGATTTGCCCTCCTATCTGCCAGTGCTGAACTACGCGGATGACCGCGCCTTGCGCCAAGAGATATATACAGCCTATAGCACCCGTGCCTCCGATCAGGGACCGACTGCCGGTCAATGGGATAATGGGCCGCTGATCGAGCGCATCTTGGCGTTGCGTCATGAACTGGCTCGATTGCTCGATTTCGATGACTACACCGAGTACTCGCTGGCCACCAAAATGGCGGATACACCCGATCAGGTGCTGGATTTTCTGCAGGACCTGGCCCGGCGCGCCCGTCCCCAGGCCCAGTGGGAACTGGAGGAGTTACGGGAGTTCGCCCGCGAACATTTCGGCATGGAGACACTGGAAGCCTGGGATATCGGCTATTACTCGGAGAAGCTGCGCCAGCATCGCTATCAGTTGTCGCAGGAAGAATTGCGTCCGTATTTCCCCATCACGCGCGTACTCCCCGGTTTATTCGCCGTGGCGGAACGCTTGTTCGGCATTGCGATTCGGCCGCTGGATAGCATGGAAGTCTGGCATCCCGACGTGCGGGTTTACCAAATCGTCGATGCTACGGGTAACCCGCGTGGGCGGTTCTATCTGGATTTGTATGCGCGGCCTAGTAAGCGTGGCGGCGCGTGGATGGATGGCTGTCTGGCGCGGCGACGCATCGGGGACGCCATCCGGCCACCGGCGGCCTATCTGGTGTGCAACTTTACGCCTCCGGTAGGCGCTGACCCGGCGTTGCTAACGCATAACGAAGTACTAACCCTGTTCCACGAATTCGGCCATGGCCTGCACCACTTGCTGACCAAGATCGACTATTTGCCGGTTGCTGGTATTCACGGTGTGGAATGGGATGCAGTGGAACTGCCGAGTCAGTTTTTGGAGAACTGGTGCTGGTCGCGGGAGGCGCTGGATTTACTGGCGGGTCATTACCAGACTGGCGAACCGCTACCGGAAGCACTTTATCAGCGGATGCTGGCGGCCAAACATTTTCAGGCAGGTATCCTCATGGTTCGGCAGCTGGAATTCAGCGTGTTTGATTTCCGCCTGCACCGCGAATATGAACCGGCGCGCGGCGGACGAGTGCTGGAGATTTTGGACGAGGTCAGACGGCAGGTCGCAGTGATCATTCCGCCTGTCTGGAATCGGTTCCCCAACGCCTTCACGCACATCTTCTCCGGCGGTTACGCCGCAGGTTACTACAGTTATAAATGGGCCGAAGTGTTATCAGCGGATGCGTTCAGCGTGTTTGAAGAGGATGGAATTTTCAATGCGGCGACGGGCGAACGTTTCCGGAAAAGCATCCTGGAAGTGGGTGGTTCTCGACCAGCATTGACCAGTTTTGTCGAATTCCGGGGACGGGAGCCATGGATCGAGCCGTTATTGCGCTTGAGCGGGATCGTAGCTTGAAGCAGGCGCTGGTTCTTCCTGCCGAAGCATCCGTGTCTGTATCGGCCCGATCTAAACGGGTGTATGCTGCGTTGCACTGCAACATTGCTTACCTCAAGAAGGAACGGCCATGACTACCGCCATCTTTGTCGTCCCTACCGAGCAACGGGTTGGCCTGACCACCGTTGCGCTCGGCCTGGTTCACGCCCTGGATCGCCAGGGCATTCCCGTCGGCTTTTGCAAACCTATCAGCCAGCCCCACGCGACCGATACCGGTCCGGAACGCTCGACCCGTCTGGCGCGCACCGTTACCAGCCTGGTTCCGCCGGAACCGATCCCTATTGCCGAAGCCGAAAACTTGCTGGGGCACGACCAGGAAAACGTGCTGCTGGAAGAAGTCATTACCCGCTACGAGCAGGCGGCGCAGAATGCCAATGTCGTGATCGTCGAGGGTCTGGTCGATACTGAGGAGCAACCCTACAGTACTCACCTGAACGCCAAGATGGCGCTCAGTCTCGGCGCGCATATCATCATTGTCGCCGCGCCGGGTCACGATACGCCGCGCCAAGTCGCCGATACCGTGGAAGTGGTCGCCCAAGCCTATGGCGGCATTCGTCATGAACGGATGCTCGGCTGCATCCTCAATCTGCTGGACGCGCCGGTGGACCCCTCCGGGCATATCCGCTTCGATTTCAGTCGCGCTGCGGATAACCATGATCCCAGCCGCGAGGCCGAATTTCGCGCTGAATGCGCCCGGCGCTGGCCGGAAACTTTCAAGCTGCTGGGCTGCATTCCCTGGCAACGCGACTTGATCGCCCCCCGGGTGCAAGACATCATGCACATGATCAGCGCCCAGGTCCTCAACGAAGGACATTTGAACCGGCGCGTGACCCATGTCGCCCTCGGCGCGCCGACTCTGGTCAATGCCTGTCAGGAACTGCGGGCCGGCGCCATGGTGATCGTTCCCGGCGATCGCGACGATCTGTTGCTGGCCATCTGCATGGCGGCGATGAGCGGCACCCAGGTCGCGGCAGTGCTGCTCACCGGCGGTCTCAAGCCGGATCCCCGCGTCTGGAAACTGTGTGGACCGGCGCTCGACACCGGCCTGCCGGTGCTAACCGTGTCCTACACCGCGCTGCAGGCAGTGCTCTATCTGCCTTACCTTAACCTGGAAGTGCCGCTGGATGACCGCACCCGCATGTCACAGGCGGTGGAAGCGGTCGCCTCGCATATTACGCTGGACTGGAAGGAGCCATTGTTGACCACCATCGAGGAGCGCCGGCTGAGTCCACCAGCCTTCCGGCACATGCTGGCGGAGCGCGCACGCCGGGCTAACAAACGCATTGTTCTGCCTGAAGGCAACGAACCACGCACCATCGAAGCAGCGATTATCTGCCACCAGCGCGGTATTGCTCGTTGCGTACTCATGGGCGATGCCGGACGCATGCATCGGCTCTCCGCCCGTCGCGGCATGAGTATTCCACCGGACATTGAGATCATCGATCCGACCCATATTGAGCAACGCTACATTGACGCCATGGTGGAATTGCGCGCGCATAAGAGTCTAAATGCGGGGTTGGCTGAAGAGCAATTACACGATCCCGTGGTGCTCGGCACGATGATGTTGCAACTGGGCGAGGTAGACGGACTGGTCTCCGGCGCAGTGCATACCACCGCCAACACCATCCGCCCAGCTTTGCAACTGATCCGGACCGCGCCCGACGTCAAGCTGGTGTCGTCAATCTTCTTCATGTGCCTACCGGAACAAGTGCTGGTTTACGGCGATTGCGCCATCAACATCAACCCGAACGCCGAAGAACTGGCTGACATCGCCATTCAGAGCGCCGATTCCGCCCAAGCCTTCGGCATCACCCCGCGCGTGGCGATGTTGAGCTACAGCACCGGCGCGTCCGGCAGCGGCAGTGACGTAGAAAAGGTCAAGGAAGCGACGCGCATTGCCCGGGAGCGGCGGCCGGATTTACTGATCGATGGCCCTCTGCAATATGACGCCGCCACCATCAAGGCGGTCGCGGAAAGCAAGGCCCCGGACAGTCAGGTCGCAGGCCGGGCCACGGTGTTCATTTTCCCGGATTTGAATACGGGCAACACAACGTACAAAGCGGTTCAGCGCAGCGCCGACGTGATCAGCATTGGCCCAATGTTGCAGGGGATGCGCAAACCAGTCAATGATTTGTCACGGGGGGCGCTGGTGGAGGATATTGTTTTCACTATTGCCCTGACCGCGATTCAGGCCGAACAGGCCGCGGTGCGGGAGCGGGGCGCGCGCTGAATTAGCCGATTTATTCTCGTTCAAACACTTCCACCCGCGCAGGCGGCAGGTTGCCCCAAACAATTCGGCTGGACCGCCGGCGGAAATGCGGCAGCAGGCGCAGAGGAACGCCGCGTAAATCGTAGGTGTACTGGATCAGGAGGCCGCCGGGGGGCAACAGCGTTTCAAACTGCTCGGCGATAGCGCGAGTGGTCGTAGGATGCAGGGAGCGCAACGGCAAGCTGGACACGATGCTCCCAACGCCGCGCGACCGGTCATCATCAAGAAGTGCGGTCAGTTGCGCGGCGTCGCCCTGAATGATGCGTAATTGGGGAAAACGCTGACGCAGATGGTGGGCCAAGGTCGGCGAGCGCTCAATAACCACCAGCTTCCACGGCGGCAAGCCATGCTTGAGCAGCGCCGCGGTGACTGCGCCGGTGCCGCCGCCCAGCTCCAGCACCAGTCCATCCCGATCCAGAGGGACATGAGAGGCCATGCGACTGGCCAGCAAAGGCGCGCTGGGACAAGCTGCGCCCATGGCGCGTGGATTCGCCCAGATTTCCCGTGTGAACAGCGCCAGCGAAGCCGCGCCCGGATTTTGCATCAGAACCTTCACGAGACGTTTCATATCCTACCCAATTCAAAAGATCCAAAAGTGCGGTGCTCGCGAAGGCGCCCAAGCGCATCGCCCACGACCGGACATACCCATCAAGCGCAAGAATAATCCTGGAAGCTACACAGCCATCCAATGACCACAAGTCTAACCTTTAGTTCACTTGTGGCGTCTGCCTTGATTCGGGCAAGGCGCTGCTCAATCGCTCTCAGGCTCACCACCTATCAGTTCCTCATCGCGAACAGATCGATAGCTTGCAGCTCGTAACTCGTAGCCTGGATTCCGCTACGCTTCATCCAGGCTACAACATCTAACAACAGCCTGTGATGCGGAACTGATAGGTGGTAAGCGCTCTCAGGATACCCCTTCACGCGGAACCCATGTATCCTTAATGTAGAAATAATGCTGTGCAATGAGACAGGCACGATGCGAACCGAGAAATCCCGTGATGAAGGCAATCCAACCTTGAACCCACTCGGCGACTTGCATGAGTTAGCCGTGTTTTTGAACACCGAGGATGATCTCGAATCTCGGTTGGATGAGCTGGCCCGACTGGCGGCGCGGGCGACGTCCGCCGCGAGTTGCTCCATCATGTTGCTGGCGGACGATGAAAGCGAGACACCCTATCTCAAACTCTGGGCCTGTACGGAAAAGTTGCCAGCCGAGGCATGGACCGGCAAGCTGGATAATGTGGAATCCATCGCCAGCCGGGTTCTGGAGCGGAGCGAGCCTGTTCTCATTCCCGATATTCAGACGTCCGAATTCGCCGCGCTCGCCCGGCGCCGCGTCAATCTGGGCTTCAGCTTTATCAGCACCCCGATTCAAACTGGCCAACAGACTGTGGGCGTCATGAATTTATCCGGACGTCCGGATGCCGCGGTTTTCGGCGACGCCGATTTGATTCTGGCTAACATCGTCGCGGCACTGATTGGACGTTCCGTGCAGGTCGAATGGCTGCGCAAACTGGTGCGTTCGCGCCTTGCCCAGATGGCGGTCGCTCGTCAGGGCGAGCAGGCGGCACTACGGTTAACCGACGGCGGCGTACCGCCATCGCGCCTGGCGAAGATGCTGGCCAAGTCCTTTTATAAAGACATGGCGGCGGCGGGTTTCAGTTCGGGGCAAATCATCGAGGCGGCCTCGGAAATTATTGGGCAGATTTCCGGCGACCTGTCGCGGCATAAGAAACGCCTGGAACGCGAGGGTGGAGAGGATTGAGAGTGATGAAAAATCCATTAGCAATCATGTTCGTCATTGCCGCGTCAACGATGTTGGCCGCCTGCTTGCCCAAACCTGCGGAAACGCCGCCGGCGGTTCGGCCAGTGAAATCCATGGTGGTGGCTGCGGAACCGATCGATCGAGTTTCGCAATACGCTGGTGAGGTGCAGGCCCGCCATGAAATCACCCTGGCGTTCCGGGTCGGCGGCAAGGTCATTGAGCGTCCGGCGGAAATCGGGCAACAGGTTGAACCTGGGGATGTGCTAATGCAACTGGACGCCGGCGATCTGGCGCTGAATGAGGAAGCGTTGCGCGCGCAACTGATCGCTGCCCAAGCTGATCGTAACCAGGCGCACGCCAAATACGATCGGGCTAAAGCGCTGTTAGGCCGTAACTTAATCAGCCGTAACGATTACGATACCCTCAAGGGCGCTTACGAAACCGCCGAGGCCCGGGTGCAACAAGCGGAATCGCAGCTTTCGGGCGGCGCCCGGCAAACCGGTTACACGCAGTTGCAAAGCGACCAGGCCGGGGTGATTACCGCGGTTCAGGCCGAGGTTGGACAGGTCGTCACTGCGGGCCAGCCCGTACTCAACCTGGCGCTGCCTGGCGAGAAAGAGGTTGAGATCAGCGTGCCAGAGAATCGCTACGATGAGCTGCGGGTCGGAGATAAAGTGCAAATCAGCCTGTGGTCGGCGCCGGGCCAGACTTATCAGGGACAGGTGCGGGAAATCGCGCCGCTGGCCGATCCGCTGACCCGCACCTATGCGGCTAAGGTGACTTTCGTGGATGCGGACAGTGCGGTGAAGCTGGGCATGACCGCCTCGGTGCGGGCCAGTCGCCGTCTGGCCTTGCCGGCCATCCGCCTGCCGCTGACGGCGCTGATCGAGCAGGACGGTCAACCGGCGGTGTGGGTGGTGGATCCCCAGAGCCTGAAAGTTTTTCGGCGCCGGATTGAATTGGGTCCCTTCTATGAAAACCAGGTGACCATTGCTCGGGGTTTGGCGCCTGGCGAGCGGGTGGTCACCGCAGGGACGCATAAACTCTACCCGGAGCAGCAGGTGCGCTTGCTGGACGGGACGTTGTGAAAGGCGGTCAAACATTTCCCGGAACAATGTCCATTTACCGTGGAGCAAATTATGGATAACTACTGGCCGGATTAAATGAAATATATCGGGAAAGCGAAAGACCGGCAGACTATACTTTAGTCGCCGATCGCTTTAATGCTCCTTGCTTCCCAATACACTGAACTATCAACTTTCCGTGCGAAACGTGGCCAGTTGTTGAACCGGTAATTTTCTCAGGATCATCGAACCTCATCATGAAAGGCCCCAACCTGTCTGCCTGGGTGATTGGTTATCCCGCGTTGATTCGCTATCTGGTCGGCTTGTTGCTGCTAAGCGGCGCGTATGCCTATTTCGCGCTCGGGCAGATGGAGGATCCCGAATTCACCCTCAGGGGCATGGTCATCACGGTTTACTGGCCCGGCGCGACCGCCCGGGAAGGAGCAACAGGTCACCGACAAGCTGGAGGAAAAATTGCAACAAGCCCCTTGGCTGGACTACATCCGCAGTTACTCTAAACCCGGAGAAGCTGTCGTGTTTATTATTGTCCAGGAATCCGCACCCGCCCAGGAAGCGCCGGGTATCTGGTATCAGGTGCGCAAGAAAGTGGGCGATATGCATCATGAATTGCCCGCCGGAGCGCAAGGCTTGATTAGCCTCTTTCATGGCTAACAAGCATGTTACAGGTTGACCAGGATAAAGCGCGGGTGATGGGGATCGACGCGCAGAATTTTGCGCGCAATCTAAATGCCGTCCTGGATGACTTGCCTATCACTCAATACCGGGAAGGCGACCACACCATTGATGTCTTGTTGCGCACCCGCCAGGACGAACCTGACAATCTGCAGAGTTTTAAGGATCTGTATATCTATACTAATCATCAACGCTTTGTGCCTTTGGGACAAATTGCCTATATGGAGAAAACTTTCGAGGAAGGCATTATTTGGCGCCGCAACCGGTTCCCGGCGACCACGGTGCGCGCAGACATTCCCGATGGCGTTCAATCCCTTGACGTGACAGCTCAGCTTGATCGCGCTTTGGATGCTTTGCGCGCCCGGTCGCCTGATGGTTACCGGATCGAAATCGGCGGTACCCAGGCAGCCAGCGCCAATTCCCAGGGTTCAATTTTCGCGGTCATGCCTTGGATGTTGGCCGCTATCTCCACGCTGCTGATGTTCCAGTTGCAGAGTTTCCAACGCACCCTGATGGTTCTGCTAACTGCGCCGCTGGGCATTATTGGTGTCACACTGTTTCTACTGATCTTTCAACAACCCATGCTGACAGCGCTAACAGCAATTTTGGCCCTGATTCCGTTGACGCAAAGCACCTTCTGGGCGCCGATGGCGGTGGCGATCATGGGTGGATTGTTGGTAGCGACGATTCTGGACCGGTTGGCGCTGCCAGCCATGTATGCGGCCTGGTTTAAGGTGCGGCCACCAGGGTCTTAATTACGTTGGCAGCGAGTTTAGTCCAGCCCGAATCCAGGGCAGAACATCTATTCAAGGTGATTACATGACGACTCTGTCTTTGGATAGCTATTTCCAGAGTTACTTTGACGTACTCTTTGCCAATACGCCGGAATTGCTGGAGCAGGCTCATCGAATTCGCTATGACGTGTATTGTCGCGAGTTTCACTATGAGCGGGAAGAAGACTGTCCGGGCGGTATAGAGCGGGATGAGTATGATAAACATTCTTTACATGTTCTAGTTGCGCATAAGACAACGAAGGTCGGCGCAGGATGTGTGCGGATGGTGCAGCCTCCGGCGGATGATCCGGACTTTTTGCTGCCGATGGAGTTGCATTGCGGCCATACCTTGAATCATCCCGAACGCCATCCTCAGCGCATTCCGCGCCACAGTCTCGCCGAAATTTCCCGGTTGGCGGTGCATACTTCATTCCGCCGGCGTTTGGGCGAATCCGAATCACCATTTGGCGCTCTGAGCTATGAACTGGATCAACAGGAGCGCCGCTCCTTTCCCATGGTCAGCCTGGCGTTATTTGCCGGGGCCACAGCGTTGCTGGCGCTGGCACAACGCCCCCATATGTTCGTGATGATGGAGCCACGCCTGGCGCGGCGGCTGCAGGGTTTGGGCTTCCCTTTTGTGCAGGTCGGAGAACGCATGGATTACCATGGCGTGCGGGCGGCCTATCATGTAACAATTGATGAATGCCTGGAATCCTGGGGAGATACCATGCTGCAAATGTATCATTTAATTCACACTGCTTTGCGGGAACGCGCAGCCCGGCAGGGTTTGCCGTTTGCCTAGTCCAAGTTCGGCTGGAGCTGCTTGCCTCAAAGGCTCTTTGATTTGGATAAATGACTAAATAAAGTCTATATTCAGTCTTGTGAGTCCAATGATTCTGCGGGTTCCATCCCGGATGAGCTGGAGAACCTAGGCTTAAGTCAATACCGACAAATTCTTTCAGGAATGAATAAGATCATCTACGAAGTACGGATGGAGACGATCTACATCCATATTATTTGTGATGCCCGCAGAGATATGAAATCACTTCTCACGAAACGATTATTCAGGCCACATTGATAAGGAACAAGGTCTAGTGGGCTGACACAGAAGTTTTGACAGGTTCAGAGGTTTCTAGGTCCACCGGGGTTTCAGAAGATTTCAAGGGAGGATAGAGGCGCTTGAGTTTGACCCGGGCCAAGTCGGTGCCGAAC
>Ga0209607_1000248_pt1 | contig 48912 bp, 48 predicted proteins | sample AD_UKC117_MetaG_FD_184413 | JGI IMG/M metagenome (GOLD analysis project Ga0209607, IMG submission 184413) | Active sludge microbial communities of municipal wastewater-treating anaerobic digesters from Hong Kong - AD_UKC117_MetaG (SPAdes)... | ecosystem: Engineered > Bioreactor > Anaerobic >... | reverse complement strand
TCGCGCGCAGATCGATCGACCATCTGGCTGACCCTCGATGAGGCCGACAACGACCCGGTCGTGCTCATGTCTAGCGTCCTTGCCGGTGCGCGGCACGCAGGTTTCGACCTTCCCAGCCCGGCAGAATCACTCACATCCTCCGAACCGGCGTTCACGCGACGGGTTCTGACGGACTTCCGGCAGGTCATCGGACGACTGGCTGAGCCCGTAACGGTCGTCCTGGACGACGTGCACGTCATCGATGACGCCCAGTGTCGACGGATCCTCAGCGCGTTGGTCGATGAGTTGCCCATCGGCTCGCAACTCGCCCTCGTCGGGCGGAGTCTGAACGGGGCTACGCTGCCCCTGTGGCGCGGACAGGGCCGCGTGGTCGACATCACCGGACCGGACCTGCAGTTCGACACGGACCTGACCCGCAGCGCCTTGGGGCAGTTCACGGAGATGCCGGTGTCCGACGCGGTTGCCGAGATGGTGCAGACCACAACCCAGGGGTGGCCCGTGGCCGTCTTCCTCATGTCCGAGCGCCCCGCCGGCATCTCGTCGGCGGTCGCGGCTCCCGGTCCCGGGGCGATCGATGAGTTCATCGAGACCGAGATCCTGCAACCGATGCCGGAGGAAGTGCGCCGCTTCGTCTGCGAGACCGCCGCTCTGGGTGTCGTGAACGCGGACCTCGCAGAGTACGCGACCGGAACTGTGGGGGCGGCCCACATGCTCGGCACGCAGATCACCACGGTCCTCATCCAGCGGACCGTGGACGGCTGGTACGGCTACCACCCGCTGATGCGCGAGTGCGCGACGGGGATCATGTCGCGAGATGCTCCCGACCGCCTGCGCGAGATCTTCAGCCGTGCCGCCCGGTGGCACCTGCAGAACGGCCACTCGGACACCGCCGCACAGTACGCTCTGACATCCGGTGACTGGCCGACCATGGGTGAGGTCATCTGGCCGGCGGCCCGGTTGTCGCTGCTGCGGGGCAGCACCAGGACCGTGCAGACGTGGCTGGCCCGCGCCGGCGACATCGCCGTCATGCGCGTGCCGCAGTTGAGCTTGACCGCAGCCTGGACGGGCCTGGCAACCGGCGACTTCGGCCAGACCCTGCGCTACGCCCGGTCGACTGTGGAGGCCATGCCTGATGGATGGCAGGACGACCTCTCCACGACCGACATCGCCCCGCACCTGGCACTGTTGCTCGCGGTGACCGGCTACGGTCTCGATGGAGCCGCTGAGGCCGCCGACCTCGCCGGTCGCGCCTGGGATACCGTGCACGCCGAGGATCCAATACAAGCGCTCGCCGCCGTGATCACCGGGCTGAACCGCGCCCTCATAGGGGATCCTGGCGCACAGAGCGCGCTGAAGCAGGCATCGGCACTCGCCCGCTCGACGGGCATCCCCTCTTCCGAAGTGGAGTCACTGGCACTGCTCGGACTGGTGCAGATGGCCGACGGTCAGGACACGGCCGGTTGCGACTCCATCCAGGAGGCCACGACCTCATACGCCTTCCACGACCTGGACGAGATGATCTCGACGACCGGCGTCTTGAGGATGGCCCACGTCGCATCCACCGTCTTCCGAGGTCGCGTGGCCGACACCCATACGGCGATCGAGGCGCTGCACCAGGTGCGGCCCGCTTTGGAGAGCGCGTTCCCCTGGTTCCGGCCCCTTTGCGGTGGAGTGCTCGCGTTCGCCGCGGTGCGAACCGGCGACACGAACGGATACCGGGAGTACGCCACCTGGTGTGAGGACTCGCGGGCGCCCGAGGCAGGGCTGTGCCGCAGATTGCTCGCACGCGCGGAGCATGAATTCGCAGTGGCAAGCCCACTGCAGCAACTGAGTCCGGCCGAGTTGCGGGTCTGGGAACTGCTGAAGAGCCGGATGACCCTCAGCGAGATCGCCGACCAGCTCTTCCTCTCTCGCGAGACCGTCAAGAGCCATACGGTGTCGATCTACCGCAAGCTGGGCGTGGCCTCACGACGCCAAGCCCAGGACCTGGCCGAGTCCTGGGGCTGAACGTCAGCGCCGGATAAGGCAGCTGGCCGCAGTCAGCCGAGGATCTTCGCCTTCTGCGCGGCGAACTCCTCATCGGTGAGGATGCCCTGCTGGTGCAGTTCGCCGAGCTGCTTGAGCTGCTCGATCTTGTCATCCATGCCACCGGTGGCCGGTGCGGCAGCGGGGGCGGGCGCTGGCGGTGCGGCCTGCTGCGGTTGCTGCGGTTGCTGCGGTTGCTGCTGTTGCTGCTCCTGTTGCGCCTTCTTCTCCCAGCGCCCGTACTGACGACGGGAGACGCCGTTGGAGACGGCGGTCGCGGTTCCGGCGATGACGGCGGTGCGGGCGACGCCGCGGATCAGACCTGGCATCAGGCGTTCTCCTCTTCCTGAGTTTCGAGTGCTGCGATGATTGCGTTGATCGGGATGCGGCCGTTGGCGATGAGATCCGCCCCTGCCTTGCGCAGCGCGGTGGCGAAGGGCGCGGCCCACGTGTTCTCGTAGACCAAGATCGCCCCGATCGCACCGGGCGTCATGATCGACGCGGTCTCGGCGATGTCCTCGTCGTCGAGGATGCCGGTCGATGCACCTGCGAAGACCGCCAGATCGCCTGCCACAGCCTCTTGGATGTCGTTGAGGTCGATGACAGCGACATCGCCGTCAACGCTCTTGGCGATGATCGCCACGTCGAGGATGCGTACGATTCCGCGATCCACCAGGTCGATCAGGTGAGGCAGCGCCTCACCGGTCGGGTTTCCGTCGGGGTACTCGACGACGAGGTAGTCGATCGGTCCTAGTTGCACCTCGTCGGTGGTCTCTTCTGTCATTTCCATCCCTTCGCTGGACACCTCATCGTAAACGGATCCTGGCGCATCGACCCACCACGTCGTTCGCGGCCGGTCAGCGCAACCGTAGACGCGGGGCGACGAAGCCACCATCACCCGTGCAGGGTGAATCCCGCTGGTGCCACAACACCCACCCATGTACGGCGAGAATGGGACCGTGCTGCAGGCCGCCCGGGAGATCGCCCATGAGATGTCGCAGGTCGACCGCGCCTTGTACGCCGCCGTGGCAGCGACCCCTACGCCCCATCTCGACGATGGACTGCGGAACCTGTCGCGAGCGGCAGACAAGTCCGTCCTGTGGATGGCGGTCGCCGGCGGCATGGCCGCGCTGGGTGGACCCCGTCAACGTCGGGCCGCTGCAACCGGCCTGGCCAGCATCGGGGTGGCCAGCCTGCTGGTGAACGCCGGTTTCAAGTCACTGGCCCGCCGCAAGCGGCCCGAGCGCCAGGAGGAACCGGGGGACCGGCACGTGCCCATGCCCTCCTCCACGTCGTTCCCATCGGGACACTCGGCCTCGGCGTTCGCCTTCGCGCAAGGGGTCTCCTCCGTCACACCCGAGTTGTCCGTCCCACTGCATCTGGCCGCGGTCGCGGTCGCCTACTCACGAGTGCACACCGGCGTTCACTACCCCGGTGATGTCGTAGCAGGCTCCATGATCGGCATCGTCACGGGTGGCGCGGTGGGCCGGGTATCCGGCCGCCGCGCGGCAAGCAGGCGCACCGTCTGACACGCATGACGTCCGTAACCCTGAACGCCGTGGGCACGAGTAGCCTATGAGCGCTCTGCAGAGGAGGAACCATGGACGACAACGGCAAGCCCACCCCCGAAGCCGCATTCGGCGATGCCTTGCCCGAGCGCCCCGACATGGCACCGCCACCCCCGGTGGCCGAGGCGCCCGACTGGATAATGCCCATGGTCCGCAAGATCATCTGGCGGGTCGTGATCGTGCTGCTCGTGACCGCGCTACTGATCGTGATGGCGCTCAAGGCACGCAACCTCCTGAGCATGCTGTTCATCGCGGGGTTCTTCGGGATCGCGATGGAACCGGCCGTGAATCACCTCCACATGAAGCGGGGCATGAAACGCGGCGCGGCGACCGGGCTGGTCTTCGTGGTATCGGCGACCTTCCTGCTGGTGCTGGTCTTCGTCATGATCCCCGGTCTAGTGGCGGTGGCAGGTGAACTGTCCAACAGCCTCAAGGGCGCCATTCCTAAGATCAACGATCAGTTCGGCACCACCTTCCCGACCTCCAAGACCGACCCGGCCTTCGCGACGGCGGAGGAGAACGTCAAGAACTGGCTCCAGGACCACGCCACCGATCTGATGGGCTTCGCAGGCAACACGATCGGACTGATGTTCCAGTTCTTCACCATCGCGATGTTCGCCTTCTACTTCGCGGCCGACGCCCCCCAGATCCGGCGCGCGATCCTGCGCAAGTTCGCCCCCGAGCAACAGCAGCGACTCGGCTGGGCCTGGGACACCGCGATCGAACAGACCGGCGGCTACCTCTACTCCCGACTGCTCCTCATGGTGATCAACGGCGGCTTGTTCTTCTTCGTCATGCTGCTGGTCGGTGTGTCATGGACGATCGCGCTCCCGATGGCCATCTTCGAGGGTTTCGTGGCAGAGTTCATCCCCGCTGTCGGAACCTACATCGGGGCTGCCGTGCCGATCCTTTTCACCTTGGTCATCCAGGGCCTGACCGCTGCGGTCATCCTGCTGATCTGGACGCTGATCTACCAGCAGTTGGAAAACTACTTCCTCAGCCCGAAGATCAGCGCGAAGACCATGGAGATCAACGGTGGAGTCGCGTTCGGGGCGGCCATCGCCGGCGGTGCGATCGGCGGCCCGATGCTCGCATTCATGTCACTGCCGATCGCAGCACTGATCACGTCCTTCGTGAAGAACTTCTCGCGCCGCTATCCGCTGACGTACTTCTCGCCCTACGACGGCGATTACACCGAGAAGGACGAGGACGCGGCGATCGAGGCCAACCCGCATGTGGTGCGCGAGGTGCCCCAGGACTGATGCCGGAACCCGCCCACCTGGGCAGTCAGCGCAGTTCCGCAGCTGCCTGCGCGATGACCTCCGGGTCGCCCGGGGTCGGGATCCATGGCAGTTCCAGCCCGTCGTTGCCCTCGTACCGGGGCACGACGTGGATGTGGAAGTGGAACACCGTCTGCCAGGCCGCGCTCCCGCAGGCGTTGACCAGGTTCACCCCGTCGGCGTCGAGGCGATCGATGGCACGCCGGGCGATCTGTTTCGCCAGCGCCGTACAGCGGGCGAGGTCGTCCTCATCGATCTCCATGAGGTCGGCGGCATGCTTCTTCGGGATGACAAGTGCGTGCCCCCGGGTGGCGGGGTTGATGTCCATGAACGCCAGCGTGTGGTCGGTCTCGGCGATCACGGTGGCCGGCAGGTCACCGGCGACGATGGCGCAGAAGATGCACGTCATGGCGTGAGCATAGGCTGTCCGACGTGGCACCGCCCCTGAAGGACCAGTTCGGCCCGGCAGTGGTCGAGCGGATAGCCGACACCCTGCCGGTCGACCGCGATTCGTTCATCGCCGCCTGCCTGTCCGGGTTCGCGGATCTCGAACTCATGGCCCGTGCCCGCCACGTCGCCGACGTCATGCACACCCACCTCGACCCTGATCCCGCTGTGGCCGTGCAGCAGGTTCACACCGCGATCGGGACCGAACGGCTTCCCGGGATGTCCGCCTTCTTCTACAACCCGCACTCGGCGTTCATCGGGGCCTACGGACTGCCTGCGTTCGACGCATCGATGGCCGCGATGTACGACCTCACGAAGGTCTTCACCGCCGAGTTCTGCGTCCGTCCCTTCCTCCAGGAGGACCCCCGCACGATGGACCATCTGCGGGCTTGGGCAGGCGACCCCGATGAGCATGTGCGGCGTTTGGTGAGCGAGGGAACCCGACCGCGGCTGCCCTGGGCCCAGCGACTGCCTGGCTTCATCGCCGATCCGCAGCCCGTCATCGAGTTACTGGACCTACTGAAGGATGACGGCTCGGACTATGTGCTGCGCTCGGTCGGCAACAACCTGAACGACATCTCCAAGGACCATCCAGAGCTGGCCGTCGAGGTGGCCTCCCGATGGTCGCCGGGGCGCGCAGCGCTGATCCGGCGAGGGTTGCGGACTCTGATCAAAGACGGCGACCCGGCGGCTCTGGCCGTCCTGGGCTACGCGCCGAACCCGGCGACCGCCCACGCGGACCTGCCGACCGAGATCGCCATCGGAGACACGCTGCCCCTTGCTGTGGAACTACGGGGGCACGGGAAGGTCCTGCTGGACATCGCCGTGCACTTCGTGAAGGCCAACGGAACCACCTCCCGCAAGATCTTCAAAGGCGGTGAGGTCGACCTGGCGGGAACGGCCGTGATCCGCCGGACCATCAGTTTCGCCCAGCACAGCACACGCCGTCACTATCCAGGGCCGCACCGGGTCGAGGCGCTCATCAATGGCCGGACGCAGGAACTCGGTGTCGTGCAGGTCCGGCCAACGCCGGTTTCCCCCGCGTAGGGTGATCCCCGGACGACCCGGACTGCAGCAGTCTGGGCACGGGAGGTCGACATGAGTGACGCCACCGGTGACGCGCAGATCCAGCAACTGCAGGAGCAGGTCGCGCAGTTGCAGAGCGAACTGGACTCGAAGCCGAGAGGGCACTGGATCCGGACGTTCTGGTCCACCGTGCTGATCGTGGTCGCGGTGATCCTGGCACCGCTGTCGGTGGTCTCCGTCTGGGCCCGCGGCGAAGTCACCGACACTCAACGCTATGTGGCGACGATGGCACCCCTGGCCGAGAACCCCGCCATCCAGGACGCGGTCGCCACGCGGATCACCGACGAGATCTTCACGTACATCGATGTCTCAGCATTGGCCAACGAGGCGATCAGCACTCTCACATCGAACCGTGACCTCAATGCCCGGCAGACCGCCGCGCTGGAGGCACTCGCGGGCCCGCTGACCCAGGGGGTCGAGTCGTACACCGCGGATGCCGTGAACAAGGTGGTGCGTTCAGAGCAGTTCGCCGCCGCATGGAACGAGGCCAACACCCGCGTCCACGAGCGGCTCAACGCCGCCCTGACCGGCGACAACACGGACAACGCCGTGATGATCGAGAACAACCAGGTGGTCCTTGATCTCGGAAACCTGATCACGCAGGTCAAGCAGATCCTGATCAGCAGGGGCTTCACCGTGGCGGAGCGGATCCCGACCACCGATGCCACCATCGTTCTGTTCGACGTGCCCAATGCCGCCACCGTGCAGACCGCCTACAACCTACTCAACACCGTGGGCTTCTGGCTGCCGATCATCGCGATGGTCCTCGCGCTCGTGGGCGTGTTCGTGTGCCACACCCCACGTAAGGCGTTGACCTGGCTCGGCTTCGGGCTCATGCTCTCCATGGCACTGGCCGTGTTACTGCTCGCCGTCGGCCGGACCGCCTATCTCGCCGAACTCCCGGACACCGTCAACTCGCAGGCGGCGATGGCCCTGTTCGATCAACTCACCGGATTCCTCAGGCAATCGTTGTGGGCAGGCGCAGCCGCGGGCCTGGTGCTCTTCCTCGCGGGATTGCTCCTTGGGCCGAATGCGTTGTCGACTGCGATCAGGTCGCTCCCGGTGGCTGCCGCCGCGGCGATCCAGCGCGGACTCGACGGTGTGGGCCTGCACATGGAGGGTGCCCGCGGGTGGGTGGCGGCCCAAGCCACCGGGCTGCGGATCGCGGTGTCGCTGGCCGGCCTGGTCTTCGTGATGCTGCAGCGCTACAAGACCCCGGAGTTGATCCTGTGGACCACAGTCGGGGTGTTGGCCGTGCTGTTCGTGATCCAGATCCTCGCCTCCGGAACCGAGGAGGAGGAGATCGTGGTGGTCGAAGAGGTGCGGGCCTAGCTGCGCCCTATCCCCCAGCACAGCCGTTAGCACTTCTCGCCCATCACAGCCGTTAGCACTTCGCAGATCCGTTAGCGGTTGCGCGCCGCCGACACGCTCACCGATCTCGGAAGTGCTAACGGCTATGCCTTGGGTCACCGGCCGCCCTGGCCACCCCCCTGCCCTGGCCACCCGCCTGCCCTGGGCCACCGGCCGCCCTGGGCCACCGGCCGCGTAACGCCTGCGCCCGCCCACACCGGCGCCCGATACCCTGGAACGCATGGACGTCGGAGTCTTCGGAGCAACCGGACAGGTCGGTGGGGTCATGCGCACCCTGCTCAAGGAGCGCAACTTCCCGCTCGACCGCGTGCGCTTCTTCGCTTCAGCTCGCAGCGCGGGAACCACCCTCCCGTGGGGCGACGAACAGATCACGGTCGAGGACGCGGCCACCGCGGACTTCAGCGGCCTGGACATCGCGCTGTTCTCCGCGGGTGGCGCCACGAGCAAGGCCATCGCGCCGACAGTCGCGGCCGCGGGCGCCATCGTCGTCGACAACTCCTCGGCCTGGCGCATGGACCCCGAGGTGCCATTGGTCGTCGCGGAGGTCAACCCGGGTGCACTGAACTCGATCCCCAAGGGGATCGTCGCGAACCCCAACTGCACAACCATGGCCGCCATGCCGGTGCTCAAGCCGCTGCACGAGGACGCCGGCCTACAGCGCCTCATCGTCAGCACGTATCAGGCCGTATCCGGGGCAGGACTGGCAGGCGTGAACGAGTTGCACGAGCAGATCCAAGCCGGCGCCAAGGACGACGGGCTAACGCAACTGACCTACGACGGTGCTGCGGTCGGATTCCCTGACCCGGCGAAGTTCCCCGGCACCATCGCTTTCAACGTGCTCGCGCAAGCCGGCAACTTCGTCGACGACGGGTCCTTCGAGACCGACGAGGAGCAGAAACTGCGCAACGAGAGCCGCAAGATCCTCGACATCCCGGATCTGCGGGTATCGGGGACGTGCGTGCGGGTCCCCGTCTTCACCGGCCACAGCCTGTCGATCCACGCGGAGTTCGCGCGGCCGATCTCCGTGGCGCGTGCCCGCGAGCTGCTTCAGGATGCGCCGGGCGTGATCGTGACCGAGGTTCCCAACCCGCTGCAGGCGGCAGGCAAGGACCCCAGCTTCGTGGGTCGTTTCCGCCAGGACGGGGAGAACGGGCTTGCGTTCTTCGTGAGCAACGACAACCTGCGCAAGGGTGCCGCGCTCAACGCCATCCAGATCGCGGAGTTGCTCGCGGCGCGCTGAGCCACTGGCCGCTCACCGACCCTTTGTGACGTTGTTGCGCCCTTCAAGGGACGGTTTGTGACGAAGGTGCGGGCCGTCACCGGGCATGGCCAGCAACAACGTGACAATGCGGTCGAAAGGGCCGACAACTTCGTCACAATCGGGGCAGCACGCGAGGCGGGCAGGGGCCGTGGTCAGACCTTCCGCACCTCGACGGGAACGGACTTGAACGCCGGAGTCTTGGACTCCGGGTCGAGCCGGGCATCGACCAGGACGTTGGCCTCCGGGTAGTACATGGCCACCGCGTGCCGGGCGATGTCGACGATCGCCGCGTGGACCCGCATCGTCCCGACCGCGGACGACACCTCGACCCGGTCCCCCTCTCGCAACCCGAGCAGCGCGGCATCCACCGCGTTCAGCATCACCACGTCGCGACGGCCATTGCCCCGGTAGAGGTCCTCCTCGTCGTACACGACCGTGTTGAACTGGCCCTCCGAACGGATCGTCATCAAGCGGAAGCCATCCGGAGCCGGCGGCACGTCGACCACGTGGAAGCGTGCCCGACCGTCTTCGGTGGCGAAATGCGGTTCGTGGAAGGTCCGGCCGGACACCTGGAACTCGCCGTCGGCGGCGATCCGGTCGATCGCCTCGTAGCCGGGGACCACCGCCGCGATCCCAGCCCGCAGTCCGGCATGGGAGCGCAGCGCGTTCCAGTCGAATCGGTCACTGCCCAACGCACCGGCGGCGAGCGACGCCAGCACATCGGTCTCCGAACGCAACTCCCCCTCGACACTCGGCTGCCCCCCTTCGGAAAGCCGCACGTAGTTGAACATCGACTCCTGGGTGGTGGCCTGCTGCTCCTCGTCCCTGGCGAGCACCGGCAGGATCACCGCGGTACGGCCGTTGCCATGGAAATGCCCCGGGTTCAACTTCGTGGTCAACGACACGGTGGTCCCGATGTTCTGCAGCGCCTGGGATGCCCACGCGCTGTCGGGGTTGCTTCCCCACAGGTTGCCGCCCACGAGCACCGCGACGTCGACATCGCCCGCCAGTGCGGCCTGCATCGATGCGAACGTGTCCTGCCCGGAGGGCTGCGCGGTGATCCCGTAACGCTGCTCCAACTCCTGCGCGAACGCCGCCTTCAGCGTCGGCGAGACGCCCATGGATCCGACCCCCTGCACGTTCGAGTGCCCGCGGATCGGCATGAGCCCCGCACCGGGGCGGCCGAGGAAACCCCGCGCCAGCGCAAGGTTCCCCAACGCGCGGATATTGTCCGTGCCGTGCTCGTGGTGGGTCAACCCCATGGACCACATGAAGATGCCGCGGCGTGCCTGGGACACCAGCGCGGCTGCCTGCCGGATCTGTGCAAGCGGCACCCCACTACTCTCGTCGAGCCCGGACAGGTCCACGTCTGCGAGGAACTCGCGCAGCGGCTCCGCACCGCTGGTGTGCTCGGCCACGAAACCCTCGTCCCAGTCGACGAGTGCGAGCAACGCCGTGAACAGCGCGATGTCACCCCCGATGCGCGGCTGCAGGTACAGATCACTGACCTGGGACCCTGCAGCGAGGCTGCGCGCGTCCGAGGGCAGCCGGAATCGGCGCAACCCCAACTCCGACAGCGGGTTGACGACGATCACCTTCCCGCCGCGCCGACGCAACGTGATCAGTTGTGTCACCAGCCGCGGGTGGTTGCTCGCCGGGTTGGCACCGGCGACGATCACCAGATCGGCCTTCGACAGGTCGTCCAGCGTCGTCGACGCCGTTCCGCTTCCGTAGATGTCGGTGAGGGCGACGGTCGAGGCGTTGTGGCAGTAGAACGAGCAGTTGTGGATGTTCGGTGATCCGTAGGCTCGCGAGATCAGTTGCATCAGAAAGGCCGACTCGTTGCCGGATCGACCGCTGGCGTACCAGAACGTGCGGTCCGGCTGTGTCGTACGCAGGGCGTCACCGCCGACGCGCAGGGCCTCGTCCCACGTGACCCGCTCGAAGCGATCTGCTCCGGGTCGCAGGGCGATCGGGAAACCGAGTCGGCCCAGATTCTCGGCCTGCGCGCTGCTCAGCCGACGCAGCGCTGTGAGGTCGTGGGCGCGGAAGTACGACTCCGGGATCGCCGGCTGCATGTCGGCCGCCTGCGCCTGTACCGACTTCTTGCAGACCTCCGGGAAGTGGCCTACCTCGTTAACCATTCCGCCGTTCTGACCGCCCATCCCCAGCGCGCATGTCTTGCACGTGTTCTTCGACTTCAGCCGTTTGAGCGTGTCGCTGAACTCCCCCGTGCCCCAGGCCTTGCGCATGACGTATGCGATCGCCGGCAGTCCACCGGCGGCGTTCACCCTCGGTCGCGCCATGGGGACCACCGTAAACGCTCACCCCCGATGGGGGAGCCGTAGCGGGTCGACAAGGCGCACACTTGTGAGGACCGGGAAGGGACGACACATGGGATTGCGGGACAGGATTCAGGAGCGCAGGGCCGACAACAGCGGCGAGCAGTTCTTCACGATGCGCCAGAAGCTGCTGTCGATCGGGGATGACTTCTGGATCGAGGACAACAACGGCAACCGGGTCTTCAAGGTCGACGGCAAGGCGTTGCGTGTGCGGGAGACACTCAAGTTCGAGGACGCCCAAGGCAACGAGTTGCTCAAGATCCAGGAGCGCATCGCACGGGTGCGCGACACGATGAAGATCGAGGATGCCAGCGGCAACACAGTGGCAACCGTCAAGAAAGCCATGATCACGCCGCTGCGGGAGCGTTGGCACGTGGACACGCCCAACGGCGACCTGAAGGTCCAGGGCAACATCGTCGATCACGAATACGAGATCGAAGCCAACGGCCAGAAGGTCGCGGAGGTCTCGAAGCGCTGGCTGCGGGTCGCGGACTCCTACGGGGTGCAGGTGGCTCCGGGACAGAACGCAGTGCTGATGCTGGCCATCGTGGCCATCCTCGACGAGATGGCACACCCGGACCGCTGAGGTCACAGTCGCAGCCGGCATCCGCCCGGTTCGGCGAAGGGATGCAACTCGGCATCGGGATCGTGACCCATCTCCTGCAGAGCGCCCCTGACCAGCCCCAGGTGCACCTGGCAGACAACTCCCGGATGTTCGCGTGCGACGTCGAGCAGCGGGCACCGGCGAAGCAGTACGGACCGCACCTCAGAATCACCGGAGGGGTCGAAACCCAAGACGTCGAGCAGGCGCACGACCTCGGCGCGCGCCTCCCGGGCGCTGTCGGCCACTACACCCTCGACCATGCCCCTGCCCCATTCGGCTCCCGCGACACGGGCGTCCAGCTCCGGATCCGGGCTGCGTTGCGCCACCACTGACGCCAGCGCGGCGGCGAGGTAGGCGTAGTCGCGGATCCGGGGATCGGCGTCCTGGGGCGCACCGGACAGGTAGGTCATCGGAGGTCGTCCACGGCCCGCGGGGACTCCGGGTCGGCGCACGGCGAGTCCGGCGTCCACCAAGCCGTCGAGATGCAGCCGTGCGGAGTTGTCGTGAAGGTCGAGAGACCGCGCGACTTGCGCCGGGGTCACAGGGTCCGCGCAGGACTGCAAATGTTCCAGCACACGTGCCCGCGCCGCCGACAGGTTGAGCAGCGCTGCTCGTCGCGACGGCGCCGGACTATTTACCACAGGTATGAGTGTAGTAAATTGACTCCATGCAGAGCGAACTGAAGTTGACGAAGGCGTCGAGTTGCCGGTGCGGAGAGCACAACGCGGGCGACCCGATCCTGGATGCACGGACCATCCCGCACGAGATCAGGCACCCGGCCATCTTCGGCGCTCTGGATTCCCTCAAGTCCGGCAGCGCGATCGAACTGATCGCCCCGCATGATCCGATCCCGCTCCTGGCACAGGTCACGAAGCGCTATCCGGACGGATTCGAGGTCAGTTACCTCGTCGAGGGCCCGGAGGAGTGGCGACTCCGACTCGCCCGGCGCTGAATACCCTGGGTGCCATGACTGCTTCGCATTGGGAGTCTGTGCACTCGACCAAAGGCGCCGACGTCAGTTGGCGGCAGACGGCCGACCAGGTGTGGATCGACCTCGTCGACGACTTGGCACTCGACCCCGCGGCGCCCGTGGTGGATGTGGGGTCCGGGTCGTCGCTGTTCGTGGATGCGCTGGTCGGCGCCGGCTTCCGGGATGTGACCGCGGTCGACGTCTCCGCAGCAGCACTTGCCAGCCTCCGATCGCGCGTGGGCGACAGCGCGCACCTGGTTGTGTCGGATGTCCTCGAGTTCGTCAGCCCCCGGCCGGTCCGGCTATGGCACGACCGCGCGGTCTTCCACTTCCTGGTGGACCCCGCCGACCAGTCACGGTACGCGCGGAATCTGCACGCTTCACTGTCGCCTGACGGCCACGCGATCATCGCCACTTTCGCCCCCGAGGGTCCCGAGACGTGCAGCGGGCTACCGGTGCAGCGGTGGGCGGCCGACGACATCGCCGCTGCGCTGGGACTCACCCTCGTCAGGTCCGAAAGCCGGGTACACACCACCCCGTGGGAGTCGACGCAACCCTTCACGATCGCCGTTCTACGACCCTGACCTCATCACCAACGCGCAGTTCGCCCAGCGTCCTGTGCACCGCGTTCTGACCGAACATCACCCCACCCTTTGCCTTGCGGAACGTGCCGAGTGTGCGAAGCGGTTCACCGTCGCCGCGGATGCCTGTGGCTTGATCCACACGGGTGATCGCACATCGGGCGCACGGTTTGACCACGTCGATCGGGATGCTGCCGACCTCGATGCGCAGCCAGTCATCCTCGACGAACGGCGCCGACCCCGAGACCACCAGATTCGGCCGGAAGCGGTTCATCGGCAGGGGGTCGGGCACGCGGGTGTTGAGATCAGCCAACGATTCCTCGGTGGCGATGAGCAACGGGTACCCGTCGGAGAAACCGACCTCACCGTGGCCGAGTTCGGTGGGGCGTGTGTGCCCCGGTGCTAAGGCCACCAGCCGGCATCGCCGTTCCACATGGTCGCTGAGTAGCGCCCCCACGTCATCGCCGCAGTCGAGGGCCGGTCCGGTGTGTTCCCAGACGCTGACCTCCACCCGTTCACCTGGTTGTGCGACAGCGCTGCCGCCCGGGGTCACGACGCGCAGTTGCTCGCCGAGTTCGGGCCGCACAGTGGCCAGCCGGGGTGCCTCGCGCTGGGTCAGGAACCGGCCCTGCTCGTCGACCACCATGTAGGACCGGTCGCCCACCAGCCCGCGCTCATCCAGGGCCCAGTCGTCGACCGACAACCCTGCGCAGGACTTGATGGGATAGACGAACAGCCCGGTCAGACGCATGGTGCCATTGTTGCCCCGGTGACTGCGTTGGTGTGGGGGCACCCGAACCCACGAGGGGTGGGATGTGGGTGCCGTTCGGGGCGACTACGCCGGAAGGTTGAATGAGACCGACAACTTAATGGTCGTTTTCATTCAACCTTTCCGCCGCGGCGCCTCAGTTGACGTGTGGACGCCCACAATCCGTGGGGTTCCGCCGGATTTCAGCGATCCACCAGGGTCCGCCAGATCCAGGACTGGCCCACCCGGTCGCCGGTCAACACGTACTCCGCCGCAGTCGGCACGCTCACGGTGGTGTCGAGGGCCCGCCGGTCATAACTCATTCCCACCAGCAGGAGCTCGTCGCCGGCCTGCAGAGGCTCGTCGTCCGCGGGCGTCAGCAGGACGGCATCCCCCCGCTTGAGCAGCAGCACAACGGCGTCGAGCTCCCGGGTCCGGTCCTGCGGATCGCGCAGCAACCCCGCAACTGTCGCCTGCTCGAGGTGGGGGATCAATGCGGGAGCACCGGTCGGCGTCATCGCCAGCGTCCAGATGTCCGGTCGCTCCGTGCCGCATCTGGTCGTGATGCGTTCGAGGAGGGCCTGACCCCACTCATCGGTGTGGTGCTGAGCCTGCTGCACGAAGTCCCACAGCAGCGGATCACCTATCCGGGCCAGTACCTCATGCGCGATCAGCTTCGTCGGCAAAAGGGTGGAGTCGATCGGCAGGCCGTCGAACAGCGGCGTGTTGGCGGGATCGTTCTGGCGGGCGATCGTGAACAGCCGGGGGTTCGCCTTCTTCGCGGACACCAGCAGCGACAGGTTCGTGATGTCGTTGTTCGTCGCCGCCGCGAACGCGACAGCCGACCCGAGGTCGGCCCGCTCCAGGACCTCGGGGTCGGTGGCGTCCCCGGTGATAACCTCAACGCCCTCCAGTGGGCCGGAGTTCTCATCGATCACGGTGACTGGGATCCCGGATCGCCGTAGATCCGCTGTGAGGTGCCCACCGAATCGTCCGTAGCCACAGACGACCCAGCGCCCGTGCTGTGGGATGGCCATGGCCTTGGGCAACGGATCCTCCGGGTTCGACGTCAGCCATGAGATCAGTTGGTAGGCGTGCGGGGCCCGCAGCGCCACGAGCAGTTCGTCACCGAAGAGGTTGAAGGGATCGATGATGATGGGGCTTCCGAACGCACGAATACGTTCTATGAGCACGTCTTCCATCGTGCGGCAGACCACCGGCACGTCCGGACGCATCAGCGCCGCGGACATGGTGATCGCGAGGTTCGCCTCGTCATCGTTGGTCAGGGCGATCACACCGGAGCAGTACTTGCTCATCAGGCCGGCCCGACGCAGTTCGTGGGGGTTGCTCGCGTCGGCGGGCAACCCCGGGACGTCGGAATGGAAGGCCGCGAGATCCAGCGCCTCGATGCGGCCCGGCTCCACATCGAGGACCACCACCCGATGGTCGCGACGGTCGAGCGAGCGAGCCACAACCTCACCGGCCTGCCCGAATCCGGCCAGGATCACGAACGGTTCCCGCATCCGTCGCACCTGTCGTTCGAAGCGCTGCAGACCGAGCGCCTCCTTGAACCCTCGGTCCTGCAGCAGCGCCAGCACCGAGCCGATCGCATACGCCCACGCCACCACGCTGAGGTAGATCGTGACGATGACCCACGCCCTTTGCGCCGTGCTGAACGGGTAGGGGATCTCCCCGAAGCCGATGGTCGTGGCCGTGTAACTCATGAAGTAGAACGCGTCGAACAGATCCATGCGCCAGGGCTGGCCCTCGATGTCCTGTCCGGGCACAAGGGTCAGGCCGAGAACACTGATCGCGAACAGGGAGATCAGCACGATCAAGGGCAGACGCATCCGGCGCAGCACCAGGAAGATCGCGGTGGTCGAGGGCCCCTGCGAGGCCACCCGTCGAACGGGTGCGGGGCTGCTCATCTACTGCCGCCGGAAGGACACGGTTTCAACGACGAGCAGAGTCACGGAGATGATGTTCGCCAGCAGGGCGCCGCCGGACAGCGAAACGACGCTGGAGATCTGCTCGGTGTTCAGCGCCCCATCGCTAACGTTTGTGAAGATCGCCCACAGCGCGGCAGCCGCCACCAGTTGCAGGCTCGCCACCAGACTGGTGGCCAGATGGATCGCGCCGATCTGCGTTCGGTCCCCGAACTTCATCACGAGCGCGATCAGGTTGACCACCACCGCCGCGAAGAGCTCCCACTCGTTGTGGACCGCCGGATTATCGATCGGACCGATGAAGAACCCGAAATTGAGGGTCGCGGCCAGCACGACGAAGAAGCCGAAAACCACCTTCTCGAAGTTCACGGCCCCCTCCTTTCGTCCGAGGGCGAGTGTAGTGGCGATGCCGCACTCGATGCCGTACTCGGTACGTGTGGCTGGCACGGCACGAACCGGGTACGTAGTATGCGTTTGTCCCGAAAGCCGGGCAGCACACACCGAAAGGAACCCGATGAGCGACGAAGAGACCAACCCCCTCGGCGACGGCGGTGCCGACGGCGGTGCCGACAGCGGCGCGCATGGTCCGGCTGATGGTGGCGCGGGCACCGGCCACGACGGCGGTGCCGACGGCGGCGCGGACGGCGGTGCCGACGGCGGTGCCGACGGCGGCGCGGACGGCGGTGCCGACGGCGGTGCCGACGGCGGCGCGGACGGCGGCGCGGACGGCGGTGCCGACGGCGGCGCGGACGGCGGCGCGGACGGCGGCGCGGACGGCGGTGCCGACGGCGGCGCGGACGGCGGCGCGGACGGCGGTGCCGACGGCGGTGCCGACGGCGGCGCGGACGGCGGTGCGTGACAGCTCTCTCCCGCCTGTGCTCTGCACCCGCTGAGCGGTTCGCCGGCGAGATCTGGGGGCGGCGCGAATGGTTGTCCACGGGTATGCCCGTCGACGACCTGTTCTCGCTGGCCGCCGCCGACGAACTGCTCAGCAGGCGTGGCCTGCGTACCCCCTTCCTGCGGATGGCCGCCGACGGCCGTGTTTTGCCGACCGGACGGTTCACAGGATCGGGAGGGGCGGGTGCGAACGTGGCCGATCAGGTGCGCGACGAGGCCGTACTCGGTCTCTTCGCGGATGGCGCCACGGTCGTGTTGCAGGGCCTTCACCGACTCTGGGAACCGGTGGGGGCCATCGCAGCGGAGCTCGCTGATGAACTCGGTCACCCGGTTCAGGTCAACGCCTACATCACACCGGCGCAGTCCCAGGGGTTCGATCCTCACTACGACACCCACGATGTGTTCGTCCTGCAGGTCAGCGGCAGCAAACACTGGCGCGTCCATGCACCGGTGTTGACCGACCCCATGCCGGACCAGCCGTGGGGCCTGGTGTCCGAGCAGGTCGTGGCGCGCGCTGAAGGGACCCCCCTGCTCGACGCCGTCCTGTCACCCGGCGACTGCCTGTACCTTCCGCGGGGCTTCATCCACTCCGCAGTGGCCCTCGAGCAGGTCAGCGCCCACTTGACCTTCGGCATCCACAACGTGACTCAACGCGACGTGGTCTCGGCCGCCGTAGAGGAGTTGCGCACCAGCGGATGGCAACCGACGCTACCGGTCGGATGGGATCCGGCCAGCGACCTCGCGGGCATCCGTGAGGTGATTGAAGAAGCCGCCGAGCGTCTGCGGCTGATCGATCCGGCATCCGTCGCCGCCCGTCTGCTCGACAAGCGCGCTGCGGCGCAACGGCCTGAGCCACTGGCACCACTGGCCATGGCGCAGGCCGCCTCGAATCTCACCGCCGGGGACGTCGTGCGGTGGCGCCGCCATTCGGGAGCGAGGCTGCAGGGGACCGTTCTGCGCGTGAGTGATACTCGGACGGTGACGTTGACCCAGACCGAGACGCCGGCCGTAGAGCAGTTGCTGCCCGGGAAACCTCATCGAGTCGGCGATCTCCCGGGGGACAGCCCCGTGGAACTCGTCGCGCGCCTCATCCGGGAGGGCGTCGTCGTCCTGGCCGACGATGACTGACACATTCCGCTGCTCGTGGGCCTCACGACGGCGCGGGGACAGCCTGATCGCCACGGCTCCGCCCGCACAGCGCTGGCTGCTCATCGAGCGGGAGGGACCCTGGCCACGCCGCGCCCTCGACGTCTTCGAACCCGCCGCCGCACGACAGGTGGCCGACCGGGCCCACACTCTCGGCGCTCGGATCAGCCTCATCCGCCGACCCGCCCGCCATCCGCGGACACCCGGCCCATTCCGCTGGGCGGTCGCCGACATCCGCCCGGGCCAGGAGGGTATCCGGTGGAACGTCGCCCAGTCCCTCGACGACGTGGTGCACACGCCCTGGGAGGTGACTGCCGGGGAGGGTGAACCGGTGGCCTTGGTGTGCTGCCACAGCAAACACGACGTGTGCTGCGCACTACGCGGACGCCCGGTCGCCGCCGCCATGGACCCGCTGTGGCCGGGTCGGGTCTGGGAATGTTCACACCTCGGCGGTGACCGCTTCGCCGCCACGGCGGTGCTGTTGCCACACGGGTTGTGCTACGGCCGACTGGATCCGGACAGCGGCCCCGCCGCGCTGAAGGCCTTCGAGCACGACACGGTTGTGCCGGAACACCTGCGTGGACGCAGCGCCTTCAGTCGGCACGTGCAGGCGGCCCAGGCTCTGGCGCGGGAGGCGGGTCGGGGCAGCGACGCCATCGACGGGCTGCAGCCACTACACGTGACGGGCCTCGGCGACGGTCTCATCGAGGTCGATCTCGCCGACCCCGATCTCCGCATCCGATTCCGGGAACGGGAAGTCACACTCAGCACCCCGGCCACCTGTCACGCACTCAGACCTGGCACGGCCTTCGAGTACGAGACGCTCAGCATCACCTAGATGGCCCGGAGCGCTCGGCTCACGGCCTGCCGCCCTCAGTGTTGAGTGTTGCGTGGTTACGGGTTTCGGGGCCTGGGATCGGTAACCGCGCAGCAATCAACTGGTGCGGCGGCCGTCACGCCAGCGCAAGCGCGGCCCCCACGACAACCAACACCGAGACCACGATCTCCACCGCACCGATCACGGCTGGCCGACTCCCAGCGGGGACAGTGAACGCACGCACCGCCGCCACCCCGAAAGGCAGCAGGAGCCACACAGAGATCAGTCCCATCGCCAGGGCTGCCACGTGGAAGACGCGGGATGCGATCGCCCATCGACGATCGTCGGCTTCCCGGATGAGGGACTTCACGTGCAACACCGAACCGGTGAAGAACACCAGGCAGATGAAGGCGGCCAGCCAAGCGTCGGTGGCCGCCGGATCAGCGATGCCGAGGTTGGCGGTGTTGGTGGCGATACCCCACATCAGCGGTACGGCCACGGCGGCCTGGGCAACCAGCAGCAGATCGTTGCTCGCCCCGCGTTCGTGACCGGTCCGTGTGAGCCACACACTCAGCGCCCACAGGCCTGCCAGCACCGCACCCACCCACAGCAACCACGGCCGCAGGACGAGCAGTGCCACCGCGGGGACTGCCGCCATCAGAATCCACGGCAGCCCGTCCCGCAGTTCTCGCTTGGCCAACCGCGACCACGTGCCACGTCGCCAGCGGATGACGACCGCGCGGCCCAGGTAGTAGCTGGCCGGATAGGCCAGCACCCAGGCGACAGCGAACAGCCCCGTGACCCACGACCAGCCTGCAACCAGGAACCCCAGCAGCAGTGGCACCAACAGGAAGGCCCACGCACCGTGCTGATTCGGGATGGCGATGCGTCGCGACGTCGGCGTGGTGCCAGTCGTCACGGCCCCCCGACCTTCTCCCACCCACGACGGGGCTGCCGGTTGCCCGCATCATGCGGACCCCGGTCGCGATACACGATGTAGGGCCGGAAGGCGTAGCCGAACGGCGCGCTGAACGCGTGCACCAGGCGAGTGAACGGCCAGACGATGAACAGCGCCATGCCGGCCAGAGCGTGGACGCGGAAGGCCATCGGGGCCTCGGCCATCAGTTGCCCCTGCGGATCGAGGTAGAAGATCGACCGGAACCACACGGACACGTCCTCGCGGTAGTTGTGGCCCTCCCCGAGCACGCCCGCGCCCGACAGTGTGGCCACCACGCCGAGACAGATGGCAGCCACCAGGAAGATGTACATGGTCTTGTCGTTCTTGGTGGTGGATGCGAACACCGGCCCGACTGTGCGTCGCCGGTACACCAGCAACACGATGCCGAAGAGCGTGGCTGCTCCGGCGAAGGCACCGAGGAGCACCGCGAAGAAGTGGTAGGTCCCCTCCGAGATCCCGATCCCGTCGGTCCACGCCTGCGGGATGAGCAGCCCCACCACGTGTCCCATGACAACGGCGAGGATGCCGAAGTGGAACAACGGACTGGCGATCCGCATCAGTTTGCGTTCGTACAGTTGACTCGAGCGGGTCGTCCAACCGAAGCGGTCGTAGCGGTAACGCCAGATCATGCCCACGACGAAGACCGCAATCGTCACATACGGCAGGACGTCCCACAGCAGGATGTCAGCGGTGCTCATGCCGGTCTCGGTGGTGTCGACAAGTGGCCTCATCTGCGCGCTCCCGTCATCTGAAGTCCGAACGGTTCGAGTCCCACCTGCTCCACCGGCGGTCCGTGGGTGGCGATCTGTGCCATGCGCTCGGCGATCGCCGGCGTCATCTGAGGCAAGGTCGCCGTGACCGCCTGCAGCACCATCGCGTAGGGGGAGTCCACAGACTCCAAGGCCGATTGCAGCAATCCGATCGCTGCGGTGTGCTCGGAGAGCAGTGCGTCACCGGTGAGCCGGTCGCCGATGGCCGCGAACTCGAGCACCACCGCAAGATGATCGGCGAGTTCGGCGTCACCCGCATCGAACCCGGCATCCAGGTAGGCCTGCTTGAAGTGCAGAATGGCCATTCCGCGGTTTCGGGTGTCGCCATGCGTCCAATACGTCAGATACGGACAGGCCTTGCGCTTCATGTCGAACGTCTGGACGTACTCCCGACGCACGGCCATGAGGTCGGTCGATTCGAACCAGTCCATGAACGCCGACAGCGGATCGCGAGCGTCGTCCGGCAGTTCGGCCACCGCAGCACGAATGTCGGGCATCCGGACCATCAGTTCGTCATCCGGGTACCAGAGCAGCCAAGCGGTGGCCAGTCGTGCGACGGCCTTGTCATGCTCATGCATCACTGCTCCTCCGGCTTCTTCGGCGGCACCGAGGGCATCCCCAGCGGAACGCCGACCCCGTCCCAGTTCAGCAGGTTCACCCGAGCGTCCCGCTGCTCCGCGGGCACGATCGTCTCGGACTTCTGACGCTGCGCCAACGCGTGGAACGTTTCGACCGCGACCGGCACCGGTCGGCCGGAGGCCTCCCCGAACGGTCCCTGCTCGTACATGCCAGGCGCGCCCTCATAGTCCAGGGAACAGGCGATCTCTTCGAGGTTCTTCGCGGTCTCCGTGTGTGCCTCGGGGATGACGTAGCGGTCCTCGTACTTCGCGATCGCCAGCAGGCGGTAAAGGCTGAACATCTCCTGCTCGCTCATACCAACCGCAGCCGGAATAGCCGCGTCGGGCGGATTGCCCAGGTTGCTGTCACGCATGAACGCGCGCATCGCCGCCAGCACCCCCAGGCTGTTCTTGACGGGCACCACATCACCGGCGGTGAACAACTCCGCAAGGTACTCGATCGGGATCCGCAGTGCGTTGAGCGCTCCGAAGAGGTTGCCGGCGTCCTCAGCGTCGTTACCGGTCTCGCGCAGGGCGTCGACTACCGGCGACAACGGCGGGATGTACCAGACCATGGGCATGGTCCGGTATTCCGGATGCAGCGGCAGCGCCACCTTGTACTTCTTGGCCAAGGCGTACACCGGCGACCGTTTGGCCGCCTCCAGCCAGTCCTGCGGGATTCCGTCGCGACGTGCCTGCTCGATGACTTCCGGGTCGTCCGGGTCCAGGATCAGGTCCAGCTGCGCCTCATACAGATCCTGCTCGTTCTCCGTGGCTGCCGCCTCTGTGACTCTGTCCGCGTCGTAGAGGAACAGGCCGAGATAACGCAGTCGGCCCACACACGTCTCCGAGCACACAGTGGGCAGACCCACCTCGATGCGCGGGTAGCACAGCGTGCACTTCTCCGCCTTGCCGGTGCGGTGGTTGAAGTACACCTTCTTGTACGGACAACCGGTGACACACATGCGCCAGCCGCGGCAGGCGTCCTGGTCCACCAGGACGATTCCGTCCTCGCTGCGCTTGTACATGGCACCGGACGGACAACTGGCCACACAGGCCGGATTCAGGCAGTGTTCGCAGATGCGCGGCAGGTAGAACATGAACGCCTGCTCGAACTCCAGCTTCACCCGGTCGCCGACATCCTTCTTGATCTTCAGCAGAACCGGGTCCGCGGGGGCGAGTTCCGGGCCACCGGCCAGATCGTCGTCCCAGTTCGCCGACCACTCGATCTTCATGGGCTTGCCGGTGATCAAGGACTTGGGACGCGCGACCGGCGTGTGCTCACCGAGGGGGGCGGAGATGAGGTTGTCGTACTCGTACGTCCACGGCTCGTAGTAATCGCGAAGCTCCGGCAGTTTGGGGTTGCTGAAGATCATCGACAGCCGGTGCAAACGCCCGCCCGATCGCAGCTTGAGTTTGCCGCGCTTGGTCCGGACCCATCCGCCCTTCCACTTGTCCTGATCCTGATAGGTGCGCGGGTACCCCTGGCCGGGGCGGGTCTCGACGTTGTTGAACCACACGTACTCGACCCCGGCGCGGTTGGTCCACGCCTGCTTGCACGTCACCGAGCAGGTGTGACACCCGATGCACTTGTCGAGGTTCATCACCATGCCCATCTGGGCCATCACCTTCATGACGCGACTCCTGTCGGACAAGGTTGAATGAGAACGACAACTGAGTGGTCGGATTCCTTCAAGCTTCGAAATCCTGGGCTCATCAGTACTGCACCTCCTGCGAGCGGCGGCGGATCACCGTGACCTCGTCGCGCTGGTTCCCGGTCGGCCCGAGGTAGTTGAGGAAGAAGGACAACTGGGCGTATCCACCGACGACGTGGGTGGGCTTGATGAGCAGCCGTGTCAGCGAGTTGTGGATGCCGCCGCGCAGCCCTGATGTTTCGGTCCGTGGCACGTCCACCGTCCGGTCCTTGGCGTGGTACATGAACACGGTTCCCGCAGGCATTCGGTGGGACACGATGGCACGGGCGACGACCACACCGTTGCGGTTGTAGGCCTCGATCCACTCGTTGTCCTTGACCCCGATCGCGTCGGCATCCTGCGGACTCATCCAGATCTCAGGACCACCGCGCGACAACGAGAGCATGAACAGGTTGTCCTGGTACTCGGAGTGGATCGACCACTTGGAGTGCGGGGTGAGGTAGCGCACCGTCACCTCGCGTCCCTGCCCCGTCCCCTGGTCGCCGTACAACCGGTGCATGTTCAGCGGCGGCCGGAACGTGGGCATCTGTTCGCCGATCTCCGTCATCCAGTCGTGATCGAGGAAGAAATGCTGGCGACCGGTCAGCGTGTGCCACGGCTTCAGGCGTTCGACGTTGATCGTGAATGCCGTGTAGCGGCGCCCGCCGTGCTCACTGCCCGACCACTCCGGGCTGGTGATGACCGGCACCGGGCGGGCTTGGGTATCGGCGAAGGAGATCCGCTTTCCCTCGTTGTCCAGCGCCAGGTCGGCCAGGCGCTGCCCGGTGCGCTCCTCCACCCCGCGGAAACCTTCGACCGCGACCCGTCCGTTGGTTGTGCCGGACAGCGTGAGGATCGCCTCGCATGCCTGCGCCGCGGTGACGATGGCCGGTTGCCCGGCAGTCGGACCGTCGGGGATCACACCGTTGAGGCGCCGCAAAAGATCCATCTCCGGCGCGGTCTTGACCGCTACCCCTTTGGTCACGGTGCCGAGGGTCTCCAGCAGCGGGCCCAGCGCCGTCATCTTCGCACCGACCGTGGTGTAGTCGCGCTCGCAGACGATCAGCTTGGGTGCGGTGACCCCGGGGATCAGATCGACCTCGCCCTTGCGCCAGTCCTTCACGACACCGCCCGGGACGGCCATCTCGTCGGGGGTGTCGTGGTACAGCGGGATGCACATCAGATCCTCGAACGTCTCCAGATGGCCGTGGGCCAACTCCGAGACCTTGCGCCCGAGGTCACCGAAGATGTCGTAGTCGCTCTTCGTCTCCCAGGGCGGGTCGATGGCCGGCGTGAACGCATGGACGTAGGGGTGCATGTCCGTGCTCGAGATGTCGTGTTTCTCGTACCAGGTGGCCGCGGGCAGCAAGATGTCGCCGAACAGGCCCGTCGAGGTCATCCGGAAATCGATGCTGACCAGCAGGTCGAGTTTGCCCGACGGGCCCTCGTCGCGCCACGTCACCACGTCCGAACGATCCGGGGTCTCCGAGGCGCGCACGGCGTTGCTGGTTCCCAGCAGGTGCTTGAGGAAGTACTCGTTGCCCTTGCTGGACGAGCCGAGCAGGTTGGCCCGCCACACCGTGAGCACCCGGGGCCAGTTCTCCGGTGCGTCCGGGTCCTCGATCGCGAAGCGCATGTCGCCGGACAGCAGTTGCTGCTTGACGTACTCGGCCGGTTCCATCCCGGCCTCACGGGCCTCCCGGACGATCTCGATCGGGTTGCGGTTGAGGCTCGGGAACGACGGCATCCAGCCGGAACGAGCCGACTGCGCGATCGTGTCGATCATCGTCGCGCCCTCGAAACGCCCCTCTCCCAGCGGCGTGGCCAACAGGTCGGCGCCCAGGTTGTCGTAGCGCCACTGGTCGGTGTTGACGTACCAGAAGGCAGTGCCGATCATCTGCCGGGCGGGCCTCTGCCAGTCCAGGGCGAAGGCCAGATTCGCCCAGCCGGTGATCGGTCGCGCCTTCTCCTGGCCCACGTAGTGCGCCCAGCCGCCGCCATTGACGCCCTGGCATCCGGTCATCGTGATCATGGCCAGGAACGTGCGGTAGATGGTGTCGGAGTGGAACCAGTGGTTCGTGCCGGCCCCCAGGATGATCATCGAACGGCCGCCGGACTCCTCGGCGTTCTGCGCGAACTCCCGTCCGATCCGTGCGGCCATCGAGGCCGGCACGCCGGTGATCTCCTCCTGCCACGCCGGGGTGTAGGGCGCCGGGTCGTCGTAGCCCTGCGGCCAATCACCCGGCAGGCCGTCGCGACCCACGCCGTACTGGGCGAGCATGAGGTCGTACACGGTGGTGACCAGGCGCTGGCCGCCGGCGGTCTCGACAGGCACCACGGGGACACCCCGGGTGTGCACACCGCCGCCCTCGCCGTCCTGCTGACCGACATCGAATCGGGGGAGGTGGACCTGGACGTTCTGCGAGCCCCCGGCGCCGTACAGGGACAGCGCCGGGTCGATGCCCTCGAGGTCGAGGTTCCACCGACCCTTGCCGGCTTCCCCGTAGCGGAAGCCGAGCGACCCGTTGGGCACCACGGCCCGGCCGGAATCACCGTCGATGAGGACGGTCTTGAAAGCCGCCCCCTCGCTGTCGTCCCCGAGGTCGGAGGCGGTCAGGAACTTGTCCGGGACGTACGCACCGTCCTTCTCCTTCAACGTGATGAGGAAGGGCATGTCCGAGTACTTCTTCACGTACTCGACGAAGCGCGGCACCTGGCGATCGACGTAGAACTCCTTGAGAATCACGTGACCCATCGCCATGCCGAGGGCGCCGTCGGTGCCGGGATGCGGGTTGAGCCATTCGTCGGCGAACTTGGTGTTGTCGGCGTAGTCCGGCGAGACGGTCACGACCTTCTGACCGCGATAGCGTGCCTCGGCCATGAAGTGGGCGTCCGGCGTGCGGGTGACTGGAACGTTGGCGCCCCACATGATCAGGTAACTGGCGTTCCACCAGTCCGCCGATTCGGGCACGTCGGTCTGGTCCCCGAAGACCTGTGGCGATGCCACCGGGAGATCGCAGTACCAGTCGTAGAAGCTCAGCATCGCCCCGCCCATGAGACTGATGAAGCGGCTGCCTGCTGCGTGCGAGGCCATGGACATCGCGGGGATCGGGGAGAAGCCGAAGATCCGGTCCGGGCCGTGCTCCTTGGCCGTGTGGATGTGTGCTGCGGCGATCATCTCGTTGACCTCGGCCCACGAGGACCGGACCAAGCCGCCCTTGCCTCGCGCGCTCTGATAGGCCCGGCGGGTGTGTTCGTTGCCGACCACCGCGGCCCATGCGTCCACGGGATCGGAGTGGTCCAACTTCGCGGCGCGATAGGCCTCGAGCAGGATGGAGCGCACGTAGGGATACCGGATCCGTGTGGGCGAGTACGTATACCACGAGAAGGCAGCGCCGCGCGGACATCCGCGGGGTTCGTACTCCGGGGAGTCCGGGCCGATGGACGGGTAGTCGGTCTGCTGGGTCTCCCAGGTGATGATGCCGTCCTTGACGTACACCTTCCAGGAGCAGGAACCCGTGCAGTTCACACCGTGCGTGGAGCGGACCACCTTGTCGTGGCTCCAGCGGTCGCGGTAGAAGACATCACCCTCGCGGCCGCCGTGTCGGGTCACGGTGCGCAGGTCGGATGAGACCTCACCCGGGGTGAAGAACCTTCCCGCCTTGACGAGGAATTCGTCGGTGGCGTCCGATCGCGTGGTGGTCATGCGGTCCTCCTCGACCTCTTGGACTTGCGGTTCGTCGGCTCGGCAGCCACGGTTCGCTCAGGCGCCGATCCGGCTACCACGCGCTGTGGTCCCACGTCGGGGCGGTGCAGGTGGGCCACACACACCCCGCGACGCGGGAAGACGTCGACCGAGGCCAGTGCAACGGGCTGTCCGGTCCCAGCGAGGATCTGCTCCACCGCGTGGGCGTGGATGTCACAGATGACCGGATTGTCGGCGATCAGTGCCGCGTAGGGACACCGGCCGAGGTAGATGGCATCCCCGACCGGCGACACGTCAACCTCGAAACCGAGCCGACCCAACGATCGGGCCGCAATGGTCACCGCCTCGTCCGGGGTGGCAGCCGACTCCTTCGCGACACGGTCGCTCTCCCGCCAGCGCCGCGCTGCCTGGACAGCCAGGGCTGGGTCAGTCGAATCGCTGAGGGTCTGAGAGAGGTCTGACGCCAGCTGCGAGTACCGATCCTCTTCGGCCGCGGTGCTGTACAGCCACTTCGGCCGGCCGCGACCCGCGGTGAGTTCTCTGGTGCGCTCGACCTTGCCCGCCGCGCGGAGAACCTCCAGATGTGTCCGCACGGTGTTCACGTGCAGATTGGCCACCTTCGCGATGTCCTCCACACTCAACCGCTGTTCGGACTCCCGCACGATGCGCAGGATGTTGTCTCTGCTGTTGTCGGCGTCCGCAGAATCGCCGCGCGAGGCGAAGTGGCTCAGCCGTGCCAATGTGCGCCCGATGCTTTCTGCGCTTCCCGCGACCATAAAACATTCATACCACATATCCACCGTTGATTTTAATTAACACGGTGCTAACATCTCAAGCAGTGAATAAAGAGGGGGCTGACATGACCGCCACTGAGACCGCACCTGCGACGGAACCTCCGGCAGAGGGCCACGGTTGGAACCTGCGCCCCGGGGCCGTTCGGGTGCTGGTGATCTCCACCGTCGGCTTCACCCTGATGTTCGCGGTGTGGCTGATGTTCGGGGTGCTCGGTATCCCCATCCGCAAGGAGTTCGGCCTCAGCGACGTCCAACTGTCCTGGATCACCGCGGTCGCGGTCCTCAACGGTGCGATCTGGCGCCTACCCGCCGGCATCCTGGCCGACCGGGTCGGCGGCCGGCTGGTCATGACCGTGATGCTCGCCGCGACGGCCGTCCCGGCGTTCCTGGTATCCACCGCTGACAACTACGTCCAACTGCTCATCTATGCGTTCCTCGTCGGACTGGCGGGCAACGCCTTCAGCGTCGGCATCGCTTGGACCAGCGCCTGGTGGCCGTTCCAGCACCAAGGCTTCGCGCTCGGCGTCTTCGGAGCAGGCAACGTGGGCGCATCGGTCACCAAGTTCATCGGGCCGGCCCTCATCGCCGCCGTCCCGGCGGCCGGCTTCCTGGGGTTCATCCCCGGTGGCTGGCGCTTCATCCCCTTCCTCTACATGGTGCTGCTGCTGATCATGGCGGCGGTGACGTGGTTCGGCTCCCCCCGCCACGACATCGTGCCGGGACAAGGCCGCTCGCTCGCCTCGATGCTGCGGCCGTTGAAGCAGATGCGGGTGTGGCGCTTCAGCCTCTACTACGTGGTGGTCTTCGGCGCCTACGTGGCACTGGCCGCGTGGCTGCCCAAGTACTACGTGGACGTGTACGACCAGAGCCTGTCCCACGCGGCCTTGCTGACCGCCCTGTTCATCTTCCCGGCGTCGCTGCTGCGTCCGGTGGGCGGCTGGATCTCCGACCGCGTCGGAGCACGTCGTGTCATGTACGCGACGTTCGGCGTGATGCTCGTGGCCACGGGAATCCTGATGATGCCGTACGGCTACATAGTCATCGAGCGCAACGACGGCACCACCAACGAGATCCTGCCCTGGACGGTGGGCGTCGGCATGTTCACCCTGCTGGTGTTCATCACCGGATGTGCGATGGGGATCGGCAAGGCGGCCGTCTACAAGCACATCCCCGAGTACTTCCCGAAGGACGTCGGCGCGGTCGGCGGCCTCGTCGGATCCATCGGCGCGCTCGGCGGGTTCTTCCTGCCGCCCATGTTCGCCTACGCCACGGCGTGGACCGGGGCGCCACAAGCGACCTTCGGCGTGCTGTTCCTCGTGACCCTCTGGGCGGCCCTGTGGATGCACTGGACGGTCGTCAAGGTCCTGCACCGGGCAAGCCCCGACCTCACCAACAAGTTCGAACACGACTACAGCCCGCAGATGCCGGCTGACGAGATGACAGGAGTCAAGTGATGAGTGCTGTATCCAGTGCCCCCACCCGCAAGGGCGGTGACTGGCTCGACAGTTGGAACCCCGAGGACGCCGCCACGTGGGACTCCGGCAGGGCGTGGAAGACCCTGTGGATCACCACATTCAACCTGACACTGGCCTTCATCACCTGGTTCCTCGTGTCCGCCATCGCGCCCCAGTTGAACAACATCGGGTTCGATCTGAGCAAGGGGCAGCTCTACTGGCTGGCCGCCATGCCCGGCCTGGCCGGTGGATTCCTACGACTGGTCTGGATGTTCTTGCCACCGATCCTGGGCACCCGCAAGTTGGTCTGGATGAGCAGCCTGCTGCTGGTGATCCCCCTAGTCGGCTGGGCGCTGGCGGTGCAGAACTCCGGGACCTCCTACACGGTGCTGCTGTTGTTGGCGTTCCTCGCCGGTGTCGGCGGTGGTGTGTTCAGCGGGTTCATGCCCAGCACCTCATATTTCTTCCCCAAGGCGAAGCAGGGCACCGCGCTGGGCATCCAGGCGGGCATCGGCAACTTCGGTGTCAGCATCGTGCAGTTCGTGACGCCGTGGATCATCGGCTTCGCCCTCATCGGCGGATCGCAGGCCTTCGTCAACGAGGAGAAGGGCATCAACAAGGAGGTCTGGTACCAGAACGCCGGGTACGTGTGGATCCCGTTCGTGATCGTGGGCGTCATCCTGGCCTATACGATGCTTCGCTCGGTGCCGGTCCAGGCCCGCGGGGTGAAGGATCAGCTGGACATATTCGGCAACAAGCACACGTGGCTGATGACCTGGCTGTACGTGCTCACCTTCGGAACCTTCTCCGGCATGGCCGCGCAGTTCGCCCTGCTCATCAAGAACTTCTACGGCACACCATTCGGGGCAGAGGGGATCAACCCGGTCTCCTACGCCTTCCTCGGAGCACTCGTCGGCTCCGCGGCCCGCGTGCTCGCCGGCCCGGTGGCCGACCGTGTGGGGGGTGCCAAGGTGACTCTGGTGGCGGTCCTCGGGATCGGGCTGTCCGCGCTCTACACGAGTTTCCAGTTGTCCCCCACCTCCGTGGACACGTTCCCGTCGTTCCTCTGGGGGATGCTGGCGATCTTCTTCTTCGCCGGTGTGGGCAACGCGAGCACCTTCAAGCAGATGCCCATGATCTTCGAGCCCCGGCAGGCCGGCGGAGTGATCGGGTGGACGGCGGCGATCGCGGCCTTCGGACCGTTCGTGTTCGGCGTCATGTTTGCCACCGGCAACGCCCAGTTGCTCTACTGGCTCGGCACGCTCAGCTGCGGCATCGGCGCGGTGCTGACCTGGTGGTTCTACGCCCGTCCCGGCGCGGAGAAGCCGTCCTGATGGACCCGGGTGGGGCCGGTCTGGCGGGACCGGTCCCACCCGCCATCGTTGCCGGTCATGGCAGCGCGAGCCAAGCCACGGTGTCGCCTTCGGCAGCACCACCGGGTGGGAGTACCGCGAAACCATCGGCGGCGGCGAGGCCGCGCAGCATGGCCGAGCCCAGATGCTGCACCGGCGTGGCGGTCAGGCCATCGAGTCCGCAGGCCAGCAGGCGGTGTTCATGGTCCGGCGCCTTGGCTGCCTGCGCCAACATGACCTGCGGAAGGTCGTCGGACCGGCGGCCCAGCAATGCCTCGAACAGCGGCTTGCCGAGGGAGACCAGGGACACGATGGCGCTCTGCGGATTGCCCGGCAGGGCCAGTAGCCACGTCGGCCCGAGGCGCGCGAGAGCCATCGGGTGTCCGGGCCGCACGGCCACGGAATCCACGACAAAACCGCCGCCCAACTCCGCCACGGCAGTATGCAGATGGTCGACCGGTCCGGCCGCAGTCCCCCCGGTGGTCATCACCACATCGACCCGCTCACTGACCTCCCGCAGCGCCGCTACATGCGCATTCAGCGTGTCCTGGACCCGGCGCACCTCGACGACCTCCGCACCCAGCCTCCGCACCCACCCGGGCAACTGCGGACCCAGTGCGTCACGGACCTGCCCGATGCCGGCCACGCCGGTCTCGACGAGTTCGTCGCCGAACAGCACCAACGCCACCCGCGGGACCCGCCGCACCTCGACCTCGTCGATCCCGGCGGCGGCCAGCAGACCCATCGCCGCCGGGGTCACGACGGTGCCCGCCTCGAGCAGAACCTCGCCGGTGCGGCATTCCTCGCCAGCCGGTCGCATGTGTGAACCCTGCTGGTACGCAGCCGTGAGCACCCGGTCCAGCACACCGTCCTCGCGTTTGATCACCGCCGTGGCACCCACCGGCACAGCGGCGCCGGTGGCGATCACACAGCCGCGTCCTGCCGTGAGTTCGACGGCTGGCGCAGAACCTGCCAGCACCTCGCCGCTGATCTCCCACGGCCCCTCCCCCGACACCGCCCAGCCGTCCATGGCCGCGGTATCGAAGGCGGGGAGGTCGGTCAACGCGACCTGGTCGGCTGCCAGCGTGCGCCCGTCGGCCATCGCCAGAGGCACCGTCTCGGCGGGCAGCGGCGACGCCGAGCCGGCCACCTCACGTGCGGCGTACCAGCCCTCACTCACCCGGGGTGTCCCACGCCTGCGCCAGCGCCGCGATCTTCGCTGCCGCTTCGGCAGGGGACGCTCCGGCGCCGACAGCGAGGCCGAGCAGGTACGTAGTCACCGGCGCGGCCGGTCGCTGCACCTTGTGGGCGGCGTCCTTGGCCACATCCAGGATGAGATCGACATCGACGTCGGCATCCAGTCCGAGTTCCTTCTTCACCGCATCCAGCCAGCTCTGCATGTCGACCCTCTCCTCGTCGGACTCCATTATCGCCAGACGTTCTTCCGCGGCGACCAGAGCCGCTGGAGTGTCGATGTCGGCGAAGGCCGACTCGGGCATCGGGACAGCACGGACCTGCAGCCGATCCAGCAGCGCGCGCATGGAGGTGCCCGCCACCAGTTCCGCGTCGCGCAGGGCGGCCGTGCGGTACGCCGCCGCCAGCGGCTGCAAGTGCCCTCCGGCCCGTGGCACTCGCGCATCCTCGGGACCCATGCTCTGGGTGAGTCGCGCGACCACTGGGACGGCCCAAGGCATGTCTGCGGCGATCACCCCCACCACGTCGGTGTGGGCGAGTTCGACGCCCGCGTCGATCGCCGCCACCGGACCGCCCCCGGGGGGATCTTCACGGGTCACCTGCACCGATCGCTGTACGCCGGGATCCGGACCGACGACCACCACCGGCACATCCGCGGGGATCTGGTCCAGCACCCGGTCGATCATCCGTCGGCCCGCGACGACCACGGTGGCCTTGTCCTGGCCGAGCCGCGTCGAACCGCCACCGGTGAGCACGATTGCCGTCCAGGACGCCACACCCGCAGACTAAGGGCAGGAGGTTGGCATGAGTGATGGCTTGACGCACATCGACGAGCGGGGGCAGGCGCGCATGGTCGATGTCGCCGAGAAGGACGTCACGGTGCGCACCGCGGTGGCCGTCGGCGAGGTCCATACGCACGCAACCGCGGCGATCCGGGAAGGCGCCGTCGCGAAGGGTGACGTGCTCGCGACCGCCCGCATCGCCGGAATCATGGCCGCCAAGCGCACCTCCGACCTGGTTCCGATGTGCCACCCCATCGCGATCCACGGCGTGGTCGTGGAGGTCGCTGCGGACGAGGCCGAGGACATCGTCCGGGTCCGCGCACAGGTACGCACGGCCGACCGCACCGGTGTCGAGATGGAGGCGCTGACCGCAGTCACAGTCGCCTGCCTCACCATCGTGGACATGACCAAGGCTGTGGATCCCGCAGCCACGATCACCGGGGTCGCCGTCGTCGAGAAGACCGGGGGACGCAGTGGGGACTGGTCACGGTGAAAGCACGCGTGATCGTCTGCTCCGATTCCGCGGCGGCTGGATCCACCGAGGACACGACCGGGCCTGTGCTCGTCACGGGTCTTCGCGACCTCGGGTGCGACGTCGACGAACCCCTGGTGGTGCCCGATGACGTGGCCGCCATCACCGAGGCGATCGGTGCCGGGGTGGCTGATGTGATCGTCTGCACGGGAGGCACCGGTCTGGGCCCGCGCGATGTCACGCCGGACGCGGTCCTGGCACTCATCGACCGCGAACTCCCCGGGTTCGGCGAGGCCTTCCGGGCCCGCGGCCGGGCGCAAACCCCCCTGGCGGACCTGTCCCGCGCGGTCGCGGGCACGCGCGAGGGGTGCCTGCTCGTGGCCCTCCCCGGCAGTCACGGGGCGATCGCCGACGGCCTCGCGGTGCTCGGCCCACTGCTCGAGCACGCCCACCACGTCATCGCCGGCGCCGACCATCGCCGACTCATCCGTTCCACGCCAATCACCACGGCGGAGATCGAGGCGGAGGTGCACCGACCCGACGCCGGTGCGGTGGTTGTCTTCGAGGGCCGCGTTCGCGATCACGATCATGGACGGTCCGTGGCGTCGTTGACCTACGAGGCACACCCCGACGCGGACGCCGTGCTTCGCGAGGTCGTGGCCGAGGCTCTCGACCAGCCAGGGGTTATCGCTGCCGCTTCCCTGCACCGGGTCGGCGACCTGGCCATCGGTGACCTGGCCTTCACAGCGGCGGTGTCCGCCGCGCATCGCGGTGAGGCCTTCGCGGCGTGCGCCTGGCTCGTCGACGCGGTCAAAGAACGACTGCCGGTGTGGAAACTGCAGCGCTTCACCGACGGAACACAGGAGTGGGTCAATTGCGCCTAGTCGACACCTTCGGACGCGTCCACGACGACCTGCGGGTCTCGTTGACCGACAGATGCTCGCTGCGGTGCACCTACTGCATGCCGGCTGAGGGCCTGCCCTGGCTGCCCGGCGAGCACATGCTGACCAACGACGAGTTGCTGCGCCTGATCGGCATCGCCGTCGACCTCGGCGTCACTTCCGTACGCCTGACCGGCGGGGAACCCCTGCTGCGACCTGACGTCGTGGACATCGTTGCTCGTGTCGCGGCACTCGGCGTGGCGGTGAGCATGACCACCAACGGCCTGCGCCTGCCCGGGCTGGCCGCGCCCCTCAAGGACGCCGGCCTGCAGCGGGTCAACATCAGCCTCGACACCCTCGACCGCGAGACGTTCAAGCAGATGACCCATCGCGACCGGCTGGTGGACACCCTGGCCGGCATCAAGGCCGCACAACTGGCCGGGTTGGAGCCCGTCAAGGTGAACACCGTGCTCCTGCGTGGGGTCAACGATCACGAGGCCCCGGACCTGCTTCGATGGGCGATCGGGGAGGGCGTGCACCTGCGCTTCATCGAGCAGATGCCGCTGGACCCGCAGCACGGCTGGCGCCGCGACGAGATGGTGACCGCCGACGAGATCATGGCCTCGCTGGTGGGCGCGGGCTTCCACCTGAGCCCGATCGACGACCCCGGGCCCGCACCCGCGAGACGGTGGTCGGTCAACGGCGGGCTGGCCGAGGTGGGCATCGTGGCATCGGTCACCCGGCCCTTCTGCGGGACCTGCAACCGCCTACGGTTGACCGCCGACGGCCAGTGGCGCAACTGCTTGTTCGCCCACGAGGAGAGCGACCTGCGCACGCTGATTCGGGAAGACGCCACCGACCCGCAGATCGCCGAGCGCATGCAGGCCGGCGTCGCGGGCAAACGTCCGGGGCACGGCATCGACGACCCGACTTTCCTGCAGCCCCCACGGCCGATGTCGGCGATCGGGGGCTGACGTGGTCACGGTGCGATTGTTCGCCGCAGCCCGCGAGGCAGCGGGCACGGATCATCTGGAAGTTGCAGCGGGCCCGCTGGTCCTGCCGGACCTCGGACCGCGATTCGCGCAGGTCGCCACCATCTGCACGCTGCTGTGTGACGGTGAACGGGTCGCCCTCGGTGACGAGGTCCGCGACGGGGCGGTCGTCGACGTGCTGCCCCCCTTCGCAGGGGGCTGAGCCTCAGCGGCCGGTGCCCGCGTAGACCACGGCTTCCCCCTCGGCGTTCAGGCCGAAGGAGGTGTGCAGCGCCTGCACCGCCTTCGCAGCGTCTTCGGCGCGGGTGACGACCGAGATCCGGATCTCCGAGGTGGAGATCATCTCCACGTTGACGCCGGCATCAGCGAGGGTGCGGAAGAACGTGGCCGACACGCCAGGGTGCGAGCGCATCCCGGCGCCGACCAGGGACACCTTCGCAATGCCCTCGTCCTGCAGCAACTCGCCGAACGCGATCTCCTCCTGGCGAGCCAGCAGGGCCGCACTGGCGGCACCGAGGTCGGCGTTGGGCAGCGTGAACGTGATGTCTGTGCTGCCGTCGGCGGACACGTTCTGCACGATCATGTCGAGGTTCACCCCGATGCCGGCCAGCGTCTCGAAGACCAGCGCCGCCTCACCAGGCAGGTCCGGCACGGCCGTGACCGTGATCTTGGCCTCGGACAGGTCCTGGCTCACACCGGAGATGATCGGTTGCTCCATCGCGATGTTCTCCTCGATCTCGTGCACGACCAGCGTGCCGGGCTTGTCGGTGAAACTGGAACGCACCCGCAGCGGCACGTCGAAACGGCGGGCGTACTCCACGCACCGCAGATGCAGGACCTTGGCGCCGTGCGCGGCGAGTTCCAGCATCTCCTCGTAGGTGATGTAGGGGACCTGCCGGGCCGCCGGGACCAACCGCGGGTCCGCGCTGAACACCCCGTCGACGTCGGTGTAGATCTCGCACACGTCGGCGTCGAGGGCCGCCGCCAACGCCACCGCCGTGGTGTCCGAGCCGCCCCTGCCCAACGTGGTGATGTCCTTGGTGTCCTGGGCGACACCCTGGAACCCGGCGACGATCGGGATCGCGCCTTCGGCCAGTGCCGCCTGGATGCGGCCCGGCGTCACATCGATGATGCGGGCCTGGCCGTGGTACCGGTCGGTGATCAGGCCGGCCTGGGAGCCGGTGTAGGAGCGCGCTTCGGCGCCGAGGTCGGAGATCGCCATGGCCAGCAGCGCCATCGAGATCCGCTCGCCGGCGGTCAGCAGCATGTCGAGTTCCCGGCCCGGCGGGTCCGGACTCACCTGCTGGGCTAGGTCCATGAGTTCGTCGGTGCTGTCCCCCATCGCGGAGACGACGACGGTGACCTGGTTGCCCGCCCGCTGGGTCTCCACGATTCGCCGAGCGACCCGTTTGATGCTGTCGGCATCGGCGACGGAAGACCCACCGTACTTCTGCACGACCAGCGCCACGGGCGAACTCCTTTTCTGCTCTCGCCAATGGTAGCGGGGGCTGGCGTACGGAACTGGTTGGCCCGACCCCCTCGCCAACCAGTTCCGTACGTGACACGCCGCGATTCGGGGGTGCGGGCCGAACGGCATCGCGTGTTGCTGGTTCGCGGGGGCAGCGGGCCAACCAGTTTCGTACGCGCAGTCCGCCGTTGTGCGCTCCCGAGCCTCCTGAGAGACTGGGCAAATGGACTTCAAAGTTGCCGACCTCGCCCTGGCCCCCGCCGGCCGTGACCAGATCCGACTGGCCGAGCACGAGATGCCCGGGCTGATGGCGATGCGCGCGCAGTACGGGGAATCGAAGCCGCTGAGCGGAGCCAAGATCACCGGCTCCCTGCACATGACCGTGCAGACCGCTGTGCTGATCGAGACCCTGGTGGCGCTGGGGGCAGAAGTGCGCTGGGCCTCCTGCAACATCTTCTCCACCCAGGATGAGGCCGCTGCCGCGATCGCGGTGGGCCCCGACCGGACCCCCGAAGACCCACAGGGTGTGCCCGTCTTCGCCTGGAAGGGCGAGACCCTCGAGGAGTACTGGTGGTGCACCAAGCAGGCGCTCACCTGGCCGGACGGTGACGGCCCGAACATGCTCCTCGATGACGGTGGCGACGCCACACTGCTGATCCACAAGGGTGTGGAGTTCGAGAAGGAGGGCGAGGTCCCCGAGCCCACCGGCGACGGTGGCGAGTTCGACGAGGTCCTGAAACTCCTGGCGGCCACGCTTGCCGAGAACCCGCACATGTGGACCGAGTTGGCCAACGGCATCAAGGGTGTGACCGAGGAGACCACCACCGGGGTGCACCGCCTCTACGAGATGATGCGCGAGGGCAGCCTGCTGTTCCCGGCGATCAACGTCAACGACTCGGTGACCAAGAGCAAGTTCGACAACAAGTACGGCTGCCGGCACTCGCTGGTGGACGGCATCAACCGCGCTACCGATGTGCTCATCGGCGGCAAGGTCGCCGTGGTCTGCGGCTACGGCGACGTGGGCAAGGGCTGTGCGGAGTCCCTGCGCGGCCAGGGCGCCCGGGTCATCGTCACCGAGATCGACCCGATCTGCGCGCTGCAGGCCGCGATGGACGGCTACCAGGTGGCCGAACTCGATGACGTCTTGGACATCGCGGACCTGGTGATCACCGCCACGGGGTGCGTCGACGTGGTCACGGCCGAGCAGATGCAGAAGATGAAGAACAAGGCCATCCTCGGCAACATCGGCCACTTCGACAACGAGATCGACATGGCCGGCCTCGCCACGGTCGACGGGGTCCAGGTCAAGGAGATCAAGCCGCAGGTCCACGAATGGACCTTCGAAGACGGTGACTCGATCATCGTCCTGTCGGAGGGCCGCCTGCTGAACCTCGGCAACGCCACCGGGCACCCGAGTTTCGTGATGAGCAACTCCTTCACCAACCAGGTACTTGCCCAGATCGAACTGTTCACCAAGCCTGAGCAGTACCCGGTCGACGTGTACACGCTGCCGAAGCACCTCGACGAGGAGGTCGCGCGGCTGCACCTGTCGGCGCTCGGGGTGGGGCTGACGGCGCTGACCCCGGAGCAGGCCGAGTACCTCGGCGTGTCGGTGGAGGGACCCTACAAACCCGACTACTACCGCTACTGACGCGGGCGCTTCGAGCCGGTAGCGTGCATCCATGAAGATCGCCCACGCGGCCGTCGCTGCCGCCCTCGTCGTCCCCGCCCTCGTGGCCACGCCCGCGTCCGCGGCGACCAACACGGTCAAGGTCAAGGTGTCCGTGGACAACTGCACCAACTGTGAAGTCATGGCCACGTGGAGCAAGAAGGCAGGACTGAACAGCAAGTACAAGAGTGCCTCCAAGATCCTGAAGGCTGACAACGACACCGTGACGTTCAAGGTGCCCAAGGGGTACTGGCTGTACTTCACCGCCACCAGCCCGGAGGCGGATGTCGATGCGGCATCGGTGCTCGTCACGCAGTACGTGGGCCAGAAGCAGGGATCCAAGGTGTCGCTGAAGAAGGCCAAGAAGGGCACGAAAGGCGCCTACTTCTGCATGATCGCGGCGAAGGGGACCATCGAGGCCTCCGCCGGCATCGTGAAGTCCAAGGGTTCGAACCTGCTGGCCGTGTGGGCCACCCCGCAGTTGGAGGCCCAGGGGGCCAAGCTGCCGGGCAAGCAGAGCATCAAGGGTGTCTACGGCACACAGAACACGTTGCCCTGCCAAGGGAGTTGATCCGTCCTCAGCCCCGCCTCCGGTCACGGCGGCGGGGCTGAGGCGTACCCGAGCAGGCGGATCGGTCCGTGCAGCCGGGTACTACAGTTACTGGTCTGTGGAGTTGCACTGAGGGGAAAGATCCATGTCGAAACGGTTGTTCACGTCTGAATCCGTGACCGAAGGCCATCCCGACAAGATGGCCGACCAGATCTCGGACACCATCCTGGACGCGATGCTCAAGGACGATCCGAAGAGCCGGGTCGCCGTCGAGACCTTCCTGACCACGGGACTGTGTGTCGTGGGTGGCGAGGTGACCACCTCCACGTGGGTCGACATCCCGGAACTGGTGCGCGAGACCGTCCTCGACATCGGCTACGACTCCTCGGAGAAGGGTTTCGACGGGAAGTCCTGCGGGGTCTCCATCGCGATCGGTAAGCAGTCCCCCGACATCGCAGTCGGCGTCAATGACGCCTTCGAGGAGCGGGTGGGTCACAGCCACGACCCGCTGGACTCGCAAGGCGCCGGTGACCAGGGACTGATGTTCGGCTACGCCTGCGACGACACCCCGGAACTCATGCCGCTGCCCATCTCACTGGCGCACCGGCTGGCCAAGCGCCTGACCGACGTCCGCAAGGACAAGACCCTGCCCTACCTGCGCCCGGACGGCAAGACCCAGGTGACGATCGAGTACGACGGCGAGCAGGCCCGCCGCCTCGACACCGTGGTGCTGAGCACCCAGCACGCGCCCCGGATCGACCTCGAGAACATGCTCGCCCCGGACATCCGCGAACACGTCGTGGATCCGGTGCTCGCCGACCTGGATCTGCAGACCGACGGGTACCGGCTGCTGGTCAACCCGACCGGCATCTTCGAGATCGGCGGCCCGCAGGGCGACGCCGGCCTGACCGGACGCAAGATCATCGTCGACACCTACGGGGGAATGGCTCGGCACGGTGGTGGCGCCTTCTCCGGCAAGGACCCGTCCAAGGTCGACCGGTCCGCGGCGTATGCGATGCGCTGGGTGGCCAAGAACGTCGTCGCCGCAGGGCTGGCCAAGAAGTGCGAGGTGCAGGTGGCCTACGCCATCGGCGTCTCCCACCCGGTGGGGCTCTTCGTGCAGACCTTCGGCACCGGGACGGTCCCCGACGAGCAGATCCAGCAGGCGGTCACAGAGGTCTTCGACCTACGGCCGGCAGCGATCGTCGCGGAACTCGATCTGCTGCGCCCGATCTATGCACAGACGGCCGCCTACGGTCACTTCGGCCGGGAGCTGCCGGACTTCACGTGGGAGAGCACGCACCGCGCACCTGCGCTCGCTGCGGCCGTCAAAGGCTAGTTCTTCCGAACGCTGGGCCCGGCAACGTGGTGCGTCCGCGGCCGGGAGCCAGGCTCATTCGTCGAGACCGGCGGCGTCCCGCACCGCCTTCTCGAACGCATCCGGATCGGCCACGGTGACCGTCAGTCCCGGATGCAGGATGATGCCCGACGGATCGAGGATCTTGACCGGTTCTTTGAACTCCACGCAGACACCGCCGGCCGTGGTCGTGCCAAATGTGGCCCCCCTGTCGCTAAATGAACCCCTGGCCCCGATAGCCTTCACTGCTGAGTAGGGGCCGGTGCGGGTCACGCAGGAGATGTTCTTGAGGGAGGTGCGGCACCGCCACGGACCGAACCGGGCGTCCAGGGATTTGGCGCTGACATCGACCCTTGCGGTGAGTGGAGTCACCCCGATAGCCGCCAGCGCGGGGAGATACTTCTTTTCAAAGGCGAAGTCGAAACGCACAAGACCCACCGTACGACGGGCCCACAGGTGAGGTGAAGGACATGATCAGGAAGGGACATTTCCCGTTCCTCCCTGAACCCATGCCGTCCGACCCCGCGGACACCCGGCGGAGCAACCGCAGCCGGCTCCTGCAGTCGATCATCACGCGCGGTCCGGCCACTCGCGCGGAGCTGTCACGGCGCCTCGGCCTGAGTCGGCCGACCATCTCCGTGATCGTCGGTGAGTTGCTCACGGTGGGGGTGATCACCGAGGGCGACCGGGTCTCCAGCGGCGGGGCACCGGGGACACTGCTCGAGATCTCCAAGCAGACCGGCGTCATCACCGTGGCCGATCTGCGATCACCCAACGAGGTACGCCTCGCAGCGGTGTCTGCTGCCGGTGAGGTGGTGACGGCTGACGACGTCCGGGCGGTCACAACCGATCAGGTCCTCGCGGCGGTCACGACCTTCATCGAGCGCTGCGAGCCCCAGACGGTGATCGGTGTTGTCCTCGCGGTTCCCGGGATGGTCGTACGCGGTGAGTGGTCGGGTACCGACGAGCGCGACGGTGAGGCGCTGGCGCTCGGATTGCGCCGGGCGCTGCGCCTTCCGGTACTGGCCGTGAACGCCGCCGAGGCAACGGCGATCGCCGACCTGCGGGACAGCCCCTCCGATGTGGGCATGGCGACGATCATGCTCGACGACGTAGTGTCCGTGGCGTTGATCCTCGGTGGACGGCTGCACTCGGGGGTCCGTCGCCCGACCGGTGAGATCACCCACCTCGTGCCAGGCACCCCGGGTCCGGTCTGCGATCAGTGCGGGCGCGAGTGTCTCGTGGCCCAGCTGCGGACTCTGTCCCTCCCCTCCGTTGATGCGTCCGCGCCCGCCGTCGCCGCGGTCCTTGCCCCGATCGCCGCAGCGGTGGAACTCGGCGACGTGGTGCTCAGCGGCTTCCCCGAGCAGACCGCCGAGGCCCTGGCCCCGCTGGTACAGGAGGAACTGCGTACCAGGATGCCTCCGGCGGAGGTACCCGAGGTGCGCGTGTCCCGTCGGGGGGCGGCTGCCACCCCCATCGGGGCGGCGGCCCTGCTTCTCTACCGCATCCTCGGCTGACTCATCCCCACGAGGTGTCCAGCGGTCGTCCCTCGGCGTAGCCTGCCGCCGATTGGATGCCCACATGAGCCTTGTCGGCGAACTGGTCGACACTGGCCGCACCGGCGTAGGTGAAGGAACTTCGCACTCCGCTGACGATCTCATCGATCAGGCTCTCCACGCCGGGGCTGCTCGGGTCCAGGAACATGCGCGAGCTGGAGATGCCCTCCTCGAACAGCGCCTTGCGCGCCCGCTCGAAGGCGGTGTCGCCGGAGGTGCGATTGCTCACCGCCCGCGCCGATGCCATCCCGAAGGACTCCTTGTACGGCTGACCCTCCGGACTGATCTGCACGTCCCCCGGGGATTCGTGCGTTCCGGCGAACCAGGAGCCGATCATGACCGCACTGGCTCCGGCCGCCAACGCCAACGCCACGTCGCGGGGGTGCCGCACGCCGCCGTCCGCCCACACGTGCTTGCCCTCCTCGGCCGCGGCAGTGGCACATTCCAGAACCGCGGAGAACTGCGGACGCCCGACCCCGGTGCGCATCCTGGTCGTACACATGGCTCCCGGTCCCACCCCCACCTTCACGATGTCGGCTCCTGCCTCGATGAGTTCGCGGGTACCGATCGCCGTCACGACGTTGCCGGCCACCAGCGGCACCGGAACGGACCCGATCGCGTCGAGAGCCTCCAGCATCTTGTCCTGGTGCCCGTGTGCAGTGTCGACCACCAGCACGTCGATCCCGGCCGCCACGAGTGTCTTGGCCCGCAGACCGACATCGCCGTTGATCCCCACCGCCGCCGCGATCCGCAATTGACCATCGGCATCCAGCGCCGGGGTGTAGAGCGTCGAACGCAGCGCGCCCTGCCTCGTCATGATGCCGACCAACCTCCCGTCGGAGGCGACCACCGGAGCGAACCGCCGGTTCTCGGCGTGCAGACGGTCGAAGGCCTCGCGCGGGGTGACGGTGTCCGGAAGCACGAAGAGGTCCCGGCTCATCACCTGATGCACCTGCGCGAAGCGATCGGCCTGCGCGCAGTCGCCTTCCGTGACCACTCCGACCGGCACACCGTCCTCGGTCACGATGGCCGCGCCATGACTGCGTTTCGGGATCACGGCCAGCGCCATCCCCGTGGTCTCCGTCGGGGTCAGCGTCGCCGGGGTTTCGAACACGGGATGCCGCGACTTGACCCACCGCACGACCTCGGCCACGACGTCCGCCGGGATGTCCTGCGGAATGACGGCCATCCCGCCGCGCCGGGCAAGCGTCTCGGCCATGCGCCGACCCGAGACCGCGGTCATGTTCGCTGCGACGACCGGGATCGTGAGACCAGTGCCATCGGGGGCGGTCAGGTCCACATCGTGTCGTGAGGACAGCGACGAGCGGTTGGGGACCAGGAAGACGTCGTCGTACGTCAGGTCGTAGGACGGGTTGCTCACGAAGCGCACAAGACGACGGTACGCGCTGGAGCCCCGCCAACACATGTAGAACGATGGGGCTCATCGGCCGCTGAACCCCACCCCCCGGCACTCGGCGGCCCGTAGGCTGGCGTCATGGCCCCCCACGACCACCCCGTCTTCACCCAGGTCTACAAGTGGCTGGCCCGCGCCGAGGACGCCGGCGCGATCGGCAAGGCGCGCACGGAGGTATCCCGCGCCCTGCACGGGCGGTTGCTCGTTGTCGGGCTCGGGCCGGCCGAGGATCTGCACCACCTGCCCGAGACGGTCACCGAGGTGGTCGGGATCGAACCCAGCGCGTCGATGCGCAAGGCGGCCGCGGCCGCTGTGGACGCCGCCCCCATGCCGGTCGAAGTGATCGATGCGATGGGTGAGCAACTTCCCCTGCCCGACAACAGCGTGGACTCGGCGTTGTTCGCCTACGTCCTGTGTTCGGTGGAGGATCCGGAACTCGTGATCGCCGAGGCTCTGCGCGTACTGCGGCCTGGTGGCACGATCGCCGTGCTCGAGCACGTCAAGGCCCGTGAGGGAACGTGGATGCGCCGGGCGCAACGGCTCGCGTCCCCGGTGTGGCCCCACCTGGCCGGGGGGTGCAGGTGCGACCAGGACACCCGAGCGGTCTTCGAAGCCGCCGGCCTGGATCTCAGCGGGCTCTCCAGTCCGGATCTGACTCCGGTGCCACCGGTAGCACCGTCACTGGTCGGCACGATCCAGGTCTGATCAACGCGGATCACGCGTAGCCTGGAGGTGTGGAAGGGACGTGGCAACCCGACCCCACCGGCCGTCACGAAGCCAGGTTCTGGGACGGCGAGACGTGGACCGCGTGGGTGAGCGACGGTGGGGAGCAGGCGGAGGACCCACCGGGATGGCCGCAGCCACCGGCATCAGCCGGACTCGGACTTCGATCCGGGGGGCTTCGGTACTTCCGCCGCGGCGGCGGCCCGTGGCCCGTGGTGGACATGTCCGGCGGTCAGGTCGGATATCTGACGCGCAGTTCCTTCTCCTTCACCGGCCGCTCGATCGTCGTCTGGGACATGGCGAACATCGCGTGGCTGACGGTCAAGCAGGGAATCCACGGCACGGGCATCCTGGTCGCCGACCGGGAGATCGGTCGCATCGGGTGGCACGGCGTGGGATCGCTGAGCACCGTGGACATCAGCGTGAACCTAGCCGGACGGATGCGGGCCCGGATGCGCGCAACGCGTCAGGACCTGGCTGCCGGGACGGCCGTGTTGACCGATCCCGCCGGGGCGCCGTTGATCGCTCTGACCATCACCCGCGACAGCGATACGAAGGTCCTGAGCCTGCAGCGTCTGGTGGGGCTGCCCGAGGATTACGAGTACGCCGTGCAGGCCGTGGTACCCGCGATCATCCTCGAACTGGACAACCGGGCCGGCTTCCAGGCAACCCACGACGACGACAACAGCACGTTCAGCGGCCGCAGCCCCTGGCCGGACTGACTAGCGGACGCGCACAGACAGGCACGTGACGCACCCTTCGAGTTTCTCGAACTCGCCGATGTCCACCTCGATGGTGCGCAGGCCCCGTTCCTGCAACATGCCCGCCGTGCGGGGCGCCGATGACGCCATGAGCACGGTCTTGTCGTCAACGACCACCACGTGCGATCCGGGTTCCTCGGGAACCGGCAGGAAGCGTGCGAAGACCCCGGGGTCATCGACCAGCGGTTGGTACCCGATGACCGTGCCGTCCGGCAGCGCCGTCACCGCACTCTTGAGGTGCAGAGCCTTCGTGATGGGGACGGGCACCACCTCGACACCGAAGAACGCCGCGAGCTGAGAGCATGCCCCGGGCGTAGTGCGGTCACCCACGCCCACGTACCAACGGTCGGCGACCTTCAGGACGTCCCCGCCGTCCAGCGTGTCGGACCCCTCGATGGCTGCGAGTTCCAGGCCCAACTGCCGAACCGTGGATGCCGTACCCACCGTCTCGCCACGACGCTCACGTGCCCCCGGCCTGGCAAGCATGGCCCGATGCCCGTGCACGACCACGGTGTCCTCGACGAACACCCCGTCGGGATGATCGGGTGCGGGCGCCACCTCCACCGGCGACCAGCCCACCGACTCCAGCGCCGCGACGTAGCCGTCCCACTGCCGGCGCGCGAGGTCGTAGTCGACGTCCGTCCGCTCGAGGTGCGTCAGCAGCCCCTGCGCCAGATGCGGACTCGGCACCCGCACGAGCGCCTTCACGACAACTGCTCGAGCAGTTCTGCCATCCGGGCATGGACCACGTTGACGGCCTTGAGCGGGCGCACCATCACTTTGAAATCACTGATGAGTCCCTGCTCGTTCCAGGTGATCAGATCCACACCATTGACGTGGACCCCTTCGATCTCCGTCTCGAACTCGAGCACCGCATCGTTGCCCTCGCACACCTCACGCACGTAGCGGAAGGACGGGTTCGCGATGACGTGCAGGGCTCCGGTCAGATACAGCGCCACAAGGTCCCGGCCCTGCTGGGGTCGGAAGAGGATCGGCGAGTGGAAGACCGCATCCTCGGCGAGGATCTGGTTGAGCAGCGCCGGGTTCCGGCTCCGCACGACCTCGTGCCAATGCTCCAGTCGAGCGTCGGTCGCCATCACGCCTCCATCTCCTCAGGACCGGTGATCCCGGCCAGTTCGATCACGGCGTCGACGAAGGTTCCGACGTCGCCGTCCGCGAAGTAGTAGTGCGCCCAGGAGCGCAACTGGTCGAGTTCCTCAGTGCTTCCGGCCCGCTCAAGGGCTTCCACGATCGCCGTGGATCGCTCGACGGACAACAGTGGCAGGGCGGCCAGCATCCCGCCACTGAGGATCGGCGCCAGGGGCTGGACGGGACGGGTGACAACCAACGGCTTCCCGGTGGTCAACCAGTCCACGGCGACCGCCGAGATGTCACACACAAGAGCATCCGCCACCTCCCGTTGCCAGCCGAAGCGAGGTGTGGAGTCAACGTAGTGCCCACCCGCAGCCCCGGTGAGCAGATCCGCGATCTTGCGGACTGCGCTGGCGTGGGAGTTCTGCCGCCGGCCCGCCTGGGGGTGTGGCCGGAAGATGATCCGGTAGTTCCCATCGGCCAGCAACGCCTGCACCATGTCCACCCCGTGGCTTGCCAGCGAGCCGTACTCCATCGGCGGTGCACTCCCCTCCGTGGTCGGCGCGTACACCACGGTGCGGGCACGATCGGTCGGCGGCAGGTCCGGCGGTGGCGACTCGGGGATGTGCAACTGCGGCCGGCCGATGACCCGCAGTTTCGAGTCCGTGTCGAAGTCGTGCAGTGCCGCGCGATATCGGTCCACTGCGGCTTGCCCCGCCACGAATGTCACGTCGTACGCCTTGGCCTGGTTGGACACCATGTACACCTTGTCGCTCTCGCCGTGGCTGAGGAAGACGTGCTGCGGGCGGGCGTAGGCGAGGACGTCGAAGTTCGACACGTTCTGGTTCACGTAGAGCACGACGTCGGGCAGGTAGGTGTTCATGAGGCCATCGATGTCGGCCAGCCACCGGGCCAGCATCACCGGCAGCGCGGTCATCTCGGTCAACGCCAGCGCAACCCGGGGATCGCGGGCGATGATCGCCACCGGCAACCGCTCTGCCAGGGCTGACAGCGGAGCCAGCCAGTCGCGGATCTGGTAGAGGTACTGCTCGCCGGACCCGAAGTACACGAAGACTGCGATGCGCTCCGGGCGGGACGAGCCGCGACGCTTCAGTTCCCGAAGGGCGGTGCGGCTATCGATGACCGAACGGCCACGGTCCATCGCTATCCGCAACGGGCTGGAGGCCATGGGACCAAACTAACGCCAGAACTCGTGGGCCTGCTCAGCCAGAACATCCATGTCAGGCGTCCAGGAGTCGCTCGACGACCCGTGCGGTGGCCTTGCCGTCCTCGGCCGGACAGAACCGGGCCCGCGCCTGCGCGATCGGGACCGGCGGCGGCGGGGGGCCGGCCGACACCCACTGCTGCAGGGTCGGCAGGTCGGCGGTGCGGGACCCGGGCAGTTCGTCATCGGCCAGGTACATCCCGCGCGGGTAGTCCATCGGGGTGAAGAAGAGGATCCGGCTCCCCGTGGCGAGGAAGTCGAAGGCCACGCTCGAGAAGTCGGTGATGAGCGTGTGACAGCGCGCGAGCAGGGCGTTCGTCCCGATCTCCGGCGGGATCAGGAAGGGGGCCAGCCGTGGATCCCCGGCCGCCTTGGTAGCGAGTTTGCCGTGCACGCGCAGGACCGGCCGCGTGCCGGCCGGCACCGCCTCGCTGATCGCAGCCATCCGCACCGCCACCTCGTCGAGGTCGTCGACGGCCTCGGTGTACGTGGCCTCCTGCCAGGTGGGTGCGTACAGCACGAGGTCGCCTGCCTCGCCGGGCAGGAACTGCACATCCACGCGCGGCGAACCCAGCTCGACGACGTTGCCGGTCTCCACGCCATACGCCCCCCGATACATGGTGGCGGTCATGTAGGGGCTGCTGGACAGCAACAGATCGGCTGCTTCGAAGTTCGCCACGGTGTTCGCGATCTGCGCGTAGGGAGCGCCGATGTCGCGCCCCATCTTCTTCAACGGCGTGCCGTGCCACGTGTTCAGGTAGATCTGATCGTCGCGCTTGTCGAACAGCGGTGGGAACGTCACGTTGTTCACCAGGTACCGGGTGGTCGCCAAGGCGCGGTAGTAGGCGGCCGACCGATAGCGGACGCTGCGCACACGGGGGTTCTCGAACGGCACCGGCTCCCGCAGAGCCCACACCAGGGGCAGGTCGGTGCGGGCCAGCAGGTCCTCGGACACGGCGGCGGGGTTGCAGCTCACCGCGCTGCCCTCGAAGGCCTCGAGCAGCACTGCCTCCTGCAGAGGGGCCCGTCGCCAGCGTGCGTAGACACGCTGGGCCGCCGCCCGCGCCACATTACGCACGCCACTCACGCGAGCAGGCTACCCGTAGGGTGGGCGCGTGAGAGTTCTGCACCTCATCTCCAGCAGCGGCGTCTACGGCGCGGAGAAGATGGTGGTCGGCCTGTGCGAAGCGCTACCACGCTTCGGCGTCCACCCCACTCTTGAGGTTTTCGACAACGCACACAGTCGCAACATCGAGGTGGCCGACTACGCCCTCACGTTCGGCGTGCCGGTGAAACTGCTCCCCTGCGGCGGACGGTTCGATGCCGCAGCGGTTCGTCGGCTGCGCCGCGACATCCGCGACCTCAACATCGACCTGGTGCACACACACGGGTACAAGGCCAACCTGTACGGCTTCTTCGCAACCCGCGGCGGGGTACCGATGGTCGCCACCAACCACCGGTTCGACACCGGCCCGCAGAACCGCTTCGACAAGCCTGTGCTGCGTCGTGCCGCCGCGGTCTTCGCCGTGTCCGACGAGGCCCGCGATTCGCTGCGCCGCGAGTACGGCATCACCGATGCGATAACGATTCCCAACGGGGTGGACCCGTCTGGCTTCGACGACTCCCGGCCCACCCTCGACCTCCCGCGACCGCTCGTGGGCATGGTCGCCCGTCTGGCACCCGAGAAGGCTCCCGCGGACTTCCTGGCGGCGGCCGCCGCCTTCCCCGAGGCCACTTTCGTCGTTGTGGGCGACGGTCCGCTGCGTGGCGAACTGGAGCAGGCCGCGACCGCCAATGTGCACTTCCTCGGCTTCCGCGACGACATGCCCGGGGTCTACGCGAGCCTCGACGTGCTGGTGCAGCCCTCCTACCGCGAGGGCATGCCGATGACCATCCTCGAGGCGATGTCGGCCGGCGTCGCAGTGGTGGCCAGCCGGGTGGGCGCCGCCGGCGACGTGATCATCGACGGCCGCACCGGGGTGCTCTATGCGCCTGGAGATGTGCCCTCACTGATCGAGGCGGTGCGGGATCTTCTCGGGGATGAGGCCCGCCGCGCAGCGATCGGGAAGGCAGCCCGCGAGGCGGTGGCGGCGCAGTTCACCGTCGACGAGACGGCGCGTCGATACGCCGAGCAGTACCGGCGGGTGCTGGGCCGTGACGACGGGAGCCGCTAGGCGGGTCGGCCCGGTGAGCCGTCCACCATCGGTTAGCACTTCGGCAATCCGTTAGCCTCCCACCGCCACCGAAGTGCTAACGGATCTCCGAAGTGCTCCCGGATGTGTCGCGGGTCGACGACGGGACCTAGAAGCGGAACCAACCGCCGCGCGGCTTGGGCGGGC
>Ga0209607_1000247_pt1 | contig 49091 bp, 46 predicted proteins | sample AD_UKC117_MetaG_FD_184413 | JGI IMG/M metagenome (GOLD analysis project Ga0209607, IMG submission 184413) | Active sludge microbial communities of municipal wastewater-treating anaerobic digesters from Hong Kong - AD_UKC117_MetaG (SPAdes)... | ecosystem: Engineered > Bioreactor > Anaerobic >... | reverse complement strand
GTGGCCTCCGCGGAGGACGTCGACACCGCCTGCCGACTCGGATTCGGGCATGCGATGGGTCCGCTGGAGACCGCGGACATGACTGGCGTTGACATCATCTTCAACGCGACGTCGAACATCTACGCCGACAGCCAGGATGAGAAGTTCAGCCCCCCGGAGATCCTGCGCCGGATGGTCACCGCCGGGGACCTGGGGCGCAAGACGGGCAAGGGTTTCTACGACTACTCGTGAACGCACGCATCGCCGGCATCGTCTACGGCGCACTCACTCTGCTGGCAGTGGTCACCGCTGCCACCGCCAAGGGGTATACGGAGACGTTGGGGGAGTATTCGTTCCTCGTAGCGGTCTCGGCAGCAGGTTTGTTCATCGCGCACTTCTGGTCGCAGTTGCTGTCCATGCGGCTGACCTCGAGGATTGATCGCAAGGCCGTAGTGCACGAGGCGGTCGACAGTTCGACGATGTTCGTCCCCGCCGTCCTGCTCCTGCTCGTCGCGCTGCTCGCGTACGTGTTCACCGCGTCGATGGAGATCTCGGTGACTGCCGCCATGATCGTTTTGACGCTCGCGCTGTTCGCCTACACATGGCTGGGCACGAAGGCCCTGCTGTGGTCGCTGGGCACTGCGGCGGTCGGCGTGGTGATGATCGTTTTCAAGGTGGTGGTCTGATGCGACTGGTGGTGGCGCAGTGCCAGGTCGACTACGTGGGCCGCTTGAGCGCCCATCTGCCGATGGCCCGCAGGCTGCTGCTCATCAAGGCCGACGGGTCGGTGTCGGTGCATGCAGATGACCGCGCGTACAAGCCCTTGAACTGGATGAGTCCCCCCTGTGCGCTGCAGGAGATCGAGGACGACGAGCACACGGTGTGGGAAGTGACCAACAAGGCCGGGGAGCGCTTGATCATCCGGATCGGGGAGGTCGAACACGACTGGACGGGGATGCTCGGCCAGGACCCGGGCCTGGTGAAGGACGGCGTCGAGGCTCACCTGCAGGAGTTGCTCGCCGAGCAGGTGGTCACGTTCGGCGACGGCTGGACGCTCGTGCGCAGGGAGTACCCCACGGCGATCGGGCCGGTCGACCTGCTGTGCCGCGATGATCACGGGCAGGCGGTCGCGGTCGAGGTGAAGCGGCGCGGGGAGATCGACGGCGTGGAACAGTTGACGCGCTACCTCGACCTGCTCAACCGTGACCCTCTGCTGGCCCCGGTCACAGGGATCTTCGCCGCGCAGGAGATCAAGCCACAGGCACGCACGCTGGCCGAGGACCGGGGGATCCGGTGCGTGGTCGTGGACTACGACGCACTGCGCGGTTATGACGACGAGGAGTCGCGCCTGTTCTAGGTGCTCAGGTCGATGGCCCAGTGGGTGTAGGAGCGTTCAACGGTCATGCCGAGCCTGGTGTAGACCTCGAGTGCACTGGTGTTGGAGTCCGTGGACAGGCGTATCCGCTCGTAGCCCGCTTCGGCAGCCCGTCGACGGGCCGCGGCCAGCAGTTCGCGAGCGTACCCGCGGCCGCGGGCCGGGGCGGCAACGGCCAGTTTGTCGACCCAGATCTCGTCGGCGTCGATGAGGAAGGCCGCCGCGACCGGCACGTCGTCCTCGCGGATCACGATGAGGTCCTCCGGCACGAACCCCTCCCGCTGGACCGTCATGGCCCGCCAGCGATCGCGGTCCACCGGGTTCCGATCGCGGTGCTCATTGAAGGCCCGTTCGAACAACTCGAGCACCGCGTCATACTCCGGCGGCACGGCGGGTTCGGCGGTGCTGGACGTCGGCGCGGCGGACATGCTCAGCACCCATGAGGTGTAGCGCGGTGAATAGCCGTTGGCGGCCAGCCACGCGGCGACGTCGGCTCGACCGTCGTCGATGGTCTGACCGATGCGGTCGGCGCCGAGTTGCTCGGCCCGCCACGCCGACCACCGCAGCAGCCAGGTTCCGATGCCCTGGCCGCGCGCATCCGGGTGCACGTCGGCCCAGCGCTTGCGGCCGTCCCAGACCAGGCCCCAGCCGACGATCCGGCCGTTCTGCACGATGACGACGCCGTCACGGTCACGGTCGGCGTGGGCGAGATCCGCGATGATGTCCGCTGCTTCCAGCATCACCTCGCCGCTGTCGGCGAGTTCGCAGGCATTGACCATGGCGACGACGGCGGGGATGTCGTCATCAGTCAGGGGTCGGGCGTGCCACACCCACCTATTGTCCCGCATGACCCCTTTGCCAGACTTGGGGCCATGGCTGAGAAAACGGTGGCAATCGTCGGGGTGGGTACGGTCGGGTCGCAGGTGGCGCAGTTGGCTGCCGAGGCGGGGTGGACCGTGATCGGCATCGAGAAGGACGCGACGACTGCTGAGGCGGCCTCAGAGCGCTCCGGTGTACAGGTGGGCACACAGACCGCGGACGCGGCCAGCGCGTCCATCATCATCGAGTGCCTGCCGGAGAAGCACGACGTCAAGCACGCCGTTTTCGCCGAGGTCGGCGGGCTGGCCGCTGACGATGCGGTCCTCGTGACGACCGCCACGGCGCTGTCCGTCACCGATCTGGCGCTCAGCTCGGGGCGTCCCAACCGGGTGCTCGGGCTGTCGCTGCCGCACGACCCCGCACGCACGCACGTGGAACTGGTACGACCCGACTTCGCCGATGCTGATGCGGTGGAGTCACTTCAGGCGTTCCTCGCCGACATCGGCCGAGAAGCCACTGTCGTGCGCTCCAAGCCCGGGTACATCGCCGACGGGCTGCTCTTCGGCTACCTGAACCACGCTGTGACCATGTTCGAGGCCGGCTACGCCAGCCGCGACGACATCGACGCCGCGATGCGGTTCGGCTGCGGCTACCCGGTCGGCCCGCTCGCGCTGCTCGACAAGATCGGCCTCGACACCGCCTACGACGTGCTCGATGCGCTGTACTCCACGACCGGGCGGCGTCTGCACGCACCCGCACCGATCCTGAAGCAACTGATTGCCGCAGGGCACGTCGGTGAGAAGGCGGGACGGGGCTTCTACACGTACGGCGCAGAGGCTGCTGCTGACGACACCTCTGAGGCGCGCGAGGACATCCGCCCGATCGCCACCGTCGGCGTGGTCGGCACCGGAACCATGGCCTCGGGGATCGTCGAGGTCTTCGCGAAGAACGGCTACGACGTGGTGTTCGTGGCGCGTAGCGAGGAGAAGGTGGCAGGAGTCCAAGCCGCGGTCACCAAGTCGTTGGATAAGGCAGTGGCGAAGGGCAAGTTGACCGAAGAGGCCCGCTCCGAGGTGCTCGGGCGCCTCATCGGCTCGACGGAGCGGGCGGCGCTCGCGGACGTGGATCTGGTGGTGGAGGCGATCGTCGAGGATCTCGATGTCAAACTCGACCTCTTCCGCGACCTCGACCGGATCTGCAAGCCCGGTGCCATCCTGGCCACCACGACGTCGTCGCTGCCGGTCGTCGAAATGGCTGCTGTCACCAACCGACCCCAGGACGTGGTCGGGATGCACTTCTTCAACCCGGCCCCGATCATGAAGCTCGTCGAGGTGGTCAGTCCGGTGACGACCGCTGCCGACGTCACCGAGACCGTCGTGGACCTGTGCCACCAACTCGGCAAGCACCCCGTCAAATGTGGGGACCGCGCGGGCTTCATCGTGAACGCGCTGCTCTTCCCCTACTTGAACGACGCAGTGCTGCTGCTGGAGTCGCACTACGCGACCGCTGACGAGATCGACACGGTCATGACCAAGGGAGCCGGGCTCCCGCTGGGGCCCTTCGCGCTGCTGGACGTGGTCGGCAACGATGTCTCGTTGGCCATCGAGCAGGTGTTGCACAACGAGTTCCGGCTGCCTGAACTCGCCCCGGCGCGGCTGCTCGAGCAGATGGTCGAGGCCGGGTACCTCGGACGCAAGACCCGCCGCGGCTTCCGGGTCTACTAGACCGCGGCGGCCGCAGCCTTCGTCGTTGATTGTTGCGTGGTTACGGGTTTCCGGTCTCGATTTCGGTAACGGCGCAACACTCAACGGTGCGAGCGGTCACCGCCTACCCTTGTCCGTATGGCCCGCCACAACCGCCGTCGCACGGACGAGGTGCGCCCGCTGTCAGCCGGCTACGCCAGCCGGCGGGCGGAGGGCGACTCGATCGTCCAGGATGTCACCGGAGCGCAGGCTACGAAGACCTACATCTGCCCGGGCTGCAACCAGCAGATCCGCCCCGGCACTGCCCATGTCGTGGTGTGGGACCGCTACGACGGCCCGCAGTGGCGACGGCACTGGCACTCGCCGTGCTGGCGGCGTCACTGAATCCGCACGGCGATGTCCGTCGGCAACTGCAGTGAGCGTCCCACCGTGCACAGCCGGTCATGGGAGTGGCGCGCCGCCACCGGAAGGGCCTCCCGCGCGGCGTCCCCTTCGGGCCCGTCCGGGAACGTGATCTGGAAGGTGACCACCACGTTCTCGAGGTGGTTTCCCATCCGGGGGTCGGACACCTTGTCCGCGGACACGGTGATCTCGAAGGCAGTGGGTTCGCTGCGACGCGCCGTGAGGTAGTCGACATCGATGCCGGTACATCCGCCGAGTGCGACGAGCAGCAGCTCTACGGCGGAGAACTGGTCCTCGCCCTCCCCGAAGGCCAGCTGACTGCCGGCCTCGTTGGTCGCGATGTATTCACCGAGATCGGTTCGGCTGATCGTCACGCTGGTCATGCCCGACTGTAACCGGCGCACGCCCGGGATCATCCGAACAGTCCATTCAAGGTTGCGTCGTCGCTGTCCGACTATCGATGCAGGGGGAGTCGAAGGGAGTGGGCATGCAGGAAGACCTGTACATGACCGTTCTCGAGACCATCGAGGACGGCGTGTACTTCGTCGACCCCAAGCGTCGGATCACGTTCTGGAACGACGGTGCGGCGACGATCACGGGCTATGAGGCCGCAGAGGTCATGGATCACAGTTGTGCCGAGGGCATTCTGCGCCATGTGAACGATGACGGAGACGACTTGTGCCTGCACGGGTGCCCACCTGTGGGCCGTGATGAACGACGGCCGACCCCGCGCGGTCAACGTATTCCTGCACCACAAACTCGGACACCGCATACCTGTCAGTGTGAAGGCTCGGCCGATCAGAGGGCCCCAGGGCGACATCATCGGATCTGTCGAGGTGTTCACACGGCGCCGGTCCACTCGCTTCGCTGAGTTGGCCGAAGTCGGACCGCATGAAGAGGCCTACATCGATCCAGTGACGCAGATCGGCAATCGCCGATATGCCGAGGCACACTTGGGGCCGATGCTGGCCCCGGACGGGGCAGACTCGCTCGGATTGGTGTTCGTCGACATCGATCACTTCAAAGTCGTCAACGACACCTGGGGGCATCCGACGGGTGACGCGGTCTTGCGAATGGTGGGTCAGACCCTCGCCAACGGGCTGCGCACTGCGGATGTGCCGGTGCGGTGGGGCGGTGACGAGTTCCTTGTCGCGCTGCCTGGCATCACGACGCCAGCCCTGGCCAGGGCCGCCGAACGGCTGCGCATGCTAGTGGATCACTCCTGGATCGACATCGATGGCGAGAAGGTCAAAGTCACCGTGTCGGCTGGTGCGGTCATGGTGCGCTCGGATGAGTCGATCGACGATGCCTTGGCCCGGGCGGATGCCCTGATGTACGTCAGCAAGCGCGGCGGCCGTGATCTGGTCACCGGGGAGGCTGGGCCGGTTGCGCGCAGCGACGGTTCCCCATCCCCGCTACAGATCACGCAGCGTCCCGCGGACCTCTGAGGCGGAGTACGTTGGGGGTATGGCGCCAGTCATCGACATGCGGGCCGTGGTCAAGCGCTTCGGCAGTACCGTGGCACTCGACGGACTCGATCTACAGGTGGATGCCGGCGAGGTCCACGGGTTCCTCGGACCCAATGGTGCCGGCAAGACCACGACGCTACGGATCCTGCTAGGCCTGCTACGCATAGACGCCGGCAGTGTCGAGATCCTCGGTGGTGACCCCTGGTCGGACGCCGTCGAGTTGCACAAGCGACTGGCCTATGTCCCGGGTGAGGTGAATCTGTGGCCACACCTGACCGGTGGTGAGGTGATCGACCTGCTCGGCCGGCTGCACGGCGGCCTCGACGAGCAGCGCCGGGCGCGCTACCTCGAGATGTTCGAACTCGACCCCACCAAGAAGGCGCGCACCTACTCGAAGGGCAACCGGCAGAAGGTCGCACTGGTGTCCGCGCTGGCTGCTGATGTTCCGCTCCTGCTGCTCGACGAGCCCACTTCGGGCCTCGACCCGCTCATGGATGCTCGTTTCCGCGAATGCATGCACGAGTTCCGGGACAACGGTGGAACGGTGCTGTTGAGCAGCCACATCCTCAGCGAGGCGGAGGCGCTTTCGGACCGTGTGACCATCATCCGCAACGGGCAGGCGATGGAGAGCGGCACCCTTGCGGACCTGCGCCATCTGTCGATGACGAAGGTCATCGCCGTTGTCGATCATGTTCCGGAGGGGCTGGCGGCTATCGCGGGCGTACACGACCTGCAAGTGCACGACGGCCGGATCACGTGCGAGGTGCAGGATGCCGGTATGGGCCCGCTGATGGCAGCCCTGTCCGGTGGAGGGCTGCAGTCACTGACCAGCCAGCCACCGACGCTGGAGGAGGTGTTCCTGCGGCACTACCAGGACGGACCCTCCGATGGCTGAGCGTCTCGCGGGAACGTGGACTCTGACACGGCTGGCGCTGCGCCGGGATCGGGTCCTGCTGCCTGCGTGGATCCTGGGCTTCGCGGGGATGGCCGGTTTCTCAGCCGCCGCCACGGTCGGACTGTATCCCGACGAGTCCCAGCGGATCTCGGCCGCCGAGGCGGTGAACGGCTCGGGCGCTCTGGTCGCGTTGTACGGCAAGATCTACGACCCGACGTCGATCGGGCAGTTGTCGCTGTTCAAACTCACCGCCTTCGGCGCCGCGTTGACCGCTGTATTGATGGTGTTCGTCGTCATCCGGCACACCAGGGCCGACGAGGAGAGCGGGCGCCTCGAACTCATGGCGGCGGGCCGCGTCGGCCGGTGGGCGCCACTAGCCGCAGCCCTGATTGTGGCGTTCGGAGCCAGTCTGGCCCTGGGGGTGCTCAGCGCCTTGGCGCTGATCGCAGCCGGTCTGGCCGTTCCCGGCTCGTTCGCGTTCGGCCTCGGGTGGGGATTCACCGGGATCGCCTTCGCGGCGGTTGCCGGTGTTTGCGCGCAGGTGACCACCGGTGCGAGATCGGCGCGTGGGATCGCCCTGCTGCTGGTCGCGCTGGCCTACGCGGTGCGGGCTGTGGGCGATCTGTCCGAGGGGTCCTGGCTGTCCTGGCTGTCCCCGATCGGCTGGATGCAGCAGGTGCGCGCCTATGCCGGCGACAGGTGGTGGGTCTTGCTGCTGCCGTTGGCGCTTGCGGTGGTCTGCCTGCCGATCGCGTTCGCCCTGCGGGAGCGCAGGGACGTCGATGCCGGCCTCATCGGCGACCGCCCGGGGCCCGCGCGCGGCAGGATGAGCAACGTGTTAGGCCTTGCCTGGCGACTTCAGCGGGGCAGTTTCTGGGGCTGGTGCGCGGGCTTCGCAGCCTTCGGCCTCCTGCTTGGATCGATCTCCGACACGGTGACCGGTTTCCTGGACTCGCCTGAGATCCAGGAGTTCCTGAAACAACTCGGCGGCACGCAAGCGTTGGCAGACGCGTTCCTGGCCACGGAACTGAGTTTCGCTGGGATCATCGTCGCCGCCTACGGGATCTCCGCGGCGTCGAGGTTGCACAGCGAGGAGGTCGAGGGGCATGCCGAGATGCTGCTGGCGACACCCACGTCCCGGATCGCCTGGGCGGCCAGTCACACGGTCATCGCGCTGCTCGGCGTCGCAGTGATCCTTCTGGTGGCCGGCCTTGCGATCGGGATCGGCAATGCGATCGCAGTCGGCGACACCGGCAGTATCGGGAAGCTACTGGTGGCGGCGTTGGCGCGGGTTCCTGCGGCCTGGGTTCTCACCGGCGTCGTACTGCTGGTGTTCGGGTGGTTGCCGCGATGGATCCCGGCGGTGTGGGCGGTGTTCGTCGCGGCCCTGGTGCTCGGGGAGTTCGGTGCGTTGTGGGACCTTCCGCAATGGCTGATGGACGTTTCGCCGTTCGTGCACTCGCCGCGCATGCCCGCGATCGACTCGTCGAGCACCGGCCTGCTCCCGCTGACCGTGGTCGCGGTGGTCTTCATCGCGATCGGGCTGATGGGGTGGCGTCGACGGGATCTGCAGGCGAACTAGCGGTGGGTGCTTGCTGCCAGGGCTGCGGATTCGGCGACCTGGTTGTAGTTCGGCATTCCGGTTAGAGATCGGCATCTTGGTTGGAGATACGGCACTCCGGTTAGCCCTGTACGGCCGTGGGACTCTAACCAACCTGCCGCCGACTAACCAACATGCCTGCGACTAACCAACGTGCCGAAGCTGAACCCCCATGCGATGTGCGGAGGGGCAACCGGATGTAGTGCCCTGGACTAGGCTGCAGGGATGGAGCGGATCGCAGCGAATTCGGTGCTGCCTGCGATCCGCGAGCCCATCACGCTGCGCACCGCCGACGGGCTGGATCTGGTGGCTGAGTTGGCCCTCCCGCAGTCGGCCGCCGCGGCCGCCACCATCGTGTGTGTCCACCCCCTGCCCACCCACGGCGGCATGATGGACTCCCACCTCTTCCGCAAGGCCGCGTGGCGACTGCCGGCGCTCGCGGACCTCGCGGTCCTGCGGTTCAACACCCGTGGCACGACCAGTGCTGCCGGCACGTCGCAAGGTGAGTTCGACGCCAGCACCGCCGAAGGCTTGGATCTCGAGGCCGCTGTGGATCTGGTGCTGGCACGAGGACTGCCCAATGTATGGCTGGTCGGCTGGAGTTTCGGCACGGACGTCGTCCTGCGGCACGGACGCCTCGACGGTGTGAACGGTGTCGTGCTGTTGAGTCCGCCGCTGCGGTACGCGCAGGACTCCGACCTCGACCGGTGGGCTGCCGACGGCCGACCCATGATCGTGATGGTTCCGGAGTTCGACGACTTCTTGCCGCCGGACGTTGCGGCACCGCACTTCGCCCGGATCCCGCAGGCGCAGGTGATCGCGGTCGCCGGCGCCAAACACCTGTGGGTCGGGGAGAAGTACTCCTCGATCGTCCTCGATCAGATCGCGGCGGCCACCGGCCGACCGACACCGTTGCCGTCCGAGTGGGATGGCCCGATGAGTAAGTGGAGCGACCTATGAGTCAGTTGGAAGGCAAGAAGGCGATCGTGACCGGCGCCTCCCGCGGGATCGGCCGCGAGATTGCGTTGGAGTTCGCGCGGCAGGGCGCCGACGTCGCGTTGCTGGCGCGCAACGAGGAGTTGCTGAACAGTGCTGCCGACACGGTACGGGAAGTGGGCCGCAACGCGGTCGTCGAGACGGTGGACGTCACCGACGGGGAGGCGGTGACTGCCGCCATCGCCCGGGCGATCGAGGCGCTCGGCGGGGTCGACATCGTGGTCAACAACGCCGGCGGCAACAGTTTCTCGGCGCCGCTGGTCGGGATGCGCTTCAGCGGCTGGCAGAAGACCCAGCGGCTCAACGTCGAGTCCGTGGTGCACGTCCTGCAGGCCGTCGGCCCGACCCTGCTGGAGCAGAAGTCCGGGTCCGTGATCAACCTCGCCAGCGTGGCCGGGGTGGTCGGCTCGCCGTTGATGAGCCACTACGGCGCCGCCAAGGCCGCGGTGATCTCCCTGACCCGCAGCCTGGCCATCGAGTGGGCGTGGGCGGGCGTGCGTGTCAACACCCTGCTGCCCGGCTGGATCGATACCGATCTGACCCAGTTCCTGCGCGATGCCCCCGATGGTGGGAAGGGTGCGCTGTCGCGGGTTCCCATGCAGCGCTGGGGTACGCCCGCAGACATCGCCGCCGGAGCGGTGTTCCTCGCGTCGGATGCGTCGTCGTTCATGACCGGTCAGGAGCTCATCCTCGACGGTGGCCTGACGGTCATGCCCTGACCGAGCGGAACCTTCCGCGACCCTGAGGTTGCCTGTTCCCGCCGGAATCGGACAGGGTGGGGTCATGGGTAGCAGAATCGACAGCATGCGGTCCGGGCTCACATCGCTGGAGGAGGTGCTGGTCACCGTCGACAAGGCGGTGCAAGCGGCCGACACCGCATTGACGGGCACCGATGCCGTCCTGCTGAAGGCCGACGATGCACTCGACCTCGCAGAGCGGGGACTGGACACCGGTCGTCGCGTCCTGCCCAAGCTCGCAATCGGGGTGGCGATCGTGGGTGTGGGCATCGCGGTCGCGGTGATCATCCGGAGGTCACGGGCCGCTCAAGCGGCGGCTGCTGCCGACGTGTGGGAGCAGCCGGAGGAGCCGCTGACCGGGCCGAGCATCCAGGATGTGGCCGAGGGCGACTCGGACGCAAGTGACCTCGCGGACGCCGCCGATGCCGTCGACAGTGACCGATGAACCGCATCGTCCTGTTGCACGCTTTCCCGGTGAACCGTCATCTGTGGGATGAACAGGTCGAGTACCTGACGAAGGCCGGTCGGCGTGTGCTCGCACCGGATCTGGCCGGGTTCGGTGATTCACAGCCACCGCAGGACTCAACGATGACGGCGCTGGCCGAGCAGGTGCTCATGCAAGTCGGCCGGCCATCGGTCTTCGCGGGTCTGTCCATGGGCGGGTACATCCTCATGGAGATCCTCAGGCAGCACCCGGAGATGGTCACCGGGGCGATCTTCATGGACACCAAGGCGGTTGCGGACACCGACGAGGCGCGCGCACAGCGGCTGCAGGTGGCTGACGCGGTCCTGGCCACGGGGCGGACGGATGAGCTGGCGGAAGCGATGCTGCCCAGATTGCTGGGAGAATCCACCCGCTCCAACAACCCCGGGGTCGTCGAACAGGTGCGGGCGTGGATCGAGGCGGCGCCCCCCGAGGCCGTGGCGAGCGCCCAGCGGGCGATGGCCGACCGGCCGGACTCCGTGTCGACGCTGCGCCGCTACGAGGGGCCAGCCCTCGTGGTGTGGGGTTCGGAGGACACGATCTCCCCGTCGGCCGACCAACAGGTCATGTTGGACGCCATGCCCCAGGCCGTCGGCCGTGAGATCCCCGATGCCGGACACCTGACCGCGATCGAACAGCCATCGGCGGTCAACGACGTGCTGCTCGAGGTGCTCACGGACTGGCAGTAGGCCCTCGTCATTACTCTTTAGGGGTGCCCGCACTCGTCGTGACCGACTCCGTCACCGTGCGCAAAGGAACTGCGACGATCCTCGACGGCGTCTCGCTCGGCCTGTCCGATGGCGACCGGATCGGGGTGGTGGGTCGCAACGGTGCGGGCAAGTCGACCCTCTTGCGGGTACTCGCGGGGGTGGAAACGCTGGATGCGGGTCGTGCCACCGTCAGCGGTGGCACAGTCATCAGCCTTGTCACACAACACGATGAGTTGCCGTCCGGATCCGTACGGGACGTCGTCGTGGGTTCCGGACCTGAACACGAGTGGGCGGGCGATCCCCGGATCCGTTCCATCGTCGCGGGTCTGCTGGATCCCGACTGGATGTCGCGCTCGAGTGCGGAACTGTCCGGAGGGCAATCCCGACGGGTGGCGCTGGCAGCGGCGCTTGTTGCCCAACCCGACGTCCTGTTGTTGGACGAGCCCACGAACCATCTCGACCTGCAGGCGATCCGGTGGCTGGCCGAACACCTGAGCGCATGGCCCACCGGCCGCCGCGCGCTGGTCGTCGTCACCCACGACCGGTGGTTCCTCGACGAGGTGACGACCAGGACGTGGGAGGTGGGCCGCGGCGCCGTCGAGCAGTACGAGGGCGGGTATGCGGCCTACGTGCTGGCCAAGGCCGAACGCGAGCAGCAGCAGGCCGCGATTGAAGCCAGGCGGCGGAATCTTCTGCGCAAAGAACTCGCCTGGCTGCGCAGGGGTCCGCCCGCACGGACCTCCAAGCCGAAGTTCCGGCAGGACGCGGCGCTTGCCCTGATCGCCGACGAACCGCCTCCGCGTGACCGGCTCTCGCTGCAGCGGGTGAGCATGAACCGTCTGGGCAAGCAGGTTCTCGATCTCAAGGACGTCACTGCCGCTCCTGCGGCCGACGCGCCGCCGGTTCTCGCCGACGTCACCTGGGGGATCGGGCCAGGGGACCGGCTGGGCTTGTTGGGTCCGAACGGCGCGGGGAAGACCACCTTGCTGCGGGTGCTGTCAGGGCAACTCGACGTGCTCTCGGGGAGGGTACAGCGAGGCAAGACCGTCCACGCGGCCATCGTGGATCAGCGCCTGCCCGAGGTGGATGCCGATGCCCGGGTTCTGCCGTGGTTGCAGGAGGTGGGCAACCGCGTGGAGGTCGCAGGCGGCGAGGAGCTCACCCCGTCGCAGTTGCTCGAGCAGTTCGGATTCACCGGTGATGCGCCCTGGAAACGGCTGGGGGACCTCTCAGGCGGGGAGTTGCGCCGGTTGCACCTGCTGCGCACGTTCCTGTCCGGCGCGAACGTGCTGATGCTCGACGAACCCACCAACGATCTCGACACGGAGACATTGACCGTACTCGAGGACGTCCTCGATGGCTGGCCGGGAAGCCTGATCGTGGTGTCCCACGACCGCTATTTCCTCGAGCGGGTGTGCGACGACGTGTGGGAACTCACCGACGGGCGGGTTCGGCACCTGCCCGGCGGAGTGGACGAGTACCTGGCATCGCCCCCACCGGCGACGCCGGCTGCCCCGCGGCCCTCCTCCGGGGACACCCGGGCGGCCCGCAAGGAGTTGACGCGCATCGAACGCGAGTTGAGTCGCGCGCAGACACGGGTCGAGGGCATCCACGAACGTATGGTGACGGCTGCCACCGATGGGGAGGCGCTGGTCGAGTTGGGTAAGGAACTCGCGCAGGCCGAGCAGGATGTGGCCGACCTTGAGGAGCGGTGGCTGGAGGCCGCCGAAGCCGCGCAGTAGCCGGGCGAGGCCCGTGTCCGCTCGTGACGCAGTAGAGGCTGCCTGCCGTCAGTCCCTCGTCGCGGGCATCGCGCGGCTCACGACCTTGTCCGGAATGACCCGCACGACCACGCGCACGTTGTCCGTGCCGTCGTCAGCGGGGTAGCGGTCCCACCCCTGATAGGCGCGCGCGAACTTGTCGATCAGTTCACGACCACCCTCGCGCGTCATCTCGACGTGCCCTCGCACCTCGACGTAGGAGTACGGCTGGTCCATGTCGTAGACCAGGACGGTGCAGCGCGGGTCGCGCACCAGATTGCGGTGCTTGCGGCGGCCCTCCACCGTCGAGATGAGCAGGTCGTCGCCGTCCCGCTCGAACCACACGACGCTGCTCTGCGGCTGCCCATCGGGTTCGATGGTCGAGATCGTAGCGAACTGCTTCGGCTTGTCGAGCAGTGCGCGAGCGTTGTCGTCGAACATCACGTGTTCCGGAATCGGTTGATTTCCGTCTCGAACTTCGCCCGCTTCTCCGGATCCCGCACGCCGAGGCCCTCCTCAGGGGACAGGCACAGCACGCCGACCTTGCCCTGGTGCAGGTTGCGGTGTACCTCGAAGGCGGCCTGTCCGGTCTCGGCCAGGGGGAAGGTCTTGCTCAGGGTCGGGTGGATCATGCCCTTGTCGATCAGGCGGTTGGCCTCGAAGGACTCCTTGTAATTGGCGAAGTGCGATCCCACGATCCGCTTGAGGTTCATCCAGAGGTAGCGGTTGTCGTACTCGTGCATGTAACCCGACGTGGAGGCACAGGTGACGATGGTGCCACCCTTCTTCGTGACGTACACGCTGGCTCCGAAGGTCTCGCGGCCCGGGTGTTCGTAGACGATGTCGACGTCCTCACCGCCGGTGAGTTCGCGGATCTTCTTGCCGAGGCGCTGCCATTCCCTCGGGTTCTGGGTGTGCTCGTCCTTCCAGAACTGGTAGCCCTCCTCGTTGCGGTCGATGATGTACTCCGCGCCCATCTTGCGGCAGATCTCCGCCTTCTCCGGGCTGGAGACGACACACACGGGGATGGCGCCACCGTTGAGGGCGTACTGCGTGGCGTAGGAACCGAGGCCGCCCGATGCGCCCCAGATCAGCACGACGTCGCCCTGCTTCATGCCTGCACCGTTGCGGGAGACCAGTTGACGGTAGGCGGTGGAGTTGACCAGACCGGGGGCGGCGGCCTCTTCCCATGTGAGGTGCTTGGGCTTGGGCATCAGCTGGTTGGACTTGACCAGGGCGATGTGCGCCAGGCCGCCGAAGTTGGTCTCGAATCCCCAGATCCGCTGCTCGGGGTCCATCATCGTGTCGTTGTGCCCGGCCGGGTTCTCCAGTTCCACGCTCAGGCAGTGCGCGACGACCTCATCACCGGGGTGCCAGGCATTGACTCCGGGGCCGGTGCGCAGCACGACGCCGGAGAGGTCGGATCCGATGATGTGGTACGGCAGATCGTGCCGCTTGGCCAGATCGTGAGTGCGTCCGTACCTCTCCAGGAAGCCGAAAGTGGGCAGTGGCTCGAAGATCGACGTCCAGACGGTGTTGTAGTTGATCGACGAGGCCATCACGGCTACGAGTGCCTCGCCGGGGCCGAGTTCGGGCACCGGCACCTGGTCCAGGTGCAGCGACTGGCGGGGGTCCTTCTCGCGGGTGGTCATCCCGGCGAACATGTCCACGTCATCCTTGTGGACGGTCACCGCCTCGTAGGACTCGGGGATCTCGATGCTGGCGAATTCCGCTGCCGGTGCGTCGTTGAGGATGGCCTCGAGGATGTTCTTCATCGCTACTCCCATTCGTGAACCTACTTGCACGCTAATGGGTCACTCAGAGTGATCGGCAGGAGGGTCGCGAAGGCTTTTCGGGCGACTGGCAGCACGACCCGCCTGGATTCCGATTGGGAGGGAAATCATGTTCAGATCACGTCTGCTCACCGGCCTGTCGGCGGTTGCCCTGGTGGCCTCGGGTGTCGCGTTCTCGGCCCCGGCGAGCGCCATTCCGTACCAGGTCACGATCGTGAAACAGCGGACCGGCGCGACCCCCATCGTTGCGGGCGCGAACGGCGGCACGGAGTTCACGATCACTGTCACGAACACGTACACCGAGCCGGTGGAGGTGCCGCTGTCGGACGTTCCGGGTGCCGGACTCGTCGTGACCGGGGTGACCAGCGCGACCTGGTCGAACTGCACGGTCGAGGACTACCTGGTGTCATGTCCGCCGGCGGAACTACAGCCGAATCAACCAGCCACGTTGGTCGTTTCGGCCAAGGCGGAATGGTGGGTCCGGCCGTCATCGCTGGTGAACTGCGCCTACGCGAGCCAATTCTTCGTGCCGCAGGCGAGTGCCGCAGTGGACCCCGCTGGCGCCAGTCAATGTGCCCTGGTTGCGCCAGAGGTGGGGACGTCCAACGGAGAGTGGTACGCGAGGCATTCGTCGACGTGATCAACGATGCCGACCTGGAACTGACCGCATCGCACGCGGCGGCCTACGACCAGGTGGACCCTGGTGCTCAGGCCGTGGTGGACTTCGCGGTGAAGAACAACGGGCCGTCGGGCGCTTCGGGACCGATCACGGTGAAGGGTTCGCTGCCAACGGGCACCTCGTTCGTGACGGGGTCCGGCGACGGGTGGACGTGTTCGGCAGTCGGCCAGGACGTGGAGTGCTCGCTGACCCCGCAGCCGCCGGCGGCCCCGCAGCCCGCCTTCGTGTTCCTGCCCGTCGTGCCGCCGGGTGAGGAGCTCGCGAAACTGTCGTGGACCCTGGGGACTGTCCGGCCGGGCACGGTGGCCTCGTACCCGATCAGCGCGACGGTCGCCTCTGACACCGACGACTCGAAGCCGGCCAACAACACCTCGACCACACCGATCGGGGTCACCCCGGTCGATCTGGCACTGGCGAAGTCAGCACCCAGTGCTGTGAACGTGGGGGACAAGGCGGTGTGGAACCTCGGTGTGAGCAATGTCGGCACCATCGACGACGCCGCGAAGATCACGGTCGTGGACACCCTGCCCACCGGCTCGACCTTCGTCTCCGGCACGGGGGACGGCTGGACGTGCTCGGCCGCGGGTCAGAAGGTCACGTGCACCCGTGACGGGTTGGTCAAGGGTGTTGCCAGCACTGTGCTCATCACCGCCAAGGTGAAGTCGGGTGCGCCGCGCGTGACCAACCAGGCGACGGTCTCGACGCTGTCCTACGAGAGCAACACGGCGAACAACTCGGCGTCGGCCGATCTGCGAGTGCGGCGCATCGAGCAGACCGCCAAGGCCCTGCCGGCGTCGCCGGCGCGCGTGAAATCGGGCAAGACCGACCAGGGGAAGCGGCTGACGACGCGGGTACTGTGCCGGCCTGTGAAGGCGGGTGCGCTCGGCGAGGTCGCCTACTGCAAGGTGACCCGCAAGGGTGACGTGGTCAAGGTGACGGTGCTGGGATCGCGCAAGGTCAAGGTGACCGTGATCCAGACTGCGAAGGGCGGTGACAAGTACAAGCCCTTCGTGCAGCGTAGGACCTACATCGTCAAGCCATGACTGGAGGCGAGTACACCAGCGTCAGTGCTCGTCGCCGGGCTCCACGAGCTCGATCAGCACGCCGCCGCAGTCCTTCGGGTGCGCGAAGTTGACCCGTGATCCGGCGGTTCCGCGCTTGGGGTTCTCGTAGAGCATCCGCACGCCGGCCGTGCGCAACTCGTCGGCGGCCACCTCGATGTCCGACACTCGGTACGCCACCTGCTGGATGCCCTCCCCGTTGCGCGCGAGGAACTTGCCGATGGGGGAGTCCTCGGACAGGGGGGCCAGCAGTTGGATGCAGGAACCGCTGTCGCCCACGGCCATCATGGCCTCGCGCACACCCTGCTCCTCGTTCACCTCTTCGTGCACCAACTCCATGCCGAAAGCATCCTGGTAGAAGGCGATGGCCCGGTCCAGATCCTGTACAGCCAGTCCTACATGGTCGATCGCAGTCACAAAACCCATGGCGTTATCGTGGCACTAGGCGTCTATCCACCTACTCAGGAGGTCTGTCATGGCCGGAAACGTGATTGTCGCGGGAGCCCGCACCCCGATGGGGAGGTTGCTCGGATCCCTCAAGGGGTTCTCGGCCGCCGATCTCGGAGGATTCGCGATCAAGGGGGCGCTGGATCGCGCGGGAGTCTCGCCCGACCAGGTCGACTACGTGATCATGGGACACGTCCTGCAGGCCGGTGGCGGCCAGATCACCGCGCGCCAGGCGGCGGTCAAGGCGGGGATCGGCATGGACGTCCCCGCGCTGACGATCAACAAGGTGTGCCTGTCCGGCCTCGACGCGATCGCCCTGGCCGACCAGTTGGTGCGCGCCGGTGAGTTCGAGATCGTGGTGGCCGGTGGCATGGAGTCCATGACCAACGCCCCGCACCTGCTGATGGGCTCGCGCGAGGGCGTGAAGTACGGCGACTGGAAGGTCATCGACTCGATGGCGTTCGACGGCCTCACCTGCGCCTTCGACCAGTGCGCGATGGGCGAATCGACCGAGAGCTACAACTCCAAGTACAGCGGCCTGACCCGGGAGCGGCAGGACGCCTTCGCGGCCCGCAGTCACCAACTCGCGGCGATCGCGGAGAAGAACGGCGCGTTCGCCGAGGAGATCGTCGCCGTGGAGATCCCGCAGCGCAAGGGCGACCCCGTGGTGTTCGCCTCCGACGAGGGTGTGCGCCCGGACACCACGGCCGACAGCCTCGGCAAGCTTCGACCCGCCTTCGCCAAGGACGGTTCGATCACCGCGGGCAACGCTTCGCAGATCTCGGACGGTGCTGCTGCGGTCGTGGTGATGTCGAAGGCCAAGGCCGAGGAACTCGGGCTGACCTGGCTGGCGGAGATCGGCGCCCATGGCGTGGTGGCCGGCCCGGACGCCTCACTGCACCTGCAGCCGGCTCAGGCCATCAAGGCCGCCTGTGCGAAGGACGGCATCTCGCCGTCCGACCTGGACCTCGTGGAGATCAACGAGGCGTTCGCGGCTGTCGGACTGGCCTCCACCGACGAACTCGGTATCTCCGAGGACATCGTGAACGTCAATGGCGGCGCGATCGCCCTGGGGCACCCGCTCGGTATGTCCGGAGCGCGGGTCGTGCTCTCCCTGGCACTGGAACTCAAGCGGCGCGGTGGTGGCGTAGGTGCAGCCGCACTGTGCGGCGGTGGCGGCCAGGGCGATGCCCTGATCGTGCGCGTCCCGTAAGTGCACCTCGTCGATCGGGCTCGCGCGGGTGATCCCCGCGCGACCGCCCGGTTGCTCAGCCTGGTGGAGAGTGCCTCCCCACGGTTGCGCGAGGCCAGTGCCGCACTGATGGCACATCAGGGTCACGCGCACGTCATCGGGATCACGGGTGCGCCGGGGGTGGGGAAATCGACCATCACGTCGGCGCTGATCTCGGCCTACCGCGGGCAGGGCCTGCGGGTGGCTGTGCTCGCGGTGGATCCCAGTTCGCCGTTCTCCGGCGGTGCCGTGCTCGGCGACCGGGTGCGGATGCAGGCCCACGCCACCGATGAGGGTGTCTTCATCCGGTCCATGGCCTCGCGTGGGCACCTCGGTGGACTTGCCGCAGCTGCTCCGCAGGCGCTGCGGGTGCTCGACGCCTGCGGATTCGACGTGGTGCTGCTCGAGACCGTCGGTGTCGGTCAGTCCGAGGTGGAGGTCGTCGGGCAGGCGGACACCGTGCTGGTGCTGTTGGCTCCCGGCATGGGCGACGGGGTCCAGGTCGCGAAGGCCGGCATCCTCGAGATCGCCGATGTGTTCGTCATCAACAAGGCGGACCGGGATGGTGTGCCGGCAACTGTCCGGGACCTGCGCGGCATGCTGGCGCTGAACCCAGGGGGTGAGGACGTGTGGATCCCGCCCATCGTCAAGACGGTGGCAACGACCGGTGCGGGGATCGACGACCTCCTCTCGGCCGTGGATCGCCACCGCGAGTGGTCACACCACTCCGGTGATCTGTTTCAGCGACGTGTGCAGCGGGTGCAGCGGGAGCTCGAGGGCATGGCCCTGGACCTCGTGCGCGACCGGCTCGGTGATGCCGGCGACCTGGCGCGCCGTGTGCTTGCCGGTGAGATCGACCCCTACCGCGCCGCGGTGGTCCTGACCGACGACCTTTAGCCCGTTCTGTCCGGACAGGCGGGTCCGGAGGCGGCTGCGCATCCCGGTGAGAGATCGGCATCCTGGTTAGAGATCGGCATCTTGGTTAGAGATACGGCACTCCGGTTAGCCCTGTACGGCCGTGGGACTCTAACCAACCTGCCGCCGACTAACCAAGATGCCGATCTCTCACCGGAGCACAGCACCAGACGGTCGACCGCCCATCAGTCGCATCCGTGAAGCCGTACCCACGTGACCAACGTGCCTGGGACAGAACGTCTAGTCGACGGCAGCGCGGGCGATCGGTCCGGGCCCACTGCGTCCGACGGCGCGCACCTCGACCCAACGGCCGGCGCCCCGGTGGGCGAACCGGGCTCGAGCGACTCGGACCACCGACCACGTGCCAGGTGCCTGCCCCTTGGTCCGCAGACGCACCCAGTAGCTTGATGCTCGCTCGGAGGGCCGCCAGGTGGCAACCACCGCGCTATTCGTTCGACGCGCCCGCAGCCCGGCGACCTTGCGTGGCGCCGCGGGGCCATCGGTCACCTCGAGGGGGGCCGAACCGGGCGACATGGCGCCGACGCCGGCCCGATTCGCGGCGCGCACAGTGACGCTGAACGCCGTGCCTTTACGTAGCCCCCGGATCGTGCACTTCGAGTTTCCTTGTGTCTGACATGTCTTCCCGCCCGGCCAGGCCGTTGCGACGTACTCGGTGATCCGGTGTCCGCCGTCGTCGCGTGGAGCTCGCCAGTCCACCTTCAACGCGGCCGGTGCGGGTGTGACCCGAACGTCGCGTGGCGCCCCAGGCAGGCCCAGAGGGGCGACAGGTCTCGCAGCCGTCGCTGGAACGCCGTCGGCGTCGGGTGTGCGCGCGATCACGCTCACGCGGTACTCCCGACCGTTGCGTAGCCCGCGGATGCTGCACGCCAGGTCGGCTGTGGAGCAACTCTTGCCGCCGGGAGTGGCGGTCGCCACGTACTCGCGGACGTCATCGCTCGCTGAGGCCGACCAGGTCACCTCCAGCGCCCGATCAGCCGATGTCACCCGCACGTTTCGCGCTGGGGACGGCGCACCGGCGCTCACCAGGGCTTCGACCGGGGCCGCGGCACCCGAGCCGATGCGGTTGGCGGCTGAGACCCGGAAGGTGTAGACCTGACCGTTCTGGAGGCCTGTGAAGGTGCACGAGGTCGAGGATGTGGAACATGTCGCGCCACCTGGGGTGGTGGTGACCGTGTACGAGGTGATGGCGGCGCCGCCGTCGTCAGCAGGTGGTCTCCAGAACACGGATGCCTGTCTGCTGCCGGTCGCAACGAGTACCTCGCGCGCCATGTCCGGGACCGAGAGCAGTGTCAGATCACGTGACGTCGGCCCAGAGACCTCGATCACCTCCTGGGCCACGGCATTGCCGTTCGGTGTGGTCAGGTCGTATCCGCCGCCGGGCAGGCGCAGCGTGAACGCCCCGGACGCATCTGACACCGCACTGGGATGGAACGTGGGCTCGTTGCGGCGAGTGGCTGTGACGACCGCCCCGGGCTGGGGCTGGCCGGTTCGGCGTCGGACGGTTCCGGAAACTGTCACCAGCTGGTCGGATTGAGCCGTCAGGATGTGAAGATCACAGGTGGCGGAATCCGATGGGTTGCAGCCCACCGCGTTGCCGAACGTGATCGTCGTGGCGGTCTCCCGGGAGTACTGATGAGGCCAGTACATGGTGGCGAATCCGAGCCGTTCGATGCGCAGTCGGTAGCGGCCGAACGGAAGGCCGATTGCCTGGTAGTACGAGGATGTGGCCGGGTCGCCGTATGCGGGTACGGGGTAGACAAGGCCGTTGTCGAGGTTCTCGGCGGTCACCAGCGCGCCGACGAGAGGCCCGGATCCACCGTCGACGTAGCGGGCTGTCACGCTCAGGCCCAGGGTTCCCGTGCTGCTGGCATGGGCGGTGGGGGCAATGGCCCCGAGCAGGCCCAGAGCCAGCAGGAGGGCACCGAGTCGGCGCAGGCGGGTCATCACGATTGCTCCAGCGAGGTGTTGGGGGAAGTGGGGTCAGGTGGCGCCTGTGGACCTGGCACCTCTATGGGGGCGGAGTCGGGCCGCGGATCCGCCGCCGTGGGGGCGGGACTCACCCCCTGCGCGGTCGCGACGGGGTGTGGGGCGGACGTCTGAGCCTCCGTCAGCACGGACCGCCGTCGATCCGCGATCCGGGCGGCAGAGACAAAATCGGGTGAGGCGACCTCGAGCGCGCGCAGTGCCCGGGTATCCGGCGTGCGGGCCCCGAGGTTCAGCAATCCCATGAGATCGATCGTCGGACCAGCGACCACCTCAGGGGAGGGGGGATCTGAGATCTGTGGACGCAGAAGCAGGGTTATCCCCACCCCGAGCCCGGCCACGATCACGCTGGCCACCAGCAGTGCCCGACCCGAGCGTCGCGGGGGCGGTGGCGGCGGTGGAGCAGTGCCCAGTATGCGGATGCGCGCAGGGCGCGCAGCACCGTTCGGATGCGCAAACGTCATGGCGGTCCCCCCGGCAGCGTCTGATGGCTGACGCAACTGTAGCCGCCGTGGATATGGTGGGCCCGCGGGAGGTGTGGATATGTCGGTCGTTGTGGGTTACGACGGTTCGCAGGTCGCGGGGCAGGCGGTGCGATTCGCGGCACAGGAGGCACAGGGCCGGGGGGTTGCCCTGGAAGTGGTCACCGCCTGGGACGCGCCCACCGTCGATCTCGGCATGGGATCCGGAGCCGTGGTCGACCCCCAATTGACCGAGGCTGTCGCCCAGCGTGCCGGAGAGGTCGCCGCCGAAGGGGCGGATCTGGCCGGGGCTGTGGAGGTGGTTTCGACTGCGCTGCCGGGTCCGGCCGCAGCTGCCCTGGTCGAACGCAGCCGCGATGCCGACCTGGTCGTGATCGGGTCACTCGGCCGGCATGGCATGGCCGATCTGCTCCTCGGCGGGGTCGCACGCCAGGTTGCCGCACACGCGGCCTCCCCGGTGATCGTCGTCCGCCGAGCCGAGCCGCGGTTCCAACGGATCGTGGTCGGCATCGATGGATCCGAGGCGGCGCAGCGGGCGCTGGACTTCGCCTTCGAGCAGGCGAGCAGGCGCAACTGGGCCCTGCGAGTGGTCCACGCGTGGGACGTCCCCGTCATCGGTTTCGACGCCGACACCTCGACGTACCCGCACGGCGGCATCATCGACGACGTGCGTGATGCCGAGACCCGGCTCAGCGCTGAGGTCCTCGCGGGTCACATCGATCGATACCCCGACGTCGACCTTGAGGTCACGGTGCGTCGGGGAGGGGCGGCCAAGGTGCTCGTCGACGAGTCCGGCGACAGCGACCTACTGGTCACCGGTTCCCGAGGCCGGGGCGGCTTCTCCGCACTGCTGCTCGGCTCGGTCAGCCACAAGGTGCTGCACCACGCGCAGTGCAACATCGCGATCGTGCACTGACTCAGTCCGGGCGACGCGCGATCTCCGCCAGTACCGCCCGTCGGAGACCGTCGAGGGTCTTGCGGACGCCGTCGAGGAAGACCGGGAGGTCTCGCACGCTGTCGTAGTCGGCCGTCACGCCGAAGTTGATCGTGCCGTTGTAGGACACGATCGCCGTGGAGATCCGCACCCCCGGCCCGAGCGGCACGAACGGCACGAGTGTCTGCAGTTCCTTGCCCAGCAGGTACAGCGGGACCTGGGGGCCAGGGACGTTGGTGGTCACAGTGTCGAAGGCCCGCAGGTTGACGTTGGCCGCTACTCTGCCGGCGGTCGCGAACAGCATCGGAGGTACGAAGTCGGCGAGCCCGATGATCGAGTCCACGGTCAGTGGTGTCCCGCTCTTCTTGACCCGGTCCATCTGACGGGTCATCGCGTGCAGTCGTTCGACCGGGTCTTCCACCCCTATCGGCAGTTGCGCGAACATGGCGGACACCTGGTTGCCGCCCGTGCTGTCGCCGGGCATGCGCATCGAGACCGGGATCATCGACTGGATCTGTAGCGGTCGCATGTCGATCCCGCGGGATGCCAGCAACTCCCGGAAGCCCCCGGTCACGGCGGTGAGGATCACGTCGTTGACGGTCCCGCCGAATGCGTTCTTCACGGCCTTGATCGTGTCGAGGTCCCCCTCCACCCAGCCCCAGCGGCGGTGCTGGCCGATGGTCCCGCCCAGGGTGGTTTCGGTGCTGAGCAACCTGCTTCCGACCGAGGTGCTGCCGACGGCGCGAACGGCCATGTGCTCGGCGAACTCCCGCGGGTTGCTCACGCGGGACACGATTCGGGTGAGGTGCTCGCCTGGCCGCAGCACGGAGTCCACCACGGCATCGGTGACGAGTCCCACAGTCCCCGGCGCGGGCTCCGGCGCCCAGGAACTGGGCGGGGTGTCGCGCCCCTCGGGGTCGGGGTCGAGGATGACCTCCATGATGTCGTGCCCGGACAGGCCGTCGATCATCGCGTGATGGGCCTTGTTGATCAGCGCCCAGCGACCCTTGGCCAAGCCCTCCACCAGCCAGATCTCCCACAATGGGCGATCGAGGTCCAGTCGCTGCGAAAGCAGGCGCCCCGCCAGGCGCTGCAACTGCGCGGACTTGCCGGGTTTGGGGACCGCGGTGTGCCGAACATGGAACTCCAGCTCGAAGTTCTCGTCGTCCACCCAGATGGGCTGCCCGATGTTCAGGGGCACGCTCTGGATCCGCTGGCGGTACCGCGGGACCTGGTCGAGCCGGGAGTCCAGGTGTGCGCACAGGTCCTCGTACTTCGGTGCGGGCCCCTCGAAGACCATGAGGCCGCCGATGTGCATGGGTTGGCCATCGCGTTCCAGCAGCAGGAAGGTCTGGTCGAGCGGGCTCAGGCGATCTGGCATCGCACCTCCTCGGATGAGTTCAGGGTAGATCAGCGGGCTGCGCGACGTGCCGGGCGGTGCATGTCCCGATCTGCAGGTTGATCATGAGTGTTGGTGGCGAAACGCCTGAGATCTGGGCTGTGTGCCGGCGTGTCGCGAATGTCGTACTGCACACCGGGACATCGCCTCACGCCAGTGCGGCCTGTTGTGAGATCTCCGGGTTCTCCGCGAGCCACCCCAGGACGATCTGTGCCGTGCCCTCCGGCTCCTGAATCTGCGGTACGTGGCCGACGTCCTCCATGAGGTGGAAGGTCCACTCCGGGCGTCGGCTGGCGGCCGCATGGGCCGATCTGGCCGACACGATCCGGTCCCGCCCGCCGTGGATGAGCAGAACCGGCGTGGCCAGGGCCTGCAGACGTTTGACGTAGTTGCGGCCCTGGCTCATGAGGACCACCGATCGTGCGGCTTCCACGAGGTGGCGGGCGGTTCCCCGGAACTGGCGGCGGACCTCAGCCTGGGTGATCGCCGCGTCGAGCGCCTCCCGGGGCAGTTTCGCAGGATCCACTGTGACAACCCTCAGCATCCGGGTCACCTGTTGCTCGGCTGTGGCCAGTCTGGTCCACAGATCGACGATCAGGGAGCCGATCCCAGGGGTCGCCAGTACGGCGAACTCCAGCACCATACGCAGGTCCCCGACCATGAAGCCTGCCGCCGGCAGCGCTGGGGCGATGAGGACGACCCCCGAGGTTGTGCGTGGGGCCGACGTCGCCTGGACCACCGCCAGCAGCCCTCCCATCGAGTTGCCCATGAGGATCGCGGGCGATCCGGTCACCTCGGTGAGGAACCGATGGATGAGGTGCTGGTTGGCGTGCACGCTCGTGGAGCGGTGGCCGGCCTCGGTGAGTCCGTGTCCCGGCAGGTCGAGGGCTAGCACGCGGCAGGAGTGTGTGAGATGCGGCGCCACGAGATCCCAGTTCAGCGCCGACCCACCAAGTCCGTGGACGCAGACGATGAGTGGGCCGTCCTGCGGCCCGCCGTAGTCGCGGTAGTGGGTGGGTCCGTCGATATCCACCCAGTGATCGGTGCCAGTGGCGGTCGTGGTGCTCACACTCCACACCTAAGCACGCCGGAACCGGCGGGGACCGCCGGACCACTGTGCGACATCACACATGCTGTCCGAGGTGACCACTGCGATGACCGGATATCCGCCGGTGGTGGGGTGGTCGGGCCCGAGGATGATCGGCAGTCCGTTGGGGGGCAGTTGAACCGCGCCGAGCACCATGGGTTTGCTGGGCAGGCTGAGCGTCTCGGACCGCAAGGGGCTGCCGCGCAGTCGCACGCCGATCCGGTCGGACTGGGGATCCAGATCCCACGTGCCGGCCAGCAGGGCCGAAAGCGTGTCCTCATCGGCGTCGGGCCCAGGCAGCACATTGAAGGTGGTGGCGGGTTCGACGGGCGCGACATGGTCCACCAATGGGGGTCCCACCCGTTCGGCGCCCGCCGTGAGCACCTGGCCCTCCTGCAGGGCCGCGGGACCGACCCCCCCGAGGGTGTCGTGGGATCGCGATCCCAGGGCCGGCCGCACGCGTATGCCCCCGGACAGGGCCAGGTAGTAGCGGATACCGGCGCGCGGCATGCCGAGTCGCACCCGGCTTCCCGGCGCCAAGTGGACAGGCATGTTGGTGGCCGACGTCCGGGCATCGATGTGGACATCGCCGACCGCGCCGGTCACGGCGATCGTCAGGTGTCCCAGCGCTTCGACGGTCAAGCCGCCACCGAGGGATTCCAGAACTGCGGCGTCCGGGCTGTTGCCCACAAGGCGGTTCGCCAGTCGCCATGCCCGAGTGTCGAACGCTCCGGCCCGCGGGACTCCGAGGTGGGCGTACCCGCGGCGGCCACCGTCCTCGACGAGGGTCTGGGCTCCGGTCGCCAGTATCTGAAGGCCCTGCATCAGACGAACCTCACCCGATCGCCGGGTGACAGCAGGGCAGGGGGCTCGCGATCCGCGCTGAAGAGAAGCGCCTCGCAGCGTCCGATCAGGTGCCAACCGCCCGGGGAGGATGTGGGATACACCGCGCAGTAGCCGGCGGCGATGGCGATGGAGCCGGCCGGGATCTGGGGGCGAGGGCGATCGCGCCGGGGGATGTGCAATCGCTCATCGAGGCCGGTGAGGTATCCGAAACCCGGGGAGAAGCCGCAGAAGGCGACGGTGAGGGTGGTGTCCAGCAGGGCCTGGATCACGGCGAGCTCACTCATGCCCGCGGTCTCGGCGACGTGCCGAAGATCCGGACCCTCCCACTGTGCGGGCAGGTGCCGCACCTCGCGTGCGGCTCGCACGGGCCGATCCTCGGGGACGCCCGCGACCGCGGCCATGACCCGTTGCTGGGACCCGCGCAGCAGGACGTGCCGCTGTCCGGGGACCACGTCGTCGAGTCCGGTGCGGTCGATGAGCGCGGCGAGCCCGATGGGATCGTCCGTCGGGATCAACCAGCCGTCCTCTCCGAAGGGGATCAGTTCCATGGCTGTGCCCGCACCGGTATGCCTGAGGCTTCGAGGTGGTCCCGGATCCGGCGGGCAAGGGTGGCGGACCCCGGGGTGTCGGAGTGCACGCACACTGACTCGGCGCGCAGGGTGATGAGTTGCCCGTCAATGGTCCGGACCTCGCCCCGCGCAAGTGCTGCCACCTGTTGCACCACCTCCTGCTCGTCTGTCAACACCGCTCCGGGTTCGCCGCGGGGGAGGAGTCGGCCGTCGGCTTGATAGGCGCGGTCAGCGAAGCCTTCCAGGATGGTGGGTATGCCGGCGCCTTCCGCGGCCGCCAGGTAGAGGGCGCCCGCCTGCCCCATCAGAGCCAGCGGGGAGCCCACCCGCTGCGCGGCGCGGCCGACCGCACTCACCACGGCCTCGGCAACGGCGGACTCGGTGGCGGCGGTGTGGTACAGCGCGCCGTGTGGCTTCACGTAATCCACGCCTTCGGGGCTCACTTTCGCGAGGCGCTCGATCTGCGCGATGATCTGCTCTGTCAGCACGTGCGTGGGGATCTCCTGGCGGACCCGGCCGAAACCGTCGGGGTCCACGTAGGAGGGATGGGCGCCGATCCGCACCTGGCGCTTCGCCGCCAGAGTCGCCACCCGGCGCATGCTCGCCTCGTCGCCCGCGTGGCCACCGCAGGCGATGTTCACGCTGGTCACGACCTCGACGATGCGCGCATCGAGGTCCGGGTGCATCTCGCCGACGTCGGCGTTCAGGTCGATGCCGCTCATAGGTCTGATGGTGCCTCCAGACGGTAGACCAGATCAACGGCATGCCGTCCGGCGCGCTCACCCGCCTGCTCGTATTTCGTCCGCGGTCGGCTGGGAACCCGGGCACCGTCATGAGTGCACGTCAGTTCCGGCCTGGTTCGAATCACCTCCCGCATCACCTGTGCGTACTGCCGGTCGTCGGTGGCCAGATGCAGGGTTCCGCCCGGTTCGAGCACTCTGACCGCCGCGGCAGCGAACTCGGGGCGCACCAGGCGGCGCTTGTTGTGGCGGGCCTTCGGCCAGGGGTCGGGGAAGAAGACCAGGATCTGCTGCAGGCTACGAGGTGTCAGTCTGCGGGAGACGAAGTCGAGGGCGTCGCCGTGGAGAACGCGGAGGTTGGTCAGTTTCTGCTGTTCCATCTCCAGCAGCGTGCGCGCGATCCCCTTGGTGTGGACGTCGGCGGCGATGTAATCGAGTTCGGGGTGTTGGGCAGCGGTGAGCAGGGCCGCGTCGCCGAGGCCGGAGCCGATCTCGAGCACACGTGGGGCCCGCCGGCCGAACACGACGTCGAGATCCAGCGGGTCCGGGGCTGTGGCGAGGTCGTAGTGGCGGCCGAGTTCGATGAGCGCGTCACGCTGCCGGGGGGACAGGCGTCCCCGGCGTGCGTGGTAACTGCGGATGGCTTCGACCACGCCGTCACGCTACCGATAGAATAGGGATGACTCCGCTGTGGCGGGGTCTTTTGGTGGGTGTAGCTCAGCTGGTAGAGCACCTGGTTGTGGTCCAGGTGGTCGCGGGTTCAAGTCCCGTCACTCACCCCACGTGTGAAGGACTCCGGGTGTTCCCGGGGTCCTTCACACGTGTTGGGGGTTGCGCTGCGGGGCTTGGGAGGAGCGTCCGGCAGATAGTCGGTGTACGGGGCTGGGCTACCTCGGTGCCACCCTTGACCGACCTGCCACCCCGCAGCAGCCAGCGTGTCCACCATGTTCTGGTCCTCGAGCCCCTCCACGACGCCGGTGATCCCATGTTGGCCGCGAGCGATGCCAGCCCGGTTGCCTGATGGAGTCCGCCCGGAGAGGTCATCGCCGCCAGGGCGTATTCGCGATCCAGTTTGAGCTGGGCGGGGATCGGGTGGTTCCGGTCGGTCTATTCCCCCACTGGTCGCGCGAATCGGCCGATCAGCTGTTCGACGACGGTCGTCGGATCGTGGACGCCGCGCAGATCCGGCGCGTCGATCGGTTGGCCGATGGTGATACCCAACGGCACCACTCCGGCCCACACCGGCGCATCCAGATCAGCCGGGTCGTCGTCCGGCGGGCCATCGCCCACCTTGACCGACCACTCGGTCAGCGGGAGTTCAAGTACGGAGGTGGCGGCCAGTTCCTTGCGGGTGGGCGACCGCAGTGTGTTCCACCGAGCCGGGAGGAGGTGTTCGGTAAGGATCCGCAGGCCCGCAAGGAGTTCCTCGCCCTCCAGTGCACGGCAGGTCCCGAGGATCATCGCGCTGCGATAGTTCATCGACGACTCGAAGGCGCTGCGGGCGTAGACGAGGCCGTCCAGCAGAGTGACTGTGGCACAGGTGCTGGCGCCGGTGGCCAGTCGTCGCATCAACCGACTGCCCGTCGATCCATGCAGCAGCAGGCGGTCCCGGTCTCGCGCACACGCCATGGGCAGCACGTAGGGCTGACCATCGTCGACCACGGCGACATGGGCCACCATCGCGGCGTCAAGGATCGCGTCGAGCACTGCGCGGTCGGTGACTGCCTTCTCGGGGAGACGGCGGACGCGGGTGCGATCGGGCGCGGTCATGGACCTCATCCTCCCGGTTGTGGTGCCACGTTGCATGCAGTTGAGTGTCGCGCGGTTACGGGTTCTCGACCCGGGAATCGGTAACCGCGCAGCACTCAACGCCGCGCCGACGTGATCAGGGGATCAGGGTCGGCTCTTCCCAGATGTTGATGCCCGCCTCGGTGGCGTACCCGTCGATCTCGGCGATCTCCTGCTCGCTGAAATCGAGGTTGCGCACCGCTCCCAGGGTGTCGTGGAGTTGCTGGACGCTGCTGGCGCCGATCAGCGACGACGTCACCCGACGGTCCCGCAGTGTCCACGCCACCGCCATCTGCGCCACGGTCTGGCCGCGGCCTTGCGCGATCTCGGCGAGACCACGAACCGCCTCCACATACTCGGGGGTCAGCCAGTCCGGGTTCAGCGAGGCGTCGCGCGCGGCGCGCGAATCCTCGGGAATGCCGTCCACATAGCGATCCGTCAGCATCCCCTGCGCCAAGGGGCTGAATCCGATGCAGCCGACGCCCAGGTCGTCGAGAGTGTCGAGCAGATCCTCCTCGATCCAGCGGTTCAGCATCGAGTAGGACGGTTGGTGGATCAGTAGTGGCACGCCCATGTCGGCAAGGATCTGTGCAGCCCGACGGGTGCGGGAGGGGGAGTACGACGAGATGCCCACGTACAACGCCTTGCCCTGGTGGACCGCCGAGGCCAGCGCCCCCATCGTCTCCTCCAACGGGGTCTGCGGATCTGCGCGGTGGCTGTAGAAGATGTCCACGTAGTCCAACCCGAGCCGCTCAAGACTCTGGTCGAGGCTGGCCAGCAGGTACTTGCGCGATCCCAGGAATCCGTATGGGCCGGGCCACATGTCCCAGCCGGCTTTCGTCGAGATGATCAATTCATCGCGCAGGGTGTGGAAGTCCTCGCGGAGGATCCGCCCGACATTGATCTCCGCGCTTCCGTAAGGCGGGCCGTAGTTGTTGGCCAGATCGAAATGGGTGACGCCGGCGTCGAAGGCGGCGCGCATGATGGCCCGCTGCCGGGACAAGGGCGTGTCATCGCCGAAGTTGTGCCAGAAGCCCAGCGAGACCGCAGGCAGGCTGATCCCGCTGACACCGCAGCGGCGCTGAGGCATGCGGCCGTCGTAGCGGTCGGGGTCGGGCAGGTATGTGTCGAGGAGTCCCATGGTGTCCATCTTCGTTGAACGGCGCGTAGACAGGCGAGTTGTCCGGTGGGGTTCAGGCTGTGCGGTGAGGTTCAGGCTGTGCGGTGAGGCTCGGGTTGTGTGATGCCGTTCAGGTGCCCCATCGAACACGGGACTCTGATTGAGTGTGGCCATGAGCGTGTCGTGGCGCAGCAAGCATTCCGCCTATTCTGCGTTGTCCGTCGGCAGTGCCTTCTCGTTCCTCAGCGCCCTGTCCGCAGGTTCGGTCCTGTCCGTGGCGTCGGCGGGGTCCCTGCTGTCGATCGGGTCCAGTGGGTCGATCCTCTCGATCGGGTCCACCGGATCCATCCTGTCGATCGGTTCCTCCGGCGGCCTGTTCAGCCTTGGTCGCTCGGCAGCGGCGTCATGATCGCCTGGCGGTAGTAGGCGAGTTCCGCGATCGAATCGAGTGTGTCGCCGAGTGCCCGATGGTTGCCCGTCTTGGTGGGCGCAGCGTAGTAGGTCTTGGGATACCAACGGCGCGCCAACTCTTTGATGCTGGAGACGTCGACGACCCGGTAGTGCAGGTAGGCGTCGAGATCCGGCATGTACTTGGCCAGGAATCCGCGGTCGACATAGATGCTCGAGCCGCACAGTGGAGCCTTGCGTGCGGTGGGGATGTGGGACTGGACGTACGACAGGACTTTGCTCTGCGCCTCGTCGACCGTGATGCCATCGGGGATCTCCGGAAGGAGCCCGGACGCCGTGTGCATCTCCCGGACCACGTCGGGCATGTGGGACATCGCCGCCGCTGAGGGGCGGATCACGAAGGAGACGCCTTCATCCAGCACTGTCAGGTCCGCCTCCGTGACGACGCAGGCGATCTCGACAAGTTCATCGCGCTCCAGGTCGAGGCCGGTCATCTCACAGTCCAGCCAGACCAGTCGTTCGCCGGTATTGTTCGTCACCCGGCCAAGCCTACTGTTGCTGGTCGCTCTCGGGCCGGAAGAACCAGTCGTCGTCGCGGGGTGCGTCGTCCGGCACATCAGGCGGCGTTTCCTCCGGCACCTCAGCCGGCGTCTCCTCCGACATGTCGGTGGGCGTCACCTCCGGAGCCCCTTCGGGTGCGAAGGCGGACGCCGGTATGGCACCGACCGGATGGAGGCGGCGCCAGGCCACGGCGCCGGCCGCAAGGGCGATCACAACCAGGAGCGCCCAGCCTGCCAGCGTGCTGCCGGAACCCGGCTCGCCCGCGCTGGGCAGCGTGTAGATGTATGAGACCCGCCCGGCAGCGCCCTCCGGTGCGCCATAGGGCAGTGCGTCGGCGGCGCGCTTCTGGCTGGCCGCGAGGTATGCCCGGGCGAACGCGGGGTCCTTTGAAGCCTTGACCACTGAGGTGAGCACTTCGGAAGTGCCCTCCTGCTGCAACTGTCCGGCTCCGTCGGCAAGGGAGTCCGCGCCTTGCCCCGCACTGTTCACGCCAGAGTCGACCTGTCCCAGCGCCTCCCCGGCTGCGGCCGTCCCGTCGGCCTGCTGCTGGGTTCCCTGTGCCAGGGCGTCGCCGCCCTCGGCGAGTTGCTCCGCGCCCCGTGCCAGGTCGTTGGCGCCCTTCGCGAGGTCACTGCTGCCCTCGGCGAGATCGTCGAGCCCGGTCGTCAGGTCCTCGGTGCCGATGGCGAGTTGATCGGCGCCACCGGCCGATTCCGCGGCGCCGTTGGACAGTTTGACGAGCCCATCGATGGTGGCGGTCAAACCGTCGGTGAGTGCGTCGAGGCCTTCGTAGATGCCCGGTGCGTCAGTGTTGCCGCTCACCAAGGCAACGGAGATCTGCCCGAGTGCGGTGTCGACCGCCGACAGTGCCGCGGTGATCCCCTTCAACGCCAGTGCGATGGCCTTGACCGCCAACGCTTGCAGGCCCACCGAAGCCGCCTGTTGACCGACACCCACTCCGGTGTCGGTCGCCTTCTGGCGAGCGGCGTCGGCATCGTCGATCGCTTGTTGCAGGGCGGCACACTGCGCAGGATTGAGGATCACCGCGTCGACGCATGCCTGCTGGTGGACCAAGGCTGTCTGGACGCGCGCGGACTCCGCGAGCAACGCAGCCTGCGCGCTGTCCGCGGACAATGTCGTGAGGGCTGCGGCGATGTCTTCGAGTTCGCCCCCGACCCGGTCGGCGCCCGCGGAACTGATGCCCGCGACCTGCTGGATGGCCTTCACCGCTGAGATCAGCGTGCTGGCTTGCGACGGTGGGAACGACGCGGCCGAGTCCTGAGGAGTGCCGATCACGTCGCGCAGTCGGAACACGGCCTGGGCGAGTTGGTCGGAACTGTCACGAGCAGCGGGAAGTGCGGAGGGCTCCAGCAGTTTCTGCAGGCCGTCGTACAGATCCAACAGGCCGTCGCTGAGGGCGGTCGCCCCTTCCTCGAGCGAGCGGGCGCCCTCGTAGGCCGACTTCGTGCCTTTCGCAGCCTCTGACTGCCCCTTCGACAATTCGCGGGTGCCCTTCGCGGCCTGCGACTGGCCGTCGGCCAACTCGTCAGCGCCGCGCGCCAGTTCCTGGGAACCGGGAACCAGCAACTCGTTGACCTGCTGGGTGAGCGCCGAGGTGCCCACACCCAACTCGGCAAGCCCCCTGCTGAGATCACCCGCGCCTTCTGCCAGGGCCGAGGCCGAGTCGTCCAAGGTGCGCAAGCCGTCGGCGAGGTCCGCGTTGCCCTCGACACTCTTCGCCAACAGATCTGTGGTGAAGCCCAGCATCGGGTCCTGGCCCGACGTCACCGGAACCACTTGCAGAGCCAGACCGGGGACGGCCAGCGGGTCGCCGCTGACCAGGACCTCGGCGCTCTGCTGGTAGTCACCCATCGGCGGGAAGAGCACGAGGTTCCACAGCAACTGCGTGCGACCGTCCTGCGTCGTGTTGCGGACCGCGCCGGGAGCCTCGAGCAGCGTCAGGTCGGTGGGCAGGGTGATCATCAACGTCCCGACGAAGGGCGCGAAGACCGGTTGTTTGTCGACCGTCCAGCGCCCGCCGGCGTCCCGGTAGCGGATGGTCTTCTCTTTTGCCGTGGTGTTGGTGACCGTGTACGTGATCCGCAGTTGGCCCTTGCTGGACGCCACCGTGTCCGGGGCCAATACATCGGGCCCTTGCCGGTACTCGGCATGCAGCGCCACCGGCAGGGGCTTGTCGAAGGCGGCGCGTGTGGTGACCGTGGTCTGACCGGCGCCACCGATGTCCACGACCACGGCGTCACCGTCCGTCTGCGGTGAGCCCCGGCGGTCCACGTATTCCACCTCACTGGTCGATGAGGGGTCCCGGACCGGCCCGGCGGGGTAGTCGCGCGCCACCAGTCTGCTGTAGAGGGTGGACTCCTCGGGAAGTCCGGACGCGTCGACCTGCGTGACGACGAGCTCCTCGTTGACCAGTGCGGGCTCCGGCTTGGCCGAGACCGGCGCGGCGCCCACAGCGGCGACGAGTGCGGCGGCGAGTGCTGCCTCCACATGTCGTCGCATCAAGGTCTCCCGACTCGGATCGGCTCCGGCGCGTCAGCCGTATCCTTCATCGTCTCGTCTCGCTCCGGCAAAAGGTTGGTGAACACGCTGACGATCAGGATGGTCACCATGGCAGGCACAAGAGCGGCGCCGAGCAGTGTCTGCAGCGCCGCATCGGGTCCTGTCAGCAGGTACGAGACCGCCATCGACACCGCACCCAGCACGAGCGGCAATGCCACACTGCGGCCGACCACCAGGACCGCAAGCAGCGCGGTGGCCACGATGGCCCACGCCGTCACCGGTGCGCTGGGGATCTTGGCCGGGGGCACGAGCGCGGCGATGATGGAAACAACGATCAGTGCCAATACCACTCCGAGCGTGTAGCTGCCCGCGCGGATGAGGAAGGTGCCGCGGCCACCGCCGACGCTGCGCGGCAACAGCGCCAGCACCGCTCCCAGAACGGCACTCATGGCAACCGTGGTCGACGCGCTGTCCGGGATGAATGACAGACGCGAGGTGAGCACCCACGAGACCGTCACTCCCACCACGGCACCGATCACCGGCGCCGGGCGGTAGACGGCCAGTGGGGTACGGCTGGATCGCGGTTCGGCTTCGCTGGCCGCGGCGGCATCGAGGGCGCGGGGGTCGCCCTCCACGTGCAGTTCGGGAAGCAGGCGGTCGAGCCAGCCCGGCAACCACCACGTGCCCTTCTGCGCGAGCACCATGATCGCGGGCACAAGAAGGCAGCGCACGATCGTCGCGTCGACGGCCACGGCGGTCGCCAGCCCCACACCGAACATCTTCACGATGGCGTTGTCGGACAGTAGGAAGCTGCCGAAGACGACGACCATGATCGCGGCCGCGGCGGTGACCAGATGCCCGGTATCCGCGAGTCCGCGCCGCACCGCCACCGTCATGTCGCCGGTCCGCTCCCAGTGCTCGCGGAACGCGGTCAACAGGAACACCTCGTAGTCCATGGACAGGCCGAACAGAACCGCGAACATCATCATCGGCACGTACGACTCGATCGGGACGGGCCCTTCCAGTCCGATCAGTTCGGCGCCCCATCCCCACTGGAACACGACTGTGACCACACCGTAGGCGGCAGCGATGGAGAGCAGGTTCATCACGGCCGCTTTGAGCGGGATCAGCAGCGAACGGTAGGCGACCATGAGCAACATGAAGGACAGCGTCACCACGCCGGCGATGAAGAACGGCGTACGCGCGGCGATGATCTCCGAGAAGTCGGTGACCGCGGCCGTCACGCCACCCACGTGCGCGCCCATGCCGGCGCCGCTGGCCGCCGCCGGCAGCACGTCGTCGCGCAACTCATGCACCAGGTCTTCGGTGCGGGGATCGGCGGGACCCCACTCGGGCACGACCCGGACGATCGCCACCCCTCCGTCGGGACTGACGACGGGAGCGTCAGCGGAGGCGACCCCAGGAGCGCCTGCCAGGCTCTCCTGAAGACTCAGCAGACGGGGGTCCTGCGTGCGGGGGTCCGTCCCCGACGGTGCGTCGACGTCCTCGGGGGCCTCGGCGATCGCGTACATCTGTGTGACCACGGCCAGTGGTCCGTTCTCGCCGGCTCCGAACCCCTGATCGATCAGGTCGTAGGCCTGCCGGGCCGATGTCTCCTCGGGCAGGATCCCGTTGTCGCTGTGCCCCAGGGTCAGTGTCAACGTGGGTGCCGCCATGACCAGCAGCACGATCGTCGAGGCGATCGCGAAGCGCCAGGGCTTCCTGGTCACCGCGTCGGCCAGGCGCCCCCAGCCGGTTGTATCCAGATCCTTGTCGTCGTGCGCGTTCAGCCCCTTCTTGGGCATGACGCGATACTTCATGACCCCGAGGATGGCCGGGACCAGGGTGATGGAGGCGAGGACCGCCACCGTCACCACGATGGCAGCGGCGTACCCGAGCCAGGCCAGGAAGGAGATCCCGGTCAGGACCAGGCCACATACCGCGGCGATCAAGGTGCTGCCCGCGAAGACCATGCCTGCACCCGCGGTGCCAGCCGTGCGGCCCACCGCATCCGGAACCTCGAAGCCCTGATGCAGCAGCGTGCGGTGGCGGGTGATGAGGAACAGGGCGTAGTCGATACCCACTCCGAGTCCGAGCATCGTGCCGAGCGTGGGGGCCACGTCGGGGATGAACACGAGTCGGCTCAGTAGCCCGACGATCGCCAACCCCAGCCCCACGGAGAACACGGCGCTGATCAGGGGCACGAACGTGGCACCCCACCGGCGCAATGTCACGAAGAGGATCAACACGGCGGAAAGCAGCCCCAGTGCCTCGCTGAGATGGGTGTCGGGCTCCGCGAGCTGGCGACCCATGAAACCGCCGATGGCCACGGTCATGCCCTCCGGAGCAGCGTTCACCGCCGCGTCGAGGATCTCTTGTGCGACTCCGGCCTCGGTCGCGAACCGTTCGTTGACGACCACCGAGAGGATGGCCGTGTGCCCGTCGTCGGACAGCAGTGACTCACGCTCGGCGGGCCCGGACACCGACGTCACTTCCGGGATGGCCCGCAGTTGCTCGGCGATGTCGTCCACCGACCTGGCTCCCGCCCCGCCGAGGTCCAGGTCCGGGTCGAACAGGACGAGTGGGATGGCTTCGGCCGAGGAGCCCGGGAAGGCCCGGTTCAGAAGGTCCTGCGCGACAGACGAGTCCGTGCCCTTGAGGATGAAGGAGTCCTTCGATTCACCCCCGAAGGCCCGGTTGGCGCCCATCAGGACGAACGCCACCAACAGCCAGACGCCGATGACTTTCCAGCCCCGCTCGGCACTGTGCCGACCGACTCGGTAGAGGAAGCCGGTCATGGCAGATCGGGGGTTGCCGACACCCGGTAAGGATAGTCAGCAGCGCGCGCTGATGGCGGGTCGTGCAGGTCGTCCGCGATGGGTCGCTCGGGGGCGTCGGGGGACGGGTGCAATGCTGTGAGCAGGAGATTGGGGAACGACCATGTACACCTGCTTCGACGTCGCTATCGAGAACAAAGTCGCGCATGTCCGCCTGAACCGCCCGGACGCGCTCAACACGATGATCCCGCAGTTCTGGTCGGAACTGCCGCAGTTGGTGGGGGACTTGTCCGACCGCGGCGACGTCCGGGTGATCGTGATCAGTTCCACCGGTAAGCACTTCAGTGCCGGGATGGACCTGTCGGTCTTCACCAGCAGCGGTCTGTCGATGGATGGCGAGCCCGGGCGGCGCAACGCCACGTTCATGATCCTGGTCAAGCGCCTTCAGGAGAGTTTCACAGCACTCGAGCGTGCCCGCGTCCCGGTGCTGGCCGCGATTCAGGGTGGTTGTATCGGTGGGGCGGTGGACATGGTGTGCGCCGCGGACATGCGCTACGCGACGGCCGATGCCTATTTCGTGGTTCAGGAGACGAACATCGGCATGACGGCCGATGTGGGGACCCTGCAGCGGCTGCCGAAACTCATCCCGGACGGAGTGGCCCGCGAGTTGGTCTACACCGGGCGCCGGATGAGTGCACAACGCGCCTATGAGGTGGGCCTGGTCAACCAGGTCTTCGACGACCATGAGGCGCTGGTTGCAGGCGTCCTGGAGATCGCGGCGGAGATCGCGACGAAGAGTCCACTGACTTTGTGGGGTGCGAAGGAGGCTCTGGTCTACGCGCGCGATCACGGGGTCCCAGACTCGCTGCATCAGATCGCTTTGTGGCAGACCGGCGCGTTCCAGCCGGCCGACATGATGGAGTCCTTCGCCGCGAAGGGCGAGAAGCGCCCGCCGGCCTACGAGGACCTGCCCCCGGCGCCGTCGGGGATCTGAGTCTGGACGGCTCGCCTGCACGCGGGGGAGGATCGGGCCATGAACATCGGAATCCTGGGCACGGGCTCGGTCGGCCGAGCGCTCGCTGCCGGCCTATCTGCAGCCGGACATGAGGTACAGATCGGTACCCGCGATCCTTGGGTGACGCTCGCCCGAACTGACCCCGATCGTTTCGGCAACCCCGCGTTCTCGACGTGGACGACCGCGCATGAGCAGGTCGGCCTGGTGACTTTCGCCGAGGCTGCCGCGGCCGGCGACATCGTGGTGAATGCCACATCCGGCGACGTCAGTATGCAGGCCCTGCAGGCCGCCGGTGCGGACAACCTGCGCGGCAAGATCCTGATCGATGTGTCCAACCCTCTGGATTTCTCCACTGGGTTCCCGCCCACGTTGTTCGTCAAGGACACGGACTCCCTCGGCGAGCAGATCCAGCGGGCATTCCCCGAGACACGAGTGGTGAAGACGCTCAACACACTGAATGCCGGGCTTATGCTGGCACCTGAGCGGCTGAGCGCACCATCCGCGGTGTTCCTGTCCGGCGACGACGACGAGGCCAAGGGTCAGGTCGCCGAACTCCTCGCTTCCTTCGGTTGGCAGCAGATCGTGGATCTCGGGGGGATCGCCACATCGCGCGGGGTGGAGATGCTGATGCCGATGTGGCTCAGCCTTCTGTCCGTGCACGGTGATCCGCAGTTCAACTGGGCGATCGTCACCTGAGCGCCAGCGCGTGGGTGCCGGCGGCCGCATTCACGCAGCGTGACCACTGCCCGCTACGCGGCGAAATGTCCTTTCCGCTCCTTAGCATCGGAGCCATGAAGACTGCATTGGCCGCCGCGGGTGCGGCCGCCCTGTTCGCCCTGGCCGGATGCTCGTCAAGTGACACCACGGAGAGTCCCGCCGCCACCTCGCCGGCCGCTACCGCCAGTCCGGAGGCCAGCATGATCGGACCCATCATGGTCGAGCCGTCGCAGACCGAGGTCGACGCCACGGTGGGACGGTTCCTGAACTTCAATGTCGGCGACAATCCCGGCCAGTGGCAGATCTCCAGCGACAACGAGGCGGTCGTGACCGTAGAGCAGGGGGGTGAGCGTGACGGCGCGACGTTCAATCCCGGCGGTGAGGCCGTCGGGGTCGGTGAGGCCACGGTCACCCTGATCGACACCGAGGGCGGGGACGCGCTCGAATTCAAGATCAAAGTCACCGAATAGCGGCACTCGCATTCCGCATAGGGTGAGCCGATACTGGAGGCGTGCGACCCGGCGACTCGGTTGATCCTGCCGTTCGGCTGCGCGCCACGCTCGACAGTCTGCTGGACCCGCACGTCGTGCTGACCGCGGTTCGGGACGCCTCGGGCGAGATCGTCGACTTCGAATACACGGACGCGAACACGGCTGCCTGCGAGTACAACGGTCTTACCTACGCGCAACTCATCGGCTCCCGCCTGCTGGATCTGCTGCCCGGCCATTTGTCCACAGGCCTTATGGAGCAGTACCGCACGGTGATTGAGACCGGTGTGCCACTTGTCCTCGATGACTACGTCTACGCCTTGGAGCTTCGTGGCGGAGAGGAGAGGCACTTCGACATCCGCGGCGTCGGGCTCGGGGACAGCATCGTGTACACCTGGCGGGACGTCACCGACCGGCAGGAACGGATCCGGGCGCTTGAACGGGCCGAACGGGAGTATCGCAGTCTCGCCGAGGCGACCACCGACATGGCCTACCGCACCGATGCCGCAGGCGTCATCGTGTGGGCATCCCCGAGCGTCACCAAGGTCCTCGGGTGGGAGCCCGAGGAGCTGATCGGACACACGATGCAGGACTTCGTGCCGGCCGAGGAGTTCGCCGAACACTCGCAGCGGCGCGCGAAGGTCTACGCAGGGGAATGGATCCCCGACCGCGAGCAGGAGCCTGTGTTCCACATCTTGCGCAAGAGCGGCGACGCGCTGCCCATGGCCGCACTTGTCAGCCGGGACCTCGACGACAACGGTGACTGGAACGGGGGGCTTCTCATAGGCCTGCGCGACGTCACCGAACTGCAGGCCCAGGAGGAGATCGCCCGGCAGGAACGCAGGAACGCCGAACGACTGCAGCTGTCCATGGATCGTGCGGCCGTGGGTATGGCGTTGACCTCCCGCGACGGCAAGTTCGAGTACGTCAATCCGGCGCTGGCCAGAATGCTGCGGTACGACCAGGACGAACTCGTCGGCATGGCCTTCGACGCGGTGACACACCCCGACGACATGGACGCCAGCCACGCGATGATGACACGGCTGCTCGACGATGGTGTCGATCAGATGTCCCTGCGCAAGAGGTACGTCACCGCGTTCGCAGAGACGCTGTGGATCGATCTGTCCGTCGCGGTGGCGCGCCGCGAGGACGGAGCGATAGACCACTTCATCGCCCAGATGGTCGACGTCACTGCCGAGGTCGAGTACGCCGAAGCACTGGAGACGACGGTGCGTCGGTTCCGCCAACTCGCCGAGAACGCCTCCGATGTCGTGTACGAAATGGGCACCGACTGGTCGATCCGCTGGATCTCACCGTCGGTGCAGAACGTCCTGGGCTGGGACCCGGACCAACTCGTCGGAACCCCCGCACCCAACCTGATGGCCCCCGGGCAGGAGGAGTTGCTGGAGGTACGCGGTGAACAGATCCGCTCGGGATACTCGGTCGGCGGGGAGAACCTGGCGTTCCTCACGGCCTCCGGGCAGGTGCGCTGGATGTCGGCGATGGCACATCCGATCACTGGCGATGATGATGTGGTCGACGGGGTGATCGTCGGTCTGCGCGACGTCACCAGCGAGATCGAGGCGCGCGAAGCTTTGTCGAGGGTCCAGCAGCGACTGCGGCTGGCCGTCGACGCATCCCCGAACGGTCTGGTGATCACCGACGAGGCGGGCCTCATAGTGGACGTCAACCGGCAGTTCTGCAGCCTGATCGGCATGCCCGAGCAGGGGCTGGTCGGCGAGGCGATGTCACACGTGCTCGAGACAGTGCACGCGGACACGCCGGCGGGGGACTCGCAACATGAACACCAGGTGTTCGTCGCAGGCGAGGCACGGTGGCTCGAGCACACGGTCCGTGAAGTCGCTGGTCACGCTGACGAGGTCTACTACGTTCACCTGTTCGACGACGTCACCAGGGAACGGGCGGTGCGTGAGGAACTCACCCACCTTGCCACTCACGACACCCTGACGGGCGTGGCGAACCGGAGGTGGTTCATCGAGCGCCTCGACCGCCTCTCGCGCGGCGGGAGCGAAGGGCTCGGAGTGGGCGTGCTCTTCTGTGATCTGGACCGGCTCAAGGAGATCAACGACAGCTATGGTCACCTCGCCGGGGACACGGTGCTCACTGCGGTGGCGAGCCGCCTGGCTGGCGCAGTGCGGGGCAGTGACGACGTGGGCCGGCTCGGAGGTGACGAGTTCGTGGTTCTGCTCGACGGGGTCGGGTCTTCGGAGGACCTGCGAGCGGTTGCGGACAAGATCCGCACACGGGTATCGCACGGAGTCATCGTGGAAGGCCACACGATCGACGTGAGCATCAGTGTGGGGGCGGCGCTTCTGTCGCCGGGCGAGGACATCCGCAGTGTGCTGCAGCGCGCGGACAATGCCTTGCTCGTGGCCAAGAACGCTGGACGCAACCAAGTGGTGGTGGCTGAGCCACCTGTCGACGAGACCCCCTGAATCGCCGGGGTGTCGCCACGCCACCGACATGCATACGGCACGATAGGGGCACCGTGAGTTGATTGGAAAGACATGCGCCGTTCACTGCTGTTGTCCGCTGCCCTGCCGGCTGTGGCCGCACTCGCCCTCGCCGGATGCGCCAGCGAGGCCGACACTTCATCGAGCGCCTCCGCGACACCGAGCGCGAGCGTCGACTGCTCGCCCGAGTCGTTGCAGACACTGACCCCGGGAACGCTGAAGGTGGGGACCGACACTCCGGCGTACCCGCCGTATTTCGAGGATGACGATCCGAGCAACGGCAAGGGATTCGAGTCGGCTGTCGCGTACGCAGTGGCGGAAGAGCTCGGCTTTTCGCAGGACCAGGTCACGTGGGTGACCGTGCCGTTCAACAAGTCGTATGCGCCCGGGGCGAAGGACTTCGACTTCGACATCAACCAGATCTCCATCACTCCGAAGCGGCAGAAGGCCGTGGACTTCTCCGAGGGCTACTACACGGTGAACCAGGCGGTTGTAGCTCTCGAGGACTCGCCGATCGCGAACGCGACGACGCTGGCCGAACTGCAGGAGGCCAAACTCGGCGCGCAGGTGGGCACGACCAGCCTCGACTTCATCACCGAGGACATCCAGCCCACCCAGGAGCCGATGGTCTACAACGACACGAACGACGCCAAGAGCGCGCTGGAGGCCGGACAGATCGATGGGATCGTGGTCGATCTACCGACTGCGTACTACGTGACGGCTGTGGAGTTCGACAACGCCAAGATCGTGGGTCAGTTCCCGGCGCAGGAGGGTGGCGAGGAGTTCGGCCTGCTCATGGCCAAGGGCAGCCCCTTGGTCACCTGCGTCAACCAGGCGCTGACGTCCCTGAAGGACTCCGGCGAACTGCAGCAGATCCAGGACGAGTGGCTCGTCGGCAAGGACGCCCCGTACTTCACCGAATGACGCATGACCACGCCGGCTGAGGCGCCGCTGGAGGCGCCCGTCATCCCGTACGTCGACCCGGAACGCCGTGCGCGCTCGCGGTCCCGGGCCCGCCGCGACGGGATCATCGCGAGCATCTCCACAGTCGTGGTGTTCGCCGTGCTGGGTTATCTGGTCACGGCCTCGCCGGGGTGGCCGAAGGTGCAGGAGACCTTCTTCAACTGGGACGAGGCGGTGGCCGCGTGGCCCACGCTGATCAAGGCCTTCGTGCTGAACATCAAGATCTTCCTGGTGGCGGAGTTCTTCATCCTGATCCTTTCGCTGCTGATCGCGTTGGGACGTGGACTGCGCGCGCCGGTGGCCCTGCCGATCAGGATCCTGTGCACGGTCTACGTCGACTTCTTCCGGGGCGTCCCCACGATCCTGGTCATCCTGCTCCTGGGCTTCGGCGTGCCCGCGCTGCAACTCAAAGGTGTCACGAACTCGCCGGTGGTGTGGGGGACAGTGGCACTGATCCTCAGCTACACGGCCTACGTGGCTGAGGTCTATCGTGCCGGGATCGAGTCGATCCATCCCTCGCAGCGCGCGGCTGCCCGTTCGCTCGGACTCTCGTCGGTGCAGACCACCCGATACGTGGTGCTGCCGCAGGCGGTGCGCCGAGTGGTGCCACCTCTGCTGAACGACTTCATCGCCCTGCAGAAGGAGACGGCTCTGGTCTCCCTGCTGGGTCCCATCGAGGTGCTGCGAGCCGCCCAGATCAGCGCGTCCGCCAACTTCAACTACACCGCGTACGTCGTGGCCGCGCTGCTGTTCGTGGCCATCACGTTGCCGCTGACCCGGTTCACCGACTGGCTGCAGCGCCGTGATGCCAAGCGGCGGATGGCAGGCGCGATATGACCCTTCTGGAAGTGCGTGATGTCCACAAGGCGTTCGGTGACCTGGCAGTCCTCACAGGGATGAACCTCGAGGTGGACCTGCACGAAGTGGTGGTGCTCATCGGCGCCTCGGGCTCGGGCAAGTCGACACTGCTGCGCTGCGTCAACGGTTTGGAAGCTGTCGATGCGGGTCTGGTGCGCATCGACGACATCGAGGTGACGGCACCCGACGTGGACCTGGACGAGGTCCGCAAGCGGGTCGGCATCGTGTTCCAGCAGTTCAACCTGTTCCCGCACATGTCGGTGCTGGACAACATCACGCTTGCCCCGCGCAAGGTGCTGGGGATGCGGCGGTCCGACGCCGAGACCGCGGCGCGGGAGTTGCTGGAGCGGTTCGGGCTGCTGGCCAAGGCCGACGACTACCCCGACCGGCTCTCCGGGGGTCAGCAACAGCGGGTGGCGATCGTGCGGGCCCTGGCGATGAAGCCGGAGGTCATGCTCTTCGACGAGGTGACCTCGGCGCTGGACCCGCTGCTGGTAGGAGAGGTGCTCGACGTGATCCGGGAACTCAAGGACGAGGGCATGACGATCGTCATGGCCACCCATGAGATGGGTTTCGCGCAAGAGGTTGCCGACCGGGTGTGCTTCCTGCACGAAGGTCGAGTGCTGGAACAGGGACCGCCCGCCGCCTTGTTCGGTGCCCCTGAGATGGAACAGACCCGGGCCTTCCTCGCCCGGATCTGACACCTAGCCCGCCAGGTGGGTCTCGCGATACCGCTGCACGGCCTCACCCATCGTCGGGTACATGTTGTCCTCGCCCACCACCGCGCTCACGCCATGATCCTGCATCGGCGTGAGCACGTCGTTCTTCACCCGAGCAAGCCACAGATCGATGCAGTCGGCGGCCAAGGTGTCATGGAGTTCTTCCAGCACGTTCAGGGCCGTGGTATCGAGCTCGACGTTGGCCTCCATGTTCAGGATGACCACTTCGGTGTCGGGCTCCAGCGCCCCGGTCACTTTGTAGTAGAAGTCGTAGGCGTTCATGAAGAACAGCGGCGCGTCGTACCGGAAGGCCACCAAGCCGGGGATGGTGGTGGTCGTGTCGTAGTCGTCGACGTCGTGCATGCCGGCGTAGTTGGGGACGAAGCCCAGGACGCCATCGTGCGGACGCGCGAGGCGGGCCATGAACTCCGCGATGGACAGCGCGATGGCGATGATGACGCCGGTGAGGATCCCGAACAGCACGACGGAGACCGCGCATGCCGCGGCGATCGCGAACTCCGAGATCCGGAAGCGCAGCAGTGCAGCCCATTCGGCGGGGCGCACAAGTGTCAGGGCGGCGTACACGATCACGCCGGCAAGTGCGGCGATCGGGACCTCCGCGATCACCCCCGGGATCAGCAGTGGACCGGCGATGAGCACCGCCACCACGAAGAGCGAGTAGAAGCGCGTCGTGGACCCGGAGGCGAACGCCAACGCGGTGCGCGACGACGATGCCGACATCGGATATCCACCCACAGCACCAGTGGCAAGTTGCGCCGCCGCCAGTGCCCGCATCTCAGTCGCCGAGTCCGGGCGGGTCTTCCCGGCGAAGGCGCGCGAGGTGATCATCACGTCGGTGAACGACACCACCGCGATGCTCAGAGCGGGTACCAGCAGCGCCGCGATCACCTCCAGCGACAGGCCCTCAAGTTCGGGGACCGGGAGTTCCAGGCTCACCGTCCCGACCCGCGGAACGTCCATGAACAACCCCACGATCGTTGCCACGATCAGACCGACGAGGGGCCCGGGGACACGTTTGGAGATCCGGTTGAGCGCGAACGACAGCACCACGACGATCGTGGCCAGGGCCACGGTCTGCCAGTCCGGCCGCTGCCACTGCGAGCGGAACAGTTCCGAGACCGAGTCGGTGTTCAGCCCGTAGTTCACGATCTTCGGCAACTGGGACATGATCATGAGCACCGCGACACCGGTCAGGTACCCGGTGAGGATCGGATAGGACAGCAGGTCCGCCAGGAACGATGCCCGCAGCAGCCAACCGATCCCGAGAATCAGCCCCACAAGGACACCGGTGATGGCAAGGGCGGTGTTCCACGGGATGGCGTAGGCCGAGGCGACCGGTCCCACAGCGGCGGCCGCCATCAGTGCGACCGCTGACTCCGGGCCCAAAGACATGTACGGGTTGCGGCCGAAGATCATGTACGCGACGAGGGGAACGACCGCGATGGACAGGCTCAGCGATGGCGAAACCCCGGCCAGGGATCCGTATGCCATGGCCTGCGGGATCATGTACGCGCCGACCGACACGCCCGCGATGATGTTCCGGGGGGACAGGATGCTGGCCTTGGCAGGCGCCTGATTGTCGGGCACGCACGTAGGGTAGCCGTTCACCTACCAGTTACGCCGGGTTCACGGTGCGGATGGCCTACGTCCTCCTGCGGAGTGGCTGCCGTCGTGGCGTCGGTGCGAGCATGCAGGTCGTGAGGTCCTGGCTGCGCGCTCTGGTGTCTGTCGACTCGGGAGATCCCGAGTACGACCGACGGGCGCGCACGCTCAACGCCATCGTCGCGGTGACCATCCCGATGGCCGTGATCGGCGCACTGGTGGTGTTGCCGTACCCGAACGGCCCGCAGAGTGCGGCCGTTCTCATCGCGGCACTGGTCCCGTTGGCGGCCGTGATCTGGTTGTCCAGCCACGACCGTTCGGACGCGGCCGTCGCCCTGTTCGCCGTGGCGCTGTGGCTGGTCGTCGTCGGTCAGCCGGTGCTCACCGGCGATCTGAGCACGAACATGATGTTGGTCCCGCTGGGAGCCGTGATGCTCATCTATGTCATCCCTCGCCACCGGTTGCGCTGGTTGGTGGCGTGGAGTGCCACGGCACTGGTGGTGCTGCAGGTGGGTACCAACGATGCCGACACTGTGCTGCAGCCGCGGTTCGTGTGGAACCTGAATGCCGCTTTGGCCACCGTAGTCACGATCGCTGTCCTGGCGTTCGCCGCGTCGCAACTGGCGGAGTCCGTCCGAAAGGAGAAGACACTCACGCATGAACTCACTGCCAGGGACGCGATGGTGCGGCGGTTGGAGGAGACGGCCAACACCGATCCACTGACCGGTTTGCTGAACCGTCGCTCACTGGACCACAGCTTCAGTCGCGTCCCACCGAGGTCCGCGGTCGCCCTGCTCGACCTCGACCGTTTCAAGACGGTGAACGACCGGTACAGCCATGCGGCTGGTGACAGGTTGCTCGTGGAGTTCGCCACGGTCATGGCCGACGCTGCACGCCCGGACGATCTGCTGTTCCGGCTCGGCGGCGACGAGTTCCTGGTGATCCGGGAACACGCGGGTGCCGACGAACTGGGTGCGTGGTTGCACGGTCTGCGGGCGCAGGTCCGGCGGCGCGGGTTCGATGTCCCGAAAGACGTGACCGTGACGTTCAGCGGGGGTGTGGTGGCGGTCGGGGACCTTGCGCTCGAGGTGGCCTTGGACAGGGTCGATCGTGCCATGTACGCGGCCAAGGAAGCCGGCCGCGACTCCATCGTGGTGATCGACTAGGTCTACGTCAGGCGCACTGCCGCCGCGTAGAAATAGTGGTCCGACTGCCACTTCGGCTGCTTCTTCTGCATCAGTTTCGTGCCGTCGATCTTCTTCCACACAGCCTTGCCGCCACGGGTGAGCACGAGATCGATCCGGGTGGGAATGACGGGGTCGCCGGAGTCGAGCCGTTTGCTGCTCTTCAATGTGCCGGTCTGGCAGCAGGTGGCACCGACGGCCTTGCCGAACTTGCCGCCCGTCTGCTTCCAGGAGTCCTTGAAGTAGGACTTCGTCAGATTCCGGTAGGTCGGGCTGTAGTAGCCGTTCGCATCGGAGTTGAGATCCCCGGCCAGGATGATCCGGCCGTCGGTCTCCTTGGCCTTCTGCTTGGCGATCTTGAGCAACTCCTTGCCCTGCGCGACTTGGACCTTCGACGGCCAGTTCTTCGGACCGTACTTGCCCTTCTTGCCCTTGCCGTCCTGCGACTCCACCTCGAGGTGTGACGTGATCACCGTGACTGCCTTGCCGCGGAAGGTGAAGGCGGCCGATGCCCAGCCGCGTTCGAAGGACAGCTTCGAGCCGGCCACCTCGAACGTCGTCTGCTTCGAGAAGTTGCCATGGTCGCTGGTCCCCGTGAACTGCAGGTCGGTGCTGGCGGTGTTGTAGAGCACTGCGTCGCGATCCTTGAGGCGCACCTGGCAGCGCAGAGCGGCTTCGATCGGGAAGAGCTGGTCGCAACCCGGCTTCTTGGCGTTGTAGTAGGGGATCCCGACGGTGTCCGAGTAGCCGATGTCGGCGTTCGGGGACAGGCTGGCGACCTCGAATGTCATGCCCTCGTTCTTCAGAGCGTCCTGCAGCAACGGCAGGTAGTCGTAGCTGGGCAGCGTGGCGCCGCTGCTGCTGCTGGCCACCCACTCGGTCAGTTCATTGAGCGTGATGATGTCGGGGTTCTGCTTCTTGACGGTCTTGGCGATCCACTGGGCACGCAGCGGGAAGTCGGTCTTGATCGCCGTGTCGTACACCTTCGCGGCGGCCGGCAGGAACTCGACGATGTTGCTCGCGGCGTTGATGGCGTCGCCGAGGGAGCCACCGAGGTACAGATTGAGCGTCATGACGTGCAGGGCGTTGTCCGGTGCGCTCTTGGCGGCCTGGGCCGGGGCGGTGGCCAGCAGCCCGGCGCCGATCAGCGCCGCGGATGCGGATGCGGCGAGCGTGCGGGTCCTACTCACGGTGTTCTCCTTGCGTCGGGTCTGCCTCAACATAGACGGCGGGGTCGGAGGGTGTCGACCGGATCGCGCGCCGCGGCCCGTCTCCCATCGGCGCATCCGTGAGCACTACGGAGATCCGTTAGCGTCCCAGCGTCGGCGAACTGCTCCCGGATTTCCGTAGTGCTCACGGATTGCCGGGCATGTCGACCCGCTACTTCTTGACCTTCCACTTCTTCGTGAACGAGTAGGACGTGAACGTGTCCGTGGCCGGCGCGCTCAACTTCAGGGTCACTTTCAACGTCTTCTTGCCCGTCGTCTTGATCGTGACCTTTCCCTTCTTGGAGATGGTGACCTTCGCGTACTTCTTGCCCTTGGGTTTGACAGTCACCTTGGCCTTGGCCTTCTGGCCGGCGTTCGTCTTGACGGACTTCTTCAGGAGAACTGTCTTGCCCTTGGACTTGATCTTCTTGGGGGTCTTCACCGTCGCCGTCTGCGCGGCGCTCTGCGGTGTCACCGCCGCCGTCGACGCGCTCGGCGGTCCATCGCCCAGCGCGTTCGTGGCGACCACCGAGAAGGTGTAGGCCTGACCGTTGGTCAGCCCTGGCACGGTGCAGCCGGTCCCGGCCGTCGTGCAGCTCGCGCCTCCCGGTGCAGAGGTCACCGTGTACTTCGTGATCGCTACACCCCCGTCGTTGGCAGGTGGCGACCAGACCACGGACGCCTCGGTGTTGCCCGGGGTCGCAGAGGCGGATTGGGGTGCGCCAGGTGGACCCACCGGCGTCACTGGTGCCGAGGGCGCACTGGCCACGCTGTCGCCGGCATCGTTGCGTGCCTTGACCGTGAAGGTGTATGCCTGGCCGTTGGTGAGCCCGGCGACCGTGCACTTCAGCGGGTCGGGATCTGACCCGGGTGTCGTGGAGCAGGTGGCGCCGCCGGGGGAGGCGGTGACCGTGTACTTCCAGACCGGCAGGTCGGGCACCGTGGTGGCGGCCGCGAAACTCACCCCGACACTCCCATTGCCCGGCGTGCCGCTGATCGACAACGGTGCGGATGGCTTGGTGCCGTCGCATCCCGGGAACTTGAAGTTCGCGATCCTGGTTCGCCACGCGTTACCGGTGTTGTTGCTCTGCACGTACTCGTTGGTGTACCAGAACGTGCAGTCGTCGACGGGGTCGACGTTCATCGCCGAGTAGTCGCCCCAGCGACCGGAGTACGTGGTGTCGACACTTGACTGGACGCCACCCCCGGTCATGATGACGGACTCCGCCTGCGCCATCTGGTCCATGGGGTCCCAGACCTTGCGCCCGATGTACCGGATGGACGGGAACGAGTTTGGTCCAGCAGTGGCATTGGACGTGCTGTAACCCAGCGCAGTGTTGCCCTGCTTGTCCATCGCGATGGAGCCCATCCACCGGAAAGTGCTGTTGTCCGGGTCGGCCGTGACGCCATCCTGATAGACCTGCGGGGTTCCGGCGTTCGGTTGGCGGATCTCGTACCAGCCGATCCCGGTCTGACTGGTCAGACCGACATTGCCATCCATGGCGACGGTGTGGTTCGTCACGAGCGACTCGTGATCGCCGAAGTTCCGGTA
>Ga0209607_1000246_pt1 | contig 49100 bp, 30 predicted proteins | sample AD_UKC117_MetaG_FD_184413 | JGI IMG/M metagenome (GOLD analysis project Ga0209607, IMG submission 184413) | Active sludge microbial communities of municipal wastewater-treating anaerobic digesters from Hong Kong - AD_UKC117_MetaG (SPAdes)... | ecosystem: Engineered > Bioreactor > Anaerobic >... | reverse complement strand
GATCATCACCGATGCCAAGGGCCAGACCCGCGAAGTGCGTGGTGAGGGCGTGGTCGGCGAGCAGCCGCGACTGGAGCCGGGCCAGAGCTTCGAGTACAGCTCCGGCGCGGTGCTGGAAACCGAATGCGGCACCATGCACGGCAGCTACGAGTGGGTGACCGACGACGGCGCCAGCGTCGAGGGAGCGATCCCGCGCTTCACCCTGAGCATCCCGCGCACCCTGCACTGACTGGAGCCGCAGTCCCATGACGACCTACGCGATCGGCGACGTCCAGGGCTGCTACGACGCGCTTCAGCGCCTGCTCGACGCCATCCGTTTCGACCCGGCACGCGACAAACTGTGGTTCTGCGGTGACCTGGTCAATCGTGGCGGTCAGTCGCTGGAAACCCTGCGCCTGATCCACTCGCTGTCGGCCCACAGCGTGGTCGTGCTTGGCAACCACGACTTGTCGCTGCTGGCGGTCGCTGAACGCCGCGAACCGGAGCAGCGCCGGGTCAACACCGACCTGCGCCGGATCCTCTACGCCGAGGACCGCACGCCGCTGATCGAATGGCTGCGTGATCGCCCGCTTTTCCATGTTGATCGCGAACTGGGCTGGGCGATGGTTCACGCCGGCCTCGCGCCGCAGTGGAGCATCGACCAGGCGCAGCGTCGCGCCATGGAGGTCGAGAAGTCACTTCGCGGCCGCGACTATCGCAAGCTTTTCAGGCAGATGTACGGCGACCGCCCGAACTGGTCACCGAGCCTCAAGGGGCCGGAGCGCCTGCGCGCCATCATCAACGTGATGACCCGCCTGCGCTATTGCTCGCCGAATGGCCGCATCGCCTTCAACGAGAAAGGCACACCCGGCACGCAGAAGCCCGGCCTGTATCCGTGGTTCGAGGTGCCGGGCCAGGCCAAGCGCGACCTGCCCATCGTCTGCGGCCACTGGTCCACGCTCGGCCTGTTCATGGGCCTCGGCGTCTACGCCATCGACACCGGCTGCGTGTGGGGCGGCAAGCTCACCGCGCTGGCGCTGGGCCCTGAGGTGCGGCTGATCCAGGTGCCGGGCCGGGAGGTCTGAGCGACTCCACACCAGCTTCCAGGAAGCTGGAAGTAGCAGGCCAGTAGTCAGGAAATCGATCAATATCGTTGTGACCGGCTTTCGGAAACCGGATCACTTCGGGTGCCTGAGGCAATACCGCGATCAGGCGGTCCGTGGCCGCTGCCGGAATCACTTCGTCCCGACCCGCGCGCAACAGCAACAACGGCACGTCGAGGCCGGACAAGAAGTGGTCCGACTCGAAACGCTCCTCCAGCATCCTGTCGATAGGGAGCCACGGATACCGGGCCTCGGCCATGCTGACCATGCTGTCGAAAGGCGTGACCAGGACGAGTTTCTCAATGTCGCGCCGCGACGCCACATAGCTGGCCACACCGGTGCCGAGACTGCGTCCGACGACGGCAATATGACCATTGGGATGACGCGCCTTCACGCTGTCAAACAGGCGCAACGCATCGGCGAACAGCGCATCCTGCGAGGGCTCTCCCACATTCGGCCCGTAACCACGGTACGGCACCAGATAGCTGCTTCGACCCGGAAACCACTGCCGGAAAGCACCGATGTTGCGTTGTACCGCTTCGCCGTTGCCACCGAAATAGATCACGGCGTCAGGTTTCCCCGCGTTCACGACCCAGCCCTTCGGCAACAGGGCGTCCACATCGACACCGAAGTTCGTTTCGATCATCGGTTGGTGCGTGTACTGCGGCAGATAGATCAGCTGGCGCTGATGGCTGTAGAGGTAGGCGATGATCCCGACGTAGCAGAGGCCCAGCACCAGCGACAGGAGCAACGCCGGTTTCGCAAGCGCGCGCAGCAGGATGAAGCGCTCAACGCGAGGCGGTGTCATTGCCTACAAGTCGCTCGTAGTCCACAAACTCAAAAGCAAACGCGTGGCGCTCGTCGGCTGGATGCGCTTCGCGCTGCGTCGCCTGCCACTGCGATTCGTCAAACAGCGGGAAGAAGGTATCCGCGCCTTCAACGAAGGTGTTGACGTGGGTCAGGTGCAACCGCGTCGCGGACGGAAGCGTCAGTTCGTAGATTTCGGCGCCGCCGATCACCATCAAGGTGTCATTGGCATCGAGTAGCGACAGGGCTTCGTCGAGCGAGGCCACTGCCTGCATGCCGTCAAATGGCACGCGACCGGAGCGCGTCAGCACGAGGTTGCGGCGATTGGGCAAGGCACGACCCAGCGATTCGGCGGTCTTGCGACCCATCAACACGGTGTGGCCGGTGGTCAGCGCCTTGAAGCGCTTCAGGTCGTCCGGCAGCCGCCACGGCAGATCGTTGTCGCGACCAATCGCGCCGGTGCGGTCCAGTGCGGCGATGATGGCAATGTCAGGTCTCGGTGGCGTCATCGTTACAATCTGGAGCAAGACTCACTGGAGCTGGATGTTCGACCTTCGGTCGAATTAGAGCGTTCCCGCATTCGCGAGGGTGACATTAAAGCTATACGGCTACCGGCGCCTTGATCGCCGGATGCGGGTCGTAGTCGAGGATCTCGATGTCGTCGAAGCGAAAGGCGAACAGGTCATCGACATCGGGGTTCAAACGAAGCCTTGGCAGCGCGCGCGGCTCGCGGGCGAGCTGCTCCCTCGCCTGCTCGACGTGGTTCGAATAGAGATGTGCGTCACCCAGCGTATGCACGAAGTCACCAACGCCAAGACCGCAAACCTGCGCCACCATATGCGTCAGCAGCGCGTAGCTGGCGATGTTGAACGGCACGCCCAGGAAAATGTCGCCGCTGCGCTGGTAGAGCTGGCAGCTCAACTTGCCGTCGACCACGTAGAACTGGAACAGGCTGTGACAGGGCATCAACGCCATCTGGTTCAGCTCGCCGACGTTCCAGGCGGAAATGATCAGCCGCCGCGAATCCGGGTTGCGGCGGATTTCGTCCAAGAGCCACTGAATCTGGTCGTGCACGCGGCCGTCGGCACCTTCCCAGCGCCGCCATTGCTTGCCGTAGACAGGACCCAGATCGCCATCCTCGTCGGCCCACTCGTCCCAGATGCTGACCTTATTGTCCTTCAGGTAGGCGATGTTGGTGTCGCCGGCGAGGAACCAAAGCAGCTCATGGATGATCGAGCGCAGGTGCAGCTTCTTGGTGGTGACCAGCGGAAAACCTTCGTTGAGGTCGAAGCGCATCTGCCAGCCGAATACCGAACGCGTGCCGGTGCCGGTGCGATCATCTTTGATGGCGCCGTGCTCCAGCACATGGCGCAACAGGTCGAGATAGGCCTTCATGCGGGCGTCTCCTCTTTCGATTCAACGGGCGGCAGCTGCGGCTCCAGCACCGGCGCGCGCCGCGACAGCCACAGCAGCGCGAGGCCGACGATCACCAGCGGCAGCGACTGCAGCTGTCCCATGGTGACCCAGCCAAAGGCCAGATAGCCCAGCTGCGCATCCGGCACACGGACGAATTCCACGGCAATGCGGAACACTGCGTACATCAGCGCAAACAAACCAGACACCGCATAGCGGCGTTGCGGCGTACGCGAAAACAGCCACAGCACGATGAACATCAGCAGACCTTCCAACCCGGCCTGGTACAACTGACTGGGATGCCGCGCGTACTCGTCCAGTGCGCCGGTCGCGTGCAGCTCGCGCAGGCCCTGCATGTCGTAGGGATCGAACTGCGCCGGCAGGCCGCTTGGAAACACTACGCCCCAGTTGCCGCCGGTGAGCTTGCCCCAGAGTTCGCCACCGATGTAGTTGCCGAGACGCCCGAAGAACAGGCCCGGCGGCACCAGCGGTGCGATGAAATCCATGGTGTCGAAGACATGCAGGCGATGCTTCCGTGACCACAGCGCGACGGCCGTCATCACGCCCAGGAGGCCGCCGTGGAAACTCATGCCGCCTTCGTTGATCCGGAACAGCAGCAGCGGATCACTGAATACCGACTCGCTGGCATAGAACAGTACGTACCAGATGCGCCCACCCAGCACGACGCCGAGGATGGCGTAGAACATCAGATCGCCGAAAGCTTCCGCACTGACTCCGGGCAGACGACCGTCACGCACACGGCGCGAACCCAGCCACCAGGCGCTGAGGAAGCCGGCGAGATACATCAAGCCGTACCAGTGGATACCGTGCGGCCAGAACGGCAGCGGTATCGCGATGGGATCGATATCGAGCAGCCAGGTCTGCGGACTCATGCCGGCAACACCCGGCACAGATAGCCTTTCAGGTAATCGGTTTCCGGTATCGCCGGGTGCACGGGATGATCCGGCGACTGCTGCAGTTGACTCAATACCTGCACCTGTCGATCCAGATGGCGCGCTCCGCGCTGGATGCCATCGAGCAGCATGGCGCGCGGCATGTGGTAGCTGCAGGAGAAGGTCGCCAGCAGGCCGTCCTTGCCGCAGACCTGCATGCCCAGCTCGTTGAGGCGGCGATAGGCATCGCGGCCTTCACGCAGGTTCTTCTTGCGCTTGACGAAGGCCGGCGGGTCGAGGATCACGATGTCGAAATGCTCACGTTGTTCGCGCAGTTGGCGCAGGAAGTCAAAGGCATCGGCACGCACCGCACTGACCCGATCCGACAGACCATTGAGCGCTGCGTTCGCCTCGACGGCCGCCACGGCATCTGCCGATGCATCGACACAGACCACTTCGCTGGCGCCGGCGGCCGCGGCACGCAGCCCCCAACCGCCAAGGTAGCTGAACATGTCCAGCACGCGCTTGCCCTTGAACAGCGGCGCCAGCAGGTCGCGGTTGGCACGCTGGTCGTAGAACCAGCCTGTTTTCTGGCCTTCGCGCACGTCAATGCGGAACTCGACGCCGCTTTCCATCACCGACACCGGGCCGTCGATCCCGCCGAAGGCCATTTCGCTGTAGGACGGCAGGCCTTCCAGCTCACGGATGCCAGCGTCGTTCTTCCAGATCATTGCCGCCGGCTTCAGCACCTTCTGCACGGCGTCAGCGACGTCGTTCTTCATGCGCTCGATGCCGGCGGTGGTGGCCTGCGCCACGACCAAGTCACCGAAGCGGTCCAGGGTCAGGCCAGGGACGCCATCGGACTCGCCAAACATCAGCCGATAGTGCGGCGTATCGAACAGGCGCTCGCGCAGGCCCAGCGCCACCTTGATCCGGTGCACCAGCAGCGAGCGATCCCAGTCGTGGTTGAGGCCACGATTGACCAAGCGCGCGCAGATCAGTGACGCCGGATTTACATAGGCGAGCCCGAGCCCCTTGCCCTTGGCATCAACGATCACACAGGTGTCGCCCGACTCGAAGTCGGTCAGCGGCGAGCGCTTCACGTCGACTTCATTGGCAAAAACCCACAGATGGCCAGCGCGCAAACGCGCGTCCTCGCCGGGTTTCAGGAACAGCGGCGGGTATTCAATGGAATCGGACACGTGGGCAGCCAGGACGCAACGGAACGGCTGGCGATTTTCGCACAGCGGACCCGGACCGCGCAGGACGGTTGCCCACTTTGCCCTTCCGGCGCCCGGCATGTCGGACGTGACCCGGTTCACAAAAAGGCAGACGCTGCCCTCCTGGCTCCCTATAATCTGCCCGGGTCCTCGCCCTCCCCTTTGCCGCCGCGTGCAGGCCTTTGCCTGTGCGCCGATGGGGTATTGGGCGCGACCACGGTCTTCGGGGGAAGACCTTGCCCCCACCTTCCGGCCAAGCGATGCCGGAATCAACACAGGAAACATTCGGAGAACCCGTGAACAAGCCAAGCCTTGGACGAATCGCCATCAGCCTGCTGCTGGTGACGGCCCTGCAACCCGCCATTGCCGACGAAATCCCGCTGCGGGACTTCGCCCGTCGACCTTCCATGTTCAGCCCCCGGCTGTCTCCCGACGGCAAGCTGCTGGCCGTGACCACCAAGACCGAGGATGGCCTCAACGCGCTGACCGTGCTGCAGCTGTCCGACATGCAGACGGTCAGCCTGCTGAAGATGCCGCGCTATGAACTGCCCATCAGCGTGACCTGGGTCAGCGATACCCGCATCGCCTATGCCAAGGCGCGTGAGAGCGGTTCGCTGGATCAGCCACGCGCCACTGGCGAGGTCTTTGCCACCGATTTCGACGGCGGCAAGCAGAAGTACCTGTTCGGCTATATGCCGGGAATGAAGCGCCGCAACGGCGTACGCGACTTCGCCGCCGGCTACATCGAAGGCGTGCCGGAACAGCGCAACGGCCATGTCTATGTCCGCGCACTTCCCTTCGGTACCGACCGCAACAGCCGCATCTACGACATCGACACCAGCAACGAGTCGCGCAAGACGCTGGCCGAGATCGGTGAAACAGGCATGTCTTTCACGCTCGACCACGAAGGCAATGCGCGCTATGCCTACGGTGAGAACGATGAGCTGGAATACGAGATCTACCAGCGCCAGGGCAAGGATTGGGTCAAGCTCGACCAGGAAGTCTTCGGCGAATTCGTCCCGCGTGCCTTCATGCCCGACAACCAGCGCATCATCGGCTACTACGCCGAGGATGACGGCCCCGAGGAACTGGTCATCCAGAATCCCGACGGCAGCGGCCGCATCAAACTGGCCAGCGATCCGGTGTTCGCGCCTTCCGACCTGATGTGGGACATCGGCAGCCGCATTCCCTTCGGCGCCATCTACGTGAAGGAAGGCCCCACCTACACCTACTTCAGCCAGGGCAGCCCGGGCGCGACGATCCAGCAGGCGATGGCCGCCAAGTTCCCCGGCCAGACCGTAGACATACTCAATGCCAGTCGCGACAACCAGCGCGTACTGTTGTCAGTGGCCAGCGACCGCAACCCTGGCAGCTACCTGCTGCTTGATCTTGGCACCAAGAGCCTGGCGAAACTGTTTGACGCGGAACCGTGGATCAAACCAGACAACATGGCGCATCGCCGTCCGTTCCAGTTCACCACCAGCGACAAACAGGACATCCACGGCTACCTCACGCTGCCGCCGGGTCGCGCCGAAGCCAAGCTGCCGGCGATCCTCCTGCCGCATGGTGGCCCTCATGGCGTCGCCGACAGCTGGTACTACGACGAGCTGGCTCAGATGCTGGCCAGCCGCGGCTACCTGGTGGTGCAGGTCAACTTCCGCTCGTCTGGCGGTCGCGGAGACAAGTTCAAGGAGTCGGGCTACCGCCAGTGGGGCACACGCGTGCAGCAGGACTTGATCGAGGGCATGCAGTCGGTGATCGACAGCGGCCTCGCCGACAAGGACCGCGTCTGCGTGTTCGGCGCCAGCTTCGGTGGCTACTCGGCGATGATGACGCCGATCCGCGCTCCCGGCATGTTCAAGTGCGCCGTCGGCTATGCCGGTATCTATGATCTGTCGCTGATGTATGACAAGGGCGACATCAAGGGCCGCGACAGCGGGGTTAACTACCTCGAACTGGCCATTGGCCGCGACGAATCCGAACTGACCGCCAATTCGCCGGCAAAGATGGCCGAGCAGGTGAAGATCCCGGTGTTCCTGGTGCACGGCGAGGACGACGAGCGTGCCCCCTTCGCCCACGCCAAGGCCATGCGCGCCGCGCTGCAGGCTGCGGGCAACGATCCGGAATGGATGGCAGCCAAGGGCGAAGCCCATGGCTTCTATGACGAGGACAACAACGTCGAACTCTACGGCAAGCTGCTGGCCTTCTTCGGCAAGCACATCGGCCCGGGCGCTCCCAAGCAGTAGGACCTGACGCGAAACAGTGAAGACACGAACGCCCGGGCTTGCCCGGGCGTTCTGCTATCTGGCTCTGGTTCGCAGGACGGCTGGTACGGCGCCCTGGTTCGGCATCTTCAGCAACGACTATCCGGCCACAGGTTCGGCATTCAGTGGCGACCCTTGCGCCGCGCCACCAGGTTGAGCGCCTCGACGCCGGCGGAAAAGGCCATTGCGAAGTAGAGGTAGCCACGCGGGATGTGGAAGCCAAGGCCGTCAGCGATCAGCGCGATACCGACCATGATCAGGAAACTCAGCGCCAGCATCTTCACCGTCGGATGGCGGTCAATGAAGTCACCGATGGGGTTGGAGGCGAAGATCATCACGGCAACCGCCAGCAGGATCGCGGCGACCATCACCGGGATGTGATCGACCATGCCCACCGCAGTGATCACCGAATCCAGCGAGAACACGATGTCGATGATGGCGATCTGCGCGATCACATAGCCGAAAACGGCGGATGGCTTGGTGTCGATGTCCTCGTCTTCGCCACGACCTTCGACCGCGTCGTGGATCTCCATCGTGCCCTTGACCAGCAGAAACAGACCACCGCCGATCAGCACCAGGTCACGGATGGAGATCGGCTGGCCGAACAGACTGAACAGCGGGTTTTCCATGCGCGCCAGCAGCGCCAGCGTCATCAGCAGCAGGATGCGGGTGATGGCAGCGAGGGCAAGGCCGAAGCGGCGCGCCTTCGGCCGCAGTTCCGGCGGCAGTTTGCTGACGGCGATCGAGATGAACACCAGATTGTCGACACCGAGGACGATCTCCAGCGTGGACAGCGTCAGCAACGCCATCCAGATTTCGGTGCTGAATACCCAGTCAAACATCGCCATCCATCCGTGTTGCACGCGGGCTGTCCGCGACCATCGTCAGCGCCTTCATCCCGCCAGCCTCGGCAGGAGAATCAGCCCCCAGCAGATCAGCACGTTCATCATCAGCAGGAACACGGCCGCGGAGCCCATGTCCTTGGCAAGGCCAGCCCATTCATGACGTTCATTGCCATAACGCTCGATCAGCGCTTCGATTGACGAGTTGAGCAGCTCGGCGGCCATCACCGGCAACAGGCAGCCTATCAGCATGACGCGTTCGATGGCCGACTCGCCCAGCCAGTAACCCAGCGGTGCCGCGATCAGGAACAACAGAACCTCCAGGCGGAACGAGGATTCCAGCCGGAACGCGGCGATCAGCCCCTGCACTGACCAGATGAACGCCTTCCAGACGCCCAGCGGCCCGCGCGGGACCAGACTGTTGCGACCGTCGGCCATTACGCGGCGGGCTTGAAGACGATATCGAGCTCGCGCGCGGCGCGCACGTCATCCAGGCGCCGCACCGGCGTCGTGTAAGGCGCACCCTGCATCTTCTCCGGATTGCTGCGTGACTCCTCCAGCAGCTCGGCCATCACCTCAACGAAACGATCCAGCGTTTCCTTGGATTCGGTTTCGGTGGGCTCGATCAGCAGGCATTCGGGCACCAGCAACGGGAAGTAGTTGGTCGGTGCGTGGATCTCGTGATCAAGCAGCGCCTTGGAGAAGTCCAGCGCGGTGATACCGCTCTGCTTCTTCTGCGGTGCCACGGTGACGATGAACTCGTGGCTGGCCCGACGCTCCGGATAGGCCAATGTGAAACCTGCCGCCTGCAGGCGCTTGGCCAGGTAATTGGCGTTTAGCGTAGCGAACTCGGCGACGCGACGCATGCCCAGACGACCCAGGAGGCGCGCATACACATAGGCACGCAGCAGCACGCCGGCATTGCCGGCGAAAGCGGAGAGACGGCCGATCGACTGCGGGCAGTCCTTGCGACGCTTGAAGTGATAGCCGCCGTCATCGGCGCGCGCGATCATCGGGATCGGCAGGAAGGGTTTCAGCCGCTCGGACACGCCCACAGCACCTGCTCCCGGACCACCACCGCCGTGCGGCGTGGAGAAAGTCTTGTGCAGGTTCATGTGGATGGCGTCGAAACCCATGTCGCCGGGCCGCACCTTGCCAAGGATGGCGTTGAGATTGGCGCCGTCGTAGTACAGCAGGCCGCCGGCATCGTGAACCAGCTTGGCAATCTCGCGGATGCGCCGCTCGAATACGCCGATGGTGCTCGGGTTGGTCAGCATGATGCCCGCGGTCTTCGGACCCACCACGGCCTGCAGCGCCTCGAAGTCGATGTCGCCATCGGCCTTGGTCGGAATCTCGCGAACACTGCAGCCACACATGATCGCCGTCGCCGGGTTGGTGCCATGCGCGGCATCGGGAACGATGATCTCGGTGCGCTCGGTGTCGCCGCGCGACTGGTGGTAGGCCATGATCATCGCGACGCCGGCGAACTCGCCCTGCGCGCCGGCCATTGGCGCCAGCGACACCCCGCCCTTCATGCCGGTGACTTCGGCCAGCATCTCCTGCAGCTCGTACATGCAGGACAGGAAGCCCTGGCTCAGCGAGTCCGGCGCATAGGGATGGCGGTTGATGAATCCATCCAGCATCGCCAGCGAATTGCAGGCACGCGGGTTGTATTTCATCGTGCACGAACCCAGCGGATAGAAGTGCGTGTCGATGGAGAAATTCTTGCGACTGAGGCGCGTGTAGTGACGCACTGCGTCCAGCTCGGAAACCTCCGGCAGGCCGACAGCGGAACGTCGCAGGAAGCGCTCGGGAATATCATCCGGCGCCGGAGTGGCCTCAGGATGCTGCGCGAAAGCGGAACGACCGGAACGCGAATGCTGGAAAATCAACATGATGCCTGCACTTAGCCGGGTTTGTGGAGCCGCGTATGATGCCAATTCCGCGGCCCTGCGGCCAGTAACCGGCGGCGGAAAGGCACGCGGTCACGGCGAATCCGTGCGCGTCGTCATATATCCTCGACAGCCAGTCATTCGCATTGCCAGGGAGTGAGTATGTTCGACCCGGAACGTCTGTTGGGACAGGTGATCGGCGGAGGCCTCGGAATCGGTGGACGCCGGGGCCGAAGGACGGCCAGTCGCGCGGCGCTGGGCGTGGGTCTGCTGGGCATCGCCATGGCCGCCTACGAACATTACAGCCAGCAGTCCAAGGCCACCGCAAGCGCGACAGGCGCCGCGCCGCCGCCCGTTCCGGGAGCAATGCCTGCAGGCGCCAGCGCCGCTCCACCACCTCCTCCCCCGCCCGCTCCACCGGCTGACGGCGCCCAGCGCCAGGCGGACGCCCTGCTGATGCTGCGCGCGATGATCGCCGCGGCCAACGCCGATGGGCATATCGATGACAGCGAGCGCGAGGCTGTACTGGGGCGGGCGCATCAAGCCGGACTCGATGCCGATGACATCGCCGCCCTGCAGCGCGAACTGGCGGCACCGTGGCCGGTGGCCGCCATCACTGCCACCACGCAGCCAGCCATGCGCGAACGCGTCTACCTCGCCGCGCGGCTGGCCATCGACCTCGACCACCCCGCCGAACAGGCTTTCCTCGACCAGTTGGCCCAGGGCGTGAACCTCGATCCGGCCCGCCGTAACGAGCTCGAGCAGCAGGTTGCCGGCAGCGCGGACTGAGCCCGCCGGGAAGCGCCAATTCAAACCCGTCACGGATCACGGCAACGCCTGACCCGATCCGATGACCTGACTCCATCCGACCGATCCGCCTATCGACAACCAAGGAGACCGCCATGCAATGGTTCCTCAGCTACAACGGCCAGCAGGAAGGCCCCTATGACCAGGCCACCGCCGTCGCCAAAGCGCGCGCCAACCCGAACGGCCATTGCTGGCGCGAGGGCTATGCCGAGTGGGTGCCGATCGCGAGCTGCGCCGAGATCGCCGCGGACAAGCCCGCCGCCGGCCTGATGCCGGCCCCGCCTGCTGTCGGCGCGCCGCGCAGCGACGAGATCGACTACAAGATCTACGGCGAGGACATGCAGTTCGTCGAAATCGAGCTTGACCCCGGCGAGAGCGCCGTCGCCGAAGCCGGCGCGCTGATGTTCAAGGACGCCGTGGTGCAGATGGAAACCGTGTTCGGTGACGGCTCGCACAGCGGCCAGGGCGGCGGTTTCCTCGACAAGCTGGTCGGCGCCGGCAAGCGCGTGATCACCGGCGAGAGCCTGTTCACCACCATGTTTTCGCACGCCGGACAAAGCGGCAAGGCCAAGGTCGCCTTCGCAGCGCCCTACCCCGGCACCATCGTGCCAATGACCCTGTCTAATTTCGGCGGACGGATCATCTGCCAGAAGGACAGCTTCCTCTGCGCCGCACGCGGCGTGTCCATCGGCATCCACTTCCAGAAGAAGGTGATGACCGCGCTGTTCGGCGGCGAGGGCTTCATCATGCAGAAGCTCGAAGGTGACGGTCAGGTCTTCGTCCACGCCGGCGGCACCATCATGGAGCGCGAACTGGCGGCCGGAGAACGCATCGACGTGGATACCGGCTGCGTGGTCGCCTACACCCAGCAGGTGGACATGGACGTACGCGCGGTGGGCGGCGTCAAGTCGATGATCTTCGGCGGCGAAGGCGTGTTCCTCGCCACGCTGACCGGCCCGGACAAGGTGTGGCTGCAGTCGCTGCCGTTCTCGCGCATGGCTGGCCGCATGTATGCCGCAGCCTACCAGCGCGGCGGCAGCAAGGGCGAAGGCTCCGTTCTTGGTGGCCTCGGTGGCATCCTTTCAGGTGACCGCGGCTTCTGATCGCCGGGACGGGGATTTCCGACGATGAAACGGGATGCGGCATCATGGCGATGCCGCATCCGGAGCACGCCATGAACGATTCTGCACCACACGATTCGGGACTGATGAACTGCGTCTACTACGACGCGGAAGGAAACAGCCGCCACATCAGCCTGCATGAGGTGCCGGAGCGCCTCAAGATGGACACCGGCTTCGTCTGGCTGGGCCTGCACGAACCGGATGAGGCGCTGCTCGACCGCATCCAGGAGATGTTCGGCCTGCACGAACTCGCCATCGAGGACGCCCACAAGGCACACCAGCGTCCGAAGATCGAGGCGTTCGGCAGCAGTCTCTTCATCGCCTTGCACACCGCGCAGCGGGTCGATCATGGCATCGGCTTCGGCGAAACCCATATCTTCGTGGGTCCGCGCTACCTGATCACCGTCCGCCATGGCGCCTCGCTGTCCTATGCCGAAGCACGGACACGCTGCGAGCAGTCGCCGGAGATGCTGGCGCTGGGTCCGAGCTATGCGCTGTACGCCGTACTGGACTTCATCGTCGACAACTACCAGCCGATCGTCCGCGCCTTCCAGCACGACACCGAGCAGTTGGAGTCGGCCGTATTCGACGAGAACTTCAGCCGCGACACGGTGGAGCGTCTATATCGCCTGAAACGTGACCTGATGACCATGCGCCTCGCCGTGGCCCCTATGCAGGACATCCTGAGCCAGCTGGTGCGCCTGCATCCCAACCTGGTGCAGGACGAGGTCCGACTGTATTTCCGCGATGTCGCCGACCACACCGTGCGCATCAACGAAGCCACCGACGCCATGCGCGAAATGCTCAGCGCCGCGCTTTCCGTGCACCTGTCGCTGGTGACCATCCACCAGGGCGAGATCGTGAAGCAGCTCGCCGGCTGGGCCGCCCTGGCGGCAATCCCGACGCTGATCACCGGCTGGTACGGCATGAACTTCGCCAACATGCCCGAACTGCAGACACGCTTCGGCTATACCGCCGTCATCGTCGGCACCGCCACGCTGTGCTTCATCGCCTATCGAATCCTCAAGCGAGCAGACTGGCTGTAGACCGGGACAAACGCACGCAATCCCAGCATTGCAAAAAAGACGAGGCCGCATTGTTGCGGCCTCGTCGTTCGACATGGCTCAATCGAGGCCGGTCTAGTGAATCGTGATACCGACTTCCGGCTGCACGACAAGCGGCGAAACCCGATCGAAGCCAAGCATTACGGCATCGGTTTCACTGGCAACCACAAAGTCGGTCGCCCCGGATTTTGACTGCCAACCGAACATCAACGAATCCGATGCCGTCGTGCGCATCCACTCGCTCCTGATCGCCTTGCCAGCCGCGTCGCGGCCTTCCAGCCTCAGCCAGTAGTCCTCACCGGAACGGAAGGCGCGTACAACCACCTTGGTGTCACCGGATGACCCGGGAATGCCCAGCAAAGTAGCCGGAGAGGCCCCGTCCACCAGCCCGGCGCCATCCATACCCAACTTCAGCAGGGACGTCCCACCGGTCACGGCAGACAGTGGCGCGGGATCACCTTCGAAACCGTCCTTGAAGATGGCCGGCTCCAGCGGCGGCAGGATGCCGATGCTCCAGGTCGACAGGTCGTTGGCACTGTTCGGATCGTCGCCACTGGTGAGATCCACCATCGCCGTGTTGTCGATACCGGTCGCGCTATCGAACTGCGCGGTAGCGCTGAGCAGCACAGTGACGCTGCCGCCAACCGGGATTGAGACCTCGACGTCCACGTCTCCGCTGCCGTTCATCACAGCGCAGCTGGAGCCACCACCGCCGATGCAGATCCAGATTGCACTACTGGCATCCAGCTCAACCGGCAGAGCGTCCAAGATATCCGCGGTAGTCGCGTTGCTGGGTCCAGCGTTGTCCACCGTGATCAGGTAGTCAACGCTGTCGCCACTGCGCATGGCGGTGGTGTCGCTAGTCTTGGAGATGGACAGGTCGGCCTGCTCATCGCCGCTTGCCGTGAAGGCCACGGCGGCGATGTCAGCGCGCCCGACAATTTCCGCCTCCATACCATTGCTGGCCGACGAGTCCGCATCCAGCGTCCAGCCACCCACTTCGGCTTCACCGTTGACGTCGGTTGCAACCACCGCACCCGTCAACGAACCGTCACCGGCGGTGATGCTGAAGGCGATACTGGCACCCTCCACCGGATCGCCATTGCCGTCGCGCACACGCACGGTCGGGCCGGGGCTCGGCAAGGTTGCGCCGGCAATGCCGGTGAAGCTGCTGGCACCCACGATTTCCAATGTCGCCGCCGGAGCGGAAGCAATGTTCATGGTCGCGCTGGCGCTGCCTTCATGGTTCGGGCCGGAGCAGGCCACATCGACCTGGTAACTGCCCGGATCCACTGGAATGGTGCTGTCACCCGGCGGTGTATAGGTTTCCACGCAGGCAATGCCCACGCCCGAAGGCGACACGGTGTACTGCACCGCCTGCGGTCCGCCGTTAGCAACGAAGTTCAGCTGGGTGAAGTTGATCACCGCCGTCGCCTTGGCGATGGTCAGCGTCGCCGGGTTCTGCGGGGTGACGATTCCCAGCACGTAATCCGTGTCGTCGCTGGCGACAGCCACGGAGTAGCTGCCCGCCTGACTCGGCGCGATCGCGCTGGGGCCGTATGGATCACCATCCGCCTCGGTTCCGGCATAGCTGAGCGACACGGCCACGCCAGCAGGTGTGGTCATGACACCGACCGGCTTGTTGTTGCCGTCATAGACTTGGCTCAGGTTCTCCAACGTGACGTCCACATTGGCCGGATCGATGATCACCGCTGCCGTGAACGGCCCGCCCGAGTAGTTCGGATCGGTCACGGTCACGGTCGCCTCGTAGCTGCCCGCATGGATCGGCGGCAGGCTGGTCGGACCGTAGGTCACATCGGTGCCAACGTAGCTGATCGTGTAGGCCTCACCATTCGGGTTGGTCACCGTCGCGGCGTGCGGCATGCCGTCATAGGTGACAGTCGTACCATCGACATTGATGCCCGAAGCAGCAGGCGTGATCTCCAGCGTCGCCATGATGGTTCCGGTCAGCACATAGTTCGGGTTACTGAGCGTGGCGGCCACGTCGTAGCTGCCGACATTCACTGGCGCCGAAACCGGCGCGTAGGTGAGGCTGAGACCGGTCACGCCCACCGGATCGATCGTAGCTGTCGCCGCCTTGGTACTGCCGTCGTAAACGTGGCTCAGGTCGCTGAAACTGACCGTCGCCGATGCCGGATCGATTACCAGCGTTCCACTGGCACTGCCCTCCCAGTCGGGATCGTTCACCGTCGCAACAACCGCATAGCTGCCCGCATCCGTCGGTGCAGTAGCGTTGCCGTCGTAGGTGATGTCCACGGTCACGGTCAGCGAGTCGCCACTGGCCGTAGCCGTGACGGTCGCCGTGGCAGCGTGCTGGTTGCCGTCGTAGGTGATCGGACCGAGGTCGCTGAGCACGATGGTCGCGTCTCCAGCACCCACCACCGTTGACAGGTTGGTCGCCGCATAGGTCGTGAAGCCATCGGTATCGGCACCCGAGTCGGCAATCTCCGCTGCTGTCGAGTACACGCCGACATGCGCGAACACCACTTCGTAGCAGACCTCCAGCACTTCACCGCCATTGAGGGTGAAGCTCGGTGCACCCACGACACCATCCAGGCCACCAGAACCATCTTCGGTCAGCGTCAACGGCATCGCGCTTCCGGGCGTAGAGGCTCCGCAGGTCGGGCTAGCGGGCCACCACAGCACGCTGACATCGCTCGCGGTCAGGCTGTAATCCGCCGTGAGATTGAACGGTGCATACACGCTGTCCGCCACGTCATCGATGCCATGGTTCTCAAGCCTCGAACGGAAGTACACCGGCTCACCGACGATCACGCCCACCAGCGCCGCAGATTCCGGCGTGGCGAACGGACCTTCGTAATCGAGAGTGACATCCGGATCGGCCAGCACCACGTCGGTGGACAGGTTGTCCGCCGCGTAGGTCGGCACACCATCCGTATCGCTGCCGGCATCAATCACCGTGGCAGCCACCGTGAAGGTGTCTGGCGCCACGAAGTAGGTGACCCGCAACGCGGTGGTGGCGCTGTAGCCCGACGGCAATGCGAAGCCACCCGGTGGACCGAACAGACCGGTGAGCTGGTTACCATCGTCGCTCAACGGGATCGGCGCATAGACGCCGCCCCCGGTGTCGTACTCGACCAGCACATCGCCGGTGCCGATATCGCCACCATTGTCGATACGCGTCAGCACGAACTCGACCAGCACGTTGTCAGCCACGTCCGCTGCCTCGTTGGACAGCGAAGCGCTGTAAGCGGTCGGCACATCCTTCTCGACACCAGCCACCGGGCCGTTGATGTCCAGCGTTATGCCCGCGTGCTGAGCGATCACCTCGGTAGACAGCATGTCGCTGGCGTACACCGTGCCGGACGTAGCGCCAATCACCTGCGCATTCACCGAATAGACTCCCGCCTCGCCGAACACCGCACGGAAGTTGTGCAGGAAGGAATACGGCGCCGTGATCGGGAAGCCGCTGAGGTCGGTGAAGTCGAGCGACAGCGTGCTGCCGTTGTCCGTCCAGACCAATGGGATGCAATTGCCGGGCGGCATCGGATCGATGACGCAGAAGACGATATCCGCCGGATCCAGCGATGCCACCGTGGCCGACACGTCAAGATGGATATAGACGTTTTCGGTCACATTCGGATTGTCGTTGCCGATGAAGCCGGTGTAGGCCACGTCATCACCAACCTCGACGCCGGCTACCGGGCCATTCAGGTCGAACTGGACCTGCTGCAGCGCCACGTTGGTCAGCTCGAATGCCACGTCATTGCTGGCGTGATCGGCGACAACGTCATAGGTTCCGGCAAATCCATTGGCAATGGCCGTAACCTCAACCACACCGTTGTAGTCACTGACCAGGTTGGGCAGGCTGCCGTTCGCGGCGGTCGGGGTTAGCAGTGCAGAGGCACCCGATCCCGGAGCCGCGACACTTACGGTGTCGCCCATCACCGCGCCACCCAGCGCATCCTGCACTCGCACGCGAAGCGGGTTCGCGAACGGCTGGTTCAGATCTGCGGACTGCGGTGTGCCGCTTGCCGGGTACAGCACCAGCTCAACTGGCGTGTTGTCGCCACAATCCGCGCTGCCAATCGGGCTGGCGAGCAGCGGATCAGCCACCAGCGCATTGCCAGCTTCGATACCAACCACGCTGGGCGAGCCACCGCCGTACCAGTTGGAGCCGACAGCGAAAGCGCCCGTGTCGAGGTTGTGACTGACACTCGAAGCCGCCTGCAAGGCATTGTGGTAGACCGACACGCCGCTCAGCGGCGCCGCAATACCGCTGTTAGTGCTGAAGGCATTGGTGCCGCCGGTGACGGCGTTGCAGTAGAAGGCGACGTTGCTGCTGCCGCCATATAGCGTCAGACCGGCCTCTTCCGCCGACGCGCTCGTATTCGCGTTGCTCACGGCATTGTTGAACACGCGCACGTTGCTGGATGCCGCCACGTTGATGCCGTTGTGTCCCGTATCGGCAATGGTGTTGCCGCTGATCTCGACATCATTGCCGGTGTTCGTCTGGATACCGCCCCAGGCAGCCTGCTCGACGACATTGCCGCTGATCAGACCGCCATTGACCTTCCAAAGATTGACGCCTGAACCAATCGGGTCCTCGATGTTGCTGAAGAGGTTGTCCTGCACCGTCCAGTTGCTCACCGCCGGTGCCGGGCCGTTGGTGTAGAGGCCCGAACCGCTGTGCACGTTGGTCACGCGATTGTTGACGATCAGCACATTGGCCGACGGCCCACCAAAGTTCTGGCCGGACGAGATCGCCGTGTCGTTGACGTCGTCGATGGCAATGCCATCCACGGTCACGCCATCTGCCAGCACGCGCAGCGCACGGCCGGTCGCCGGATTGAGTACGGATTCGCCGGTACCGTCGCGACCCGCATCATGTCCCGGCGTGCCCGCGAACGGCCCCTGAACCGTGACCGACTTGTTGACCACCACGTTCTGCGGGAATTCGCCGGCTTCCAGCGTTACCGTGCCGCCAATCGCCGCATCGGCAATGGCGTCATCGATGGTGCCCGGGCTGACCGTGCGCACGTTACCGCTGCTGTCGGGCAGCGTATCGCGGTGGCCGTTGCCTGCGGCTCGGACCAGCATCCGCTGAAGCAGCGGTGCACCTGGCGCATATTCGATATGTCCATTCGGACCGGACAGCGAGCCATGCTGGACGACATCGCCAGCAAAGCTGTTGCCGGTGCCGACCGTCAACTGAACCGAGTTGTCGACAGTTTCCACGCCCGCCAGATCGGTGTCCTCGACGCCAATCGCGGCGATGGCGACGTCGCTGAAGGCCACGTTGCGCACCAGCATGTCGTCCACCGCACCGGCATAGTAGGCGCCGTCGGTCGCCAGCACGCCAAAATCAACGCCGCTGACGCTGCCGCCATCGATCGCCGTGTTGGAAGCCTCGCTGCTCCGGATCAGACCGGCGAAGTAGCCGACGCGCAGGCGTCCGCTACCGGCCAGCGCGGAGCCATCCACCGTGTTGCCAATGGTGACGACGGTGCTGGCCTGGTATAGCGACTGGATGAAGACACCGCCCCATGGGCCGGTGCCTGCCGGATTGGCATTGGCAGTAATGCTGTTCCCGCTCAGCGTGAACGGCGAGGACTGCGAGCCACCGCTGGCGGTATGGAAGTTGTGGTAGATGCCCAGACGCGTCGCCTCGATGCTGTTGTCAGCGATGCGCGCTTCCGTGGGGAACGGCGCTTCCTTGAAGAAGTAGTTGGTCTGGATGCCAATACGCACGTCTTCGAACAGGTTGTCGCTGACGTCCGCGTAGTAGTTCCAGAGCAGAACCACGCCGATGCCCCAGGATGACGGTGCATCCAGGTTGTGGACCCAGTTCTGCTGGAACAGGTTGCCCTGTCGCGCCGGATGCGCGGAGTCGTAGTTGTAACCCTCGAACCCGGCATAGACCAGATTGCGGATGACGTTGTTAGTCACGGCAATGTAGTCACCGAAAGCCCAGATACCGCTGTCGACATCCGGATCAGCCGAACCCATTGGCAGTCCTGTCGTAATGCCTGGGTTGTCGCCGTCGATGACAAAGCCATCCAAGACAACGCCGCCAGTCTGGATGTCAATCACCGACAGCGCGTCATTGCCGGCATAGGCCAGTGCCGGATTGGCGACAGCTGGAACAATGATCGACGCACCGACATCGGTACGTCCGCGGGCATCGATTCCCGTCTGTGCACCAAGCAGACCTACCGGCTTGGCAATGGTCAGATTGACTCCCGCCCCTGTATCGCCTTCGATGTACGTACCTGGACACACCAGAATCACGGTACCGTCCGGCACAGCGTCTACCGCAGCCTGGATGCTGTTGAAGTCCGGTGCAGCGCAGGTGGCGCCAGCTGGCAGCGTCTCACCGCCATCGACGTTGTCGTTCACCGTGACCGGGCCGGCAACCATGGCGTAGAAGTCGATGCTCTGGTTGTCGAGCGTCGCGTTCATCACGGCGATGCCTGAGGTCAGGCCTTCCAGATCGGTCGCCACCGCTCCACTGCTGGTGGCAAACGGCGCGGGTGGATTGAACGATGCCTTGGACGTGACCAGCGAGACACCGGTGCCGTCCGGGAAAGCCGTTGCAACAGTAACCCCGTCGCTGCTGCTGACCAGATCCACGCCGATGGCAGAGGCCGCCGGCGGAACCACCATGACTGGCGTCGCGGCCGCGCGCAGCTGCAACCAGCTACCCAGCGTCAACTGTGCCGGGTCATCTGCCGGAACACCCTCGGATTCGATCACCACCGGATCGCAATCGGCGTCCGACGGGCCAGCGTTGCAGCCCCACCAGTTGTCGTCGGCATCAATGATGCTTGGCAGTTCGTCGCCACCGTAGCCCGGGGCTCCCGGCAGCGGCAGGTCATCGGCGCGCTCGGCGAACAGGCCGGTGACGTTGCCGAAAATGCGGTTCGCGCGCAGCGTGTACCGGCCGGCATTCGGATAGGCCGCATGCAGCCGCAGCGCGGTGCCGTTGTCGAGGAAGGTGTTGCCCTCGATCGTCAACGGATCGCTGGAACCGACGTAGTGGCCGTAGGCCGGCAATTGGCTGCGCAGGCCGAATGCGGCACCGCTGACGGTGTTGCCCGTCACCGCCGACAGCCGGGCGCCATTGGACTGCGTACTGGCGATGATGCCGGTCTGGTTGTTGTTCTCGACGCCATCACCCAAGTCACCCGAGCCGGCAAAGCTGTTGTCCTCGATATGGATCGAGGAATTCACGTCGACCGCGTTCTCCCAGATACCGATCACGCGCGCGGGTATCGATCCGGGGACACCGCTCACGGTGATCGTGTTACTGCTGATCAACAGGCCGTCGAAGCAATCCACGTTGCAGGAGTCGCCGATCTGCATGGCCACTGCACGCGAGTTGTCACCCATCGGGTCACCATCGGTACCGCTGATGTCGATCAGGATCTCGTTACCCGCAACCGTCTGCTGCTCGCCAAATCCGCTGTAGATGCCGTAGTTGGCATAGTCATCGTCGGAGTCCGGGCCGATCTCGATACGGTTGTTGAGGTACTGCGTGCCGTTAAGTCCCTCGGCTCCGCTGCCGAACATCGCGAAGGCAACGTCGAATCCACGCACCGTGAGATTCTCGAAGGTCCAGCCCTGGTTCATGCTGCCGCTGTAGATGAAGGCGGCAAAGTCACCTGGGGCGTTGCCCTCGTTGCCCTGGATACCGGCATTGCCGGGGGCACTCGCTCGCAAGGTCACATTGCCAACGCCCGCCGGCAGTTTGGATGACCAGTCGTCATCCGTACCCGGCATGCCATCCGAACCCAGCTCCCAGCTGGCGTAGGCATTCGGCTCGGTCCAGTTGAACTCGCCACTGAGCTCGATGATGACGCCCGGACCCGCAGCCTGGATGGCGTTGTCGATGCGGGTGTAGTCGTTGTCCGTCGGCGTCGGCATTGGTGCCGGGTCGATGGGCACGGTGGTTCCCGGATCAAAGGTCACCGCATGCGACGCGCTGCCGTTGCTGGCCTGGTTGGTCGTGTCACTCGGCGTGAACGCGGCATTTACCAACTTCACGCCGCCGGCGCTGAAGCCTGCAATGATGCAGCTGTTCGAGGCCGGGTAACTCACGATGGTGCAGCCTGCGGAATCCGCAGCGGTGACGGCGATGCTGCCCGCCGGCACTGCATTCAGATCATTGACCACGTTCACCGTCACCGTCACCGGCGCACCGATGGCGCTGGCATTGGGACTGGTCGATACCACCGTAGTGGTGGTCGGGATCAGGTTGCTGGCAAAGCCGTAGTTGACGATGCCCATTGATGCCGGTGCAGTCGGGGTCTCCGGTGCATTCGGATCGTTGTGATAGGTGCGCGACTGCGTGTCCTGGTACTGCGCATAGTCCATGGCCGAAGGCGCAACACCACCAAAGGTGTTGCCCGTCGTCGCATCGACATCACCGCCGAAGGGTGCGACCGGGGTGCCATTGGCCGGATTGTTGCCGATGGCATTGTCATACACCGGCTTCAGCGGACAACCAGCGTCATTGGTGCTGACGCAGGTCAGCGGGCTCAACTCGAAGTAGTTGCCCAGCGCACCATCAAAGACGCTGTTGCTGAAAGTGATGCTGCCGTAGTGGTCAGCGTCCGCCGGCAACTGGGCGTTGTCGTTCAGCAGGTAGACCGCGGTGCCGCCCGAACCATTGAAGGTGTTGCTGTCGGCGGTCAGGGTCAGCGAGCCGGGGATCGGCGCCGGTGCCGCGCCGCTGAACAGTTCCTTGTTGCTGAGACGCACGTGCTGGAAGGTGCTCGACCCCGCCAGCGGCGCGAAGCTGTTGCCGGAAAGCGTGACGCCCGGGAAGTTCTCGATCAGCACGCCGCGCTCGTAGCCACTGAACTCGTTGCCGGTGACGGAAACCGTCTGTCCCACGTTGTTGTGGATCAGGCGCATGGCGGACCAGTCGCCAGCGCCAATGGGCGCCGTGTTGTTCGCCAGGTCCGCAGCCGCCGTGAAACGGTTGTTCTGGATGACCGCCGCACCGGCTGCGGACGGATCGTAGTAGGCGACACCGAATCCGCGGAAGGTGTTGCGCTGGGCCGCATCGTTGATATCAGCGCCACCGATGGTCACGGTCTGTCCCGCCGGCTGGGCCAGCACGAAGACATCGTGATTGATCGACACGATGTCGTTGCCCCGTGCCAGCAGGCCGACGTTGCGCGCGTCGATACCAGCGCGGAAACGGTGCTCGGGCAGGTCGGACTCGATCACGCTACCGGTGACGCTGGCCGCAAAGGCCACCGGACCCGGCGAATAGGTTGCGCTCGGATGCGGATTGATCTGGATCGCGTTGCGCAAACCGTAGCTGAACGCACAGGCGTTGCCAGGGAACGCACAGTCGCCCGAACGCGTGCCGCGCACACGCACGCCGGTGACATCAAGGCCATCAGAATCGAAGGCTGGCGAGTTTGACGACTCGGCGCGGATGCCCTGCGCCACGTCATCGAAATCGACAACAACCAGCAGGTTGTCAATATGCACGTTTGGCGCCTGCACCGTGACCACGGCGCGGCCGCCGGCACCGTCGTCGTCAGGCGCACGCAGCACGGTATCGTTGTCGGTATTTCCCACGCCTTGCAGCGTGAGTGACTTGTCGATGATCACACGCTCGGCGAAGGTGCCGGCAGCCAACACCAGTGTGTGGCTATCCAGCGTCAGCGGATCGTCAACCGCATCCTGGATGGAGCAGTACTCAAGGCCGGTATCTGTGTTGACCACGCTGACCACGACTGCACCGCCCACTTCACGCTCGTCCTCGCCATTGGTGGCGTAGTTGTTTGCGTTAAGGCGGGCGCAGGTCGTCGGCGAGTTGCCCCGACCGAAATACTGGTCGGCCAGGTCCGCCTGGTTGCCATCCACCGCGGCATTCGCCGTGTACGGCAAATGGCCCTGCTGTCGCTGGATACCGATGTCGTTGCCGCTGACGGTGTTTCCTTCGGCGAGCATGCGCGTGCCTTCCAGCACGATGCCGAAGCCTTCGGAGTCGGACGACGGGTTGTCCTGCACGTAGCCGGACACCGTGTTGTTGCGGACGATCACGCCATTGGGAATATCGACGTTGCCGTAGCCAACCACAAACCCACGACGCATCACGGCGATGCCAGCGAGGTCACGCTCCTCAGTTGGACGCATGGCGACGAAACTGCCGCTCAGCGAAATGTTGTTGTTCTCGATGACGACGCTGCCGTCACCCGAGTCCGTGCCGCTGCCGTTGGGCAGCTTGATCTCGATGCCGAAGCGACCGGTGTCCGTCACCGTGTTGCCGGCAATCACGTTCGACCCTGCACCGGCCATCAGTCCGGTGAACGCCATGCCGCTGTCGGCCGTATTGGTCACCGTGTTGCCGGTCACGGTCACGCCGGAGGCAGTTCCGTCCTGCAACTCGATGCCGCAGCAGCCAGCGATGTCATGCACGTTGTTGTTGCTAATCGTGATGTTGGTCTTGAAGCCATCCCAGATCACGATGCCACGCGCCCCGATTGGGCCAACGTTGCTGATGTCGTTATTGATGATGGTCACGCCGTCCACGTCGCCGATGCCGGCAATGTGGATACCACCACGGCCGCCCTGGCAGTTCGCGATGTTCAGGCCATCAATGGTGATGTCGTCGCTGTGGATCGCATAAACACAAGCCACATTGCTTGGCAGTGTGGTGAAGTCGCGGATGTGGAAGTTCTGCAGCGTGACGCCATCGTGACTGTTGATGGTGACGGCGGACGCACTGATGCCGGCGCCATAGATCACGGTGTCGGCACCGACGCCCTGCAGCGTCAGGCCGTCGTGATTGATCGACACCGCCTCGTTGTACGACCCGATACCTGCCTGGATGGTGTGATTCGCCATGGTGTTGCTGTCGGCCAACGCTGCACCGATGGTGGCAAACACTTCCGTGGTGTCGAGGTTGGTCACCGGGTCGTTGACGAAGGCGCGCTCGGTCGCACCGCCTGACGTGGTGTTGCCACTCAGTAGAACCACCGGCTGCGTGTCATGAGCAGTGCGCTGTTCGGTGCCCGATACACCCGTTGACACGCCATCGAAGCTGTTGTTGCAGATGCTGACGGGCTGATAGCCGCTGTTGTCGGTGTCATCGAACACCAGAATGCCGTGCGCTTGTGTTCCACCCGCAGCGGTATCCTGGAACACGTTGTTGCAGATACTGACGTTGGCCAGCGTCGTGCCTGGACGCGCGCGCAGGGTAATGCCGACGCGATTGAGCGCATTGCTGCTGCCGTTGTCGGCAAACGTCGAGCCGCTGACGTTGAACCCATTAATCGCGCTGCCGGCACCGGCAGTCTTGATCCAGATGCCGCCGCCCCAGGCGGTGGCATCTGCGCCATCGTTGCCGGTGAAAACGCTGTTGGTGACCGTCCAGCCGGTGAGCTGCCCGGTTCCGCTACCGCTGCCACCGAAGGTCAGGATGCCGGCCAGATTGCCGTCAAAACGGCAGGTATCAATGCTGATATTGGAGGCAATCGCATTGGAACTGGTGCGGATGCCCATGCTGCCGTTGTTGCGGAACCGACAGTCTGCCGTGCCTGCCCCGGTATCGGTGCCGACGAAGGCGATGCCATCATTGCCGGTACCGCCGAAGTTGACGCCGTGACCACTGTTGTTCTCGAACGCCACGCCTTCGAAACGCAGGAAGGACACGCTGCCACCCAGAGCCAGTCCGTCGCCGCCGGGATTGCTCACCACCAGCCCACTGAACAGCAGGGGGTTCATGGCGTCAGTGCCCGACGCGGTGATGGACAAAGGACCGTTGATGGTGGTGGTCGCGGTGCTGCCATCACCCAGCAGACTCAGACGCTTGGCGACAATAACGGCTTCCGCATACGTGCCGTCGGCGATGTAGACCGTGCCGTCTTCCTCTACCGCGGCGATGGCATCAGCGATGCTGTCGAAGGCATCGACGCCATAGAACACGGAGCCGTTGCTGGTCACGCTGTTGCTGAAGGAAAGCGCATCGCCGTAGCTGCTGCCGGCAAAATCGTCGTCGACGTACACCATCGTCTGTACGCCACTGAAGCCATAGTCCACATGACCCAGCGCCGGATTGCTGCTGTCGTCCTGGGTTCGCGCCAGCGTCTGGTTCTGCTGCACCAGCGTCATTGCTGACGGCTCCACGCCGTCATAGATGTTCTCGATGGCGGTCACGTTCCCGCTGAATGGCCTGACCTCCGTGTTGCTGCCATCACCGCCGGCGGTTCCCTCGTAGTCGAGGAAGCTGCACTGCGGGTGTCCGCTGCCGCTGTTGTCGATGTGCGTGTCGCAATCGTGGTCAGCGAGACTGAAGTAGCGTCCGAGGTCGCCGTCGAACACGTTCTCGTCACCATCGGCGCCGAACACCAGTGCACCAAAGGTGGCCGTACCGCCGGCATCGTTGTCATTGAGGAATTCGACCGCGCGTCCGGCGCCGGGAGTGCCGGCATCAAAATTATTCCCGGTGGCCGTGATGCTCATCGCCAGCGGCGCGCTGGGCGGAGCATCGCTGGTGACCTCCTTGTTGGAAACCACCAGGCTCACGAAGTCACCGGCCGTCACTGACGGCGTGAAGGTGTTATCGGTCAACTGCAGGCCAGGCCAGTTCTCGACCAGCATGCCGCGGAAGTCGTCGCCGAAGCCTGCCACCGTGTTCCCGTCGAAAATGGTCGGCACGCCGGCGGCATTGCGGATCAGGCGCACCGAGGCGAAGTCGGCTTGGTTAGGTACCGGACCCGGGTACGTGCTGGCATCGAACTGGTTGGCCTGCACCGTGATGGCGGCAGTCGAGGTGTTGGGCGAAGCGATTTCCAGACCGCGCCCGTTGAGCTGGTTTCCGGTCACCAGCAGCGAATCACTGGAGGACGCGCCGGTCACGGTAGTGAAGCGGACGGCGATGTCATGATTGAAGGTGCGGATCGTGTTATCGGCGATCACGCCAATACCCGCATCCATGTTCACACCGGCACGCAGGAACGAACCGTCCATGCCATTGATGCCATCGATGACGTTGTCCTCGATGGTCACCGAAGAGCCGTTCACGCGCGGCAGCGACAACGAGTTCCGCGTGTTGTTGATGGTGATCGCGTTGCGATAGCCGTAGGTCGCTGCACCCGCGCCACTCTGGCGTACCGTGAACCGCGAGTTGCGGATATCGAGTCCATCCACGAAGCCGCTGGCCAGGATGCCTTCGGCGACATGGCTGATGTCCATGTCGAAGGCGAGGTTGTCGATACCGACATCCTCGGCGCCATTGATGACCAGCAGTGGCTGATCCGGACCGCCCGACTGCTGGGTCAGCACCGGCTGCATCGGACCCTCGCCAGCAATCCGCAGGCCGTCGGTGGTGATGGTGATGGCTTCGTCATAGGTCCCGTCAGCCAGGTAGACATGGCTATATGGCGTCGCCTGACCCGCGGCATACCCCAGAGTCTGGCAGCGTGCCGATGCCGGGCTGGCAGTCGTGCAGTTGCCGGTATCGGTACCGGCCGGATCCACGTAGCGCTCGGATTCGAAGCCCACGGTCAGTTGGGACGGCGCACCGCCGGGTACAACGCTGATATCATCGATGTAGACCCCCGGCGGACGTGCGGTGGCGTAGCCATACGGTGTCCGCGGACCAATCGGCGGCGAGTCTGGATTCTCGATGATGCGGAAGCTCATGTGCTGCAGCGTTACCTTCGTTCCCGGAGGAGCAAAAGTGCCCGCGTGATAGGCATCCTCCCAGCTGCTGATCGCACCGGACGTCCAGACGACGCCACCGCCAGCGTCGCGCACCTCGTAGGTGATCTGGTCGTTGCGGACACCAATCTGCAGCACGCCGGATACGCGCAGCTCATACCAGGTGTCGTAGTTCAGCGCCGGTGAGGCATGCACTTCCCATTGAACACCAGCATCATCGAACGGAGGCGGCAAAGCTGGCCCCCCGTATCCGGAACCCTGCAACACACCAGCAACCTGCACGGTGGGTCCGCCGCCGTAGTCGCGGATGCCGGCGTAGGTGAGCCGCAGTCCGGTCCCGTTTTCCAGCGAGGAGGACACCGTCAGTCCGGCGGGCCCACCGGACGGCACGTTGAACCAGAGACTTGCGGTGATCGCATTGGTCGGCGAAGCGCCTTCCGCCACGCTGGCATGCAGCGGGCTCAGCACCGGGCTGACGCAGCCTTGATGGAACCAGTTGGAAACCCGCCAGGAGTGCAGGCCGGAACGTGCACGCTCGGAGGTGATCTCTTCGTCATAGCTGGTCGGTGAGCAGTTCATCGTCCAGCCGCCCTGCCCGTTGAGTGAGCGACCCACAGGCTGGTCGTTCATGGGACCAATCATCCGTCCCGGCAACTGCTCGAAGACTTCAGCGCTTGCAGGCAAGGATGAAAGCATCCCTGCTCCCAACAATCCCAATGCACAGAGCACATTGCGGACGAAGTGACGGCCAGCGGCAGGATTCGATACGGACATGACAGCATTCCTTGCGGAGATGGTTCGAACAGAACGGTTCGGGCTTGAAGGGCGTAGCTCTGGAACGAAAAACGCCGCGCAAAGGCGCGGCGTTGAACGGAACGATGAGAGGATGGCAACAAACAGGGCTACGACACCGGCCCGGCCGGAAGTCGCGGAGGCTGGGTCGTCGACGCCGACCTGGCGCCCTGTGCTTGGCTTCGATGGCATTGCAGTCCCCTGTGACTGAAAGGCGCTGGAAACGAAGAACGACGGCGTGCCGTCATCGTCGTTGATCCGGTACCCCGGTCGACTCCGCCCCCGCGAAAATCGACTCCCGAGGTGAAGCTACACCGAACCCGTGACGCAATTCAAGTTTTGCGACACAAAGTTACATTTTCGCGTCAAGTTACGGGAATTCATGGCGTTTTGCATGATCAACCGGGCCGGTAGTTCGGACCCGGCCCTCGCCGGCTCGGCTCGGGCGTTCGCTGGTCGCGCGAACCCGTGGTTCGCAGACGCGACCGCTCAGGCCCAGCCCTCGCCGGCACGGCTCGGGCGTTCGCCCGGCGCGCGAACCGGTGGTTCGCAAACGCGCCGGCTCAGACCCGGCCCTCGCCGGCACGGCTCGGGCGTTCGCCCGGCGCGCGAACCGGTGGTTCGCAAACGCGCCGGCTCACCCCGCCATTGCTTGCAGCATCAGACCCGTGAGGTAAGCGCCGTAGGTGCCGACGGCGTAGCCGAGTACGGCCATCAGCACGCCCACCGGAGCCAGGCTGGGGTGGAAGGCGCTGGCCACCACCGGCGCGCTGGCGGCGCCGCCGATATTGGCCTGTGAACCGACCGCCATGAAGAACAGCGGCGCGCGGATCATCTTGGCCAGCGCCAGCATGATCAGCGCGTGCACGGCGATCCAGCAGAAACCCAGCGCGAACAGGCGCGGTCGATCAAACAGCGCGCCGATATCCATGTGCATGCCGATGGTGGCCACCAGCACGTAAAGCGCCGCGGAACCGACCTTCGAGGCACCCGCGCCCTCCAGCAGGCGGGCGCGCGTGAAACTCAGTACGAGACCAATGGTGGTGGCGATTACCACCACCCAGAAAAAGCCGGAAGTCAGGCTGTACTTTTCCAGCGCCGGCGCCACCTCGCCGATCCAGGCAGCAACCGGCTTGCCGATCGCATGCGACAGCCCGGTTGCCGCAAGACCGACGGCAATGATCACCATCAGGTCGGACAGGCTGGGAATCCTGGCGTGCTGTGCCTCGAAGGCCTGGATGCGCCGCTTCATGTCATCGATGGCGCTGGTGTCGGCGCCGGTCCAGCGATCGAAGGCCTCGGCACGACCGGCCAGGAACAGGATCACCGCCATCCAGACGTTGGCAACAATCACGTCGACGGCCACGAACTGGCCGAACAGGTCGGCATCAACCTTGAACACAGCCTGCATTGCCGCCTGGTTGGCACCACCGCCGATCCAGCTGCCGGCCACCGTGGTCATGCCGCGCCAGGTATCGCCGGCCACCGTGGATGGCGAGATGATCTCGAACAGGCCGAAGGCCAGCACCGCACCGAACATCACGCCGACCGTCCCGGCGAAGAACATGAAGATGGCCCGCCAGCCCATCCGCCGGATGCCCTCGAAATCGATGGACAGCGTCAGCAATACCAGGGCCGTTGGCAGCAGGTAGTCGCGCGCCATCGGATACAGGCCGCTCTTGTTACCGTCGATCAGCCCGGTACTGTTGAAGATGGCCGGAATGAAATAGCAGAGCAGCAGGGCCGGCACATAGGTATAGAACTTCTTCCAGAAGCCGTCCGGACGGGAGGAGGTCCAGAAAACCAGGCCCAGCGCCACGGCCAACAGGCCAAGAACCACGGTGTCATCGGTGATCAAGGCCGTTTCGGCCACATTCGGAGCATTCATCCCCGAAGCCTACCAGCACCGGCGCCCGGCAGGCATGCAGGCCAGCCCCTGCGCGCTTCCTGGTGCTGGATGCCGGTCGCCCACATGCGACGCGGGACACCGTCATCCGCGATGAAGAGCCAAGGGCAGACTTGCGATTCGTCCCGAATTCGACCACCTTGAACCCGCTGCGGGACATTGCATGGGGAGCAACGGTGGTGCGCGGGGTTCGCTCGCGCGACAACATCCGGATACCATACCCATAGGGGTATGCCTCGTGACATGCGCGTGCCGCAGGAAAACTCAAGAGCCGAGTGGAATCTCCGATACCAATCGGCGCCCAGCCATGGGGTGAAATGGCGGGTCTTGATCGAAGTCAAGAAGTTGTGGAGGCATCGCCCTAGACTGCGGGCGCTGCGTGGAATTCCTTCAATCCTCGGGTGGGATCATGTCCGAAAACGTCATCCAAGAGACCTACAACGACCGCGTCGTGCGGCAGTTCACGGTCATGACCGTGGTCTGGGGCATCGTCGGCATGCTGGTCGGTGTGTTCATCGCCGCCCAGCTGTACTGGCCGTCGCTGAACTTCGATATTCCGTGGCTGAGCTACGGTCGCCTGCGCCCGCTGCACACCAATGCGGTGATTTTCGCCTTCGGCGGCTCCGCACTGATCGGCACCAGCCTGTATGTGGTGCAGCGCACCAGCCATGCCCGGCTGTTCTCCGACCGGCTGGCGGCCTTCGTGTTCTGGGGCTGGCAACTGGTGATCGTGCTGGCGGCCATTACCCTGCCGATGGGCATCACCCAGGGCAAGGAGTACGCGGAGCTTGAGTGGCCGATCGACCTGCTGATCACCGCCGTCTGGGTGTCCTACGCCGTGGTGTTCTTCGGCACCATCGCCAAGCGCCGGGTGAAGCACATCTATGTGGCCAACTGGTTTTACGGCGCCTTCATCATCACCATCGCGCTACTGCACATCGTCAACAACATCGCGATTCCGGTGGGCCTGACCAAGTCCTATCCGGTATATAGCGGTGCCGTCGATGCCATGGTGCAATGGTGGTACGGCCACAACGCGGTGGGCTTCTTCCTCACCGCCGGCTTCCTCGGGATGATGTACTACTACGTGCCGAAGCAGGTTGGTCGCCCGATCTACTCCTACCGGCTGTCGATCGTGCACTTCTGGGCGCTGATCGCCATCTACATGTGGGCCGGCCCGCATCACCTGCAGTACACCGCCCTGCCCGACTGGGCGCAGAGCCTCGGCATGGTGTTCTCGCTGATCCTGCTGGCGCCCAGCTGGGGTGGCGCGATCAACGGCGTGATGACCCTGTCCGGCGCCTGGTACAAGCTGCGCACCGATCCAATCATCAAGTTCCTGATCGTCTCCATCAGCTTCTACATGATGAGCACGTTTGAAGGCCCGATGATGTCGATCAAGACGGTCAATTCGCTGTCGCACTACACCGACTGGACCATCGGCCATGTGCATTCCGGCGCGCTGGGCTGGGTGGCAATGATTACCATCGGCTCGACCTACGCCATGCTGCCGCGCCTGCTCGGCCTCAAGGAAATGTGGTCGGTGCGACTGGTCGACACCCACTTCTGGATTCATACCATCGGCGTGGTGTTCTACATCGCCGCCATGTGGATTGCCGGCGTGATGCAGGGCTTGATGTGGCGCGCCACCGATGACGACGGCACGCTGACCTACACCTTCGTCGAATCGCTGAAGGCCACCTACCCGTATTACCTCGGACGCTTCCTGGGCGGCGTGATGGTGCTGTCGGGCATGTTCGTGATGGCGTGGAACGTGTTCAAGACCTGGCAACAGGCCAAATCCACTGAACCGGTCGCAGTCCTGCCGCCGGCCGAACCCGCCCACGCTTGAGGAATAATCGATGGCACTCGCACACGAAAAAGTCGAGAAAAACGTCGGCATGATGGCGGTCCTCATCGCGGTCGCGGTGAGCTTCGGCGGACTGGCCGAGATCGTCCCCCTGATGTACCAGGCCGAAGCGGTGCAGCCGCTGCCGGGAGTCAAGCCCTACCCGGCGCTGGAACTGGCCGGGCGCGACATCTACGTCCGTGAAGGCTGCTACAACTGCCATTCGCAGATGGTGCGCACGCTGCGTTTCGAAACCGAACGCTACGGCCATTATTCGCTGGCCGGCGAGTCGGTCTACGACCGCCCGTTCCAGTGGGGCAGCAAGCGCACCGGACCGGACCTGGCCCGCGTTGGTGGCCGTTATTCGGATGACTGGCATCGCGTCCACCTGAACAACCCGCGCGACGTGGTGCCGGAATCGAACATGCCCGGCTTCCCGTGGCTGGAGGAGAACGGCATCGACGCCAGCACCCTGCGCAATCACATGGAAGGCCTGAAGTCGCTGGGCGATCCGTACACCGACGAAGACATCGCCGGCGTACCCGAGGCCGTTGCCGGCAAGACCGAAATGGACGCGCTGATCGCCTATCTGCAGGGTCTTGGACGTCACGCACCGCGAGGAGGCGAATGACATGAGCTTTGGCGTCTTCTCCGGCGTGGTGACCGCCGTCCTTATCGTCATCTTCATCGGCGGATGGATCTGGGCCTGGAGCGCCAAGCGCAAGCCCGATTTCGACGCCGCCGCGCGGCTGCCGCTGGACGATGATGCGTCGCCGGCCAGCGCCTTCAACCAACGTGAGGGGCAATCATGAGCAATGCATGGTCCTGGTATGTGATCGCCATCGTCGTGCTCAACGTGGCCGGCTGCGTCTGGCTACTGTGGTGGACCGGCAAGCGTCGTCCCGGCGATCCGGCGCCCACCGACACCAGCCACGTCTGGGATGGCGATATCACCGAATACAACAAGCCGATGCCGCGCTGGTGGATCATCCTGTTCTACCTGACCATCGTCTTCGCCATCGGCTACCTGTACTGGTATCCGGGCTTCGGCAACTACGAAGGCAGCTCCGGCTGGACATCGGTCAAGGAACTCAAGGCGGCCCAGGCCGAAGCCGACGCACGACTGGCCAAGACCTTCGCCCGCTTCGACGGCATGAGCATCGACCAGATCGCCCGCGATCCGGACGCCCTGCGCATCGGTCGTTCGGTGTTCGGCAACTACTGCTCCACCTGCCACGGTTCGGACGCACGCGGCGCCAAGGGTTTCCCGAATCTGACCGACGACATCTGGCACTGGGGCGGCTCGCCGCAGCAGATCGAGCAGACCGTCCTGCATGGCCGCACCGCCGCGATGCCGCCGCTGGCTGCCGCCGTGGGTGGCGATGCCGGCGTCACGGAAGTCGCCGTGTACGTGCAGTCACTGTCCGGGCAGAAGGTGGATCCGGCGCTGGCCGCCGCTGGCAAGACCCGCTTCGCCGGTATCTGCGCGGCTTGCCACGGACCGGATGCCAAGGGCAACCAGGCACTGGGCGCGCCCGACCTGACCGACGACTACTGGCTGTATGGCAGCGACTTTGACACCATTCGCGAAGGCATCGTCAACGGCCACAACGGCAACATGCCGGCGCACGGCCCGATCCTGGGCGAAACGCGTGCACGCATGGCTGCGGCCTACGTCTACTCGCTGTCGCATGGCAAGAAGGACGCAACCCGGGAAGATCGGTGAACGACAACACCCAGTCAATTGACTACCCGCCCCGACCGCTCTCGCAGCGGCTCGGGGCGATCCTTTGGCCGTCGTTCTTCGCGGCTGGCGTGGCGACGATGGTGTTCTTCGCCTTCGTCGACCCGCTGCAGCTGCGTGACATGACCTTCCCCGGCATCGAGATCAGCCGCGGCCTCGGCTATACGATCGGCTTCTTCATGTTCTGGCTGGCAACGGCCAGCGCCTGCACCTTCACCTGGATCCTTTTGCGACCGGCCAGCCGCTTCAACCGCCTGCCGGGCAACATCAAGGACGCCGAAACCACTGAGAAGCCGTAACGCATGGGCAAGGTCATCGACAGCACCCTCGTGGAAAAGCCGACCGGCTTCTACGAGGCCGAGAAGAAGGTCTATCCCCGCAGCGTGAACGGCCGCTTCCAGCGGCTCCGCACCATCGCGGTGTTCTGGCTGCTGGGCATGTACTACCTGTTCCCGTGGCTGAGCTGGGACGGCCGCCAGGCCGTGCTGTTCGACCTGCCGGCGCGCAAGTTCTACATCTTCGGGCTCAACTTCTGGCCGCAGGACTTCATCTTCCTGGCCATGCTGCTGATGATGGCGGGACTGTCGCTGTTCTTCTTTACCGCACTGGCCGGCCGCCTGTGGTGTGGCTACGCCTGCCCGCAGACAGTGTGGACGGAAGTCTTCCTGTGGATGGAAAAGTGGACCGAGGGCGACCGCGCCCAGCGCATGAAGCTGGATGCCGCACCGTGGTCCTGGAACAAGCTGCGCCGCAAAGGCAGCAAACACGTCATCTGGCTGATCTTTGCGCTGTGGACCGGCTTCACCTTCGTCGGCTTCTTCACGCCGATCCGCGACCTCGCCGCGCGCCTGCACCCGTTTGCCTGGGGCGGCTGGGAAACCTTCTGGGTGCTGTTCTATTCGCTGGCCACCTGGGGCAACGCCGGAGTCCTGCGCGAGCAGGTCTGCAAGTACATGTGCCCGTATGCGCGCTTCCAGAGCGCCATGTTCGACCGCAACACGCTGATCATCAGCTACGACCCGATGCGCGGTGAGCCGCGTGGCCCGCGCAAGAAGGGCCTGCCCAGCGTGCTGGAACGCGCCCGCGGCCTGCTGCCGCAGAGTCGCGCCGACGCCGAAGTCGTCAACGCCTACCGTCAAGGCCTCGAAAAGCACAGCGCCATGCGCGCGAGAGCCAGCACCGGGCTGGTCGATCTCGACAGTCCGCTGCGCCATGACGAGGAAGCCTCTGGCGATGTCGCCACGCGCCAGCCCGAGGATCTGGGTGACTGCATCGACTGCACCATCTGCGTGCAGGTCTGCCCGACCGGCATCGACATCCGCAACGGCCTGCAATACGAGTGCATCGCCTGCGGCGCCTGCATCGATGCCTGCGACGAAGTCATGGACAAGGTGGGCTACCCGCACGGACTGATCCGCTACACCACGCAGAACGCCGTCGACGGCCAGCCGCGCCACATCCTGCGCCCGCGCGTCATCGTCTACGGCCTGCTGCTGTGCACGCTGCTTGGCGCCTGGACCTGGGGCGTGCTGCACCGTTCGCCGCTGATCGTCGACGTGCTGCGCGACCGCAATGCGCTGTACCGCGAAACCGCGGACGGCATCGAGAACGTCTACACCGTGAAGCTGATCAACAAGACGCAGCAGGCGCAGACCTATCGCATCGAAGTGGAAGGCAATCCGGCCATTCAGCTGGCCAACGATCCGTCGCCGCTGCAGCTCGACGCCGAGTCGGTGCGCAGCCTGGGCCTGATCCTGCGCACAGCACCCGGCGCCGTGCATGGCCGACAGCCGATCCGATTCCGTGTGCTAGGCGCTGACGACCAGCTGCTGCGCGAAGAAGACAGCGCCTTCTTCGCACCGCAATGAGCCACCATGACACCGAACGCAGGGCGCATCGCGAGCCGCTGCTGTGGCTGGTGGTCGGCCTGCCACTGGCCGCGGTGATCGCCGGCATCAGCACGCTGGTCATCGCCATCCGCGCTGGTGGCGCCGACGCCCTTCCCGATCCGGTGCGGCGCACCGCGCAGGTCCAGCAGCTCGACCTGACCCCGGACCATATCGCCGCCGCCGAACAGCGCCACGCCACGTTGCACCGGAATGGTGCCGAGCTGAGCATCGAACTGTCGCCGGAAACGACCGACCCGCTGCTCCTGCTGCAGCTGATCCACCCCACCGACGCCGCCGAGGACCGCCAGCTCGCGCTCACGCGTGATGGCGATGCCTGGCGCGGCCAGCTGCCTGATCAACTACCCGAAAACGACTGGCGCCTGCAGCTGGTCCCGGCGGATGGCCGCTGGCGCCTGCATGGTCGCTGGCGCAGCGGCAGCAATGAGGTCGAACTGGCGCCGGCGCTGGACCGCCAGTGAGCACGGATCGCTGCTATCACTGCGGCGATCCGCTGCCGGCATCGCCGATCCTCGCAACCATCGATGGCAAGCCGCGGGCCATGTGCTGTAGCGGCTGCGCCAGCGCGGCCGCGTGGATCGGATCGGCCGGGCTCGGCGACTATTATCGGCTGCGCGAGGGCGACAGCAGTCGCGTCGAGGAAGCCCCGCCGGACCTGTCGAGCTGGGATCGCGACGACGTGCAGGCCGCACATGCGCGCCATCTGGACGACGGCGGACGCGAGATCACCGTCGTTGTCGATGGCATGCACTGCGCCGCCTGCGCCTGGTTGATCGACCGCGCCCTGCGTCGCGAGGCCGGCGTCGAGGACGTGTCCGCCAACGCCGTCACCGGTCGCGTCGAGCTGCGCTGGCGCGAAGGCGCAACGCGGCTTTCCAGGCTGCTCGGCCGTCTCTACCAGCTGGGCTACCGGCCCTTCCTGGCCAGCGGCGAACAGCTCGAGACGGCACGGCGGCAGGAACGGCGGCGAATGCTGATCCGTCTCGGCATCGCCGGCCTCGGCGCCATGCAGGTGATGATGTTCGCCGAGGCGCTATACCTCGACCACGCCAACGAAATGCCCGTCGCCACCCGTGACTTCTTCCGCTGGATCGCCGTGCTGGTGTCAACGCCGGTGGTGTTCTACAGCGGCTGGCCGTTCATAGCCGGACTCTGGCGCGAGGTTTCACTTCGCCGCCTCGGCATGGACACGCTGGTGGGCGGCTCCATCCTTCTGGCCTGGGCCGCCAGTCTCGTACAGACGCTACGCGGCGGTGAGCAGGTCTGGTTCGATGCCTCGGTGATGTTCGTGCTGTTCCTGCTGGCCGCCCGCTATCTCGAACAGATGGCCCGCCAGCGTGCCAATGCGCAGGTCGAGGCGCTGGCACGGGCACGCCCGGCCCTGGCGACAAGGGAGGTGGAGGATGGCTCCCGTCGCCAGTTGCCGGTAGGCGAACTGCAGCCGGGCGATCGCGTCTTCGTCGCAGCCGGCGAGCCGCTGCCGGCCGACGGTCACCTGCTTGGCGATGCGCGGCTGGATGAGTCGCTGCTCACCGGCGAATCAACGCCGCGCCTGCGCGGCGCGAATGACGAAGTCTTCGCCGGCAGTCTTTGCCTGGACCAGCCTCTGCGCCTCACCGTGACCCGCTGCGGGCAGGACACGCGCCTGTCGCACATGGTCCGTCTGGTGGAACAGGCGCAGAGTCAACGTCCACCGCTGGCGCAATGGGCGGACCGCATCGCCTCGCGCTTCGTGGCCGTGGTCATCGTCGCGGCGGTGCTGGTGTTCGCTGCCTGGACCTGGATCGCCGGAGCGAACCATGGCTTCGAAACCGCGCTGGCGCTACTGGTGGTCAGCTGTCCGTGCGCCCTGTCACTGGCGGTCCCGGCGGCACTGGCGGCGACGCATTCCGGCCTTTCGCGGATGGGCGTGCTGGCCTTGAGCGAACGCGCTCTGTTCGCGGCGACCCGCATCGACGACCTGCTGATGGACAAGACCGGCACGCTCACCGAAGGCCAGCCGCGCCTGCTCGCGACGCAGGGCTTCAACGGCGTCTCCGAAGCCGACGCGCTGCGCCTGGCCGCCGCACTGGAGTCCGGCTCCACCCACCCGCTGGCACGCGCCTTTGGCGAAGCCAACGTCCACGCCTGTGATCTGCGCATCACACCAGGACTGGGCATCGAAGGCCGCGTTGACGGTCGGGCACTGCGCCTCGGCCGCGCCGACTTCGCGGCCAGTGGCGAAGACGACGGCGCACTCTGGCTGGGCGATGGCGGACAGGCGCTGGCACGCTTCGAAGTCGGCGACCGCCTGCGTACGGATGCCGCCGCAACGGTCCAGGCGCTGCGTTCGCGCGGATTGTCGCTGGCAATCCTCAGCGGCGACGCCGAAACCGCGGTGGCTCGCGTGGCTTCTGCGTTGCAGATCGACGACTGGCAGGCGCGGCAGTCACCCGAGGACAAGCTCGCCGCGATCCGCCGTCACCAGGCAGCCGGCCACCGTGTCGGCATGCTCGGCGATGGCCTGAACGACGCGCCGGTACTGGCGGCCGCCGATCTCTCCATCGCCATGTCCGACGGTGCCGCACTGGCGCACCGCGCTGCCGACCTGATCGTCCTCAATGGCCGTCTGGATCGCGTGCCCGCCGCACTGGCCCAGGCCGGACGCATGCAGCGCGTGGTGCGACAGAACCTCTCATGGGCACTGGCCTACAACGCCATCGCTCTGCCCGTCGCCGCGCTGGGCCTGATCACGCCGGGACTGGCGGCACTGGGCATGGCGCTGTCCTCGCTTGGGGTCACTCTCAACGCGCTACGCCTGGCGACACCACCCGCCACGCCTGACACCGAAACGACAGCGGCGGAATCGGCGCGGGAGATCACCGCATGAACATCCTGCTGGTGCTGGTACCGATCAGCCTGTTCCTGCTGGCCGTCGCCATCGGCGCCTTCATCTGGGCGGTCCGCTCCGGGCAATTCGACGACCTCGACACACCGTCGATCGACATCCTCGCCGACGGCGATCATCGCCCGGACACCAAACCGCGTGCCGACGACGACTGAGCATGCCGGTTGATCTGGTCGTCATGACGGCGGCGCTGCTGGCGGGACTGGTCGGCAGCGTGCACTGCGCGGCGATGTGCGGGGGCATTGCCACCGGCCTCGGTTCCAGCCAGCCGGGCTGGACCGCAGCGCTGCAGTTCAACCTGGGACGGATCGGCGGCTATGCGCTGGCCGGCCTGCTGGTGGGCCTGCTCGGCGCGGTGCTGCTGCAGACCTTCCGCTCGCCCTCGCTGGGCATCGCGCTGCGCGTGCTGCTGGGACTTGTGCTGGTCATCGCCGGACTGCGACTGATCGACAGCCGCGGGCGCCTCGCCTTTCTCAACCGCCCCGGCAACGCCATATGGAAGCGGCTGGCCCCACTGAGCCGAACGCTGCTACCCGCCGATCGCAGCTGGAAGCGTCTCTGCCTCGGGCTGCTCTGGGGCTGGCTACCCTGTGGCCTCAGCAGCACCATGCTGATGGCCGCCTGGTTCCAGGCCGACACGCTGAACGGCGCGCTGCTGATGGCGGTGTTCGGCCTCGGCACGTTGCCGATGATGGTGCCACTGACCTGGTCCGGAGCCCGTGCGATGCGCGCAATGCAGCGTGGCTGGCCACGCCGGGGCGCCGCCGCGCTGCTAGTGTTGTCGGGACTGATCACCGCGGGAAGCCCGTGGCTGATGCAGGTCCAGGCCCTGCACGGCGTGCTGTCGGCGCTGGGCTGCAGCGTCCCGACCTGATACGACAAACGATGCAGGCCGCTGCTAGGTACCTGCGCGACGCGCGGCTTCCCCGTGGACGCGTTCGGCCAGCCGTTCGGCATCCAGGATCTGCAGCTGGCGGCCACGCACGTGGATCAGGCCTTCGTCCTGCAGGCGGCCCAGCGAGCGGCTGACGGTTTCCAGCACGACGCCGAGGTAACTGGCCATGTCCTCACGACTCATCGGCAGCGTGATGCGATCCGGATCGCGGCTCAGCAGGCGATAGCGTTCGCGCAGGCTGTGTAGGAACAGCAGCATGCGCTCGTCGGCATGGCGCCGACCGAGGATCTCCAGATGCGACTGGTCCTGGTCGCGCCCGCGCCCGACCACGCGAAGCACCTGGCGCTGCAGGCTGGGCAGCTGGGCGAGCAGTGATTCAAGCCGCTCCAGCGGCAGTTCACAGACCGACGCCGCCTGCAGAGCTTCGGCATCGGTCTGGTGGTAGCCGCTGCCAAAGCCATCCAGACCAATGATCTCGCCCGACAGGTGGATGCCCAGCACCTGCGCATTGCCATCCGCATCGGTCGCCGTGGTCTTGAAGGCACCATCGCGCGACACGTAGAGCGAGCGCATCGGCTCGCCCTGCCGATAAAGCAGTTCACCCCGGCTCAGCGGGCGCTTGCTGCGGACCACACGGTCGAGCCGTTCGACCTCGGCGGCATCCATCGCCGCCGGCATGCACAACTGCTGCAGGGTGCAGCTGGCGCAACTGCGTCGCAGCTCGCCAAGATCGATGACTTTTGCAGGCTCGCCCACTCAATCGCTTCCTTTCGCTTTCTTAGTCCGCCGTCCAGCGCTTCAACCAGGCATTGACCGATTCATGCCATTGCACGCTGTTCTGCGGCTTCAGCACCCAATGGTTCTCGTCCGGGAAATACAGGAACTGGCTGGGAATGCCCTTGCGCTGCAGCGCGGTGAACGCGGCCATGCCCTGCGAGGACGGAATGCGGTAGTCCAGCTCGCCGTGGATCACCAGCATAGGCACGCGCCAGTCCTTCACGTGATTGATCGGATTGAACTTCTCGTAGCCTTCCGGGTTGTCGTACGGCGTGCCGCCGTTCTCCCACTCGCTGAACCACAGTTCTTCGGTGGCGTAGCCCATCATGCGGTTGTCGAAGACGCCGTCATGATCGACAAAGCATTTCCACGGCTGGTTCCATACGCCTGCGATCCAGTAGGTCATGTAGCCGCCGTAGCTGGCGCCCAGCGCACAGGCGCGATCACCATCAAGGAAATCGAACTGCGTCTGCGCCGCAGCCCAGCCCTTCTGCAGGTCTTCCAGCGGGCGATCGCCCCAATGCTGGCTGATCGCGTCGGTGAAGGCCTGTCCGTAGCCGCTGGAACCGTGAAAATCGATAAACACCACCGCCATGCCCTGGCCGGCATAGGTCTGCGGATTCCAGCGGTAGTGGAAGTGGTCACCCATCGAGCCCTGCGGGCCACCATGGATGATGAAAGCCACCGGATACTTGCGACCCTTCTGGTAATTCCACGGCTTCACCACATAGCCGTGCACGGTCTCGTCGTTCCAGCCGCTGAAGCTGAACTGCTGGTAGTCGCCAAAGCGGACGTCGGCCAGTCGCGCCTTGTTCACGTCGGTCAGCTGGCGTTCGGCGCCACCGGTGGCCGGCTCGAAGTACAGGTCAGCCGCTGCGGTCAGGGTGTCGCGGGCCAGCACGATGCCGGCCTTGCCAACGCTGTAGCCGGCAATCGTGCCGCGATCGGCCACGCGCTTCACGCTGCCATCGGCAATCGACACCGCGAACAGCGGATGCTGGCCCAAGTCATCGGCCGTGACGTACAGCAACTTGCCATCCGGCGACAGGCTCATGCCACCGGCGGAGCGATCCCAGTCGGGCGCGATTTCACGCGGCGTACCACCGCCGACGGGCATCGCCATGATCGCGAAGCGGTCAGCCTCGAAACCGGGGCGCTTCATCGCCAGGTAGTACAGGGACTTGCCATCGGCACTGAACACCGGCGCGGTGTCCCAGGCCTTGTTGGCTTCGGTGAGGTTCTTCGGCGCAGCCTTGCCATCAAGACCGGCACGATACAGATCGAAATTGGTCGACCAGGCTTCTTCCCTGCCCGCCACGCGCATGGAGAACACCACGGACTTGCCGTCCGGCGCAAAGGCATATTCGCTGGCGTCACCAAAGGGTTTTGAAGGCACGTCGCCGTCGAGCCCACCACTGATGCGGATCGGTTCGTCCGCGGTCTGGCCGTAGGCATCCAGCGGCGTGTAGAACAGCTGGCTGCGACGACCGTCGCTCCAGGTATCCCAGTGGCGCATGAACACGCCATCGTAGACCATGCCGCTGGTCTTGTCGCCCGGCTGCTTCTGCAGCTTGGCGGTGGTGCATTCCAGCGTGTCGCAGCCGACGAACACGTCCATGCTCAGCGCCAGTGCCTTGCCGCTCGGCGACAGTTTGTAGCTGCCGATGTCCAGCGGGTAGTCGGTGACCTGCTGCGCTTCGCCGCCGGCCATCGGCAGGCGCCAGACCTGCATCGAACTCGAGCGCGTCGACAGGAAATACAGCCACTGACCATCCGCCGACCACTGCGGCTCGACGTCGGTGCTGCTGGTGCCGGTCAGCCGCTGCGGCGCGCCGCCGGCCACGGGCACGCGCCAAAGTCCGGTGCGTGCCTTGTTGGCGACGAGGTCGGCCTCGCGCAGGGTGTAGGCAACGGTCTTGCCGTCGGGCGACAGCGCCGGACTGCCGACGCGATCCAGTTGGACCAGATCGGTAGCGGTGAAGCCGCGTGGCTCGGCGACAGCTGCGCCAGCCAGCGAAACGCCGAGGGCAAGGGTAAGGACGCGCCGCATGGCGATTCTCCTGCGTTGGGACCAAACCGCCATGTTAGTGGTCCGGCGGTCTGCGGGCAAAAGCGCGGATGCGGGAGTGGCGACGGCGTCACAGGCCGCCGTCGCCGTTACGACCAAAGGATGATGGCTGGCGGCCTACTCACGCGCCATGGCAGAGCGCGTAGAGCTGCGATAGAGCAGCCAGGCGACCACCGCCAGCACCACCAGACCCACGTATTTGCCGAACTGCAGCGATGGCGGCAGCGCCAGCACGTCCGAGCGCTCGGTCACCACGATGGGAATGGCGATGGCGATGCCCATCAGCGCTTCGCCGGTGATCAGGCCTGCAGCGAACAGCGTGCCCGGACGATGGATGCGATCGCGGGCTTCCTCGTCGCCAGGCTTGAGGCCTCGCGCCTTCTCGACGAAGTGCGCCAGCAGGCCGCCAAGGAAGATCGGCGTCATCAGTTCCAGCGGCAGGTAGATGCCGATGGCTGCCGCCAGCACCGGCACGCGGAAGCTGGAACCACGCGCCTTCAGCCATTCGTCGATGGCGATGATCACTGCACCGACGCCGCCGCCGATGGCGATCATGGTCCATGGCAGGTCGCCGCCGAACATGCCCTTGGCCACCGACGCCATCAGCGTGGCCTGCGGTGCGGACAAGGCATTCGGGTGCTCGGCAGTCGGCGCACCAATGCCGTAGGCCTGTGCCAGCAGGTTCAGCACCGGCGCCATGATCAGTGCGCAGGAAAACGCACCGACGCCCAGCATCAGCTGCTGCTTCCACGGCGTGGCGCCGACCAGATAGCCGGCCTTCAGATCCTGCAGGTTGTCACCACCCACCGCCGCCGCGCAGCAGACCACGGCACCAATCATGATCGCGGCCACCGGGCCAATCGGCGAATCGCTGCCCAGCAGGAACACCAGCACCACCGACGCAAAGAGGATGGTGGCGATGGTGATGCCCGACACCGGATTGTTCGACGATCCCACCAGACCGGCGAGATATGCCGACACCGAGACGAACAGGAAACCGGCAACGATCATGATGATGGTCATCGGAATGCTGACGAACCACTGGCCGACGATGGCCTGGTACAACGCGAGCAGCGGCAGCGTGAACAGCAGCAGCGCCATCAACATCCACTTCATTGGCAGGTCGCGCTCGGTGTGATGCACCACCTGCGAGCTGTTGCTGCTACGTGCAGCGGACAGACCGCTCTTGATGCCCGAAATCAACGATTTGCGCAGCGAGAACAGCGTCCACACCGCGCCGATCAGCATGCAGCCGACGCCGAGGTAGCGGATCTTCGCCGACCAGATGGCGAAGGCGGCGTCTTCCGCGCCCGCACCGGCGATGCTCTGCGCCAGCACCGGATCGCTGTCCAGGAACAGCGCGTGATACAGAGGAATGGCGATGTTCCACGACAGGATGCCGCCCGACACCACCACGATGCCGATGTTCAGGCCAACGATGTAGCCCACGCCCAACAGTGCCGGCGACAGGTTGGTGCCCATGTAGCCAAGGTACTTGCCGAAAAAGCCCGCACCCGCCGCACTGTCGGGAATCAGCCGCATGCCGCTGGCCGCAGCAGCCTTCAGAAATCCGCCAATCGCTGCCGAGAACGCCAGAATGCGCAAACCGGGCCCGGGGTTCTCGCCCGCCTTCAGCACTTCGGCCGCCGCCTTGCCTTCCGGGAATGGCAGCGGCTCCTCGACGATCATCGAGCGACGCAACGGCACCGAGAACAGCACGCCGAGCAGGCCGCCCAGACCGGCAATGGCCAGCACCCAGGAGTAGCGGAAGTCCTGCCAGTAGCCGAGGATGATCAGGGCAGGAATGGTGAAAATCACGCCGGCTGCAATCGATGAGCCCGCCGAGGCACCAGTCTGCACGATGTTGTTTTCAAGGATGCTGCCTCCACCCAAGAGACGCAGCACGCCCATCGAGACCACGGCCGCTGGAATCGCCGTGGCGATGGTCAGGCCGGCGAACAGGCCGAGATAGGCGTTGGCCGCCGCAAGAATCACGGCAAGAACGATGGCGAGCAGCACCGCACGGACGGTTAGCTGCGGCATGGGCTGTGCTTGACTCATGTTGGAGAACTCCCCGGTTGGCACTGGCCGACCCGCTGGCCGAACCAAGCGTCGAGCATAGCCGACAGGCGCGTGGCGGGCGACTGATCCGGCGCCAACGCGCAAGCCACGGATTGGGGTTGTCGCCGGGCGGCTGGCATACTCGCTCGATTGTCCGCACCGGATTCACCCATGACCGACGCCGTCACGCTGCCCTCCGACCCATCTCTCCGCGACCCGCGAAACGAACTGTTCGGGCACCCCAAGGGTGTCTACGTGTGCTTTTTCACCGAGATGTGGGAGCGTTTTTCCTTCTACGGCATGAAGGCTCTGCTGCTGCTGTACTTGATGCAGCACCATGGTTTCGGCGACCGCGCCGGCCTCGACATCCTCGGTGCCTACGGTGGACTGGTTTACTGTCTTCCCGTCATCGGCGGTGTGCTGGCCGACCGCTATCTGGGTATGCGCCGCGCGGTGATCTTCGGTGGTCTGCTGCTTTGTGCCGGACATCTCGGCATGACGATTGAGGGCGAGCCAGCGCAGATGGTGAATGGCGTACTGGTGCAGGATCAGCCGGCGCTATGGTCGCTGTATTTTTCGCTGGCACTGATCATCATGGGCGTCGGCTTCCTGAAGCCCAATATCTCCACCATCGTTGGCAAGCTCTACGCCGAGGGCGATCCGCGTCGCGATTCGGGCTTCTCGCTGTTCTACGCGGGCATCAATCTTGGCGCCCTGTTCGCATCGGTGGTCTGCGGCTACCTCGGCCAGACACTGGGCTGGAGCTGGGGCTTCGGTGCCGCCGGCATCGGCATGTTGCTTGGCCTGGCGCAGTTCCTCTGGGGCCAACGCTACCTGCATGGACTTGCCGAAGCGCCCGATCCTGCGCGCCTTCGCGAGCGGTTCGCCGGCCTGCCGCGCGAATGGCTGATCTACGTGCTTGCCATCGTCGGCCTGTTGCCGGTTGCCTGGCTGATGCATGCGGTAACGGCAATCAAGCTGACCCCAGACATGGTAACGACCCTTTTCGTGGTGGCCGTGGTGTCGCTTTCCGCCATCGGCTGGTCGATGTGGCAGTCATCTCGCCGCGGTGAGGAATCATCGCCATTCGCCAGCTGGCTGCCTTCGATGGGGATATTCGCGCTGCTGGCGGCCGCACTCGTTTGGGCCAGTGACCGCTCAGGCGTGCTGCAGTTCTTCATCGACGAAACCACCATCGCCCTGGCAATGATGCTCCTGGTTTTCCTGTTGGTAGCCTTCTGGTACGTCGGTTTTGTCACCCGGGGCTGCACGCGTGTCCAGGCACAGCGCATGTCGGCCATGATGGTGCTCATCTTCGCGGCACTGGTGTTCTTCACGCTGTACGAGCAGACCTACGGCAGCTGGGTCACCTTCACCGATCGCTTGCTGACAAAGGACATCGTGCCGTCACTGGTGCAGGAACAGGCCATGCCCGACTGGAGTGGCGGGTTCCTGTCCGATCTCGTTGCCTTCATGAAGAGCGCGCCGTGGTCAACGGTATCGCTGTTGCTGGCACCGCTGGCATTTGTGATCTCTGCACAGCGATCAGAGATCAACCCCGACTCCGCACTGCCAAAGTGGCTTTTCGGTGGTGCGCTGGCCGTGATCCTCGTATTCATGTTGCGCGACATGCTGGTCCTGCCGCAGACCGCTGGTTCGCTGACCTATCTCGGCGCCCTGTTCATCGTGCTGCTGGCACCAATCTTCGGCGCCCTGTGGGCGTGGCTGGATCGCCGCGGCATGGATCCATCCAAGCCGGTGAAATCCGCATTCGGACTGATCGTCGCCGGTCTCGCCTTCATCCCGCTGGCGATCGCCTCCGAATCCGCGGGTACCAGTGGGCAACTCGCCAGCGTGTGGTGGCTGGTACTGGCCTACTTCGTGCTCGAAATCGGCGAAATGTGCGTATCACCGGTGGGACTATCAGCGGTCACCCAACTGGCTGTGCCACGCGTGGTCAGCCTGATGATGGGAACCTGGTTCCTTGCCACCGCCTTCTCGGAAATCCTAGCCGCCCTGCTCGGCAAACTGGCCGCCCTGGACGTGGCCGACGGCGCCACGCTGGACATGGCGGAAGGTGGCGCCAAATACGCGCACCTGTTCTGGCTGCTGACCGCTCTTGGTATCGGGTTCGGCGTGGCCTTCCTGATCGCCTCGCCATGGCTGAAGCGGATGATGAATGGCGTGAAATAGCTTCGCCTTCATCAACTCCACTGTGCACGAAAAAGCCCCGCCGAAAGCGGGGCTTTTTCATTGAAACCCGAACCGGAAACAGCGGATCAGCTGCGTCGCGTCAGCGCGAGGCTGCCCAGCGCCAGCAATCCAACCAGCAGGCTGTTCAGCCAGAGTGTCCAGCTGCCCTGTGCCGGAATCGCGGCCGGCGGTTCAAAGCCGGTCGGAACAGACACTGACGGCACGCTGGCACTGGATGCGTCGTTGTCCGGCGTGGGGTCAAAGATGTCGCTGCTGACGCTGGCGTAATTGATCAACGGGTCCGGGCCACTGTAGTTGGCATCGATATGGAACACCGAGGTGATCGTGCGGCTGCCGCCCAGCACAATGTCACCCAGCGCGCAGGGGAACGCCCCTACGCAGTCGCCGCTGTTCGACAGCCAGGTGAGGCCAGGTGGCGTCGGATCAACCAGGATCGTGTTCACCGCGGTATCCGGGCCATTATTTGTCACCACGATGGTGAAGGTGATGTCGGTCCCCGCGTAGAACACGGGCGGACCCTGCTTGTCGATGGCCAGGTCAGCCACCGGCGGCGTCGGCACCACCACGGTCGAAGCGGCGCTGGCGTTGATGGCACCGGCGATCGCTGCGTTGGCGGAGGCGTCCACGCTGTTTAGCACCTGCCCCAGCGTGCCATCCGCCGCCGTGATGGTGTAGTCAGCCGTGCAGATGACGCTGTCGAGTGACGCCAGGGCACCGCTGCCCAGGCCCGAGAAACCGCTGCCACCCAGCGTGGTCGCCGCACAGGTGATGGGCGTGTCGATCCGCGAAGGATCCGGCTCGACCAGACTCACCGCCGACAGGTCCTCGGCATTCGCGTTCTTGATCACGAACGAGTAGCGCAGCAGGTCGCCGATGGATGCGCTGTTGCTGTTATCCGGATCGGTGACCAGATCCGGACTCTTGAACACATGCATGCCTGCCGTGCCAGCCAGGTTCTGCGTCAGCAACACATCGGATGCATGCATGGGGCGGGCCACGTCGTCCTGCCCGGTCACCGTCACCGTGTTGATCACCGCGCCGTTGGTTTCATCCGTTGCATTGACCACATGGCTGCTGAGACAGACCATGTGCGCGCCGGGAACCAACGTCGTCATCGGACAGGACACCAGTCCGAAGTCGTCCCCGACCGCCAGACTGGACAGCGGCGCCGGACCCACGTTGATCACCGTGTAGTGATAGTCGATGGTCTCGCCGGTATCGAGCAGCCCGTTGTCGTTGCCATCCTGCAGGATCGCGGCACCAGCAATGAGGACAATGCCCTGCCCCGGCACGGCATCAGCGGCGAGCACCGTCTTTGCCCAGTGCTCGGCCTTGCCGCCCTTGGCGCTGCGATACGCCACCGCGGTGACCTTGCCGTCCGCAACCTGCGGCAATGAGCCCGCCGATACCAGCAAAGGCATGGTGGCCAGCACCGACAGGCCGACGGCACGCCGCCAGGCTGTCGTCGTCAGAGCCGTGCGGCGCAGGCTGCGATCAGCGTCATGCGTCGTGGAACGATGCCCGGTCGCCGTCATTGGAATGCTCCGTAGGTTGCTGTGCTGGTAGAGGATACGACTTCATCGGACGATCCTTGCGCGGTCGCCGTCGCAGTGTTGTCAACCCGACCGCGAGCCACATCGCTTGCCGTCAGTGTATGCGTGGCAAAGCACATCACCGCATCACCCACCGGCAGATCGCCAAGACTGCCCGATCCGAACCCGCTCAGGAAGATCTGGTCGTTGATCAGCACCTGGATCGGCTGGCCACCCAGCGTCATCGTGTCGCAGACCAGGTCGGTCACCTGCGGATCCAGCAGGTAGGTCGAGGTCAGCAGCTGGCTACCGATGTTCGAGATGGTGAATGCGTAGTTGAGGACATCACCCACGTCACCGTAGTTGTTGCCATTCAAATCCACACCCAGCTCCACCACCTTGCGCAGGCGGATGGCGGCGCGCCCGGTCGGAATGCTCTGGCAGGCATCGCTTGATGGCAGCGTGGTGCCCGACAGCGAAGCGCTGTTGAACAGACCATGCCCAGCGCTGCCATCACAGGTTTCGTCGGCCAGCGTACTGCTGTCCACGCGAACTGCCAGACTGACCATGTAGCTCTGGGTGGCACCCAGCGCGATCGACGTATTGCTTGCCGAAATCTGCTGACTTGCCCCGTTGACCGGTGTATAGGTGCCGCCGGCCAGCGCCGGATTCACCGTGCCGCCCGACGTGCTGACCGTGGCGACGCCATCGAAACTCACGCCGGTGATCGGGAAGTCCAGCATGTCGACCAGCGTATAGGTCGTGGCAGCACCACCGGTATTGGCGACATCAATGCGGTAGACCACGCGATAACGACCCGGCCCCAGTGTCTGGAAGCTGTTGACCGTCTTGTTGACGCCTATTGATACCGTCGGCGTCACTTCCGTGCAGTCGTTCGCCGCGTCCGCACAGCTCAGGCCCGTCACCGTCACCGCGTTCGCGATCTGCGTCACGCCCGCCGGGAGCGGACTATCCACCGTCACCTGGAACGTCTGCGTCGCGCTGCTGCCCGCGGCCACCAGCACCGCCGCCGTGTTCGTGCACGGCGTGCTCGCCGGATCACCCGCCGAGCAGCTGAAGTCATCGCCGCCAGCCGCCGTCGTGTTCGCCGGCACCGTCTCGCCGATGTCACCGATCGCGTACGTCACGTCCGTGCCGCCACTGTTCGTCAGCGTGATCGTGTACGTCAGCGTCTCGCCCGCTTCGGCAATGCCGTCCAGCGTGATCGACTCGCCCGTCAGCGTCTTCGACACCGTCACCGCGCCCGGCGTCGGCGTCACTTCCGTGCAGTCGTTCGCCGCGTCCGCACAGCTCAGGCCCGTCACCGTCACCGCGTTCGCGATCTGCGTCACGCCCGCCGGGAGCGGACTATCCACCGTCACCTGGAACGTCTGC
>Ga0209607_1000242_pt1 | contig 49400 bp, 39 predicted proteins | sample AD_UKC117_MetaG_FD_184413 | JGI IMG/M metagenome (GOLD analysis project Ga0209607, IMG submission 184413) | Active sludge microbial communities of municipal wastewater-treating anaerobic digesters from Hong Kong - AD_UKC117_MetaG (SPAdes)... | ecosystem: Engineered > Bioreactor > Anaerobic >... | reverse complement strand
TTTTTGAAAAATCAAGAATATCGTTGATAATCTGAAGGAGAGAATCAGCAGAAACCTTTATGATTCTCAGAAAATCATTTCTTTTTGTTTCGTTGTTTGTGTTTTCTATAATTTCTACAGCTGTTAAAATCCCGTTCATAGGTGTTCTGATCTCATGACTCATATTGGCCAGAAATTCACTTTTTGCCCGATTCGCAATGAATGCATTTTCTCTAGACCGATACATATAAAAGATTAAAATAAAAAGTAATATGAAGATGAGGATGACAAAGAATAGTGTAATATTTGCCTTTTGGAGGACCTCTGTAATTTCATCATCTTCCTTATAAGAAATCAAATAACCTACGGTTTCATTTTTAAAATTTTGTATCTTTAAGAAAACCGCAGAATAATTAATCCCGTTTACCGACGTATGCAAGGCAAAACTTTCCCTGTTTTGAACCTTATTGGCATATTCTTTTGCAAGCTTATCGTTGATGGTGTCACAAGTGATGTTTAAACTTGTCGTCGTATCGTCTATGACATGGTGTATCTCCTTATCGTAGAGATAACCGTCAATACAGCCTGCGGGTTCGTAATTACCCAATTCTTCTTCAAATACTTTTTCCATCACTGCATCTTGGCGAATGATAAAGTGAAAAGGACTGTTAAATTCATTGGTTAAATCCTGACAAATTGTGCTGAAAGAGATACTGATCTCAACGGTGCCAACCAATTCCTCTTGAAGAAACATGGGAAAAACCATGCGATAACCGTTTAAAATTCTTCCCTCTTCAAACCCTTTAACGAATTTTCCGGTTTGTGCGGCGAGCACGACGGATTCTCGAATTCCAGTTAGATCGTCTCCATATGTTTCAGGACGATGCATTCTGAGAAAACTGATGGCTCCAGGCAGGTGAAAATGAAGTTGCCGGAAATTGTATTGTTTTAATTTATCGTAAAACCCATCATAATATGCAAACAGTGTTGATCTGATTGTATCTCTCATCTCAGGATTTTCATGGGCAGTCTTCAGTTGTATCTTGATCCAGTCCTGATCAATTTCCCTTGAATAAACATATTTTGCAAAATTTTCATAGGGTTTTATGAGTGATTTATACTGGCTATCCAATATTTTTACGTTTTCTTCATAAATATTGAAAAGTTCATTGCGAAATGAATCTTGAACAATGAAGATAACAACGATGAAAGTGATTGATATCAAAACGAAAATAATCCATTTGATATGGTACTTTATGAATTCCAACACGTTTCTCATCCCTTTTTCAACAGGAGTTTCGAATAATCAAAGAACTATCTTTAGGATTGATAGAAAAAAACTTCAATGATTGATATATCTCCATTTTATACAGATATTTTAACATAAATAAAAATAACATCAAGTTATTGGCGAGAAGAAATTTAACGCCAAATAATACCCCTTCATTCCCAGACCACTGATGGTTCCAGTGCATACCGGTGAAATCACACTCACATGTCTAAAATCATCTCTCGCTTGGATGTTGGATAAATGGACTTCAATAATGGGAATTTCTAATATTTCCAGCGCATCTCTCAAGGCATAACTATAGTGAGTTAAAGCACCTGGGTTGATGATCAATCCATCGATTTGATCCAGATGCGCATGAATATCATCGATCAACGCCCCTTCATGATTGGATTGAAAACAGTCGATTTCTAGTCCGATTTTTTGTGCATACTTTTGCACTTTATTCATCAGTTCAGGAAAGGACTGTTTGCCATAGAACTCGGGATTTCTTCTGCCCAATAAATTCAAATTAGGTCCGTTAATGATATGGATTCTCATCAAACACCGCCTTTAAAGAGTTGTTTTGGATAACATCGAAATTTTCTTAATCATTGATTCGAATTGTTTGAAATCCAACGATTGTCGTCCATCAGATAATGCCTTTTCAGGGTTAGGATGGATTTCAACCATAATCCCATCTGCTCCTGCAGCCCAAGAAGCGTAAGCCATTGCCGGGACCAATTCCCGTTTACCGGTGGCATGGCTGGGGTCAACGATAATTGGCAGATGTGATTCTTCTTTGACGTATGGAACGACAGCAAGATCCAAGGTATTTCTCGTGACGGTTTCAAAGGTTCTAATACCTCTTTCGCATAGAATAACATTGGCGTTTCCGTTTGCCATGATATACTCAGCCGATTGGAGAAATTCCTCCGTTCGGTTCATGTAGCCTCTTTTCAACAGAATAGGCTTTTTGAAATGGCCGCATCTTTCGAGAAGCCGGAAATTCTGTGCATTTCTTGATCCAATTTGGATGATATCCGCATATTCTTCCAATAAATCACTCTCTGATTCGGACATGAGTTCTGTTACAACTTTTAAATGATATTTTTCAGCTGTTTTCCTGAGAATCTTCAGTCCTTTTTCTCCAAGTCCTTGAAAAGCGTATGGAGATGTTCTGGGTTTGAATGCCCCACCTCTTAAAAACGGAATACCTTTTTCCATCAAAAAAGCGCCCACCTCGTCTAAGAGAGCTTCTGACTCAACGGCACATGGTCCTGCTATGATTGAGAATCCTTGTCCGATTTGAGTTTCACCTATTTGGATCTGGGTCGGTTCAGGATGAAATTCTTTGGAGACCAGTTTATAAGGCTTTAAGACTTTGACAACCTTATCTACATATTGCAAATTTTCAAATCGGTCCACACTGACATAAGAATCATCGCCGATGACGCCAATGATGGTCTTTTCAGTTCCTCTTGAAATATGCGACTTAAAACCGAGTTCTTTGGTTATTTCAATAATGTGTTCCAAATCGCCTTCTGAATGGTTTTTCTTTAAGATAACGATCATTTTAAAACACCTCCATAAAAAAAGAGCCTCCACACCGGAGACTCTTGTCTTGATTATTTTCTCCGGAAAACTAAAAAAGAGCAGTCATCCGGAACAAATTGCTTTTGCTTATCCTGCCAGGTGGCAGACCGGATGAATGCTCTTATAATAATAAAAAAATAAGTTGCTAATTGTATGGACCATTTTATTCCCTCTTTTCTGAAGACTGTTTCATCAGGTTAAAAAACCGAAACCTTTAAAGACTAAAAGAAGCAGTCAAGATACTGCATCGATTTTCTAAAACCTCAAAATTATAGCACACAAATCAAAAAAAAATATTTTTATTGATCTGGTCTATGCATATACGATATACTCCAATAGATATTACAGGAACACGTGAAACGGATTCTTGACGAGTCAATGAAAAAAAGGGGGAACAAGTTGAAATATTGGGAAAAAACCATTTCAAATAAAGTGTCTTCCAGCCTTATCGCTATTGGTTGCGCTGCTTTATGGGGAAGTGCCTTTCCGGTATTGAAGGTTGCTTATCGTGAATTTGGCATTGAGCAAGCTGTTTCTGGAAGAATTCTGCTGGCCGGAATTCGTTTTTTTCTGGCGGCGATGCTCCTATTTCTTTTCTCGATGAAATCTAAAGAATCAATAAGTAAATTGGGATGGAAGCATATCGCTTATTTGCTGTTATTGGGGATTTTTCAAACAACACTTCAGTATTATTTTTTCTATAACGGATTAGCCAATACCACAGGCATTAAAGCATCTGTTCTGGCATCCAGCGGAACCTTTTTCATGGTCTTGCTGGCTCATTTTGCATATACCGATGATAAGCTGAGTCCGGCGAAATTGATCGGACTGATAACGGGTCTTGCCGGCATCGTTCTGGTCAACTGGGGAAAAGACTTTTCCTGGAGCTTCACTTTGAAGGGTGAAGGCTTTCTGATCTTCACCGGTATTGCCAATGCGGTTGGAACCGTGATTGCCAAAAAAATGGCGAAAGACATTCACCCTTTTAGAGTATCAGCCTTTCAGATGTTGTTTGGTTCTGTGTTATTAATGATTATTGCTTATAGTTCTGAAGAAAAACCAATGCTGCAATTTACTGCATTGGGAGGCTGGCTGCTGATTTATTCGGCCTTCCTTTCAGCCATTGCCTTTGGAATGTGGTATGCCCTTCTCAAATATCATAAAGCGGGTGAAATCACTATTTTCAAATTTATTATTCCGGTTTCAGGTTCCATTCTATCGGCAATCTTTTTACCGGAGGAATTTTTCTCGTTTTCGATTATTGTGGCTTTGTCATTAGTATCGGTTGGTATCTTTAGTGTGAATAAAAAAAGAGAATAATCATATTTACTTTTTGGTGTTATAATCACTTCGGTTGATGGCGAGTCTTTATTATCGCTGACCTTTATGTTAGAATCGGTATTGTTTGTTTAGGTTTTTTCTTTTTAATAATAATGAACCGTTGAAATTCAATTTTTCACGTACACTACAGGGGGTGTCAAGTGTTAGTTCAAGCGTATGCATCTTTTTTTACCAGTTCAGCATTTGCAGGGTTGACCTTAGGAAATCTTTTTATGATTGGTTTGGGAAGCGTTTTGCTATATGTTGCAGTGGCAAAACATGCTGAACCTCTTTTGTTAATACCCATCGGTTTTGGAATGATTTTAGCCAACATTCCACCGCTCTACACAGGCCTTTTCTTAGAACCTGTTGGAAATTCGGCTGGCGGGTTAATGTATTACATCAATCTGGGACTTCAATATGGAATTTATCCACCTTTGATTTTCCTGGGAATTGGAGCATTAACCGATTTTTCTTTTATGTTGTCCAACCCCATCACCATCTTTTTGGGAGGAGCTGCTCAAATGGGGATATTTGTTGCCTTTTTCATGGCCAGAATGTTAGGCTTTGAGCTGTTACCTTCTGCAGCAATTTCCATCATTGGGGGTGCTGACGGCCCGACTTCAATCTACATTGCGAATAAATTTGCCCCCGATATGCTAGCAATCATTGCTATTGCGGCTTATTCGTATATTGCTTTGATTCCCATTATCCAACCGCCTTTAATGAAATTATGTACCACTAAAAAAGAAAGATTGATAAGAATGAAGCCGCCGAGAAAGGTTAAAAAAGTAGAGAAGTTGGTATTTTCAGTTGTCACCACCGTGTTTATCGGTTTGCTTGTACCACAAGCTTTGCCTTTGGTTGGAATGTTGATGCTGGGTAATTTCTTAAAAGAGAACGGATTGACAAAAAGGCTGGCGGAGGCTTGCTCCAAATATATCGCTGATCCTGCAATTATCATGCTGTGTTTGTCTGTCGGAGCTTCTGCGAAAGCGGATGTCTTTTTAAGCGAAACATCTCTTCTGATTCTCTTCTTGGGTGCATTGGCTTTTGTTATCTCAACGATCAGCGGCTTGTTGTTTGCAAAATTGATGAATCTTTTCTTGAAGGTTAAGATCAATCCGCTTATCGGAGGGGCGGGGGTTTCTGCAGTGCCAGACTCAGCACGAGTAGCACAGATGGTAGCTCAAAAGGAAGACCCCACTAACTTTATTCTGATGCATGCCATGGGACCAAACGTTGCTGGTGTCATCGGTTCCGCAGTTGCAGCCGGGGTCTTTTTATCCATATTAGGGAGATAGACAATGTATCATACTGACGATGATTATCGAGACACACATGCGATTATTTCCCTCAAGGCATACCGGAATAACCTGCGTTTTTTTAAAGAAAAAGCCTATCCTGCTAAAATTATGCCGGTTATCAAAGCGGACGGTTATGGACATGGGGCGGTTGAATTAGCAAGGGTAGCTGAATCTGAAAAGGTGGAATACCTGGTCGTTGCTTTCTTGTCCGAGGCATTGGAACTTCGGACAAACGGCATTCAAACCCCTATACTGGTTTTGAATTATTTCAAGCCAGAATACGTTAATCTGTTCGTTGAAAATGATTTAACTGCGACGGTGTATTCACTCGATCAGTTTCATCAGCTGCAAGCGTTTTTACACAAAAAACCGTTGAAGATTCATGTGATTCTCGATACCGGAATGTCCCGAGTGGGTTTTAATCATAACGACGCTGTTGAAAATATCCAAAACGTTCTATCGGATACTCACTTTGAAGTAACAGGGTTGTATACCCATTTTTCTTCAGCGGATGAACAAGATCTGGCCTTCACAAAACTACAGTATGATCGTTTTCAAAACGTTGCCAAACACTTTGAATCCATTCCGTTTAAACATGTTGCCAACAGTGCAGGCGCATTGTTTTTTGAAGAAAATCTTTTTGATTTCGTCAGAATTGGCATAGCCTCTTATGGTCTGGATCCAAAAAACCTGAAAAGAGAGGACCCTCTTGAACCGGTTCTATCTTGGGAAACAGCAGTATCCATGGTCAAATGGATTTCCAAAGAGACACCGGTTAGTTACGGTAGAACGTTTATCGCAGAAAAAGCCATGAAGGTTGCAACGATTCCGGTTGGTTATGCTGATGGCTACAACCGACTTCTTTCCAATACAGGTGAAGTATTGATAGGTGGGAAACGTTGCCGTGTTTTAGGAAGGGTATGTATGGATCAGTTTGTTGTAAATGCGGATGATATAGAAAACATACAGGCCGGCGATAGGGTCGTTCTTCTTGGAAAAATGGGGAACGAAGAAATAAGTGCAGAAGAATTGGCGCAACGGATCAACACCATTAATTACGAAGTGACTTGTGCCATTTCAAAAAGAGTCGTAAGAAAATATGTGATTTGAAATATTTCATGAGTCAAGTTATCAGTTTATGATACAATAAGCAGCGAATTGTTATAAGAAAAGAAGGGATGTGTACCTGTTGAAGCTTGGGGATTTGCTAAAAGAAAAGATGGAAGAATTTTCACAGGAAACCGGTAATTATTTACCCAAGAACAGTGGGAAATTTATTTCGGATATGGAAACGGATGATTATATTTCCAGCGTTCTAAAAGTCACCAGTAAAAGGATACAGACAACCAGGGACGGGAAGAATTTTTTGTTGCTGACGTTTGAAGACCGCAGCGGAACCATGAGAGGGGTAGACTGGTGGAATGCTGAACTCAACGATGAGCGTCTGACCCAAGGAACAGTTGTCAGAGTAGAAGGGAAAGTCAAACTGTTTGATACCAAGATGCAGTTAAATATTAAAAACTCGAAAGATGCCATTACAGTATTATCTACAGATGAATACGATCCAAAAAAGTTCATCGAAATTACCTCTAAAGATGTAAAAGCAATCTATGAAGAGCTATTAACAATAATCAATCTAGTATCCAACAAATACATTAAAGCACTTCTTGAAGCAATCTTTATTCAAGATGAAAAATTCGTGGTTCGCTTTCTTGATTCTCCTGCTGCCACATCGGTTCATCATGCCTATAAAGGCGGGTTAATCGAACATACACTGGATGTTGTGAAATTGGCAAAGAAAATCAGAGATAATTATCCGGATATGGACATCAATGACGACTTGATCATTGCTGGGGCATTACTGCATGACATAGGTAAGACCAAAGAATATAGTTTAGTGCCTTCGGGCATTGAACGCACCGGTTCGGGAGAAATGCTGGGCCATATCATCATGGGCATTCAAATGGTGGACAGATACGCCGAAGAGATAGACGGTTTTCCAAGGGTTTTATTGATGGAGATCAACCACATCATTCTTTCTCATCATGGAGAAATCGAATGGGGAGCACCCATACAGCCCAAAACAATCGAAGCAATGATTGTGCATTCAGCAGACAATGCCGATTCAAAGATTGCTCAGTTTAGGGAGATTACCAAAAAAACCCTTGATGATAACAATGCTTATGTTCAAAACCAATGGAGTGAATACAATCGGTATTTGGATAGAAAGATAAAGGTGAAGGGAGTTGACGTATCCTATGATTAAGCAGATCAAATTCGGAACCAGTGGCTGGAGAGGTATTATTGCGGATGATTTCACATTTGAGAATGTTGAAATCGTCTCTCAGGCTATTGTTGAATATTTAAAAACCAAAAAGAAAAAAGGGATAAAGGTCATCATTGGATATGATGCAAGGTTCATGGTTGAGGATTTTTCCCAACGGGTAGCAGAGGTATTAACGGGCAATGATATCACGGTATGGCTCTGCGATCGTCCCACACCAACGCCTGTTATTTCATATCTCATCACTGAAAAAAAATTGGATGGGGGTATCAATTTAACCGCATCCCATAATCCTTACAATTATTGCGGCTTGAAATTTAATCCGGAAGATGGCGGCCCTGCTATGCCTGAAATTACCGGATATATAGAAAAAAAGACCTTGGAAATTAGTCAGGGAGAAATAGCCATCAAAAAAATGGATATTGAAAAAGCCAAAAAGAAACAACTGCTTCATGAGATTACTCCAATTGAAGCGTATGCGGAAATGATGATAAAAAAATTTGATGTTGAAAAAATGAGACAAATCGGAATAAACGCCGGAGTAGATATGGTATTTGGTACGGGAAATGATTTTCTTGACACGATCATGAATCGTATTTTTGATGAACAATCCCAAATTGTATATTATAACGATTTCAGGGACCCTTATTTCGGAGGCTATCGTCCCGAACCAGACGAAACTCGCTTAAAAACGCTCGGAAAAGATGTTTTACGAAACAAAATGAATATGGGATTAGCGTTGGATAACGATGCAGACAGATTTGGAATTGTTGATGATCAAGGGGAATTTATCACTCCAAATGAATATTTAGCAATGGTTGCCTATCATTTGTATAAAAACAAGAAGATGGCAGGCCATTTAATTAGGAGTGTGGCAACTTCCCATATGATGGATCAAATTGCAAAACACTTTGATCACAACATCAAGGTCACTCCGGTTGGTTTTAAATACATTGGTGAATTATTGGCTACGGGAGATTATCTATTCGGTGGAGAAGAAAGTGGTGGCCTGAGCATGAAAGGTCATGTTCTTGAAAAAGACGGTTTATTGGCATGCTTACTTGCGGCTGAAATGAGAGCTTATGAAGGCAAAGAACTCAGTGAAATCAGAAAAGATGTCGAGAAAATTACAGGGAAATATTACAGTAGCCGTATCAACATAGAACTCGAAAACAACGAACAAAAGGAAAATATCATGAAGTCTTTCCAAAATAAGAAAAAGGATTGCTGGGGTTTTAATATCAAAGAACGCTTAGAAATGGATGGTATCGGTTTCCAACTTGAAGATGGAGAACATGATACGTGGCTACTGGCACGTTCCTCAGGTACGGAACCCGTTGTCAGAATCTATCTTGAGAGCAATAGCCAAGCGTCATTTGACAAATTGATGAAAGAGGTGAGACACCTTAAATGAGCCATTTAGTCATCGTTGAGTCTCCATCAAAAGCAAAGACCATTAAAAAATATCTGGGTAGGGGTTACGAAGTCATTTCTTCCAAAGGACATATTCGAGATCTCCCCGTATCTGACCTGGGTGTTGAAATTGAGAATGGATTTGAACCTGTTTTTGTAACCATGAAAGGCAAGGAAAAAGTCATCAAGGATATTCAATCCAAAGCAAAGGGTAAAAACGTTATCCTGGCATCGGATATGGATAGAGAAGGAGAAGCAATTGCCTGGCATATTGCACAAATTCTTGGTCTCAAAGAAACGGAGAAAAACAGGGTTATCTTTTCTGAAATAACGAAAAATACCATCAACGAAGCGATTAAAAACCCCAGACCCATTGATAAATCAAAGGTTGAAGCACAATTTGCCAGAAGGATTCTGGATAGAATCGTAGGTTACAAAATCAGTCCATACCTCTGGCGGGCTTTAAGAATGAACAGTCTAAGTGCCGGTAGAGTGCAATCGGTGGCTTTAAAGTTTATTTGCGAACTGGATGACAAAATCGTAAAATTCAATCCTGAAGAATACTGGAAATTTAAAGGGTTGTTTGGCGAACTCGAAGCCGAGCTGATAAAAATAAACAATAAATCCCTTGAATCAAACCGGATAACAACAAAAAAGCAGGCTGAAAAAATACAAAAAGATTTGAACGCATCAAGCTTTTCGGTTAAGAGTATCGAAGATAAAAAAGCCTCTAAATCAGTTCCGACACCCTTCACAACCAGTACACTACAACAGGCAGCTTCCAATCTTTTGGGATATAACGTAGGAAGAACCATGCAAATTGCTCAAAAACTTTACGAAGGGATTGAAACCCCTGAAGGTCAAACGGCTTTTATCACATACATGAGAACCGATTCCACACGGCTTTCGGAAGTGGCCTTGGATGGTGCACAAAAGTATATCACAGCGCACTATGGTAAGGAATATCATAAAAGAAGAATTTTTGACAACAAAAAAGCAAATGTTCAGGATGCTCATGAAGCCATCCGGCCGACTTATCCGGAAAAAGCCCCTCAAGATGTGAAAGAATTTATGGAAGCGGACCAGTACAAACTTTACAGTTTAATCTGGAATCGATTCATGGCTTCACAATCCACACCCTCTCAATATATGAACAAAAAAATACAAATCCAGGACATAAATGCCAAGTACTTATTTGAAGCTAAGGGTTCAAAACAAGTTTTTGATGGTTTTGAGCGTTTTTATCCACAGAAGAATTCAGAAAAAATTCTGGAAACCGATTTGAAGGAAAAACAATCTGTGAATCTGGATAAATTGGATGTCAGCCAGAATTTCACAAAACCGCCTGCCCGTTTTACTGAAGCTTCTTTAGTGAAGATGCTGGAAAAAGACGGGATTGGACGACCCAGTACTTACGCTTCCATTATCAAAACCCTTTTTTCAAGAAACTATGTCAGGCGTGAAGGGAAATCCATTGCCCCTACCTTTGTTGGAAAGGTTGTAAATCATTTTTTAACCGGACACTTTCCGAAAATCATCCAGAAGAAATTCACTGCTTTGATGGAAAGTGATTTGGATTATGTCGAAATAGGAGATATTAATTGGAAAAAGGTTCTCAATGAATTTTATGCGAAATTCGTTCCCACACTGGAAAAGATGGATCAATTGATCTCATCAAAGAATCTCAACGTCGATATGAAAACAAACGTGAGCTGCAAAAAATGTTCCGATCCCATGGAAATGCGTGTTGGAAGGTATGGCCCCTATCTGACATGCCAGAAGTGTAAGGTTAACTTATCTGTTCCTGAAGATATTGAAGCTTACATGGAAAAAGATACCGTATATTTTAAAGATTCTGAAAAACTTCAAGAACAAACCCAAAAAGAGGTCAAAGAGATAGGCAGAGATTGTCCCAAATGTGGTGCACCTTTGGTTGAGAAGTTTGGGAAGTTCGGTAAATTCATTGCCTGTAGCAATTACCCCGATTGCAAATACACCGAAAACATCGATGAAAAGGCAAGAGGAAAATGTCCCGAATGTGGGGCTGAAGTTGTTAAAAGGAGAAGTAAAAGGGGAAAATTCTTTTATACTTGCAAGAACAACACGTATAACGGCGGGGACTGCGAATTTATCTCATGGGATGAACCAACTGATTACAAGTGTGAAAAGTGCGGGTGCTACTTTATACATCAAATATACCAAAACACATGGGGAACATATGTATTGCAAGGAATGCAAATCACGTTATCCCTTACCCATTGAAGAAGACAATGATGAATAAAGGATGAAAACAAGCGGGGAAAATAAACCCCGCTTGTTATATTATTACAAGCCTTCTACCCAGCAAGCTCTGCCGCCGGCAGTCCTATTGTCATCAGCAATATCTTCGGAAGGAACCCAGCCTGTTAATCCAAACAACTGCTGATCGCCTTTTTTACTGAGATGATTGTAGATAACATCTGTACGATAATGATAGTTTTGTTCTCTGATCTCAAAATGATCTGTATTGATTAAAAAAAATCGATTAAGACTTAAAACGTCGTTTTGAGCTCTAACACCCACTAAGAGTGAGTTATCATTCACAAAATGAGAGATACCAATAATACGTTCTGAGTCGTCTCCAAGGATCAAATCATTGACATCGTGTTCGTTTAAAATTTCAACGGACATCTGCTCATCTGAAGCGTTTGAATTGAAATTGAAAAATGCCACATGTTCTTCATCGTTAATTTCTTTAGTACATGCCATCACAAATTGATTTGGACCGATTCGACACATTCCACCGAAAGAATAATCGATATCGTCATTATTGGCAAAAAGGGTTTGTGATTTAAAGGTAGGCATAAAATGGTAAACCCGCATCATCCAAATTTTCTGAACGCCAGCTGTGTTTTTTGACTCTCCTATAAAAAACAACTCTGGCGAGTCAGGAGTTGTGTATATCCTTTTTATTCCGTTATCGGATTCTTGATAATCATAAGTAAGGGCGTCTTCTGGTTGTCCATCAGCTGTATTGACTGGTACCAAAAAACCGTCAAAGCCGGTAGATTGAACCTTATCGGAGAATAGTCCATCTGATGAGTCTGTCTTTCCATAAATCATCACGCTGTCTTCAGAAACAAAGAGAGCACCGGCTAACAGGTCTTGCCCGCTTGCAATATATTCTTGATGCCAGCGTTCTACACCGCTCTCGTCATAATAAAATAGCTCAATATTGACATCTTGCCGGATTAAGTCTGTTTTTTGAACTCCAACTAGATATTCACCGGTGGAAGAAAACGGATTAGGAAGAACAAAAACGCCTGTTCTATTCGAATGATCGGGTAATTGTGAGAAATTAGTCCAATCACTGACTCCGTTTTCATCCAATTTGCAAACTTTAACATTCGTCGTTGACAACCTTTGTTCTTGTTCGTTTTCCATTTGTATCAGTGTGATAAACCCACCATCAGAAGTGGGGAAAATAAAGATTCCTTCTTCATGATCAGCAGTTCTCTCAATCGATCTTCCCCAATTGGCAATCAAAGAAAATAATCCTTCTTCCACGGGTCCAGGTAATGGTGACTGACAAGAAGAACATAGTAGGATCAGGATCAGAAAAGTCCATACAAATAAACGCTTCACAACATCACTCCTTTCAAATATACTAAGAATAGGTCACTTCGTTCTGCTAATTATCAACAAGGGACCTGGTAAGTCACAGCCGCACGAGTAACAATCGTTTGGACTTTAACCATATGGTTATACATTGATTATATCAAACTGTCGCATGAAATGATGAAAATGATATAATCCTGCTTGAGTGAAAAAAATATGAGCCGATTGACCAGCATAAAGAAAGGAATGAAAAAATGACCTGGTGGAAGAAAAGTATTGCCTATCAGATATATCCTAAAAGTTTTAAAGATACCAACAACGATGGTATAGGGGATATTCAAGGGATTATTTCCAAATTAGATTATCTTGAGGATTTGGGGATTGATTTACTGTGGATTTCACCCATTTATCAATCACCCATGAAGGATAACGGTTACGATGTTTCAGATTATTACGCCATAGATGAAACCTACGGAACGATGGCTGATTTTGAAGAGCTTCTTCAAAAAGCCCATGAGAGAGGCATTCGAATTGTGATGGATTTGGTGATTAATCACTCTTCCAATGAACATCCCTGGTTCATTGCCTCATCCGCATCGAAAGATAATCCATACCGGGATTATTATTACTGGCGAGACGGCAAAAATGGAATGGAACCCAATAATTGGGCCGGATATTTTCATGAATCAGCCTGGACATACGATCCAACTACCGATCAGTACTATTTGGGTGTTTTTTCACCATATCAACCCGATTTGAATTGGGAAAATCCCGTTGTCAGGGAACAGTTATATCTTATGATCAATTGGTGGATGGACAAAGGGGTGGATGGATTTCGATTAGATGCCATCAATTTGATTTCCAAGGTTTCCGGATTACCTGATAACGAACAACAGGAAGGACAACGATATGTCTTTGACCATCGTAAATTTGTTGACGGGCCACGTGTTCATGAATTTCTTAAAGAACTGAATCAAAACACCTTTGCAAAATATGGCCGTGTAGCCATCGGTGAATGTGGCTATATCACCCCCAAAAAAGCTGTTTTATATACAGCGCCGGAGAATGGTGAGCTAGATATGGTATTTACATTTGAGCATACGGACTTTTATAAAGAAAACGGTAAAAATCCCAAAAAGCTGAAAAAAATCATTGCTCAATGGCAAAAGGAACAACATAATAAAGGATGGAGTGGAATCTGCTTTTCAAACCACGATTTACCTAGAATTGTAACCTTATTTGGACATGAAGGGGTGTTCAGAGAAGCTTCAGCAAAGCTCTTTGCAACGCTTTTATTGAGTCTTGAGGGAACACCTTTCATCTATCAGGGAGATGAATTGGGATTGCCAGATACCCGTTATGAATCGATTCAAGATTACGATGATCTGTCAGCCAAAAAACACTATCGAACTCTAAAAAGACAAGGTGTTGCTGAGGCAGATATCATGAAAGAAGTGCAAATCTTTGGTAGGGATCGATCAAGAAGTCCAATGCATTGGGATAGTTCTTTGTATTTGGGATTTTCTAATGTACAGCCATGGATTAAACCAAATGAAGAATGCCGAAAGATCAACGTATCAGATTCCCTGATAAATGAGGATTCCGTTTTAACATATTACAAGAGAATGATAAAAATTAGAAAGGAATATGATTCCTTAGTGTTTGGAGATTTTGAATTGTTGGATTCACCTGATGAAATCTTCGCCTATCGCAGATTTGATGATCAAAACGAACTGATCGTTATTTTAAATATTTCAGACACTGAAAAAACCTTTCAACATACCCAATTAGAACAGCATCAATTTAAAACGATAATTAGCAATTATCCGTTAGAATCTAAAACACAAAATGTTCAAGTTATATTACAGCCATATCAAAGCATACTTTTGCAAGTCTCCAAATAAACAGGATGCCCTCATGGCATCATATTAATCGATTCTTTACTGGCGTTCTGGTGTATAGCCTGCATTTATTATGGCTTGCAATCCCTTTTCGATATGAGTAGTATCAAACTGAACAGTATTATTCTCCAAACTGATTGCTCTTTCCAGTATACCCGCTGCTTCCAAAGCTTTATCAATTGTAGCTACACAATGCTGACAATTCATATCTCTAACCATAACGGTATATTTCATCATCTGTTCTCCTTTCCTTTTTTCACTTTTAATTCTCAATGAATTTAAAACAACGCTGATAGAGCTGATTCCCATAGCTGCTTCTGAGATAGCCGGATGAAGCCAACCCATCAAAGCAACAGGTATGGCTATCAAGTTGTAGAAAAAGGCCCAAAATAGATTCTGTTTGATGATTCTCATCATTTTTTGAGACACTTCCATCGTTAATCGAATGCCACTAATCGAGCCTTTAACAATAACAATGTCCGAGTTGTCCATGGCCAGATCAGTTCCTGTTGAAAAAGACACCCCAATATCCGCACTTTTTATGGCAGCCGCATCATTGATCCCGTCACCAGCCATCAGAACCTGATATCCTTTCGATTGAAGATGATTTATAATGTCAACTTTTTCAGAAGGTAGTAATTGAGCATAGACTGTTTCAACTCCTACTCGTTTAGCGATCTTTTGGGCTGTTGTATGATGGTCACCGGTGGCGATGATCACATCAAGTCCTTTTTGTTTCAGCCATTTGATTTCCCGGACGCTTTCTTCTCTGATGGGATCTTCGATGGCTGCAAATCCCACAATCGTATCATTCATGGTAATTTCAACTACAGTTTGCCCCATTTCCAGATTTTGCTGATACTTGGAATAATCACCAGGTCTTCCTATGAAATATCTTTTTCCTTCACAGTCAGCCAAAACCCCCTTGCCCGATACCTCTTCAATAGAATCAATGGTAAATGTTTTCTGTTGAGTTGAAATTTGAGCAATTGCTTTTGCCAAAGGGTGGCTGGATTGTGACTCGATGAAAGCCACGATTTGAGCTGTTTTTTCATCCAATGTATGCATAACTACTTTTGGCATTCCTTGTGTAATCGTACCCGTTTTATCCAGAACAACGACATCTGTTTTGCCGATGGACTGAACCACTTGGGAGTTTCGAATAAGAATTCCTTTCTTTGTGGCTAAACTCATACCACTCACTAATGCCATGGGAGTAGCAAGCCCCAAAGCACACGGACAAGCGATGACAATTGATGAGACAAAAACAAAGATTGAGAAAGAAAGTGCATTGTCTGCGACTAAAATCCAAGGTAAAACCATTCTTATTGAATCCAACAGGGGATAAAACTGATCGAAGAAGAAATACCACATCAGCGCCCCAGTCAATGCAGCGGATATAACAATCGGCACGAAATAACGAGTGATCCGATCTGCTAATGCTTGAATGGGAACCTTTGTTCCTTGTGCTTCGTTGATTAACGATACCATTTGAGATAAAAAGGTATCTGCGTATTCCTTATTCACCCTTATTTTTATGGTAAAGGATAGATTTATAGAACCGCCAGTCATTTGATCACCGGCGTGTTTTTCGACCGGCATGGATTCTCCACTAAGCATGGATTCATCAACTGAAGTTATTGGATCCAAAAGGATGCCATCTGTCGGAATTCTTTCTCCCACACGCACCAAAATGATTTGCCCTATTGTTAATTCTTCGATTGGAACCTTTCTCTCACGGCTGTCTTCAATAACACAAGCCTCATTTGACTGAAGTTTCATCAACGCTTTAATCTCTTTGATGGCCTTAAATTTCAAACGCTGTTCAATATATTTTCCGGTTAGATGCAATGCAATGATCATCGCTCCCAACGCTCCAAACGATGTTATATCGAAACCCAGATATTTTAAAACAGCGGTTGAGAACGCAGTAACTGAACCCATGAAAATAAGGGTGTCCATGTTCGTATGTTTGTGAAGCAAGGCTATCCAGGCACTTTTAATTGTAGAATATCCTGAATAAAAAACCACTATTCCACTGAGTATCATTTCGTAGAAAATATACCCCTCAATTTTCACTCCAGCCATATGAAAAAACATCATAATGGATAGCGGAATCGTAATGGCTATGGCAACTAAAAACCTTCTTCTGGCTATTTTAAGAGTTTGTTCCTCATCCTTTTCATCAACACTTTCCAATGCTTGGTACCCAACTGTCTTAATGGCTCTTTCAATCACTTTAAAGGATATCTCATGATCAGAAATTACGAAAGCGGTTTCAGTGGACAGGTTAACAGATGCCATGTTGATCCCATCCACATTGTCCAAAGCCCTTTTAACATTTTGAGCGCAGGTAGCACAAGTCATACCCTTCACAAAAAATGTTTTTTTGTAAACATCACTAAATTTGTTTTCCATCCATAACAACCTCCAAGAGTATAGACGGAAAAAGGGGCTTCATTTCTTGTTTCTAGAAGATTTTTAGGAAATCAATCTATTGGTAAGTTTCAATAACTGACAGTAAAACATCCGGATAATCGGTAATAATGCCGTTTACTCCAAGATTGATAAAACGCCTCATGGTGGCTTCATCGTTGATCGTATAGGGAATCATTTTGATTCCGAGATTTTGAACTTCAAGAATGTTCTGTTCATTGATATCCTTGTAGTTCATAGACAGGCAATCGGCCTTTGAAGCTTTGATAAACGCAGCGAAAGAGTCATAATCCTCGGGATCAATGCCATTAAACCATTCCGCATCCTTTAGTCGAGCTTGAGATAAAAGGGCGACAGTTTTTATTTGGGGGGCAAGATCTTTGATGTCCATGATGATTTTCCAGTCAAAAGACTGAATCGATACGATTTTTTCGATTTGATTGTTTTCAATAATCTCAAGCAGGAGACTGACGAATAGGTGCGGTTCATGCGTTTGATGACGTTCCAATGCATTAATTTTTGCTTCAATATTCATTTTGATCTTTTTCTCAGAGTGATTATTAAAGGCTTTTACGACATCGATTACTTCCTGTAGTGTGGGTATCGGTTCGTTTTCCAATTGTTTTTGTCTATAAAAGGAAAATCTGTTTTTATTCTTGCCCACAGAATATGCTTTTATTTGATCTAAAGTGAGATCTTTGATAAAAACCTTTTCTTTGATAAACGAACCATCCTTCATGGTTCTTTCAGGGTTCAGATAAGTATCGTGATTGACAACCAAAACCAAATCTTTGGTGATGCCCACATCCAGTTCAATGGTGTCTACTCCCACCGTTTCGATGGCATATTGGAATCCAGCTAAAGTGTTTTCAGGATAAAGACCTCTGCAGCCTCGATGTCCTTGAACGTCAAAGCCCATCAATGAACCAGCGTAACATAGGGTTGTTATGATCAGAACAGTGAAAGCAATAGTGATAAATCTCATAATCTTTATACCTCCGTTTACTGCCAAGTGAGAATAAGTTGACTGATCTTTTTCCAGAAGCGCATACTCAGCATGATTGTGATAAATATTCCAAGTAGACTCAACAGAACCATGATTATTTTGAAAGAATTTGAAGCACTATCGTTTGTGTCTAATAAAACGATACTAACCGGTAGTACGGTTAGAAGTGATAGAACCATTAGCATCAGATATTGAATCATAAAGGCACCGGAGCGTAAAAATGCTCCTGGATTCGTCAACTTCTGAGGTTCTCGTTTTAAGATAAAGTACACTCCGGATAGAGCAGCAAGAATCTCTAACAGGAACACTGGCACCATCAGTGCAAAGCTCCAAAGAGTTGCTTTTAAGGCAAGAGCAAACACCACAAAAGTAATCAGAAGTAGAACAACATTCAAAACAACGGGTACAAAAAGCTTTATTTGAATGAATTTTTTTAGATCAATAGGTAGCATTCGAATGGTTGCGATTGAGCTTCCCTCCAAATTCATGGAAAAAGAGGTCTGCATAGCGATGAACAACGGTCCTATGATTGATACCATATATAAGGCGGAAAAGAGATTGGTGTTGATGATACCCATGAAAATGGCAAAGCCAACCGGATACAAGATATAATAGATCAGCTGTTCGTGTCTTTTGTAAAGAATCAGTTCTTTTCTCAGGAGCATATTTGACTTTCCCTGTAAACCCCTGTCAATTTTTTTAAGTCGAAACATAGATATGCCCTGGTGAAAAGTCATCTTCTCTGAAAGGTAATAATAACCGTATCCGCAAATAACTGTCAGTAGAATGAGAAATAATAGAGAAACAAAATGATGTGATCCGGTTAATCCCAATATCAAGATGTTATATGCAGATGAAAAGAAGCCGTAGGCACTGATCATGGCTTGTGGGAAGGATTCCGGCGAGGTGAGGTTATTGGGTAAAATTTGATACATCAAGATAAAAATGGCACCCATACCCATATTGACAATAATCAGCGAGACTCTTGCAGTCTTTTGAGAGCTTATTCTACTGAACAATACCGCAATAAGTGCCCCTAATAAGATCAGAAAGAGAATGTTGAAAAGAACACCGATACTACCTAAAATGATTTCGTTAAGCGGCTTTTTAGACAGATAAACTATAATAGGCGAAAGGAAAAGAATTAGGGAAAAAAACATGGAAATTCCTGAAGTCAATAGTTGATAGGTGACAATAGCTGATTTTCTAATGGGTAATGTGAGTAGAAACTCAATCTCTTCATTTCTTTTTAGTTGAAAGGACATCATACTGGCAAAGCTGATCACAAAAAAGATTGCGGTCAAAGTGAGTAAAAAGTAAAAGTAAATATCCCCGTAATGAATGTCTTCGATTGAGATCCGTGAAAACTGCGTATAAATTTGATCGAACAGGCGTGTGATTAAAAAAAGGAAAAAACACGTAATACCAATCAGATAAATGAATTGAAAATTTCTTTTCTTTCCGGAAGAGTTCGTATTCATAAAAAGCCTATGTTTGAACAACAATGAAATATCCCTAAACATTTCGATCAGTCCTAAAGGGCATCGACTATTTTAAGAACATCTTCGGATTGACCGGTGAGACCAAGGAAAAGATCTTCTATAGAAGTATGATCGGCCATTTTAGAGCGCTTGCGCAGCTCTTCCATCGTTCCTTCTGCTACTAAAATACCATCATCCAAAATACCAATTCTGTCACACATCTTTTGCGCAATTTCCAGAACATGTGTCGTTAAAAAGACAGTTGCGCCATTATTGGCCATTTTTCGGAGAAGATCTTTGAGTATTTTTGAACTTCTGGCATCCAGTCCAACCGTGGGTTCATCTAAAAAGATGACTTCAGGTTTTCTCATTAAAACACTGATGACCATTACCTTTTGCTTCATACCGTGAGACATTTCGGCAATCGGCATTTGCAAATAATCTACTTCGAAGGCATGACATAAATCATCGTATAGGTTTCTGGTTTCTTTATCATTTTTGTTGAAAACGTCAAGTATAAATGCTATAAATTCATACCCTGTAAAAAAAGGATATATTTTAGGCTCGTCAGGTACGATTCCTATTTTGCTTTTTATTCGAATCGCATTTGTTTCTACATTCATTCCCAATATTTCAGCTTTTCCAGATGTTATGGGGAGTTGTCCTGTTAACATCTTAATGGTGGTTGTTTTTCCGGCACCGTTTGTTCCCAAGAAACCGTAAATCATACCTGATTCAATGGATAAATTTAATGACTTCACTGCTTCATTATTTCCGAATACCTTGGTAATATTATGACATTTGATCAAAAAAACCACCTCTCCATCATTCTAACATGTTTCATGGTTGTGTTGACTCATAATGGTTTGCATATTTTAAAAATAAACGTGGTACCTTTGTTTTGATCAGAGCATAAAGAGATGGTGCCACCGATTTTTTCCCATTCTTTTTTTACAACCGACAAGCCAGTTCCTCTACCTGACATCAAATCTGCATAAGCCTTTGTTGTAAAGCCGTCAATAAAAATCAAGTCTAAAACAGATTCAGTATCAATGGAATGGATCTGTTCTGGTTTCAAAAATCCCTTTTCAACACCGGTGATTTTAAGTTGTTCCAGATTAAGACCTCTACCATCATCACTTATTTTGATGTTAAGGAAAGAAGGCTGATCTTCTATAATCACACTGAGTTGGCCATATGTTGGTTTATTCAACTGAATTCTTTCATCAATCGATTCGATTCCGTGATCAATTGCATTCCTGAAAAGGTGAATCAATGAATCTCTCCATTTACTGAACTTTTTAGGGTCTATGTAAATGTTATCTCCCTCAATCAAGAGGGGTCTGATGGTTTTCCCCAATTTTTCCGCTATTGTTTCTACGATGAATCGGTAATAGTTTAAGAAATCTTTTATCTTTTTCTTTTCCAAAATGGATAAGGCTTCATCAATTTTCTCATGTTGTACATTTGTCAACAGATTTTTTAATCTTTGACGCAGTGATTCGATTAATTCAGGATCAATCTTGATTGTCTTTTCATTTTTAAAAATATTCCCATTCGCACAAGGAATACAGTTTGATAATTCTTCTTTAATCAGCGCTTCTTCCTGATCCAACCAACTCAACATGTCTAATTCACTTAACATCATTTGATTTTCCAGCTTTGGGGATTGGAATGAGGGATTGGATGACCAACATTGGATAGTCTCTTCAGCCTCATGCATCTTTTGTTCCAATAATTGAAATCCAAAGCTTGCAAAAGCGCCTTTAAAAGTGTGTAATTGTCTTTTGACATAAGCTATACGTTCGGCTGTAGGAGTTGTGTTCAGTAAATGATGAATATCAAAGGAAACAAAATCCCGATAATCCCTTTCTATTCTATTCAGTTCCTCCAAATTCAAAACTATTTTGATCATTTTGGACAATTTGTTTCTTTCCTGTTCAATCTCGTTCTCCAATGCTATTCGTTGGGTTGCATCGTTTAATATAATCATCAACTGCATTTCACCCGGAATTGCATCTTCAATCCACTTATAATCAAATTCGATAAACAAACCATTGATGACAAGCTTATCCGGCAATAATGAAAGATAAGCCTCCCTTTTTAAATGATCTGATTCAATCTGAATTGTACTGATGATTTTTTCCACAAAAGCGGCTTCTTGCTGATCATCAGGGTACACTAATGAAGGAAAAAAGACATTTGTGATGTTCTGTTGAAAGATTCTTTCACATTCTTTACTAAATGTTGGTTCAACGCACACTGATTTGTCCAGGGTTAAGAAACCTTGCTCGGTGTTATTTAAAAGCATTCGTAAATCTTTTAAAGTGTAACGGAGTTCGTTGGTCCTTTCCTTTACTTTCTCCTCGAGAGAATTGTTGAGGATTTCTATTTCGCCATAAGAAGATTCCAATTCTTCGTTGACTACCCGTAATTCTTCCAATGAATCGGATAACTCTATTCTCAATCTCTTTTCATGTGTGTAATTCTTAATAAAATGATAAGTGAAAAAACTGCCGAACACGAAACTCATGATCATCAAGGCATTTTGCTGCATGGAAGGGAGGGGGAAAGCTCTGAATTTTTCCCTAAAATAAAAATCATTGAGAATGGAAAATAGAAGAATAAACAATGAATACTGCAGCAGCTTTATTTTTGTTTTTTTTATGGCGAGATGAATCATATACAGATTCATCAATATCAAAAAAACAATGGAAATCCGGTGCTTAAGCCCAATTTCTAATGGAGTGAAGAGATAAAAAGCAATCACAAATGGAATACCCCACCAAAAATAAGGGGTTAATCTGAACTGTTTCAAAATATAGTATTCCAATCCGTGAAAGAGAAATATAAACGAAATCATCATCAGCAAAGGTACAAAGTAATCATAAAAATGTGAGTTGTAGAAAAGGTTAGTGTTGAATGATAGAATGATGTAAGCCAGATATGATGCTTGAAGTAAAGTTCCAAAACCAATATTTAAATAAGACTTTCTGAGCACTTGCATGCTGTGACCAATGATAAACATTAGAAAAACAATGACCAATTGTACTCCGAAAGCAATAAGATAGATATAGGATTCCACAAAATGAACTCTGAAATAACTCCCTTTGATGATCTCTGAATTTGCCAACATAGGTGGATATGAAAGAATGATTCTTTGTGGACCTCGTGCGGTAATTTGAATATCCAGATGATCATCCAAATAAGCTTGAGGGATCTGATACGATAAAAATAAATATGGGGGAGGTCTTTGCATCTTTTCTAATTCAGGCAGAATGGACGAAATATGGTGTCCGTTGACATATAATTCCCCTTGAATTGTTGGGTATATGGAAAAGGTTAAAAAATCTCTATTGGGGGGTAAATCAACCGTTTTTTTTGCTGAGAAACTTTCTCCCTTTTGAATATCGATATTTATGGGAAAAGAATCTGATATCATTTCACCATTTACTGAAATCTGCCAAAATCCGGTTAACGGTTGGAGTTTACTGGTAGTGTAGATTAGAGTTAATGCCAATAGCATAACGAGATAAAAAAGAAACCCAAATAACATTGGTTTTAGATATGTGGTTATTTTTTCAGAATTACACACAAAATTCCTCTTTCATAAGAAAAGTTAATACATTCTTAGCAAATATCAGTTGGCTTCTTCTTGCTACTAAAGCCCGTTATTATCCCTAAATTATAGCATAAGATCAAAAACGGGTAAAAAAAAAGCACCTATAAAAAGGTGCTAAATTGTTGTTTTTCATTATTTATTCCAAAATCGGTTTAATATCGATTTTCCAGCCGGTTAGTCGGGCTGCCAAACGGGCATTTTGTCCGCCCTTTCCGATAGCCAAAGAAAGTTGTGTGGGAGGGACCCAAATTCTTGAAATCTTATTTTCCTCATCCAATATTTCAACCTCAATTACTTCGGCCGGTGCCAAGGAATTTCTAATCAACGTTTCGATATCATCTGACCATTCAAAGGCATCTACTTTTTCTCCGCTTAGTTCTTTTACAATATTGGTAATTCTGGTGCCATTCTCACCGATACATGCACCGACGGGATCCACCTGATGATTCAAAGAACGAAGTGCCACTTTGCTTCTGACACCCGGTTCTCTAGAAATAGCAACAACTTCCATTGTTCCGTCTTTTAATTCAGGGACTTCCAAAAACAGAAGTTCTTTCAAGAATTCCCTTGAGGTTCGATTGACCCTCATATATGCGCCTCTTTGACTTTTTTCAACCGTTTCGATATACACCTTGATCATTTTGCCATTATCGAATCTTTCGTTGGGAATCATACGATCTTGAGTGATTACCGTTTCAACCTTGCCAATCCTGATTTCGTAACCACTGGAAAGAGGTCGCATGATTTCAGCACTGGCAATGGTGTTTTCCATATCTTTATACTGTGTATAAATACTGTCTTTTTCCAATTCCCTCAGTTTTTGGATGAGAACTTGTTTGGCTGTTTGGGCAGCGATCCGGTTAAATTTCTTTACATTTATCTTCTGTCGAATTTCTTCGCCGATCTTTGCGTTGTGCTTGATCTTATGAGCTGATTTGATATCAATCTCATAGGAGGGATCTTGAATATCACTTTCTTTTTCCACAACAAAGTTCAAACGGAAAATTTCAATTTCACCCGTTAACTGATCCACTTTTATTTCCACATGTTCTTCTTCGCCAAACGCCTTTTTATAGGAGATCTTTAAAGAACGCTCAAGCGCCTCAATGATTTCCTCTTTTTTTATGCCCTTTTCTTTTTCCAACTGTTCTAAAGCTTCTATAAGATTGATATTCATCTTAAACCTCCAAGTATAACTGTGCTTTTTTTACAATTTTGATGTTAATGTCAAATAATCTATTTGAGTCACGTTCCATAACAGATAGTATTTTTACTTCGGGATTGTATTTCATAAATTTACCGATGAAAACCGTTCGGTTTTCTAAAGGTTCTGTTGTAATCACCTTAACCGTTTCTCCAACAAATCGCTGATAGTCTCTTTCATTTCTCAATTCACGTTCTGCACCCGCAGAAGAAACCTCCAGATAATAGGCTCCCTTTAGAAGCTCCTGTTCGTCTAAAAGAGGACCGATGGTCTTGGAAACCTCCTCGCAATCCTTTATGCTGATAGGTTTTTCAGGATGATCGATAAAAACCCTTAAAGTTTTTCTGGATTTTTGCTTCAATAATTTTAATTCATATAATTCAAATCCGGATTGCGCTAAAAGTGCTTCCAAATCCTGTTGTAATTTCTCAAATGTTTTATCCAATTCAATTCCCCCTGAAACTGCTTATCTGCAATACTTAAGGCGGGTAAAATCCTCCCGCCTTAAGCGTTCTTATTAATAAATTTCGAGGGCAACGCCCTCGAAATGTTTTTTCATGACTAAGGTTATTTTACCAGAAAATGATGATTAAGTCAACTGCTGAAATTGCTCCGCAATTTCAGCTTAGAAGTTTCCCCCCCCAAAAGGGGAAAACTTCATGAAGACTTGAGAAGAAAAAGCTGTTTTGCAATTTCAGCTTAGAAGTTTCCCCCCCCCAAAAGGGGAAAACTTCATGAAGACTTGAGAAGAAAAAGCTGTTTTGCAATTTCAGCTTAGAAGTTTCCCCCCCCAAAAGGGGAAAACTTCATGAAGACTTGAGAAGAAAAAGCTGTTTTGCAATTTCAGCTTAGAAGTTTATCTTTATTCTACTCGTTTTAGAATTTGGTAGGTTGTTTTTAAATTGGTGTCTTCCAGATAGTAAAGGTGTATGGTGTTGGCGTCTATGATGTCGGCGAAGGCGTAACCGTCGTTGTGTTCTGCTATATATATGTTTTTTCCGTCTTTGGAGATTACTCCGGAAAGGTCTTCACGGTGTTCATCAGTGAAACTGGTTTTGAGTAATTTGTAACCGGTGAAAATATGTCCATATTGTTCAGTGATAAAGTAGGTTCCGCTAAAGCCTTTGCCTAACTGTTCAGTCGTCTTTTCATAGCGAGTTACGGTTTGGGAGGCCCATTGGCCAACTAAGCTTGGTATGGTGTTTTCTTTTTGCAGGGTGTAATAGACTGCTATGGCTGATTCTTCAGAATCTACATAATACATCGTAATCTCGTTTTCTGAAATGATATCTCCGAACAGATATCCATCTGTGTGTTCTGCACAGTAAAGTTTTTTTCCTGTAAAATCAATCAATCCGCTGAAAGGTTCTTTGACGCTTTCGTAATCATTGGAATGATCGATAAATTGTTTATAACCTGTAAAGATATGGCCTTCTTGTCGCTCAAACACAAAAATCACTCGTCCGTCATAAGCGGTTAGGAACCCCTCATCCATTTCATGTCGTTCAAAAGATGCCACCCATGTGCCGGTTAAATCGAATGTGACCGAAAAGATCATCGTTGAAACAATTAGCAATAAGGACAAGCTTAAAAAAAGTCTTTTCATTTCCATCACTCCTTAAAAAAAGATAGATAATTATATCATCGATTAATAGACCGATTTTATTTTTTTCTCAATGCTTGACAAACCAACTTGAATATAGTACAATACATAAGTAGTTAGTTACAACGCTAACTAACTACTTAGCGAAGGAGGTGTTTTATGAAGTTAAACGAAGATTCTGCAGAGCCTCTTTTTCAGCAAATTGCTGAGATTATTGAGGATATGATTATTGCGGGAGATCTAAAAGAGGAAGATCAAGTTTTTTCAACCAATCAATTGTCGGAAACCTTTCAGATTAATCCCGCTACTGCAAGAAAGGGGTTGAATTTACTGGTGGATAAAGGCATACTTTATAAAAAGAGGGGTTTAGGCATGTTTGTTGAGAGTGAAGCAGGAAATATTATTAAAAACGAGAGACAAAAGTTGTTTTTTGAAAATTTTCTTCTGAAAATGCTCAAAGAGGCAGAAAAAATCAACATCAAGAAAACGGATATTATCAAAATGATTAATGAATACAAGGAGGAGGAATAAATGAATCCGACAAAATTAAGTGTTAAAAACATCACTTATTATTACGATAAATTCAAAGCCTTAAATAACATGAGTTTTAACCTGGAAGAAAATCAGATTATGGGTTTAATCGGTCGAAATGGTTCCGGCAAAACAACACTTCTGAAAGTAATCGCCCACCAGCTGCTTCAAAGTAATGGAGAGATCATTATAGACCAAAAAAACTTTATTCAAAGCATTGACAATCATAAACAAATTTGTTTGGCCAGAGAAACATTGGGTAAAACATTTGAGATGACTGAAGTCATGAAACTAAAAATGATCTTTGATTTGGCAGCTAATTTATACGAGTATTGGGACAGGGATTATGCTCAGTATCTCATCAAACGGTTCAAGCTAGGGACAAATAAAAAATACAACAAAATTTCCAAAGGGATGAAAACAACCGTTGGAATCATTATAGGCCTTGCCAGCCGAGCACCCATCACCCTTTTTGATGAACCATATGTGGGGCTTGACCCTGTTTCAAGAGAGATATTTTATGCAGAATTGCAAAAGGATTATTCTCAAAATCCCAGGACCTTTATCATTTCCTCACATTTGATCAACGAGTTGGAAGGGATGTTTGAAAGGGTGTTGATCATCGATGAAGGGGAGATTATTATTGACAGTCCGATCGATGCTTTAAAGGACCGTTATTATCTCCTTCAGGGAAGAAAGGCTTCAATCGAGTCTTACAGATCACATTTTAAAGTCATGAACACAGAAATCATTGGTTCTTTGGCATCCTATTCGATAGAAGGACCGCTTAATGAACAGATCATGAGGCAAATGAAAACCGATGAAATCGATATTAGCATGATCAGTTTACAGAAACTCCTTTATTATTTGACAAATGGTGGTGAAAACAATGAAGAAAGATAATTCAATGAAAGTGATGAGAACTTTTTTCATCCAATTTATGTGGTCATTTATGATCTCGTTTTTAGTTATCCTTTTTTTCAATACCGTTGTACCGTTATTCTTTACAGGTTTTTCTGAATTTGATTTTAAAGAATTCCAAATCACAGCAACATTCTACTGTGCAATACTGATTTATTCTATGTTTGTTGCTTTTGGCGCTAAATGCGGATCGGTATATTTTGATTTGTTTACCATTTTTTCTGTAAGCAGAAATCGAATCATGAGAACGATTAACATTACAAATGTCATTCTGACGATATCCGGATCGGCAATATTGAACTTGTTGCTTTTAATGCATGATATTCCCGACAGAGGGTTGTTCTTAATCATGATCACTTTAAGCATTTACTTAATTTTGAATTTTCTCAACTTCATTGCCTTCTTGGGTAAACTGTTCGGTTGGTATTACATTGTAGGAACATTTGTGCTTTTGGCTGCGTTTATACTCTTCGCAATCAATTATATTGGCGGATTTATTCAAATGGGATTGTTTATGACGGAAATCATTTTGTTTTTTACAGTAGCTGCAGCCGGATTCTTTTACATCAACAACTTTATTCTATCCAAAAGATACGAATATAAAAATTGAGGTGAATTAGATGAATATAAAAGGATTTATTTTTCTCATTTGCACCATTTTCATCCTTGTCTTTTCGATCAATTATATGGTCAACACCAATCACTTTCTCTTGACAAGAAAGACAAACGGATCGTTTAGCGGTGGGTTGTACATTAAAGATAATTTTGTCGTTTTGGAAGACACCAAAATTTACGTGCAAGCCTTTTATGATGTTCAAAATGAACAAATTGAAGTCTGGATTGAAGGTCAGGATGGAATTGTGTATCAACTTGAGGACCAATCTCAGAAAGAACTTGTTCAAATTCCCCTATCAAAAGGGATGTATTCGTTCATTATAAAAGGAGAAAGCACAACAGAGACGAGAGTGAACAGCTTAATCGGATATTATAGTGATGAAATTACCTTTATCGATCCACAAAATCAAGAGGAAGGTTGATAAACAAACACAAGCAAGGCTGATGGATGTCAGTCTTGCTTGAATACATTTTTGGCATCTTTAGTGAATTATTTGAACAAATATGTTATAATCAGCTCAAAGAATCTGTGTTCAAATCCATTTCCTATCGATATTTTCGGGATGATGTGGGGGCATCATAATGAAACTAAAGCAAATACATCTTGAGGGGTTCAAATCCTTTGCCAGGTCAGTTGAAATAAACCTTGCTAACGGGATCAATTCTATAGTCGGACCGAACGGAAGCGGAAAATCGAATATCGTTGACGCCATTTTATGGGTTTACGGTGAGCAGTCGATGAAAAATATCCGTGCAAATGATAAAACGGATGTCATTTTTTCAGGCTCGGATGGGCTTTCTCCCTCATCAAAGGCCTTGGTGACTTTAACGTTTGAGAATGACGATCGTTCTGATATTTCGATTTCCAGAGAATTGCTTCGGAATGGCAAGAACACCTATTATCTTAACGGTGATAAAGCGAGATTGACGGATATTAAAGACCTTTTTGCCGGGACGGGTGCCGGAAAAGAATTGTATTCAATCGTCAGTCAGGGACGTGTGGATAAGATTTTGAATAGCTCCCCTGAAGAAATCCGATATTTAGTTGAAGAAGCAGCAGGAATAGCAGTTTATAAAAGAAAGAAGAAAGAAACCATTTCAAGAATTGAATCGACAGAAGACAACCTTTCCAGAGTCGAAGATATCCTGAATGAATTGACCAAGCAAAAAAAATCCCTATATTTGAAAGCCAAACGGGCTGAAAAATTCCTGGAATATAACAACGAGCTGAAGGACAGTCAGTTTACTTTGTTTTCGCATCTAAATAAAAAATGGCGGGATAAAAGTGAGCAGCTGGAAAGAGAAACTCAGGAAAACCGAGTTCGGATTAAGGACATTCAAAAGGAATTAATAAAAACGGAAAGCATTTACCGAGAATTAAAGGAAACCTATAATGACTCAGATAAAGAAATAGAGGGATTTACATCGGTCCTGGAGGAATACAAGGAGCGTCAGGATCACCTAAGCGAAATGCGTAATATGTACGCAAAGAATTGCTCAGAAAAGGAATCCAAATACGTTGAAAATATCACGAACTTGGATCATCTTAAATCCCAAGATGAAAAGTTGCTGAATCGAAAAAATGAACTGAGGATGATGCTCTCCACCATAGAGGAAAATTTGGAAAAGGTAGAGAATCAATTTGAGGAAAAGAGAACGGCTAAAGAGCAGGTGACTCAAAACTGTTCAGACGAAGAGCAATCCATAATTGATTTACAGCAATCCTTGGAAGAAGCCGAAAAATCATTTAGTCAACTTGAAAACGAGTACTTGCGACTTGAAGATTCCATAGAAGACAATGAAAAAAGAATCAAAGTGATTGCCAATCAACTGGAAACCAAACAAGAACGTTTGGAAGGCTTTCAGTCGGAGTTGGACGAACTTAGGAACAGAGGGTCTGATAGTTCCAGAAAAGAAGCCGAACTGATCGATGAACTGGAAATGGTCAAAGAAAGACTAACTGAAGTAGAAAAACAGCTTCGAGATATTGAGGAAAAAAAGTACTCCTATATTCAACAGGAAAAACACCTGGATGCTGAAAAAGCGGTTTTAGAGAGGCAAATCAGGGAATTTTCGGGGTTTGCCAAACCGGTTCGTGACCTGTTTATTAAGAAACAGAAAGATCATGAATTAAGGAATATGATTGATGTAATCGCCAATTTGATAGAAGTGGATAAAGAATACGAGATGGCATTTGAAATTCTCATCGGATCACGCTCTCAAAACATTGTCACAAAAGACGCCGAAACGGCCAAATACGCTGTGAACATCTTAAAAGAAGAAAACCTGGGACGTGCAACCTTTCTTCCCATGGACATTCTTAGGACACGTCCGATTGTTCAGGGGGCAAACTATGAGAATCATCCCGGATTTGTCGGATATGCAGCAGAATTGGCCAGAACAAACGATGAGTTTGCCCAGCTGCCTTTATACTTATTTATGGATACCATTTTGGTCAAAACCATCGATGATGGATTAGAACTGAAAAAGAATTACGGCATCTCCAATCAGATCGTCACCCTCGATGGACAGCTCATAGCTGCCAGAGGGGCCATTACCGGTGGAAGTTATAAAAATGACAGAAAATCATCCCTGATTTCAAGAACAGCTCGGTTAAATGAGATTTCTGATGAATTGGATCACGTTAGTGAAAAAATTATCACATTGGAAAATTCTGAGCGTGAGATGAAAGACGAAAGAGAACAGGTAACCAATCTGAAGCGGACATTGGATAATGAATTGAATGAGATCATGCTCAAGAACGCCTCAATTCGAAGAACACTGCAGGAACTGACCAATTCTATTGGGGAATTATCCAAAGAAGTGATGGATTTAGAAAAGATGAAAGTGGATTATTCATCAAAGATTGCCGGCTCAAAGGCTCGACAGGGAATCATTGTTGAAGAAAAAGGAACCCTTTCCACCCAAATTCACATCTCCAAAGACAAGTTGTCTAAAGTCAGTCAGTTCATTAAAGAAAAGCGGGAGGAAATTCAAAACCTTCAGGATCAAATCAACGACATCAAGATGGAATTGAACAGTTTGAGGGATAAGAAAAAACAGTATTCTGCAGAACTGAACGATATTGAAAACACGTTGGTTAAAAACAGAGAATTGGAGGATGAATACACCTACAATCTGGAACACCTTGAAAAGGCATTAAAAGGTGAAAAAGAAAAAGTTGAAGAATTAGATAGAGAATTGAAAAGTTTAAAGAGTGAGGTCTCAAAACTCTACGATAACATGAAATACCAGCAGGAAGATCGTCAAAATATGGCGAAGAAACTGGAAGATACTGAAAACCGAATGGAAGATTTAAAGAACGAGCGAGAGCGTTTAAGGGAAAGTGAGCACCAATACGAGCTGAAAGTGCAAAAAATCGAATACAATATTGAAACACTTATTGAACGCATGATTAAGGCGGATATTAAGTCTGAAGAATTGGCAAACATCTCTTTGGATGAAGAAGGAGAAAAGGCTATATCCGAAAAGGTAGAATCCCTTGAGAACAAGATTAAATACTTGGGAAGCGTTGATCTAAATGCCATTGATGAATATAACGAAGTCGAAGATCGTTTCAACCAGATGGACACTCAAAAGCAAGATTTGGAATCAGCCAAAAAATCACTTGAGGAACTGCTACAACAGACAGATGACGAAGCCAAAAAGATTTTTATGGAGACTTTCAACCTGATCAACACATATTTTGACGAAATGATCCAAATCCTTTTCGGTGGCGGTAATGGGCAGCTAAAAATCCTACCGGATAAAGACCTGTTGGAAACGGGAATCGAAATATCTGTTAAAAGGCCAGGAAAGCGATCACAGAAGATGTACTTGCTTTCAGGTGGTGAGAAGTCTCTGGTGGGTATTGCATTGGTGTTTTCCATGTTGAAGATTAGCCCTTCACCTTTTTATATTCTGGACGAAGTTGATGCTGCTTTGGATGATTTCAATGCGGAAAGACTCAAGAATCTGATTCGTGAAAGCCGTGAATTGTCTCAATTTATAGTCATCACACACAATAAGTTGGTCATGGAAGTTGCGGATATCCTATACGGGATTACACAATCCAACGGAATTTCCTTGGTTATGGCTGTGGAACTGGAGCAGTATGCCGTCTGAAGACCATTTCAATGAACAAATTGAAAGTGAAATGGTCGAACTGGTTGTGACTGAAGAACATGCACAAGAGAGATTAGATAAATTCGTTGGTGAAAATACCCCGGAATGGGTTTCAAGAAGTATAATTCAATCAGCCATCCGGGATAGAAAGATTCGTGTTGACGGCGTGGTTAAAAAACAATCTTACAAGATCAAAACCGGTGAAATCATCCACTTGGATGTACCCAAAAAGCCGGAGATAAAAATTGAGCCTGAGAATATTAAACTGGATATCATTCACGAAGATGAGCATATCATCGTTTTGAATAAACCACCGCATATGCTGGTTCATCCTGTGCCTAACGTCTCAAGTGGAACATTGGTCAACGCTTTGCTATATCATTTTTCACAATTCAAGGAATGGGAAGATGTTGAACGCCCGGGGATTGTTCACCGTTTGGACAAAGATACTTCCGGCGTGATGATTATTGCAAAAACAGAGTTTGCCTTAAGAAAACTTGCACAACAGTTTCATGATCGAAAAAACAAGAAGGAGTATTTCGCCATTGTTGAAGGTGCTGTAAAAGAAAACAGCGGCCAAATTGAAAAACCTCTTGCCAGAAATATCAGTAACCGGGTAAAAATGACGGTGGATTATTCTGGAAAGTATGCCTTGAGTCAGTACAGGGTGATCAAGAGATTTTCACAATGCGCTACCTTGGTGAGTGTGCTGATTAAAACGGGAAGAACGCATCAAATAAGGGTTCATATGAGAAGCATCGGACACCCTGTTTTGGGTGACGAAACCTATTCCTTCAAGAACACAAAAGCAGCAGACTTCGCCTGCGCCAGGCAGATGCTTCATGCAATCAGATTAGGGATTTTTCACCCTCATACCAATCAATGGATGGAATTTACGGCAAAACTGCCTGATGATTTTAAGCAGGCGCTTCGGATCCTTTCTTCATGGACTGAATCTTCTGAACCGTCGCATCATAAATGATCCCCATTCCTACATCATTGAACCCACCTTCGGGTAAAATCAAATCGGCATAGTATTTTTGCGGGGCTACAAAACTCTTAAACGAAGGGGCAACGTATTTTCTGTATTGATCTATTATACTTTCAATAGACCGTTTCCGTTCTTTCATATCTCTTTCGATACGCCTGAGCAACCGTTCATCGTCTGGGGTATCAATAAAAACAGAAAGATCGAAGAGGCTTCTAAAACGTTCCTCGTAGAGCACCAAAATTCCTTCAACGATGATGACTTCTTTCGGATTGACTTCATGATAGATGCCAGGTTCTTTTCGGTAAGTGATAAAACTGTAATCGGGAACCTGAACGGTTCTGCCTTCGCTTAAGTCCTTTAAATGCAGATAAAATAAATCAAAATCAAAAGCTGCCGGTGAATCAAAATTGATATCCTGAGGGTTTACTCCGGGTGGCAGATCTTTGTAATAATTGTCCATTTTGATCAATGAACTGAAATCATTGAGCTTTTCATTCATTTTTTTTGCAACGGTTGTTTTTCCTGAACCGCTACCACCTACGATTGCCATCAGCAAGGAAGACCACACTCCCATATTTCTGATTCTTCAAGGAAAGGATCAAAAATTTCGTGTTTTCCATAATTAAAAAGCATGTTAGAACCTTTAAATGCATTGACAATTTCCATAGCCTGTTTCTTTTTTCCGTTTTTGATATAAGGAACGACCAGCCATAAATTTAAAAAATCGGGGCCGCCGTGCAGATCAAGATATTTCTTTATGCCATCTTCCACGACCGAGTATTTTCCTTTTTGAAGATTCATTCTTGCCCAGATTTCCAATTCAGTCGGGTTTAATGGTTTGGTCTGTTCAATTTCTTTTTCATATTGTTCAGCCAGTTTGTTCTCGCCTATCATTTGTAAAATAGTAATCAAATTAATTTTTCCCATTAAATGTTTTGGAAATCTTTCGATCAAATCTTTCAGAACTGAAATGGCATCCTGGAATTTTTTTTGATGAAGGTATGCATCAACGAGTGTGAAATAAGCCAGGACATCGTCAGGGTTTTTTTTGATCATCTTTTTCCAAATTGAAGCGGCTTTTTCATATTCATGAACGTTAAAATAAGCCTGCCCCAATGTTGAAAAGGCTTCGAGCAAGCCATCATCCAATTTGATAGCCTTTTCAAGATTCTCTATGCTTTTTTTTGTTTTGCCCTGGTCAAACAGAACGGTTCCTTTTAAATCATAAGCATAGGCACTTGAGTCGTCAATATCCATGATTAATTGTGCATATTCCAGGGTCAATTCAAAATCCTCATCCAATAGCGCTTCATTTGCGATATCATAAAGGGTGTCTAAACTGCACAGGTCTTTCATAACAGAGAGTTTGATGTGATACTCTTTGAAGAAATCACGTATTTCCATAGGGGTTGTGGGATAAAAAAGCTCGGCTTTTATTTCCGGATAAAGTTTTTCGATCTTCTTACAGGTTTCGATTTGTTCTTCCATAAGAGGATTATCGCTAACAATGCACATGAACGAATCCCATCTTCCATCAAAAAAGAGATCCCTTATGATAAAAAAGTAAGGTGCCCATTCGTCTAAAGATATCATTCGGTCGTTCAAAGTGAGTTTGATCATGGCCATCACCCTTTCTCATCTAAGCTTAAAGCTTCGTTACATTCATTATATCATGAAGTGGATAAAAAAGAATTGATGATACCGATGAGCAGAGGAAAAAATGGGAATGGTCAATCAAGTTTGCAAACTTTAATAAAGTTTTGGAAGGCAATTAAAGGCATTGATGTTTTGCACAATAAATAGAACATCCTGATACTTTCCGTTTTGCTTCAATACTTCAGCATGCTTGGTTGTTATTAAGGCGCTTTTTAGGCTATCCGGATTGTCTTTGTAAAATTGTCCCACATCCAGGGCCAATCTAATTTCATCATTCAGTACGATATGATTATCGGCTAACCCTTGTAAGAGTAAAGTGGCACACAGGTAATCCTCAAGCGAAAACTGAGACCAATTTCCTGCACAAAGGACCAGGATGTTTTGATAGCCTTTGACGCAAATATTCTCAATACAGGCGTTAATATTCAGTACTGAACAGGCAAAAAAATTTGTTGTCACAGATGAATAGGCTTTCAAAGCACGGGTACCATTTGAAGTAGTGATCACACAAGTCTTCCTTGTGAAATCGACTTCATTCAAAATACTGGTGTCATTTCCATAATCAAAACCTTCTGGTTTGACTGAATCTCGCTCCCCGCATAAGAGAAAATCCGGATTTTCTTTCCTTTCTTCAAAAGCTTGTTCAATTGTGGCAACTACTTTGATGGTTTTTGCTCCACGACTTTTCATCACTACCATGCTGCTGGTAGCTCGATATACGTCGATTAAAAACAGGGCATCGTAACGTTGAAGATCGTCCGTTTTGAAAATTTCCGAATAATATGGAATAACGGTCACATTCATGCTCTCAACTTCCTGAAAAGTTTCTTGAGATGATTGCCGGCTGTTTTATACCCTTCATCGATGAGATGGGAAAATTCGATGTTCTTTCGGTATTCAGGGTTTTCCCATAGGTTGATGTCCATCGAAAAATTCTTTTCTATTTGTTTCTTCAACTCGATGGTTCCCATATAATCAGCTGCAATCAGAATGTACATAGAACTTAAAAATGGCGGGGTGCCATTTTCGGACAGGGTATCCAGTACAATATGCAGATCACTTCTTCGATCCTTTATGGGGGATGGTAAGCCTTGGATGTTTTGAATGCTGATGTACTTGCAGTGATCAATCTCAACGGGTCCCATAAAAGGAACAATGCTAATGCCGGCTTTGAGTTCTTCGATGGTTGTAATGGATATGACTTTTTCTTGTGCAGTTTCGTAGTTAAAAAGGCTGGTATAACAGGGGATTCTCAGCATATGCCCGGACAGAAACTCAAATGAGTTTTCTAAGAACTTATCAATCTTTTTGATATCATCAATTCCCAAATGCTTGCCGCTGGTACCAGACTTTATTAATGTGTAAAAGTCGCCTAATTTCCTATAGGTGTCGCTCAGTGTTATTGCTCGATCACCATTGCTGAAACCAATCATATTCTGATTTTCATTGCCTTCATAAAAATCAAATGAGAATAAGGACGCCATTTCACTGAAAAGTCTCTGAAAGAAATCAATCGCCTTGTCCAATCCACAGTGAGCATAGACACAAGCAAGCATGGCAGATGGACCACTCGCCACAATCTTTTCAGGAGCTCCCAAGGTGTTTTCAAGCGCTCGTAAAGCACCAAGAGAGCGCATCATTTTTACATTGTTGCCATTGAGATAAACAGAGTAGTTAATCGTTCATCAACTCCTTTTTAAAATCATCAAGCAGCTCCATCGCTGATTTGGTAGCTTTCTCAAATTGATCAAACTGATACCATTCAATATTCAGATTGGTGAAACGTATTCGATACTCTGCTTGGGATATCTCAGAAGCGATGATCCTTTCCAGTTTTAACTGATTCAGATAACCCATCAATTCGAGGGCATTTTTAAAGGTTCCTTTCCTCACAAGATTGGTCACATCGGAAGCGATGATTTTTTCAGCTCCTAATTGTCTGCACTGTTCCACCGGAACAACACACATGACACCGCCATCAATAAAATGAGTGCCACCCAATCTGGTGGGTGAAAAGGTACCCGGAACAGAGGCACTGGCACAAACGGCATCAATAATATAGCCTGATGTGATGAGTTCAGTTCTGCAGCGTCTGATATCTGTGGCTACGATACCCAGTTTCAACTTGGTATCTTCAAATCTGGCATTTTGAAAAATAGGTGTTAACATTTCATACAGGTAATCTTCGTTCATGATTGATTTACTTACAGCGGTCTTTCGGGCAACATTCAACATATCCACTAATTTGCTGCCTGCTGCCATTTGCAGGAGCTTCTTGATTTTTTCCGAATTGATTTTAACAAAATGACTGGTCATTTTTTTCACGGTTCGACTGTCTGCTGTCAATGCATAAGCTGCACCAACAACCGAACCAATGCTGGATCCTGTTATGTATTCAGGTTTGATGTCACAAGATTCAATCACTTCAAGCAGGGGCACATGGGCATATCCCCTGGCACCGCCACTCCCCAATGCCACACCCCATTTTTCACGGGATGACCAAGTTGTTTCAAACAATTTCGAAATCCACCTCGCCTCTAACGTAATCCACATCTTTTACTCTTACTGATAAAATATCCCCTAATCGGTATACTTTACGGGTTCTTTCTCCCACGAGAATGTTTTTTTGCTCGTCATAAATAAAATAATCATCCAAAGTAGATATATGGATTAGTCCTGGAATCAGAATATCTTTGACTTCCACGAACAATCCGATCTTCATGATGTTGGTAATGACAACCTCATAAATCTCTGAAGCGTGACTGGAAATATAATCCACCTTTTTTAAAGCAACCAAATCCCATTCGCTTTCATTGGCTACTCTTTCCTTTTGCGTGCAATGAACGGCAATTTGCGGTAAGGCCTCTTCCCAGTATTTTAAACGCTCTTTTGTGAATGTTTTACCGTTCATGTACTCCTTAAGGAGCCGATGAACGATCAAATCCGGATATCTTCGTATAGGGGACGTGAAGTGTGTATATGCCTCAGATGCCAAGCCATAATGGCCCAGATTGCTCTCATCGTAAATCGCCCTTTTCATAGTTCTGACGACCAAACGCTCGACACTGTTTCTCAGAGGATGACCTTTTAGATTTTCAAGCAATTTCTGCAAAGTTCTTGAATCGATTGTTTTGGGCATATCCCTTTCGATCCCAAGGGCCTTGACGTATTCCTTTAACTGAAGCAAGGTGTCACTGTCTGGATTCTCATGGATTCTGTAAATAAACGGCAGATCCGCATCCATAAACATGGTGGCAACTACCTCATTGGCCTTGATCATAAACTCTTCAATAACCGATTCACCTATCCCTCTATTTCTTGGAAGAATATCCAAAGTATGTCCTTTTTCATCCACAACGATTTCGACTTCGCCGCTTTCAATCCCGATGATCGCTCCCCTCTGTTTTCGATTTTCTTTTAGAATTACGGCCATTTCCCTCATATGATCCAGGGATTCAGGGAGTCCGGAGGTCTTTGACAAAGAGGCAACCGCTTTTTTATCTCCTTCGTAATACTGATTGACTTGTTTATACGTTAAACGCCTGCTGCTTTTTATCATACCGTTTTCAACTTTGAAATCTACAACCTTTCCCGTCTGATCAATCTCCATTGTGAGTGCTACCACCATCCGGTTTAGCTTTGGCTTTAAGGAACAAATCCCGTTGGACAGCTCTACCGGAAGCATCGGTATGACGGTATTGATCAAATAAACGCTGGTGGATCTTTCATAAGCTTCGTTGTCAATCGCCGTAGAAGTTTTGACATAATGGGAAACATCGGCTATATAGACTCCCAACCGATAATGGTCGTTTTGGAGCTGTTTAATCGAAACGGCATCGTCAAAATCTTTGGCATCGGCACCATCTATGGTAAATATCAATTCATCCCTAAAATCAGTACGTTCTTCATCCTTTAGCAAAACAACCTTGGTAGGGATGTTCTTTTTCTCAGCTTCAACCGTTTCTGGAAATTCATCCGGAAAAGGCAAGCCATGCTTCAGGACGACAGAGGGCAGATGGATTTTGGGATCTTCAATCTTACCCAACACCTCTTTGATGGAAACTTTAGGGGGGATGTTGTTTTTAGGGTATGCGGTGATCACTCCGTATACCTTTTCTCCTGGTTTAGCCCCTTTCAAGTCTTTTGAAGCATTCTTGATGTTAACGGCGAAACGATAACCAACCCGTTTTTCATCAGGGATCACGTAATATCTCTTCCCTTCCTTGATCAGTACCCCAACAATTCTCGTCAAACTTCTTTTAATAACCTTAATGACTTTTGCTCGATACCAGTCACGATATTTTCCTTCCGGTTTGATTAACACAATATCTTTGTGCATGGCGTCTTTCGCTGTTTCAGGAAAGATGACATATTCTTTGCCATCACTGGCCATGACAAACGCCATTTTCCCGCTTTTTATAAATTCCAGTTTTCCTTCGATCTGGTCAGGCACTGCGATTGAATAACGGTTGTTGGCAGTTTTATAAATCCGGCGTTCTTCCAACAATTCCTTAATGATGTTTCTGACTTTCTCCTTTGCTTTTTTATCGTAAACGTTCAGTTCTTTGTAGATCTGCTTTAAAACCATCGGCTGATAACCGGGACTATTGATAAACTCAATAACGGTCTCTTTAGAAATCTTCATAATCCTCACCCCTTAAAAACGGCATATCTTACCCGGACTGACGTATGAAAAATCAATCCCTTCCTGATTGAGCTCTTTGCCAATCTCCCTCATTTTCTCCTTTAAATTAGGTAAATATCTGCCGGATATATGATAAATAATGAGTTTTTTTGGTTTAAAGCGTTTCACTTTCTCCAAAAGTTCTCCGATTTCTGTGTGTTTATCGCCCCTTCGATCCTCACTGTCTAAAAAGGTGCATTCATGCAACAGAGTTGAAGTGTCGTCCAGATATTGGTCATCGATCACATTGCCATCTCCGCTCATGGTTAAGAGAGAATGAGAATAGTCTTCCGTGATGAAATCCCTTCCGTTTTTTCTGATCAGTTCTCTTATCTCACTTTGATTCAATGAATGATAAGGCGCCTTCAACCTCTTTCTGCTTTCTCGAATCTGAAACCCCAACGTCACTTCGTTGCTCATGTGGTCGGTACTGAAAGGAACGATATACCGCCCCATCTTACCTGATTTCAAATCAATGCGGTCACCCAAGTCAATTTCATGCATTGTCAATTCGTACTTCAAACGGCTTCCAGTACTAATAATGAAGTCAAGGTAATCTTTAATCATCTGTGAATCTTTGTGAAAATAAATATCCAAGGGCTTCTCTCTTTCACCCATGGCGCTGCTTCGGGTGTTTAAAAAACCCCATAGTCCTGAGATGTGATCGGCATGAGAATGGGTTAAAAAGATTTTCTTAACGGCAAACAATTTATTCGTAAGCATTGTGCTGATTCCCTCACCGCAGTCAAAAAGAACCCGATCAGGCGCATAGTAAATCCAAGTGGAATACATCGCCTTTGAAAATGCTATCATTTCCAATTTTAATCTCCTGTTCTATAAATATGCAATCAATCCAATCACAACAACTATTTCCCTGGCTGTCGACAATGGGATTGGCTAATTTTTATTCTTCCTTGGCTTCCAACTTGATTTTCAAATTTCCTTTGACGCCACCCGGAAATTTCACCTCTACATCATAAGTTCCAATTTCCTTTAAGTTCCCATCAAGGATAACTTGCTTTTTTTCGATCTTTTCGCCTAAATAATCACTTAGTTCTTTAGCGATATCCCCATTGGTGATTGAACCAAAAAGTTTCCCTTTTTCTCCAGCTTTGACCTTAATGACAAAAAACTCTTTCATCAGCTTGTCTAATTTATCCATGTTCTTTTTTCTCTCTTTTTCTTCGTGCTCGTTGTGAACACTTTGAATGCTTTCTAAGTGTTTAAGCGCACTTGATGTTGCCTCTTCAGCTAAATCTCTTGGAAAGAGAAAGTTCCGGGCATAGCCGTCCGATACCTTTTTAATTTCGCCCTTTTTTCCGACCTTTGCAACATTTTCTTTTAAGATGACCTTCATCTTAATCCCTCCATTTCACTGATGTTTTTTTCTTTATCCATTCATTAAATTGAATAATCTCATCAATTGATTCGATTTCTATATTATCTGTTTCGTCAACAGCAGTTCTGACAATCTTGTAAATATCTGTAAAGCAAATTTTGTGATCTAAAAAGAGTTGAACAGCAACTTCATTTGCTGCATTATAGGCAATCTTTCTGGCATTGGTCTCATCAATGAGATCATAGGCCATTTGAACAGCCGGATATTTGTCCAAATTCATCCACTTCAAGGACAATTTTTCTGGCTCAAAAACCACCGGGTCACATCGCATCGTTCTCTCAGGAAATGTTAAGGCGTAAGCAATTGGAATAACCATATTCGGCTGACCTGCATGCAATTTAACTGATCCGTCTTTAAAAACTGCAACTGCATGAACATAACTTGAATAACTTAACATTGCCTGGATTTGCTCTTTTTTTAAATCAAAAAATTCGGCTGCCTCAATAATTTCCAGTCCTTTGTTAAACATGGTAGCCGAATCAACCGTTATCTTCTTGCCCATATTCCAGTTAGGATGCTTTAAAACATCCTCAACAGAGGCTGATGAGAGTCTTTCAGCCGGCCAATCCCTCAATGCACCTCCTGAAGCGGTAATAAAAACCGTTTCAATATCTTCAAGACGTTCACCCTGGATCAACTGAAACACTGCGCTGTGCTCACTGTCAACAGGTATTATGCCGGTATGCAGAACAGTAGCCATCTGCTTGATGATACGACCGGCCATAACCAACGATTCTTTGTTAGCCAAACAGACCCGTCCAGCATTTTTTAGAGCACAGGTTGTATAGCGAAGTGATTCTGATCCGCTGGAGGCAATTACACAGATATCCGGGCGTAAAGATTCTATCATTCGAACGGGATCCTCATAATAAGCAGAATCAACACCCTCAATTTCTCTAGAGAAAGAATAAGCCTTGGGATGAAGGTTACTGACTTGAGAGCGAAAGTTCTCAGATTTATGGGCTGCGATTCCTACAATCTCAAATCGCTTTTCAACGGCATTGATCTTTGAGAGTGCTTGAAGGGTTTGCGTACCGATGGAACCAGTTGAGCCGATGATAATGACCTTGCTGGTGTTCATATTTGAATTTCACCTGTTTGAAGAGGACACATGGAGATATAATCACAATAGGAGCACAGAGGTGATTGTTTTGGTTCAAAATGGTCTTCTTCCAGGGCTTCGAAAATGGGCATACACCTTTCTATCAAAGTAGTTCTTGTTTGGTCAAATATCTCTTCATTCAGTGGCTTTTCGATGATTCGGTTGGGTTCCAGGTAAAAGAATGTAGAACTGTAGATCTTGTATCCCTGTTCATTCATCAACCAAGCATAGGTAAACAGCTGAATAAAATCGACATATCTTTCGACCAATTTGCCCGTTTTATAGTCTATGACTTTGAATCCCTCTTTTCCGTTGTGAATGCATTTGTCAAGTCTGTCGATACGACCAAGAAATTGAATCTCGTCATTCAATGAAGCCTCAACAAACTGCTCACGCTGAATAGGTTCGGACATTAATTCACTGGCATAAAAATGATCGAGCATCATCAAACCACGCTTACCGTGCTCGATTTCTGTCGTTTTGTCCATTTCAAAAACCCCTTCTTTTCGAAGGTTATTTCTCTCCATCTTCCATTCCATTCGAAACAAATTCTTCAATAGTTTTAAATCTCTCTTTTCAGATGAAAAATCGAAAAATTTCTCAAGGGTGCTGTGAATGGTTTGACCCAATAACAAGGCTGGACTTGTTTTTGTAGGGATTCTGCTGATGTATTGAAATTTGAATTTCAAGGGACATTGTTCAAAAGTTGTAATCTTTGAAAAACTCATTTTCATATTATTCATTTAAGAATCGCTCGCCTTCATCTATTTTTCGGCCGTTTTTCGCTTCCATAAAAGTAATAAAGCTTTTGGATGGCAGTTGAATTTCTCTCACCAGAACTTGGTCCTTGCCGCATTGAATCAAAGCACCCTTTTTTTCAATGGAGCAAATTGTTCCGGGGTCTTTGCCGGATTGTCCCTCAAACACGCCACCGGAAGATTTAATCTTGATAAGAGCATTCTTTAAATAAACCCTAGCACCCGGAATCGGGTCAAAGGCTCTGATCTTGTTGTGAACTACGCCCGCATTTTTTGACCAGTCTATCAATAACTCTTCTTTTTCTATCTTTGCTGCATAAGTAGCCTGTTCATGATCTTGCGGAACAAAATGGACACCGGAAGAAAGTAACCGATCCAGAAATTCTGTCAGCAATTGAATACCGGTTTTTTCAAGTTTATCATAGACCTTTTCCAGATTATCACAAGGCTCTATGGCGACGGCTTGTTGAAGCGCAATATCACCTGCATCCAGCTCCTCACCGATTTTCATGATGGTGATTCCTGTTTGTTTCTCGCCATTTTCGATAGCTCGTTGAATCGGTGCAGCACCCCTGTATTTTGGTAATAGTGAGGCGTGAACATTGAAAATTCCAATTTTCGGGAGTTCAATCACTTGCTTTTTCAAAATTTTTCCATAGGCAACCACAACAATGATATCGGGTTCCAAAGCACATAACTGTTCAAAACCAAGTTTGATATTCACCGATTTGGGCTGAAAAACCGGTATTGAGTACTTCATTGCCATTTTTTTCACTGGAGTGGGTCTAATGGCGCCGCCTCTTCCGGATACTTTATCCGGTTGAGAAAAAACCCCTACAACATTCCAACCGGCTTCAACAATGGCTTCTAAATGAGCAGCTGAAAAATCCGGAGTTCCCATGAAAATAATATTCTTCCTACTATCCGGCATTCTTGTACACTTCTTTGGCTTTTTCCTTTATCGCATCCAGACGCTTCTTAAGAAGTCGCCTTTTAATCGTGCTAATATGATCAATAAATAAAACACCGTTCAAATGATCGGTTTCATGCTGAATAATCCTTGCCAGATATCCTGAGATCTCCTCATCATGGCGTATGCCATCTGCTGTTTGGTAAGTGAGTCTGATTGTCTTGGAACGTTCAACATTTTCAAAGATATCGGGGATGGATAAACACCCTTCCTCGGCCACATCCTTTTCTTCAGAAAAGTAAGTGATTTCAGGGTTGATAAAAGCTTTCCAACCTGTTCCTGAATTGTCATCTTCTATGAAGATCTGCTTGTTCAATCCGACCTGCGGAGCTGCTAAACCGGCACCGTCTTCTTTGTACATAATGGTGGCCATTTCTTCAATAATATCGTGTAATTCATTATTAAATGCGGTGATTTTCTCCGATTTTTGTCTTAAAACCGGATCACCGTAAAATCTTAATTTCATCTCTATCACCATTGCATCATCCTTCCGTTTTTTTTAGCGCCTGATACCATTCGTGATCATACATAAAAACCGTTAATGGTGTTACCGAACAATAGTTCTTCTGAATGGCAATCCAATCACTATCCTGTGGCAATTCCTCTTCTTTAATGTCACCCATGAGCCAGAAATAATCGTTGCCATAAGGGTCCTTTCTCTTTTCAAAATAATCATCAAAACGTCTCGAACTTTGTTTTGTGTAGAGAAATCCATTCAATAAATTATATTTGATGGAGGGAACATTGATATTCAACGCTCCAAACCGTTTGATGGTGGTTATGTCAAAAGTCTTTAAAAACTCTACCAAAAATTCTCCGGCTGTACAAAAATAGGGTTCTTTTGGATTGATACTGGAAATAGCAATTGAAGGATACCCCATAATGGCTCCTTCCAGAGCACCTGAAACGGTCCCGGAATAAGGAATGTCTGTTCCCAGATTGGCACCTCGATTAATCCCTGAAACAACCAAATCCACATCTTTGCCGGCTAATTCCAGAATACCGATCTTGACGCTATCAGCAGGAGTTCCTGTTACACCGTAGCCAAAAAAGGTTTCACCCTTGTATATTTTTTTTGCCCAAATAGGCTTTCGTAAGGTAATGGCATGTCCTGTGGCACTCTGTTCTGTATAAGGAGCGGATACCACGACCTGATGCCCAGCTTGTGTTAGGCATGAATTGAGGCAATCAATCCCCTCAGCGTGTATTCCATCGTCATTTGTTATTAGAATTTTCACTTTTCAACCTCTTTCCTCTTTTGTGATACGCATTCAACGAAACTTATAATAGTCTATCATTAAGATTATATCATGATTTGTACGTGGTATAATAACACATGAGCATCATTTCCTTTGCAGATGTTTGCATTATTTTGGAGAGTGATTATCTTGAAAAAAGTCCTTCTTGTTGTTGCTGCCTTTTTTATTGCAATAACAGCTTTTTCAGCCTATATTAACGATTATGTGATTGATCACTGGACAAACTATGGAATGTCCTATTACACCTATGTGGACAATGCAAACATTGTGTATAAAACCATGTACCATTACCAGAATTGGGGACCAACCATCTCATTTTATTATGTTCCATCAGAAAACAACATAACCTTGGAACAAATTTCGCCCCCATCATTAAGACGCAATAGCGATAAAGAACTCATCATCATTTTCTGGTTATACAGAAATGGACTCTTTTCATTACAATATCATGTGCTGGACGCTTATAGAAGAATTACCTCAAATAACGCAAAAGGAGCAGCTGGATTCGAAACTCCTTATTCTATCATACGAGTAGATTGTCAGGATGACAAAGAAGTCTTCTATATCTCATTGACTGAATATCTCAAATAAGAGTATCCATTCAGCAGTCCCTATATTACTGTATATCAAAAGAGGATTTCTTATTTGACAACAAATCCCCCTTTCTCCCCGCCCCCATAACCAAGCTGAATCTCATAATCACAAGCACTGATGAAATCAGTATTATGTTCAATCGCTATGACGGTATTTCCCTTTTCCACCAGCTTTTTCAAGACATTCACCAGGTTCTGTGTGTCCTGGAAATGCAAGCCGGTGGTAGGTTCATCCAGGATATAGAGCGTGTCTGTTGCTGTTGTGTTGGTTAGTTCTTTTCCGAGTTTGAGTCTTTGAGCTTCACCACCGCTGAGTGTGGTGGCACTTTGCCCCAGTTTGATGTAGGAGAGGCCCACATCAATCAATGTAGACAGAATATGATGAATCTTTTTATTGGTTTTAAAGATCTCAAGCGCATCCCGGACTTCTGTATCCAGGACATCATAAATAGTCATACCCTTATAATGAACTTCCAGTATTTCTTCTCGATAACGTTTTCCATTACAATGATGACATGGAATCCAGATATCGTCCATGAAGCTCATCGGGATTTTGAGTTGTCCCAACCCGTTACAGACCTGGCATTGTCCTCTCTTTCCGTTGAATGAGAAGTGCTCTTTGCCAAATTTCAGTTCCTTTGCCTCTTTTGTTCTTGCAAAGACTTCCCGGATCAGGTCAAATACCCCTGAATAAGTTGCGGGAGTTGATTTTGGCGTTCTTCCTATCGGTTTTTGAGAGACCAGGATAATATCTTTGATTTGATCCGCTCCTTTAATATCAAGATAAGGCAAGCAGTCGCCCGTTTTCTTCCCCAGTCGTGAAGCAACTGCAGGATAAAGAGTTTGTGAGACAAGGGAACTTTTTCCGCTGCCACTGACTCCGGTTATACCAATGAAGCTGTTAAGAGGGAAGGCGACATCGATATTTTTCAGATTATGTCCGGTTGCACCAATGACATTTATTTTTTTCCCTTTATGGTTCTTTGTGGCCGGAGGCTTTTCTTTGGGGTTGTTGTGGATGTATTGTGCCGTGATGGAATTCGGATTGACTTGAATCTCCTCAAGGGTTCCGCAGGCGATCACTTCTCCGCCGTATTGACCCGCACCTTTTCCTATATCTACGATATAATCTGCTTCTTTAATAACCTCATTTCGATGTTCCACCATGATAATGGTATTTTCTTTGTCCCGCAGTTCTTTGATTTTATTCATCAATTTTGAATAGTCTTGAGGATGGAGTCCTTTAGTTGGTTCATCCATGACATAGAGCATATTTGAAAGGTTTGTTCCAAACTGAGAGGCCAGTTGTAAGCGTCTGATTTCTCCACCACTTAATGTGGGCATTGCCCTGTTTAGTGAGAGATACCCCAATCCCATGTCGATCATTCGTTTTGTTTGGAAAAGAATCTTGTCTCGTATAACTTGCGAACTTTCATGTTTACTTTTCGTCAGTTCTAAACCTTCTATCCATTTAATCAACGCTTGGATACTCATTTGCTCACATTCCGGATAGCGCATCCCGTTAATTTCAACCAGTCTGCCTATTTCTGTAATCTTTTCCCCTCCACAGCTGGTACATGGGGTCTTTTCAACGAATTGCTCCACCACACTGTTTTTTCCCTCGCTGGCAACGCCCTCTTTCAACAGTCGTTTTAAGGTATTAACGATTCCTGCAACTTCCCTTTCAATCGTTCCCCTTCTGCCGTTAGCATTTTTATATGAAAAGGATACTTTCTTGCCCTTTGTTCCGAATAGAACACCTTGCTTGTATTCTTCCGGCAATTCTTTCCAAGGCTTTTCCAAATCAACGTTCATATCTTCCGCCAAAGCCAGCACTTCTCCTCTCATCCAGTTGGCATTTGGTTTTTCTTTGAACTTCCTCAAGCTGCCCCAGAATATTGAAGCCCCATCCAGTATGGAAATTTCCGGATTGCTGATCACTTTATCCGGGTTAATGGTTAATTCATATCCTAACCCCTTACAGGTTTTACACATGTATTCGGGATTGTTGGCACAGAACATGGCCGGTGTGGTATCGAACATCATGGTGTTGCAATGATAGCAAAAAAGTTTGGTCTGCAACAAGTATTCATTATCTTCAATGGTTGCAATTAAAGCACCATTGCCGGTTTTTAAGGCTTTTTTTATTTGTGTTTCAACTTGCTCTTTAAGGTCAATTCTTTCTGTTGAACCATGGGGCCTCATGTGCACCGGTTTTTCATTCATGATCGCTTTCAAAAGATAAATGATGGCACCTTCACTCAAAATTTCCACTGGATGATGGCAATGTTCACAATGACGCACCCCGATAGTGGTAAATAGAGAACGCAGAAGTTCGGCAATCCCGCTGAATGTTCCAACGGTTGAACGGGGGTTTGCGGGAGGGGTTTTCTGGCCGATCCCTACAGCAGGCTGTAAACCTGTTATCTCATCCACTTCCGGTTTCTGTATGCTATTGTTGTTGTTCATGATGCTCAGAAACTGCCGGTTGCTTTCAGCATAGATGGTATCAAAGGCAAGTGATGATTTTCCGCTTCCGCTAATCCCTGTAATTACCGTTATTTGGTTTTTCGGGATGGTCACGTTGATGTTTTTCAGGTTGTTTTTCCAGGCATTTTTCACAGTGATATGTTTATAATCGGTATTTATATTTTCATGATGGGTTATTTTTGACGAACGGGCTTTCTTTTGATCGAAATATTTCTGAATGAAACGGTCAGTATCGCTTATTTGGAGGGTTAATTCTCGTTCAATGACTTTTTCTTTTCTGAACGATTTATGATTCTCCCAATGGGACAGCCATTCTGGAACGATGGCGTTTTCAACCGTTTCCTTTCCCTCCTCATAAGAGATAATATCCAAAATGACCGTGTTGTCATATCCATCAAAGCCTTCTACTGTAATCAGATTTCCTGTTATATCAACGATTTTCACAACTGTACTGGCAATAGGGTTGAGCCGAACGGGTGAGCGTGCAGCAAAAATACCGGTTTTTGGTGCATTTTCATACGGAGGATTACAGACAAGGGTATTTCTGAAGCGTTTGTCTTCAAATTGATTGAACCACCAAATGACCCTGGCGAAATTGTTTTGGATCAATTCTTGTTTCATTTCGTCATTTATGATAAGTGTACCTCTTCCGTTTAGATGCTTGAAGATTCCCTTGGATTCGATATCGATTTGTTCCGGTAGATCTTCTAAAGTCAGCATATTTTGATAAGTCGTTTTCTGAATCCTATCTAGGTCTTTTCTGTGATTATCCTTATTCTGAATGATTCTATCTTCGCAGGGTATATACGGTTTGATATCGTAGATGATCGTATTGTTTGGTATATTGATGTTATCCGTTATGATAACACCTCGCTTTTCATCCACATGATGCGCCTTACAAACGTAGTGTTTAATATCATTTTTGTTATGCGTAAACATGATTAGATGACTAAAATGACTCAGTTGCTTTAAGGCTTTTATGTATGGCTGAGCAATACGGAATACCGTTTCATCATTTTGATTCGTGCAATTTCCTATAGATTTTAAGGTACAAAGATGGGTTTGTTTGTTCATCATATCCCTCCGGTGCATTTTTGTTTCCATTATAACCGTTGTTTTTATTTTTATCTTTTCATCTATTGCGATGTTTTTGATTCAGATTGCTATTTTAGTATTCAACACAGCTGATTTTTTCAAAACCCCTTAAAAGGGGTAGACTTTACCAACTGTGACATTGATCATATCTGTATTTCTGACAATTGGAGCGAATTGCGGGGTTTGATTGTCAAT